>Ga0308169_10001861_pt1 | contig 23273 bp, 21 predicted proteins | sample PhyBR1_2_FD_202139 | JGI IMG/M metagenome (GOLD analysis project Ga0308169, IMG submission 202139) | Phyllosphere microbial communities from UC Gill Tract Community Farm, Albany, California, United States - DLSLSB.R1 | ecosystem: Host-associated > Plants > Phyllosphere > Unclassified | place...
GAGTACCCTCATCTCTTTCTCTGGTCGGAAGTAAGGTTGGCTGATTTTAAGAGAGAGAGTTTTTAGTCACAACAATTGAGTACGCATGATGAGTTGGCAGCTCAATTGAAGATTGCTCAGAGTAATTTGACGCTCGCTGAAACTCACTCTGAATTCTTGGAGGAGACATTGAGGAGGAGGGAAACTAGTAATGGAAGTAACTCGAACGGAACAGGGAGGAATAGTAGTAGTATGAATAGAGGAGGAGCGAGGGCGAACGCTCAAGACGAGATCGAAACAAGTAGTGGAGGTGGAGGAGCGAGAAGTTTCTTTCGATTACCTGGTGGAGGAACGACGAATTCTAGTTCGAGTTCGACCGGTTCAACGACTAGTTCGAACAGAAGGAAACCTACGATACCACCGACACCACTATCTTTCGTTTCTGCACATTCTACTCCGGGGTTGAGGTCAGTCGCTTCTTCTCCCCGATTGGGAGGAGGGAGTCCAAGTCCGATTCCTCCAAGCCCGATAGAGTCTCAACCTCGTTTCTCAACCTCTACTATTTCATCCTTCGAATCGAACCACTCTCGACCTTCCTTGTCCCTCTCCCCAAACCCCTCAACTCAATCCCTCCCTCTCTCCCCATCGAATTATCCTTCGTTACAAGATTTCACGAGTTTACAAACTGCGTTTCAACAATTGGACGCAGAGTGTAGTGCTTTGAGAGTCAGTGAGGAGAGTATGAAAAGAAACAATGAAATGATGGTCAAGAAATGTGTCGACTTGGAGAAGACGAAAGAAGATTTGATGAGTGAGTTGGAGAATCTAAGTGTCGAATTGTTTAGTGAAGCGAATGCACTCGTAAGTCCCCACTCTCTCTCTATCTCCTACGCACTCCTCGACTAAGCTAATGTCTGACTCGTGTCTGTAGGTCGCAGAAGAACGTCGAGCAAGAGCTCGAGCAGAAACTCAACTAGAGCAACTTCAATCGCAACTCTCAACGCTCACATCCGAGCTCGCCCTCCTCCGCAGCTCGATAGCACGTAAATCACAATACGATCCCATGTCACCCGACCTCCCCGCAATCCCACGAAACAACTCGCTCGCGTCCAACTCTCACCCCTCACCACTATCCTCGATTCACCCAACTCGTTCTCAATCAGCTTCTTCCTCGCCCAATCCAGATTACTCTCCTTCTCTCGTCGAAGTGAATGGACCGCGACCAGTCTCAACGGCAAGTACAGGGAGGAAATGGTTTTCTTTCGGAAGAAGTCCCAGTATCCCTCAAACTCAAACGGCACCTTCTGTCGCGAGCACCGAATCTACCGTTTCACCCAATCCATCGTTTTCGACTCCACCACTACCGTCTGCTCCGACACTGGTACAGAATGGAACGGGATCAGATCAGACGACTCCTTCTTTGTCACTTTCACCTTACCTCAATACTCCGGTCGCTTCTTCTTCCTCCTCGTCTTCTCAGGGAGTGAGTGTGTCAGTAGAAAGTGCTGGATTGAACGTACCGATGGAGAGGAATAACTCGGGAAGTAGCTTCGTCACGGCTAGGTCGGAGAGTTGGTTTGGATTTGGAGGAGGATCTAATGGAAGTAAAGGGAAGGAGAACGAAGTTAGTGAAGAACCGGAAGAGATAGTGGGAGTCAAGGATCAGGATTCAGTTGAGGAGATCAAGACACCGATTAGGAGTGAGTTTACGAAGGGAGAGACGGCGATCAAGAGGGTTTCACCTGTACCTCCAGAGAAGGAGGCTTCCCCTCGACGACCCTTATCGACCGCTCACTCGACTCGAACGCAAGATCCACATCGAGATTCAAGATTCGATTTGAGACCTCCTTCACCTTCCCCTTCTCAGATGACTACAACCTCGACCATCTCGTCCTCAAACAAAGACTTACCAGCAACGGTGGCTTCCCCACCTCTACCTCCTTTACCCCCTGCGACACCTTCTGCCTCAGCACTTTCAACTCCATCGCTCGAACAATTCGAAACTGATCCCACTCGACTCCCATTCTCTTCCTCGACTTCTTCAGCAGCTCCTAATACTCGCTCCCCGACCGCTCGAACCAGAACAGGAGCTATTCCTCGACCACTCGCGATTCATGTAACTTCTTCCCTCCCCTCGAGTTCATCATCTATTCAATCCCCGAGCGCTTCCTCTTTCCTCACCTGTCCATCACCTGCTCCATCTTCAGCAGCGACTACTCCGACCTCGGCAAGTTTCGTCGGTGGACCAAGTCAGGGGGAGATGACTGCTGGATCTCGCTCACCTAGGAGTCCAAACGAAGTGAGGTGGAAAGAAGCGGTTGGATCATTGGACCCTACTGCGAAGAGATCGAGGAGTCGAACGAGGTCCGGTCAGAGCGGGGGTAAAGAGAACCTATCGAGGTCTCGAGAACATTCTGGAGAACCTAGTTACGCTCCTCACGTCAAAAAAGAAGTCTTACCACCTAGTCCCCCTCCACCTCCTGCTCGAATTCAAAATCTCGAAGGAGTTCCTAACGGTCGCAAACCTCTCCCACCGACGAAACCTTTCATAGCTCCTTCATTACCGGCCAAACCACCCTCGATCATCAACGGACTCCGAATCGATACTACCACCACCTCCTCTTTTTCCGTCACTTCCTCCCCATCCCTCTCTTCTCCTGGTCAACAGTCATCCATAACCCCTCGTCCGACAGACAAAGGTCCTAAATCCGCACAACCTCTCTCTCTCAATCCCTCCTCACGCCCAAACTTGTTCCGTCATCATTCTTCTTCTTCCCACCAAAACGTCAAATCCGGCCTCACTCCCTCGAGTTCATTACAGTCCATCTCGTCGATGAGGAGTGATTCGTCGACGGGTCATTCGAGTAATAATAGTGAGAGTCAAGCATTCATGAGAGATAGGGGTAGGAGTTTGAGTCCGGATGGAACGAAAGCAGTGGAGGATCTGGATAGGTTGATGGAGAGTATGATGGCTATGATGGAGGGGAATGATGAAGAAGGAGGAGGAATGGGAAATAGACAGAGCTAGATAAGAGTTTGAGATTCGAGAGGTATTTTTTGGCAATACAGCTGAAGAGTTGTCGGAGTCTTCTTCTCGAGAGGCCAATGGATCCTCCAAGAGAGTAAAGAGAGCCTATGCTGATACGACAGGCTGTCGAAGACTGAGCTTGCTCGATCACGCCTGATTCGTTCAAGGGAAGGAAATCTCGTCGGTTTTGCCGTTTCGAAATTGTCACAGTGACTCTGCGACTCAGGCATCGCTCGAATTTATCTGCGCAGGTGGTGGAAGCCTCTACTGAAACTCTCCACATACAACGCTGCAAACATGGCACAGAACTAAATTTCTCGATTTCCTCTCTTTTCAAAGTTTTTCCTCCCACTCTCCCCCCTTCTCTCTAACCTTTAGTCCACTCTGCCTTCTCCGCCTTGATATTGCCTTGAGTCTGTTTCTGTTCATCTCCCGTAACCATTCCTACCGCACTCTCTACTTTCCCTTGCAACCTTTCTTCACTAGGAATCGGAAGTTGCCCATCTGCGAGCGACGATTTGAATTCTCCCTTTTCAGCTTTCAGGTTCCCCTGAGTTTGTTGTTCTTGATCCCCCGTGATCATTCCGTATGCACTATATTTCTCCTCCAAAAACCAATCTCAAATCAGTTACTGTAGTTGTCTTTCGCACGACACTCGAGAAATCTACTATTTCCAGTTCTCGTTCTCCCCCTCTACCTCTAGGTAGTAGAATTGAAAATGAAACGTACGATTGAGCTTTACCCGTCACTCTATCAGCCATCGCTTCACCTTTAGCTCTCGCCCTCGCTTCTTCACTTTCCCTCTCGGCTTCTTTAACCATTTCCTCCCCCTGTTCCTTCCAACTAGGATCACTAGAAACTGCTCCTACTGCCTGATCGTAGTCATTGAGTCAGCTTTCTCTCCTCGGAAGGGAGTGGGGAGAAGGGAAGAAGAAGGGAAGAGGGGTACTTGATAGACTTGACCTTGAACTGATTTCAAGGTAGAGGAGAGTTGAGTGGGCTGCTCTGAGGACATTGTTCAAAGTTGGGAAGTGAATGAGAGAAGGGAAAGCGAGAAGGGAAAGATGACGAACGGGGTTTGGGCTCCTCCACTTCACGATTACAAGCTTCGGTTTCGACACTTTTAAGCGCTCAAGGATATCTCAACATCTAGTAGAATAGGATCACACGGTGTTGTATAAGCTGATCGAAGGGAAGTTTGTGATTCATCTCAGAATAGGTCAGTCTCGTTCAGCAGCACTCAGATCGCATTAGATGACTGCTAGTAGCCTACCGAGAAGTACTAAGGAGATGCTGGAGGAGGCTAGGATTCGAACCAGGGCAGAGAGAGTCGACTTTTAGACGAATTTTGGTCCTTCACGAGCAGGGAGAGAGCAGTGGATAGGCTCCTCAAGTGATGTAGGGCAGCTGTACAGGATCATATAGAGCTCATTGAAGGGGGTACGAGAAACCCAGGGACCGTATGCTGACCCTTTCCCTTCCCCTTCGCAGAAACAGAAAAGATCCTCAACTCTACCAACTCTACTCTTCGACGGAAAACAAAATGGCTTCACGCATCAAAGCTCTCTTCTCACGATCGAAGACTCCCTTGACACCGGAAGAATCTGTCCGAGCTACCCTAATCAGACGCAACAAGATCACTTCGAAACTCTTGACTTTCGCACCTCACCTCCGATCCCTCCTTCTCGTCGTCGGTCTCATCTACACTCTAGCACTACCGCACGAAGATCTAGGGAGGAGACATTATATTAGTGAGAACGCTTTACAACCTGCCCAAGTAAGCCTCTGTTCTCGAGGGATCAAAAGAGAAGGCAAGCTGATATAGATTGGGTGAGGGGATTGATCAGGTAAATACATATTGGAGTTGGGCAGATGTACATATCGCAGATTTATTCGCTGCAGATGTCGAAAAATGGAGTACTCACGGAGTTGCAGTCGAACAGTGAGTCGTTTTTTTTCGATTCTCGTATGTTACTCTCCCCCCTTCTTCGAATCTCACTGTTACCCCCTCGTTCCCTCAGACGGACTAGATCTATTCAATCAGCATTCGAAAAGTTAGGCTACACTACCGCTCGACAACGGTACACATTCTCACTCTCCTCAAACTCTGTAAGTCCCCTTTTTTCTTTCTGAGAACCTCTTCGCAAGAGCTCTCTCGATTTACCTCATTCCGCTATATAATAGAGTGTTTCGGGAATCAACACGTACGCGATCTTACCCGCTCCAAAGACGGACGGTGCGGAAGCTTTAGTACTTGGTGCGAGTTGGTTGAGTCGTGCGAGGGACGAAGCGGGTGATAGGAGGATCAACGAGAGAGGAGTTGCGACTGCGTTGGCTCTCGCTAATTACTTCAAGAGTGCGTCTTATCCTTCACTCTTCATCGTTAGAACGAAGCTGATCAAGGTGGTGGTAATGTACAGAGTACTCGATGTGGTCGAAAGATATCATCTTTTTGATTTCGGATGGACATTCGGAAGGTTCTCAGGCTTGGTTGGACGCTTATCATGGATATGGACAATCTAGTACGTACTCACTTTTTGATCAGACGGATGAATGAACTGATTTGATCGGTGCATGCGTAGATCTCGAAGCGGAAAAGTTGAGTTTGACGACTGGACCGATTTGGGCCGCACTCAATCTGGATTACCCTCATCATTCGTTCGGTCAGATGGGGATCTACTACGGTTAGCTCTCTAGTCTCTTGCATCTCGAAGTGGACGACTGAGATTCTCTAATCTCTCGAGCAGAGGGCGCAAACGGACATCTACCAAATCTCGACTTTATCAATTCCGCCTCTCGGATTCTCCGTCACGTCGGTATTCCCACCCTCCTACGTTCCTCAAACCCCTCAGACCCTCCTTCGTGGTTCTCCTACATCCCTTTCGCCTCTTCTACTCCTCAAATCGCACAGTATCTGCATGCAGCAAAGAACTTGTTTGGACAATTGGCGATTGGTGCAGATGGGAGGATTCAGGGTCCAGAGGGGTGTTATGGGAAATATAGGATTGATGCGATTACTTGGTTTGCGATTCCTGCTGAAGGTCCTCATGGATTTCATTCTATCGGACAGTAAGTAGCTCTTTACCTCCATAGAACGTCATCTGAGAGCTCGAGCTGACTCTGACCTGAACTCTAGAGCTACGGAATCCACTTTCAGATCCCTCAACAACCTCCTCGAACGATTCCATCAATCCTTCTTCCTCTACATCATGACCTCGATCGATTCTTTCATCGCCGTCGGGAACTACTTGGCCGCACCGATCCTCATAGGAGCAGGCCTCACGATCTCAGGGTTGATGACTTGGTCGGAAGCTGGCAAAAAGACGAAACGAGATCGACCTATTCTCAAACTTCTCACTGTTCTAGGATTCTCAATCCTCGCTGGAGCATCCGAGCTATATCTCGTAGTCGGCATCGACCCAATCTTCGACTCAACAAGTATTCAAAGTTGGCTTGAATTCTACCTCTCCTCCCTCATCCTCCTTCTTCACCTCACCGTTCCCCTCGTCCTCTCAGCAATCCTTCCCGCTCGTAACGAATCCCTCCTCCTCTCTCAAACTCTCCGATCCTCCTACCTCCTCTTCTCGGGTCTCCTGATCTCAATCACCGCAACTCTCAATTTCGGACTCTCAGTCCTCCTCTCCCTCTACCTCTCCTCTTCACTCCTCTTTGCCACTCGCTACCCACTGCGCTCAATCACACGTAGAAGATCTCAACAACTGTTGTTGGCTTGCTTCACGCCAGGAGGGATTTGGGGGTTGTGGAGAGTCGTAGCGAAGGAAAAGGCGGAGGAATGGTTGAGGGTATTGATTGGGGATTGGAAAGTTGGTGGAGGATGGAGTTTGCCGATTGCGATGGTGTTCGTTACGCCGTTGCAGTTGTTGCTTGCGACGAGTGTAGTGCTGTGATTCGAGGGAGAGGGGAGGGCATCAGAAAAGGCTTGAAGTGCTTGTTGTATTATACTGTAAGCCTCTTCATTCTCATCAATAGATCACTGTGAGCTGATCTCACTCTTCGTTCGCAGATAGATCGCTCTCTGCAACGAACCTCGATTCAGATTTCGAACCCACTCTTACCGTTCCGATTCCTGCGGGATTGCACTGAGTGCACAACGGGACCGCTGCGTCATCCTGTCGCAACTCCGGACGGTCACGGGAATAGAAATTCCGATTTCCGGGTCTCAGCGATTTCGGGTTTAGACAAACGAGCAAAACTTGACTCCTGTGGCTCGTCTCCTCTTCTTCCCTCTCTATTCTATTCTAGGACGGATTGCAGACGACTATGTCTTCTGAAGAAGTGCTCGCGTACTATCCTACGGTGCACAAGGTCGCCGATAAACTCCCCCTCGTCCAGAATAAACTGGAGGAGATCGGTCTCCCTTCGTTGTCCTTGACTGGACCAATCGCTGTATATCTACATGCTTTCTCTGGCAATGACCAGCCACCTGCTGTAATTGGAGCTATCCTGAGCGAGGTTGAGTTCATTCGGAAGTTCGTCGTACGTGCTATTTTCACGCTCATGACTTGCGAACCCTTCACTTATGCTTCTCCTGGTTCAGCCGATCTTGTATTTGGGAGACGAGACGCTCCTCCGTGGGAAAGATGCAGATGCTGCCGTCAGGAAGCTTGAAAAGGATCTATTCGAGTGCGTCTTCCCTATCGATGGCGTTCGTCACACTCTCACGGGGGTACTGATCACCCCATGTTTTTTGTTTTCCAGCGAGCATCACGTGGTTCTTCACATAGGTCGAGACCAGACTCTTCTCAACTCCTACACGCTAAGCCGCTCTTATGCCCCGAAGCCTCCCAAGTCGAAGCCAGTCCCCGCGCCGAAGCCAGTCCGCAAGTCGAAGTACGCTCTTGATTCGGACCCAGATCCTGAGCCTGAGCCAGTCCTGCTTCAATATCAAGTCGTTGAAGGGATTCACCTCCTCGTGGACCTCATCAGAACCTACCACAACTCTCTCTCGGGCTGGACCGATAGGACAGTGGAGACCGTCCGACAAAGCACCTCGATCGTCTTCGTCCTCATGTTACACTGTATTCACGAGCTCATCCTCTTCAACCGACCGTCTCTTCAATATGGATTCATCAGGAACACCTTTTCTCGTCGAGTATTGCTCAACCACGATTTGCGGCGGCTTCACTCCGACGCCAGGATTCAATCGGCTGTTAAAGCTCTCGACTGGTTCGCAACTGCGGATCTCTTCGTCGAAGGACAGACGTGCTCGATCACAAATGTCGTCGAATCTGTTTACCGTACCAAGCATGAACGTGATGGCAACGATCACCGCACATCGACGCCTCACGCGGAAGCTGGAAGCTTTAGGAATAGTTTACTCGCTTCCGTGAAGAACTTCCAAGCGGTCATCAAGGTCAGTTCAGACTCCTGCTGCATCTTTTTCGGCCCTCTCTGATTGTATCTCGCTCTGCTTAGGAACTTGCGCCATCGGTTCAAAGCGTAACTACAATCTCATTCCTCGTTTCGAATTTGAGGAGTCGTTGCTGACCCTGAACCGTTCAAGCAGCTCGACGATCACGGTTCCCGTCAGAGTCAGGCCAGCTCTCCATTCGCTCCCGAGAATAGACGCCGAGGTCAAGGAAAGCGAGCTCTTGAGTAGAAAATCTGCAACTTGGTATCTTGACTAGCTCAACTTCTTTAATCTCATGTACACTCTTCGCGTATCGCAAAGACTATCCTTACTATCTCGCAAGAGAAGAAGAGAGAATGCGAGGGAGAGAGGGAAGACTTCGAGACTACTACTTTGTTTCCAGATTTGTATACTTCTTTCGAACGAGACTACTACTTCGATTCCAGATTCGTATACTTCTTTCGAACTAAAGTTTGGGTAACGGAGAAAACTAGACACATTATAGAAGAGAGAGAGAGGAGAGTTTGGTTAGGGGGAGAGAGGAGAGTCATACACAGGAACGAGAGAAGGTGCAACAAAAGTGATTTTTGGGGATATAGACTGAGAAAGGTGATCGAGTTCCTTACAACTCGTTGTGGAGGAGAGATGAAGCAGATTTGCTAGCTTGAGAGAGGGCTGAAGATCCGGATTTGCTGATGGAGCTGGCGGCGGATTGAGCAGACTTGGAGATCGACGAGGCGGTCGCAGAAGCGTGCTTTGAGTCGTATCCGGCACTGCTAGCGCTCTTGTATGCGGATTTACTGGCTTGGGACGCGGATTGCTTCGCGTGAGCTGAAACACTCGAGAGAGATTTGCTGAGGGATGACGAGTAGGAAGAAGCGGAGGAGGCGGCACTCGTGATGTAGGATCCGTAGGCCGAGGAAGCGGAAGAAGAGAGCGATGAAGCTATGAACCCGAGTCGAGTCGGATTAGCATTCGGAAACTCGGAGGAGGAAATCGGAAGAAATTCGAAAGGAAAAGCTTACCACTCTTCGACGCTACACTTCCCGCTGACGAGGCCGACTTGGAGATGACACTCGGGTCGTATCCGGCACGCTTCATCTCGGAGGAGACAGACTTGGAAGCGATTGAGGAAGCTAGAGGAAAAAAGGGGGTCAATTCGTTGTCGAAGAGTGTGAAGGACAGTGAAGACATACCAGATGCGGCACTCTTCGAGAGTTCACTCATAGTGGAGGAGAGCGACTTGGAGAGAACAGATCCAGCTGAGCTAGCTGACTTGGACTGTTTCGAAAGAGAACAATGGTAAGTCCACGAAAAACTCGGAAAGAAGTCAAGGCAAAACGTACAGCCGAGTCGGTGTAGGAAGTAAGCTGAGCTCCGGCAGCACTGTAAAGGCTTGAAGCTGAGGATTGAGCGGCATCTCCCGCGCTTGATGCAGAACGAGAGATTTGCGAACTGTTTGTTCGAAAACACTCGTCAGTCTTCATCATTTCGAAAAGACGAGTCAGGATTGTACTCACGGAGCGACTCCTTGTTGACTGAGCTCAGATGCGACGGCAGCAGATGCGTAGGCGGAGGCAACAGCAATCGACTTTGAGGCTTGGAGGTACTGAGAGTAGAGGGAAGCAGAGGCGACCGATTGAAGGGACGACGCCGACTTGCTCGCGGCAACACTCGCAGACGAGGCCCTGTAGTAGCGAAAGGAGGAGGAGAGGGAGAAAGAAGGGAAGAAATCAGAGAGTGTCAGCAGTTTTAGCGCGAAAATTGAGAGTGTGAAAAACTTACGATGATTGAGCGCGAGCAGCTGCAGAGGATGCCGAGGATTGAGCTCGTTGACCAGCGGAAGTTGCGGAAGCCTGAAAAGAGTGCGGGAGGGAGAGAGTCAGAATCAATCGAAAACACCTCGTTTGAGCCGAGGAGAGGGAAAACTCACGTAAATCGCAGTAGGAGCAGCCTTGACGCTCGCAGCAGCTTGAGATGCCTCCTTACTCGCGAGATGACTAGCCGAGGATGCTGAAGATAGAGCGAGAGAGTAAACCGAGTTTGCTGATGCGATTCCTGCCTCCCAAACACTTGCAGCAGATCGACTGGCGTCTACTGCGTTCGAACTGATCGTCTTGGAAGCTTCGTTGTAAACCGAGGAGCCAGACTTTGAGGCGACCGAACCGAGGGAAGAGAGGGAAGAAGCGGCACCTCCGACAATCGAGCTACCGGAGTTTGAGATTGACGATCCCGATTTCGAAGCTTGGTTGTAAGCGCTGGCGGCAGACTTGTGTCCTCGTCCGTAAGCAGAGTTGACCGATGCTGAGGCCTCTCCGTAAGCTGACGAGCCAGAGTTTGAGGCTTGAGATGCGCCAGATCGAAGAGAGGAGGAAGCAGCTCCAGATGCTGAGGATCCAGATCGAGAAGCGTCACCGTAGAGAGCTGAAGCTTGTTGTTCACCGTACTTGGACTTGAGACGAGCTTCTTCAGCGATTCCTCCGACTGATCCGACACCGATGACACCCTTGAGGAGATCAGCAGCAGTGTTGAAAGATCCCTTGAGTTGTTCGACGAGACCGTGACCGAAGGATTGGGTAGAGACGTCTGTTATCAGCGAGTTATCGTGTGAGTTCTGGATCGAGGGAGAAGTCGGAAAGAGTGTCGAAACTTACAGTTCTCGTGCATCGAACGAACGAGTTCATCTCGGTTGGCGGAACGAGGTACGTCGATGTTGTTCTGACGAAGCCATCCCTTGATTCGAGCATCACTCCACGAGAGGTAGTCGTTCGATTTTCCAGCGACCTTGGTGTAGTGCTTGTTGAACTCACTCATGACCTGTCAACCGATCAACCGATCAACTTATACTCACGCTGTGTAATAAGGAGGAAAGAGTGAACTCACTTGATCCTTGGTAGCTTCAGCATCAGATTTGATGATTCCGTTCTTGATCAACCAACCCTTCATACTGTTCTCATTCCAAGCCGAAGAGATTGTGTCCGAAGCCTTGTTGTAGTTGGCAGCGACGAGGTGCTCGAGTTCGTGTCGCTTCATTTCGGCAGCTTTGGCGTTGTCGGCAGCCTTCTCCTTGACGACCCAAGCTCGAAGTTCCGAATCCGACCACGTGTTCCAGAGGTAAGAAGAAGCATCGTAGTCTGAAGCAGTTCTAGTCAGCAACGAGGTCAAGAAGTGAGAGAGGAGATTCTCGGAACTTACAAGAATCCTTGACGAGATCAATCAAATCGCTCTTCTTAGCGTCCTTCTCGTACTGAATCTTGTTCTTGTTCAAGTAGCTCTTCAACATGGATTCATCCCATGCCGAGTAACTGTTGTCGCGCATCTTGTAGTAGTTGTCTCCGATGAGATTCTTGAGTCTGCTTTCGACAAGGCAATACGAAACAAAAATCAGTCTCTTTCGAAGGAGATCGAGGCGAGAGGAGTTTCGACGAACTCGGCACTAGTTTTGGTGTCGTGAGGCTTGACGAGTCCTCGAGATTCGAGCCATCGACGGATTCCGTTGTCGCTCCAGAGGTTGTAAGCTGTGTGAGCGAGAGAACACAATCAGTTTCGACCCTCGTCAAGACGAACGAAATGGAGCTTACTGGTATCACGAGCTCCGTAATAGTTCTTTGACATCAAGTCGAGGAGTTCATCTCGGTTCGAAGCGGTTTTGCTCTTGACAACGCCGTGCTTGGTGAGCCAGTTTCGCTGGAGAACGTAGAGAAGCGTTAGGAATACGATGGAGGAGAAGGGAAGGAGGTGAGCTCACGAGGTAAGAATCGGACCAAGTGTCGTAGATGTGTTCCGAAGCGTCGTTGTAAGGAGTCTTGATCGCATCGAGGAGTTGATCACGAGTAGTTTGAGCGTCAGATTTGACGAGACCTTGTTTGACAGCCCATGCTTTTAGGTCGGAGTCTGACCACGAAGAGTAAACGTAATCACGTCCACCTGTTTGCGAAAAGAAGACGAGTCAATATCGTTCCTTTCTCGACTCACCGAAAGAAAGCCAAAGTTCAGACTCACCTTGAAGAGTATCTGCTACATAATCGTAGGTGTTTGAGGGAGCATCGGCGACGGCGTAGAAAACCGAGGAAGCGTTGTCGACGATCGCATCTCCAACGTTACTGGCAGCATCGGTCGAGGCGGCCCAGGCAGACGAGACCGACTTGGTAGCGTCGATCCCGTATTCCCTAGCGAGGAGGAGTAATTCCTCCCTCTTCGTCGAGGGAGAAATCACACCCTTCTCCAACAAGAATTGCCTCAAATCTGAATCTGACCATTGTGAAGCGGCTGAGTCGAAGTAGTACTGTCCTCCCGCTGCGGCGTTGTCGTAGTGACGTTTGACGAGTTCCCTCGTTTGATCGAGGTTGAGATTTTCAGGATTGGGAACGTTGTGATCTTGAAGGTATCGTTTAAGATCTGACTGTCCCCAATTGGCGTAAGGAGGAGGGGAGTTGGCGAGGACTAGGATTGTAGACGTGTCAATAAAAGAAAGTTGATGGGAAAATGTTCGATGATGACAGAGGAGAGGAAAACTCACCTTGAAGGTAACCGCTCGCTGAAAGGAGGGCGATGAAGGAAGCAGAGAATTTCATGGTGTGTTTTGATGTCCGTCTGTATTCAAAATTTGATAGATAGGGTGGAAAAGATGAAGGTGAAAAGGCGAAAGCGAGAGAAGGCGAAAATAAGAGAGAGAGAAAGTGGGGAGAGTGAGGAGGAGGAGGAGAAGAGAAAGGGAGAGGTCAGTTAGGTGGTCTATACCTGTGTCGACTTAGAGTTACTCACGCTCGTGGCAGATGGACTTGTGGGAGAAAGAGAGAGGAAGAGAGAGCAGAGAAATCAAAGGTCGTCAGATTCGCGGGTGACGTAGGGTCTGATTTTTCTCTAAGTCCAAATTCAATACATTTGCTACTTCAATTGGGTTCTAATCAACCGGCTGCGAGTCTGTTTCTTTTCAACTTCTTCTCACACTTTTGGCTCAGAAACGCTCAGGAACGATGCCGCCAGTCTTTGGAGGTGCACCCACGTGAATCTCTCTTCGATTCAAGCTCTCCAACAAAGCAGAATTCGCTGACTTGTTCGGAAAATTGTTGATTCAAGATGCCCAACTTGCGACAAGAAAGTCTACGCTGCAGAACAGACGCTAGGACCAGGAGGTAGAGTGAGTTATACTTCTCGAAGTTGAGTTTCGTCAGGATCTATGAGGAAATAGGAGAGGGAAAGGGGAATGTTTGTCAAAGGACAGGAGGAATGATTGATACAACACAAGAGAGACGTGAGCGAACAGAGACTGATTTCGACCTCTTCGTATAGGCCTTTCACAAACTATGCTTGAAATGTGCGGCTTGCGGAAAGCTGTTGGAACCGAGATTGTTAGTTGATCATGATGGAGAGGTGAGTTTCCCTCTTGTATGATCCCGCCCGACTCTCAGGCTCACAAGAGTCGTGTGTAGGCCTACTGTAAAGCATGTCACTCGAAGGAATGGGGTACGAAAGGTTACGGAGCAGGCATGTCGATCTTCTGTTCCTTCAACCTCGAGGAAACCCCTCCGTTCCGCTTAGTCATAACCCGCTGATACTAACAGCTCGCTCACTAAATGTAGGTGGAGCTCTTGTAGGAGAATATCAACCTCGTTTCTCGCCGAGTCGACCTACCTCAACTTCGAATTCTCCCGCTGTTTCTCCCACAAGACCTACCGTTCCTTCCTCTCCCGCACCGACATCGTCTCGTCCACCACTGCCGCCGAAGCCGATCTTCGGCGCATCCGCATCCTCGATTCCTCCAGCAGCTCCTCCTCGCCCACAATCATTCTCGAATTCGCCAGCTCGAGAGAACCCTCCACCGCCTACTATCCCATCTCGACCGTCCTTCACTACCACTCGTCAGCCATCACCTCCGCCTCGACCCTCGTTCGAATCCGCTACGACTCCCGCACCACCAATCCCCTCGACTATGTCTCATTCAACTCCATCTTTCTCTGATGACGAGGATGATCCGCCAACGAACGGGAGAAAGCCTCTACCTTTCGCTTCTTCGCAATTTGCGCCGAAGAGCTTGTCGAGCTCGGGAGATTTATGTAGAAGATGCGGGACTCAAGTGTATTTCGCAGAACAGATCATTGCGGTTGGGTCGAAATGGCACAAGTGAGTCTCTTTCTTGCTTATGTCTTCGACCATCGAACTGATCGAGTTTCAAGTAGACGATGTTTACGATGTGCGTCTTGTTCGACAACCCTCAATTCCCATCTTCTCGAAAAAGATCGTCAGTTCCGATTCTTCTTCTCCTCCTAGTCTGAATCCTGGTTACTCACCTACCTCATATGATTGTAGGCGAACCATACTGCAAGAAGTGCTATCAGCAGAACTTTGGAACCGGAAGTTTAGGAATCACTTCGGTACGTTTGAGCTATCTTCCGATTCTTGCGCGTTCATAGGAATGACATCGCTGATACTCTCGTGGACCGTGTAGAGACCCGGACTGTACTGATCCTGTCTATACACGAATTGTCATACTATGAAACTGGAAATCGTGTTGTGAATCATCGGAATTCGGATCTATGGACGGGAATTCGTAACCTCTGCGAACGAGATCTCTACGTTCTTCTCGATAGATGAAGGCGTACTTTCGGTTAGCCGGTACAGAGCAATTTACGACGGGAAGGGAAGAACTGCGAGATGATTAATTTGCATGTGCAGGAAAGAGATCTTCACCACACGAAAATGAGCTTCTAATTGTCGCTTCACGTGTGCAGCGGTCGACGGAAGGACGGCTGAAGCACCCTATCTCCCCCTCTTCCTCTTCCCTCTTCCCCAATTCTTCTCTCCCTTCGTTGTGCTAGCCTTCTCATATGATTCGAGTTGATGAGAGTGACAGCTCTCGACAGCTCTTACTGAGACTTCGGGACTTCGGAGAATGTATGCTCGACAGCGAAGCGAAGAGTGCCGCTCTTTCGGAACTTGTCAACTCTCTCTCTAGCCGAGTTTCAACTTCCGCTGTTCCCCCTTGAGTCCCGCCTTCTAGCCTCGTTACTCCCTCCAACGACACGCTGTCAACGTGTTTCCGTAGCTCCTCACTTCTCCGATGAGATCTCTACCCGCGGCAATCAATCTCGACCCAGATCTTCTTCGTCGTCAGCCCTCTCCCACAAAGTTGGGGTTTTGCTCTGGGGCTTCAAACCTGAAGTACTTATAGACTGCCGCGGGTCGTCAACGTCGACCGAAAACGAGTGAATGTCCGACGGTCTCCACTCTTTGGTCAAGACAAGCCGTATGATGGTCTGCCTCGAGAGGCAAGTGCTCGAAAGTCGGACTCCTCTGGAGACAAGGGGCAACAAAGAAAGCTTCTTTCACAGATCGAGACATCGGTGTGTACCCTGGATGCTACCTCCGATGAATCAGGATACCATAGGAGAAGACGGGGCGAAGCGAGAGTCGAAAGTAGCATCGGATATAGAACTCTGTTCGCTTCGTCGGTGATCTCAACCTCGTATCTTTCGCTATCCGTGCTTTCACTGAGTCTAGTCGAATATTGACCGATTCGCCGAGTAGAGAAAGAGTGCTTGTCCTCGATTTGTAACGAGCGAGAGCGAATTTGAAGGAATCAAGCTTTGTCGCTTAGTTGCGTCGAATAGCAAGCTACAGCGTCGTCAATGACAATAGCGAAATGGAAATAGAAGAACGTTTGCTTAGGTAGAGAGCTCGGGACCCGAGTGACAAAGCGCTGCCTCCCGGTGATGAAGAGGCAAAAATACAATCGCGATCCGATCCAAGCAGTACAGCGAGCCGGCACAATGCGAAGCTATAGTTCACAACAACGCGAGTACGATCAAGCAATACATTTACAGGACAGAGCTAATCTCTTCGCCGGTCAAAACGAGAATCCTGCCTTTGAACGAGCTCGAAAGAACGAACTTTCCGTCGTTTCGAAAATATGACTCTGCTCGAGTAGCGAGCAATGCTATTCACTCCCCATCACACAGGGGATCTATTCACGATATACCCTTGTTTCTTTCTGATCACCCAACGGCCTACTCGAGATACGAGGTCTCTTCTGTAGAACGATGATTTCACTTGACCCAACTTGGAAAGAGCGGTCGAGGGACGGGACACTTGAGATGCAACGTGCCGGCCGTGATAGATTGTCATGCATCATTCTGCACTCGGACAGAAGCGTATGAAATCAACGGGATCTTCGTCGGCCATGCGTCGAAGAAGAGAGAGGAAAGAGCTCAACGTGCGGAGTTTCGCCCGACTCATTGTTCTCCATCCACGTCGATCTCACAGACGACGCTGCGAGGGGATCCTATACACTCGTCGAGTCGAACAAGTTTGACAAAAGGGAGACAAAGTCCAAGGAGAATGAATCCCTTGAGCTCAAGCTCAGGCTCACTCACTAGGATGTCTTGCGGGTTTCCAATACTCAGACTCAAGGGTGATTTGCAATGAATGAGAGTGTGTGTCGTGCCGCGAGGTGACGGGCGGTTACGAAGAATTGCGAAGGTATCAAAGGGCTTTTCCTTTCGCCGGATGTAGAAAGTCTTCGAAAGTTCGGATTTTTTTTCAACTTTACGAGATCCTCGTTTACCCCGGACCCTTCAATGACCTTTCAATTCGTCAAGGAACGAGATGAAAGAGAGATGAAGGTTTTCTAGTTACCCGACTTGTTTCCCGACAGACGTCGAGTGTATCCTCCTCTCACTCTCTCTCTCTTTCCCCTCTCCATCCTCCCCGAACGACGCAACGAGTTCGCTCCCTCCGACCGAAAGGAATTCACGCTCTTGTCGCACCCTGGCAGTTGAGACGTACCGGACTCGTCGATCAAAGCTGTTCAAAAGCCTCTAGAAACAAGCTCTCGAGGCAAGTCTCTCTCGGTTACCGACAAGCCAGCCAGCCAAAGACTCTCTCTTTTGTCGATCACTTCTCGGCCCAAGAAGATCAAACTTCGGCAGCCGTCGATACGAAACCTTTTCGCTTCCATCGTCAAAATATATTCCAGTCGAGAACTCGAATTATCTCCTCAACCAGCAGTCACTCTTCTCTCACTCTTCCTTTCCTTTCCTTCCTTCCACCCCCTCCTTCCTTCTGTCACTCTTCATCACAAAGTAGCGAAAAAAGAATAAGCAATAGGTGAGCATTCCTTCTCTGCGAACGAACGAATTGAAGTTTTCCTGCACATGTCGAAGTTTCATGGATTTCGACCGGGAGCATTGCTGACATTCTCTCGTGTGCAATATGTGCGCAGGATTATCGGATCTACAACAAGGTCAATCCATTTCAGTCGCTTGAGCAAGTTCAAAGTATAAGCTTATCAAGCGCATTCAAGACTCGAAATCGCGAAGAGCGCGAAATGCCTGCGATGATATCTTCTCTTCCTGCTGGTCCTTCACCATCTTCGACTTCATTCGTTCCTTCCGTACTTTGTCCTCCACACTCTACAAAGAACAAGTCGTCTTCCCTCAACTCGATCACTTCTCGCAAAGGTGAGCTTCTTCTTCTTCTTCATCCTTCCCTCCTCGCTCCTCCCCACCTCGGGATTCGTTTTCAAGAGACGCTGACAAGTCGCTCTTGTGTGATGCTGGAATCAACAGACTCGCCGCACAAGACTGGATCGACTGCTACATTAACCTCTTTCCGACTTCCTTCGAATCCTTATCCTTCATCTCATCACTCTCTTCCTGCGTCACGTTCCGCACCTTCGACACCTGCCGCCACACCGAGATCAACCTACTCTTACAGTCCTCAACACTTTGTCGAATTCGAACCTTTCGTCCCTTCGCCAGCACCTCTCCCTCCTCCGCGATCACACTCCCATCTTCGTCCTCAAACTCAATACTTGCAAGTTCCTCACGTCATGTCGAGCACTTCTTCCATCCTCGATTCCGATGGAGGTTTCGAACACTTTGAGCGAGCTGGTTCGACAATGTCAGATGCGACTTACGATGGAGGTTATTCGCAACAATTCGGAGACTGTTCCGAACCTTACTATTCCTCGTCGGCACCTCGCACTTACGACGAACAATCTATTCACTCTTCGCAAGTCTCTATCAGCAGCAAGCGATCGTGGTCGGACGCTCAATTCCAGGAGGAGGCCGCTTACAGCTACACTCCCTCGTCGCAAAAGAGATTCCGAGTCGAGCCAATCACTCCCATCACTCCGTCCTCTTCCACCTACAACTCTCATAACGCCTACTCGACTCCCTCGACAGCGACACCAGTCGCAAGGACCCTTTCTTACGGCGCCGATTTCTCTTCTCCCGTCCCTACTCTCGCTCGTTCGAACACCTACTCCGGACACGTAGACAGTCAACGACCTTCATCCGCTCGATCGTCCTTCTCGCAGAACGACATGTACGGAGAAGAACTCGAAAGTTACGGTCAACCTCAGCTCACTTACTCGAATTCGAATTCGTCGTCACCTTCGACGAATGCCACTCCTTTCCTCACTTGCACGACGGCACAATCTTCGTACTTCGATGACGCACCTTGCGACGATTACTCGCACACTCCCGGTCTTCTCGCATCTCCCCTCCTCATTCCTCAGAGTGCTCCCATCGAGCGCGGTCACTTCCAACCTTATCCTGACCTCGAGTCTACCAGCATGTCCTTATCCTACTCGCTACCTCAACCACCTCAAACATACCTCTCGACTCCTCGTCAAGGTCGAACGATTCACTCGAAGCGCGAATTCGACTACTCTTGCTCTCCAACCACTCCTCAACGAGACTACCAATTCCAACTCCACTCTCCGGTCTCTCCTCAGGAAGTTTCGAACCCTCCCGCTCTTGTCCCCATCCCTTCGTCGTCGACTCCTCCGAGTCTCTCTCGTCGTTCATCCTCTGCCTCGAACTACACTCCGAATCAAGCTGCTCTCGTCTCGGCCGCATCGATGAACCGTCTCCTTTCTCGATTCCAACCTACGACTCCGACAAAGGCCACTTCCTCTCCCGCCGCCGCCCGAGACGATTCACCGAAAGGTCCAGCAGTTTCAGCAGTTCACCCTCGATACCGAGTCCCTGCTCCTCCTCGAACCGCTCCTCCCAGCCCCGTCAAGACTGACAAGCTTCACACGTGTCACGAAGAAGGTTGCGGAAAGAAGTTCAAGCGATTGGAACACTTGAAACGACACGAGCGTACTCACACTCAAGAGAAACCTTATGGTTGCGATATCCCAGGCTGTGGTCGTTACTTCTCGTAAGCTCGACTTCTCACTTTGCACTCTATAGATCGACAGAGATTGACTCGTCCTCTGTGTTTTTCTTTTCGCAGGCGAAGTGACAACCTTGCTCAACATCGCAAAACCCACGAGAAGAACGGCAAGACTTCTCGAGCGATGGCTGCCGCCGCTGCTGCTCGTGAGAACGCCGCTCGAGTAGCCGACAACGACTATTAGAAGTCGTCGAACTCCCATCTTTCCTCAACATTATATCCCCTTTTCCCTCTTTTCAAGTCCCTCCCCCCTCCTCCTGATCTGCCCTTCCACTCTCTGCTCTGCTCACTTTGATAGTGATCAACCCAGAGATATGTGCGATTTGTTGTTTGTTCTGTGTCCTCCTTTTTTATTGCGTTCTATACCCAACCCCTCTTCGTTCATCTTTACTATACCCACTTTCTCTCCCTTGGTCAGTAACAAGCTTTTGAATAGCTCACAATGAATTACGTTGAAGCTCTCGACATTCTTCGGCTGCGACTGGAGAGAGAGTGCTCTTGCGAAGCGAAATCTAGTAGAAAATCTCGCTAAGTCGAAACCACACTCTACCTCTCTTACTCTCTCTCTCTACATTTCGAGCAACCGATCTCATCCGGCCCAGTGACCTCTCGATAGTCTCTCTACTGCTCGTCGAGTCAGAACTACCCCCTTCAAGACAAGGAACTCGTTTTCTCCTCCTCCCACTATCTCCTCACCACTCAGCGCCAACACCCGATTACAATGGAAGGTTACGATGATCTCTACGGTGACCTCTACGTGCGCACACCCTGCTCTCTCCTTCCCTGTGTTCTGACTTGATCGCCCCCTTTCTACCGATTTAGGGTGATGAAGAAGAGAAACCTCAAACCACCTCTACGACTGCCACTGGTGCCGCCAATGAATCAAAACCTTCAATCTCTTCACCACCTCCAGCGAATGCTCCCTCAGCAGCAGTCAAGACTGAACCGATTTCTTCACTCCTTTCGAATGAGAATCAACACCAACAACAACAAGCGTTTGGAGGACAGCAAGGACAGCAAGGACAGCAACAACAAAATGGTGAACCTATGCATTTCGCACCGGGTTACGCTCAACAAAGGCAACAAGAGGGAAAGACGGGTGGTGTCAGACCTTCGGATATGCCAGATGAAGGGTAAGGAACTCTTTCATATCTCGAAAAGACTCGGTCAGCTGTTCTTCGAACGCTACGACGCGAGACGAGTCAAGTTGGACATTAAGCGATGGAAGAAGTGGGGGAAGGAAAGGATAGAATTGGATTAGACAAAGCGTCTCGTTTAGCGGGTACTAGCTAGAGTTGTTGATCTATCCACCTACCTACCTACCTACCTACTTACCTCCAAGCTCTCGCAAAACCGGTCGATTCTACCCGTATCCTTCATTACCTTGATCCCCCTCGCTATTCACGGACTTTTCCTCCTCTTTCTCTCTCTTCTGCCCTTCGTCCTTGATCACTACTTCACCTCTTACTAGCAGGGCCTCCACTTCATCGAACTTTCATTCACATGATTAGCCTTAATAAGCATTCTAGCTAGACACCACCTTTCAGCAGCCGCAGTACGTGATAAAGTATTTCATAGAATTGAAAAAACTGACATGCAACCTTCATCGCAACCTTCTCTCCTTGTTCTTTTCCTTCGCATCTCGGTCATCGATACTTCTTTCTCGATATCTGTGTCCATCGTGACTTACCGCCGCTCTCCGATTCTCGTATGGACTTGGATTCGGATTTGATCAGGAAAATGTTCATCGGAGGGTTGAACTGGGATACTACCGATGGTACGCTTCCTCTTGACATCCCATCGAAATTCCGTTCTCCTTTCCCCATGCATGTCGCTGAACAATCGCCCTCGTCGCATTTTGAACAGATACCCTCAAAACTTATTTCGAACAATTCGGAACGATCACTCACTGCACGATCATGCGAGATGTCGAATCTGGTCGATCACGTGGATTCGCTTTCTTGACTTTCGAAGATGCTGCAAGTGTCAACGCTGTTATGGCTAGGGAACATCACCTCGACGGAAAGACCGTTAGTAGTCTCCTTCCTTGTTCCGCGTCATTCTCCCGTAAGAGCCAGCATTGACTCAAAACGATCAATGACGATTGAAATTAGATTGATCCCAAACGAGCGATCCCACGAGCCGATTCTGCCAAAACCGACAAACTCTTCGTCCGAGCACTCCCAGCTTCGTGTACCGCAGAATCGTTCCGACAGTACTGGAGGACGTTCGGACCGATCACGGACGCGACTCTAATGATGGACAAAGAAACGGGTAGACATCGTGGATTCGGATTCGTTAATTACGAATTGAGGGAAACTGTAGATAAAGTTTTGAACGCTGGTCCTCATTACATGGATGGGAATATGGTCAGTCTTTTCTTTCTTTCATTTCTCATTTCTCACTCTCGCGATTTTTCGATATAAGAGCTGATTAGAAGAAAGAGGAGGGGAGGTATAGTTGGAAGTTAAGAGAGCTCAAGCGAAGGGAGAACCTAAACGATCAGATTATGGAGTAAACACTAATGCCAACACTCATTACACTCCTCAACCTCAAATGCAACAACCTATGATGGGAGGAGGAGGAGGAGTCATGAACCCTGCTATGGCTGGTGGGATGGGAATGGGAGGAGGAATGGGAATGGGAGGAGGAGGGACACCTTTCGATCCTCAAGCAATGTCGAAATTCTTCAATCAAATGGGTTGGGGCGCTTGGAACCCTATGATGATGGGTATGGGAGGTATGGGAGGCATGGGTGGTATGGGACAAATGGGTGGAATGGGGGGTATGGGTCAAATGGGTCAAATGGGAGGGATGCCAGGAATGGGAATGATGCCTGGAATGAACATGGGTGGAATGGGAATGATGGGTGGGGTTCCTCCTGTTGGATCTAGTGCAGGAGGGATGAGTCCTGGAATGCCAATGGGAGCGGGATCTGATGCGGGAGGAGGAGATCAAGATGGGAACGCTAGTCCTGCTCCAACTAGTCAATTCACCGCTCCTATGGCTGCTGGTGGAGGACAACAGGGTGGGATGAGAGGTGGCAGAGGAGGAGGGATGGGCGGTGGTATGCGAGGTGGAGGAAGAGGTGGAGGAACTTTCCGTCCTCCTGTGAGTTTCGAGTCTTTCTTCTCTATATCCGATTCGTTCAAACGTCTGACTGACTCGACTTGAAAGCTCGCTCAGTCCGGTCCTGCTTCGATGAGAGGTGGAGATGAGAACGCTGGTACTGGTCCTCAACGAAACCGTGATGGAAACCAGCGATTCAACGTGAGCCTCTCTATTTCCTCTCCAGTTTCTCGAAACCGAATTGACGATCTTGCTATCCTCTTTAGCCTTACTCTCGTTAAGCGCCTCTGTTCTCGGCGAGCTTCGTTCTTTCGTTTTCTCTCAATCTCGTATTCCCGGAGTATTCTGCTTGAATTCTGTGTAAAAAAAGAAACCTTTTCATCTCGCTCGCTCAAGAGCATTGAACGAGAGATCTGCTGTGATTCAATAAGGAAGCAATATGATATAGCACAATGTTTGGAGAAAAAGCGAAGAAAAGCGACAGCAAAACGAAGGAGATTGAGGAAAAGTAAAGAGGGGGGGGAAATGCAACTCCATAAGTTAAGCTGAAAGGTATATGAATTGTATGTTCGATGTAGTATGTGTGCGGCGTATAAGGGGGCAAGCGAGTGAAGAGCGAAAGGATGGTCGGAAGGAAGGAAG
>Ga0308169_10001862_pt1 | contig 23273 bp, 20 predicted proteins | sample PhyBR1_2_FD_202139 | JGI IMG/M metagenome (GOLD analysis project Ga0308169, IMG submission 202139) | Phyllosphere microbial communities from UC Gill Tract Community Farm, Albany, California, United States - DLSLSB.R1 | ecosystem: Host-associated > Plants > Phyllosphere > Unclassified | place...
ATGCTCCTCTCGACGTCTCTTTTCGCACGCAGTCACGTCGCCGGAGGTTTCGGGCAAGCTGAAGCGCCAGCACAAGGGTGCCGTCGAGGGTGAGCTCGCCAAGGCCCTCGAGCGCCTCGAGATCGAGGACTCGTCCGCCGACGAGCTCCGCCGCGCCGAGCTCCACCTCAAGCGCGCCATGCAGAAGGCGATGTCGGGCGGCCGCTAAGCGGCTCGAGCGTCGTCGTCGTCGTCGCTCCCGCCTCTCGGTTCCCCCCTCCCTCCGTCCTCCCTCCTGCTCCCGCACTGCATTGTCGTACCCCTCTCTCTCTTCGTCTACACCCCCTCGTCGACTCACCGGCGCCGCGGTGCGCCTTCACTGACGCTGCCTCGGCGTCGCTCTTCCTCCCGCTCGCGGATCCCCTCCCCCTCCCTCTCCTCACACCTCTTTCCGAAAACGGTCTCTTCTGTTCTCGTCTTGCTCCCACTACCTCCCCTTGGCGCAACGTCGATCGATGGCCTGATACCCTCGTGTGCGCGCTCGTCGTCGCCTGCGAGAGCTCGAGAGCGACTTGGCGCGAGCGGCTCCCTCTCTCGCTCCCTGCGCGCTGGTTCGTGTGCAAGCTACCGCTGAGTTTCTGCGAGCTGTGCGTAGCGAAAGAGCTCGGCAGCAGGAGAAGAGAGCGGTGCCCCGACCTCGTCGTCGTCGTCCTCATCTCCTCGTCGCCCTGTCGCCTCGTCCGACAAGCCGCCCGCGAGCCAGGAACCATGCCGTCCTACTCGCTCTCTCCTCTCGCCTACCTCAAGCTCGTCCTGCACGCCGCAGCGTACCCCTCGAGCACCGTGGTCGGCGTCCTCCTCGGCACCGTCGACGACCGCTCGACCGGCGCCGTCACCGTGTCGGACGCCGTGCCGCTGCTGCACCACTGGAGCGAGCTCAGTCCAGCAATGGAGGCGGGTCTGGCACTCGTGCGTCCCTGTCCTCTCGGTCCTAGCTCTCGCTCCTCCTCCACGAGCTGACCCTCCCCTTTCCCCACAGGCAGAGACGTTCGCCAAGCAGCAGGGCGCCGTACTCGTCGGCCTGTACGTCGCCAACGAGCGGCTCGGCGACCTGCGCGTCCCGCACGGCGTGCAGCGAGCGGCCGACGCCGTCAGGAGCCAGTGCGCCGAGGCGCTCGTCCTCGTCGTGCGTCCCTTCTCCCTCTCTCTCTCTCTCGCCTCAGGCTCGCCGAGACTGACTCGCCGTTCTGCAGGTCGACAACGACAAGCTCGCGTCCAATGAGCCGGCCGTCATCGTGCGTGCCCTCCTCTCTCTCAGTCCTCCTCGCCGTTTCTGACCCAGCCCAACTCGCACGCTCGCAGCCTCACCTCCCCTCGTCCAAGCCGCCCGCCTCCTGGCAGCCCTCGTCCCTCTCGTCCGCCAAGCTCTCGCTCGCCGACCCGGCCTCGCCGACAAAGACGCTCGCCGCCGTGCGCGAGGGCCAGCACCGCCTCGTGGGCGACTTTGACGCTCACCTCGAGGACGTCACGGTCGACTGGCTGCGCAACGCGCGCATCTCTGTGTAGCGGGAGCAGGTGCGACGGTGGAACGAGCTCGTTGTACAGACTACAGCACGAGGAGGAGGGGACTACAGCACCGAGAGAGGGAGAGAGAGAAACAGGGAGCGCGCAGAGCCACGACGAGCTTGACGATCAGCCGCGGTTGTTGTTCTGGTACCCGCTGCTCGTGCCGTCGTACGCCGGGACGAAGAGCACTCTCCGGTTGAGGTCCATCCATCTGCGAGCGGGCGACGAGAGGTGAGCGCCTGAGCGACTCGTGAGAGCTGCGAGGAGAGGAGAAAGCGAGACGCACTGAAGGAACTGCTGGACGTGGTCCTTGAGCTCGCTCATCGCCTCGGGGTCGAGCGTCGTGTGTGCGAGCAGCTCAGGAAGGTTGACTGCGCGCGTAAGGGCCCCTAGTCAGCCTCGGGCGGGTCCGTCTCGAGCGAGCGAGCGAGGAGGACGACGCACCGAATAGCCGCAGGAGGTGCTCGCCGCCGTAGACCGAGCTCATCTGCCGGTCGGTGCCCTGCAGAAGCTTGTACTGCTCCTGGTACTGGCCGCGCTCGAACCGGTACAGGAGGTTGTTGCCGAGCGCCTTGTTGAAGTACAGCCCGAGGCCGGCGGCGACCTCGGCAGCGACGCTGCGTGCGGCGGGCGAGAGGTCAGGGACGTCTTCGAGAGGTGAGGAGGAAGGGAGCGAGGACGCACCGCTTGCGCGTCTCCTCCTCGTTCTGGAGGTAGATGAGCCACTCGTTCAGGATCGTGTCGACGTTGGGCACGCGCGGTATCGGGACGAGCTGCAGGTAGAGAGCGTAAGTCACGTTCGAGGAAGCCGCCGTCTCGAGAGAGAGGAGCGAGACGCACCTGCTGGTTCTTGGTGATGGCCTCCCAGTCGTCGACGAGCTGCGTCTTGAGGTTGTCCGGGATCGCGATCTTGACCTCGGGCCGCTTGAGGTACTCCTCCTCCTGCGAGAGCATGGTCCGAGTCAGCGAGGTGGCGAAGAATGAGAAGGAGAGAGAGAGAGAGAGAAAGGAGCCGACGCACCGCCTCGCCCTCGCGCCCGCGCTTCGTGCCCCTCCCAGTTCCCCTCGCCGCCGCGCCCGCTGGACCCGCCATACTGGCGCCGGGGCCGCCCGCCATCTGTGCCGCCTTGAGCTTGGCCTCGAGCTCGGCCGCCTTGAGCGCCTCGCGCTCGGCGGCGTCGCGCGCGCGTTGCGCCTCGATGAGCGCCTTCTGCTTGCGGATGCCCTCCTCGTTGAACTTGCAGAGGCGCTCCTCGGGGACCCACTCGTCCCAGCTGCGAGCGTGGAAGAGAGAGACGGCGCGTCAGGGTGCTGCTGCCTCGTCGTCGAGCTGCCGAGCGCGAAGAGGAGGATGATGCGGAGGAGAAGCCGACGCACGTCTGCTTCCAGCCCTTGTAGTGGACAAAGTAGTGCGGGCCAACGGCGCCACTCTTGTTCACGCCCTTCTGCCAGAACTCGGCCTTGAGGATCTGCGAGCGAGCGGGGCAAGGGTCAGAGAGTCGCGTCGGGGAGGACGAAGGAACGAGCGGCAGTTGGGGGCGCACCTTGGCCTCGTACATGAGCGGTCCGTGGAAGCACAGGACCTTCTCGTTCTCTGCGTAGGCGAGCTTTGGCCTGCGAGTGCCGAGCGGGGACGAGGGCGCGAGGGGAGATGAGGGGGAGAGGACGCGACGGGGTCAGCGGGGGGCTGCAGCGAGGCTGCGCGCAAGAGGGAGGGCGCGCACATGATGTGTCGGTGCCCGATGGAGCCGAGCTCGAGGGGTCGGGTGGACGAGGGCGAGACGGAGGGCGCGGTGAGGAGGAGCGGCCCGCCGACGACGACGACCAAGGCGGCGCACAGCACTCGCGCCCTCTTCTCTCGCCCTCGTCGCCCTCTTTCTCCTTGTCGAGACGCGGACCATGCTCTCTCTGCGAGCAGGAAACAGCCAGTCGAGCGAGAAATGCCTTTGCACGATCGCTCTCTTGCGCCTCGTCCTCCTCGCCGCGGACTTTCTCTCGCTGCCGACTCCTGTCGCAATCAAGGCTGCACTGCGCTCGAGTTGCATCGTCTCGCTCAAGTCGACGTCTAGATACCGCTCATGATCTGCGCAAACTGCTCGGCGCCGAGCAACCGCTGCAGCTCGGCAAAGTCCATGCCGGCCACTCCCCCCTCGGGGAACGTCTGCGGCGGCTGCGCCTGCTGCTGCTGCTGCTGCGGCATCGGCGGCGGCTGCAGCTGGAAGTTCTGCTGCTGCTGCTGGAGGGGCGCACCGCCGACGTTGAACGGCGCCGAGGGGAGCGCGCCGGCGAAGGACGACGAGGAGGCGGACGGGGCGGCCTGCGCTTGGAGGCTCGGCGACAGGTGCGGGATCTGGTACGGCGGCTGGATCGGCGACGAGAACATGCCCGACTGGGCCGAGTTTGGGCGCACGGGCTGGAGAGGTGGTGGTGGAGGAGGGGGAGCCGACTGCTGCTGCTGGGCCGAGTGCGCCCGCTGATGAGGCGTTGCCGTCGAGCTCGAAGGCGCCGCCGCCGGTGCCGAAGCCTTGCTGTCCTGCAGCCAGGCCTCGGGGAGCGGGATCTTGGTGAAGACGAGCGCGAGGAGCTTGTTCTGCTGCGGGACGGGGATGAGGACGAGGCCGTGCGGGGTGCCCGAGAAGCGCGCGACGCCGCACTGCGAGCAGCACGTTCAGGAGTCAGTGACGCTCGACTCGAGCAGGGAGAGTGAGTGAAAGACGACGCACATGGCCCCTCATCTCCATGCTCTGCGCAAACATGCCGTACAGCGCCTCGTTGGCGTGCCCGCCCGGCGCCGCGAGCTGCTTCTTGCGGAGCTCGTCCGGGAGCGACTCGTTCGGGATGGCCGACAGGCTCATGGCCGGCAGCGTGTGCTTGTTGGCGAGCTCCTGCAGCGCCGCCATCTTGATCTGGACGAGCGACGAGATGCGCCACGAGTGAGGGAACTTGACGTCGGCGCTGCGCGGGCGAGCTCAGCGTCAGCTGCACGCTCGTCTCGACGTCGGGCGAGCGAGGGAAAGGTCCACGCACAGGTCTCGGATCGCGCTCTGCTGCATCGGGACGGCCGTGCAGAACATCGTGTACTCGGCCGTCGTGCCCGACACCTCGGTGAGCGCCCACGAGATCGGGCCTCGCCAAACGGTGCGCGGTCGCTCAGGCTCCTTGCGCGCCTGCTGCTGCTGCTGCTGCTGCTGCTGAGGTTGCTGAGGCTGAGGCTGAGGAGGATGTTGAGCCGGCGGGAGCTGCTGCGCCGGCATCGACTGGGGCGTCTGCAGGCCCGGCGCGAGCGGGATGTTGAGCCCGAGCCCTTGGCCCTGGACGTTCGGGCCTTGGCCCTGCGCCTGCGCCTGACCGAGGGCGCCGTTGATGCGCTCGGCCGCCCTCTGCTGTTGGGCGAGCTGGTACCGGTGCCTGCGCGACGACGACGAGCTCGTCAGCACGCGCGCTCGCACCTCGAGCGGGACAGGAGGAACGAGAGAGAGAGGACGCACTGGTTCGCCATCTCCTGCAGGCGCTTGACTTGCTGCCCGGCCTGCTCCTGCGTCAACTCGCCGCGCTCGACCTTCTTGCGGATCGTCTCGAGGTGCACCTCGATCTTGGCCTTCATGTCGGGCGGGATCTGCGGCAGGCCGTTGAGCTGCTGCTGCGTCATCTGGCGCGGCGTCTGCTGCTGCTGCTGCGGCTGCTGCTGCTGGCCGTTCGGCCCGCCGGGCAGGCCGGCGGAAGGCGGGCCCGTCGAGCCGGGCGCGCGCGAGCCGTTCGCCCGGGCATATGCGGCGAGCGCGGCGGCCTGGATGTCGGCCGCCGTCGGTGGAGGCTGGCCCGAGCGTGCGGCGGCCGCCTGCATGTCGGCGATGTACTGCTGGAGCGTCTCGTTGGTGAGGTTGGTCGGCACGGCCGGCATCGAGGGCGAGCGGTTCGGGACCAGTCGTGGCGAGGGCTGCGGGTGGTTGGGCGTGCGAGTGGGGTTGGGCGGCGTCGGCTGCTGCTGCTGCTGCTTGACGCCGGCGAGGTTGGCGTTGCCGAGGTGGGGCGACACGGCGGCGCCCGACGGGTTCGGCTTGGGCTTCTTGTTGGCTGCTGCAGGATCTGGTGGCGCGACCCGCTTGTTGGCGCCGGCTGCGGCAGGCGAGGGCGCGCCGTTCTGCTGGGTCGGCGGTGGGCGCGACGCGTTGTGGTTGTAGAAGCCGATGAGGAAGCAGGCGTGCGACGGCGACAGGAGGGGGAACGAGAAGCCGGGATGAGGTGGTGGCGCGAGCGAGTTGTAGATGAGGTTGGCGGGGAACCGGCCCGAGGACTGCGCGGCGGCGAGGGGGAGTCAGGAGGCGCTCGGACCGCGATAAGGAGGACGAGAAGACGCACCTCCTTCCAGAACGCCTCGAGGTTGGGCGTGTACCCGAGCGAGATGAGCGAGAAGAGCGTCGTGCAGTGCTGGCCCTGCAGGGAGGGAGGGAGAGGGTCAGCGACTGTCGGCGTGAGCGAGGGGAAGACGAGGGAGAGAGAGCGCGAGCGCACCTTGGTGAAGCTCTTTGCGAACGACTCCCACGACTCTGCCTGGTCGTCGTCCTCGAGCCAGACCTCGTCGCCGCCCATGTTGTCGACGTCGGTCGCCGAGATGACGACGACGTACTTGGGGAGCTGGCCCCGGCCCTCCCCACCTGCTCCTGCGAGCGAGCCCTCGACGATGCGGCTACGGGCGAGGCGGATCGCACGCAACAGGCCGGTCGTCGAGCGCCATAACGTCGAGGCCGGTCGAGCTGGGCGGCGAGTAAAGGAGGGGAGGGCGGCGAGGAAGGCGGCCGGCGGGAGGAACGGGTTGAGCGGCGAGGCGTGGGAGGACGGGGTGACGCAGGTGAGGAGGAGCTGTTGCGCACCGAGGGCGAGGGTCAGCGAGACCGTCTGTGAGAGCGCGCGCGGCTCTCTACGGGGCCTGTGCTGCTGTCGCTGCTGTCGCTGCTGCCGCGCCCACCCCGCATTCCCGAACAGGGCGGCGAGGTCGAGCCGGCCCATCGCGCATCTGAGCCCTGCTCCGACCCGTACATGCCGACAGGCCTTGACCCGACCGCGCCCATGCCGAGCCGGGCCTCGCAGACGATGCTGTCGGCGATGTCGGGCGGGAGAAGCGGAGCGAGGGGAGGGAGCTTACCTGGCTCGTCGGGTGCAGAGCTTGCAGGGCACTGCGAGGGAGCGGTACCACGTCAGCTTGAAGGACGTCTGGAGCGGCACAGGAGCTCAGGGGACGCACGAGATGACGGCCTGGGCGTAAGGCGCGATGAGCGAGTCGCTCGCGGGCGAGGGGTCGACGACGAGGGCGACGGGGACGACGTTGCGCTTCTTGGGCTTGTCGGCCATGCCCGTGCGCGCAGGTGCTGGGTGCGCAGGGCCTCGCACAGCGGGGTGTGAGGAGAGCGAGAGGGTCGAGGCCGGGCGAGAGAAGCGAGCGGGGGAGGCTCGTCTCGCTCCCTCACCCTCGCCACCAGCTTGACCATGTCTGGAGCAGTGCGTTCTCTCTCAGAGGCTCTTCCTTGCCCGCCCACGCTGACCGCAGCTCGTCGCGTTGCCGCGCAGGAGCCCTGGGGTTCGTCATCTCTCGCCGCCTCGACCAACCTCGTCCTCGTCCTCGTCGCCGCAGGCTGACCGGTGTGCCTGCTCTGCAGAGATCCGCTTCTCCAACTCGCGCAAGCGGCCCTACTTCTACAACTCGGCCACCCAGGAGTCGCGCTGGGAGGTGCCCGACTCGCTCGCCAACTCGGACATCTCGTCCCTCCCCGGCGCCGAGTTCCTCAGCTACTCGCAGCAGCCCGCAGCAGGCGCAAAGCAGCAGCAGCCCGCGTCCTCGAGCGGCGGCGGCGGCGGCAGCAACAAGGTGCGCGCGTCGCACCTCCTCGTCAAGCACGCCGGCAGCCGCAGGCCCAGCTCGTGGCGCGACGACAACATCACGCGCTCCAAGGAGGACGCCATCGACCGCCTCAAGGGCTTCGAGCGCCAGCTCAACGACTCGCCCGACCTCGCCGGCACGTTTGCCCAGATCGCGCGCAAGGAGAGCGACTGCTCGTCGGCGCGCGACGGCGGTGACCTCGGTGCGTCGAGCCACTCCCCTCGTCCAGGTCTTGATTTTCGAGACGAACAAGACTGACGTGCTCGACCTGCTCTTGTCACGCAGGCTACTTCGGGCGCAATCAGATGCAGAAGCCGTTCGAGGAGGCGTCGTTCGCGCTCGAGGTCGGCCAGCTCAGCGACATAGGTGTGTCCCCTCTCACAGCCTCGCTGCCACTCGCAGGAGCATGCTGACGCTCCTGCATTACAGTCTCGACCGACTCGGGCGTCCACCTCATCCTGCGCACCGCCTGAGCGCCCCCGCCAACCCTTCTCGGCCGCGCACGCACCGCTCTTTTCTCTTTCCCCGCAGTCCCCTCCTCCTTGCATCCTCGCCGTGTCGTTCTCATCCTCTCTCTACTTTTCCTCCTCTTCGTGCAGTGTCACCGAGCCGTCCAGACCGTGCCTTCGTCGCATTCGAGAGAGCACTGGAGGCCGAGCGAGACAGGGAGGATCGTGTGCGGCTAGCTGTCGCTCGACGCGCATTGTACGAGAACGAGGAGCTTGCATGGCGTGCTTCTAGATCCGCAGGGACTGCAGGCCTCGAGCTCGTCGCGAGAGAGCCACGGACTGCGCTCGCCGAGACGAGGAAGCTCGTCGTCTCTCCCTCGGCGTCCGCCTCGCGCCGCTCCACCCGAGGTGAAGTACGGCGTGCCGCATGGGCAGACATTGCTCAGTGCGAGAGAGCTATGCCGGCGACGTCTGCGGCCGCAACTGCTTCGAGAACGTGGCCTTCGAGCGCAGGAGAGGCTCGACACCTGGTCGCAACGCTAAGCAAGCGCGCAGCTCGCGCTCCAGTCGCTGCCGGCCGCCTCGAAGTAGACGACGTCGAGAACGCTGTCGAGCGAGCCGGACCCGAGTCGATCAGCGAGGCGCACAGCCGCGCGAGAGCGAAAACGTCCAGGAAGGCGCGATCCGGCGGCGAGCGTTCTGCCTCACGCTTTGCGCTGCAACCCGCAGTAGCCGCGCGCAGAGTTGAGCTAGAGTCTGTGGCAGTCTCTGTGCGAGGGTGCAGCGCGAGGAGGTGGGTCGAACGAGGGACAGGACGGTCCGTGCGGATGAGTCGGCCGCTTTGGCCGGCTCACCTAGCCTCTCCAGCTTACGAGATTCAATCGACGGATCCGCAAGCCCGCCGACAAGCCTGCCTGGGGTGCATCGAAGCGAGAGAAGGCTGATCGAGCTGCGAGGAGGACAAAGCGGCCGCCGCCGGTCGGGCAAGCCGGACACAATCGCCGGCGGGGCGGAGAACAAAAGAGCTGTGCCGAGGCGACGAGCGCTCGAGTTCAATTAAAACGGCGCAAGTGGCATGAAGCTCCTTCTGGCCTGGGAAGCGGTCGACAGCGCGGAAGCAGGGGAAGCGGGCGAGATGGCTGGGCGGACGAAGCGCGGAGAGCGCTCGCCCTCTCGCTCGACTCGCACCACCGCCGCGTCGTCGATGCGCCGCGTGCGCCATCTTGTGCAAAGTGGCACTTTGCCCGAGCAGAGCTAGCGAGCAGCCGCTCTGGCCGTGCCCTCGTCGAGGCCGTCGACGCTCCTTCCCCTCCTCATCAGCGCCTTCCCAGTCGGGTCCACATTGACGGCAGGGCTCCAACCTTGTCCTTGTCGGCTGCGAACCTCCCGGTCGTCGGTCGGTCCAGCTCGAGCGTCACCCCTCCCCCTCGCCACCACCGTGCTCTCCCTCTGCACCCTCGCCCGGTCGTCGTCGTCGTCGTCCTCCGCCGCCGCTCTCGCCCACCTCGGCCTCTCCTCGCCGGCCCGCCAGACTCGCCTAGCCTGCGCCGGCTCAGCGCAGCCCGCACGCCCTCGCCCGCCTCTCGAACCGGGTCCCCCGCCGTCGCCCGCCCTGCCGCCCCGAGCTCTCGTTCTCACCCGACCGCCCGCCGCACCTCGCCGACGACGATGAGCTACCCGCCAGCGCCGTCCTCCCACCACCAGCACCACGCCCCGCCGCATGAATGGGCTCACCACCCTGTCGCCTCGACCTCGACCTCGTTCCCGGCGTACGACCCGCCGCGGTTCGCCTACAGCCGCGACGCCGACCCTCGTCCCGCCCTCGCCGATCCGTACGGCCAGCACCACCACCACCACCACCACCAGCGGGACCACCAGCCCGCCTCGGCCTCGACGCTGACGCCGCCGTCGAGCTTTGGCGGGTTCGGCTTCCGCCGAGCACGTAGCTCCGGCGCGCTGCCGACCCTCCAGCCGGCGGCGCTCCACGAGCAGTCGCTGCACGCCTATGCGGCGTTCCCGCCCAGCCCGGTCTCGCCCAACTACCCGCACGGCGACGCTTCGGCCGGGCAGCAGCAGCAGCAGCAGCAGCGCCCGGCGTCGGCGCTGTCGTCCTGGCGAGCGCCGCCGGCCGACCCGAGCTGCCGCGACGCTTGGGCGCCTGGGCCGTCGACGTACGCTCACGAGTCGGCGTACTCGTCATCGTCGGGTTCCTGGGCGCAGCAGCAGCCGCAGACGCCGCCGCCGTCGGCTCGGTTCCGGCGCACCTCGTCGGCTCAGCCTTCGTTCGCGGCGCCGTCGACCACGCCGAGCTCGCCTTCGCGGCCCGGCAGCGCCTACTCGGCCCGAGGCTCGACGGCTCTCGGCGCGCACGACACCTCGTCGGCGATGGGCTACTCGTCGTCCAAGTTCCAGCACTCGTCGCCCGAGGAGATCAACCAGGTGCGCCTCTTCTCATCTCTCCCTCGGTCCTCTCTCCCGCTCGGGCGCTGACTCGCAGTCCTTCGCCTGCAGTTTCTGAACGACATGAGCGAGATCCTCGGCCCGGACGCGCTCGCCGCCCTGTCGCCGACGAGCTCTGTCCCTCCTCCTCGCCGTCTCGACCCTCGCCCGGCGCCGAGCGTCACCGTCCAGCCTCCTGCGCCAGTCAAGAAGCAGGCGACGTACAACGTTTCGGGCGTCCTTCTCGACGAGGACGAGTACCGAGCGTTCGCCGAATCGCCGTCCTCGTCTCGCCAACCTTCGCCGGTCCGTGCGTCCTCGTACGACGACCGCCCGCAGCAAGGCAGGCCGCCCTTTGGCGGCTCGACCTACCGCGAGCCAGCCTATACCGCGCCGTCGTACGAGGCCTGGAGCGGCGGCTACCTCGCGCCGTCGCAGGTCGACATCCAGCGTCCGGCGTCCGCTCCGCCGACGCCGGTTCTCGACCTCGAGGCGTCGTCGTCGTGGACCCAGTTTGCGCCGTACGGCTCGACGTACCAGTCGCCTGTCATGCGCAGCACGGCCGCCATGAACCGCCGCCGCGGCTCGTCGTTCGACGCGTCGTCGATCCCGCGCATCTACTCGTCGGGCCTCGTCGGCCTTCAGCCGCTCACCGAGGACGCCTACCCGCGCTTCAACGCCGGCCTCGGGTTCGACGATTCGGTGCAGGCATTCGAGCCGCAGCAGCCACAGCGCCGCGCGCTGCCGCCGCCGGCGTGCCAGTCGTCCTTCCGACCGGGTCCCGACGCCTACGCCGTGCCGCCGCCGCCTCCCCAGCAACAGCAGCAGCAGCACTCGTCGACGCCGTCGCCCGCCTCGTCTCAGCGCCCGCCTCGGCAGCAGCAGGCTCGCGAGCAGCCGCAGCGGCCGCCGCAACCCGAGCCGACGACGCCCGTGCGCCGCCCCAAGGCCAAGACGTCCATCTCGTTCCTCAACTTTTCGGCCGCCGACAGCAAGCAGCTGCTCGGTGGGGTGGCGCCATCTGGGTCGTCGAAGAAGCGAGCGAGGGACGACGAGCACTCGCCGGCGCAGAAGAAGGAGAAGAGGGCGGCGTGAGGAAGAGGGGGTCGCATTCTGTCTATAGAGCTCCTCGGTCTTGTGTTGTGCCCGTGCCATCTATGCAGTCGCTCTACACATCTCTGCAGAGTCTGAGCGAGCGCCGCCGTCGTTGACATCGAGAGCCCGACTTGCCGCTCGTCCAGCTGCTCTTGACCTCCGCCTCAGCCGCTTCAGCCCCTCTCGCCCACTCACGATCGAGGGCACAGACGCTCGCATGTCCTCGTCCACCAGCGCAGGCGCCTCCGCCAGCCCGCCCATCGCCTCGACGAGCACCTCGCCCGACCCCGACTCGCCCAGCTCCCACGTCCTCGAGGACGCCAACCTGCCGACCGAGCTGCCGGCCGAGCTCTCGTTCGACCTCGTCTTCAGCTGGAGGGGCCAGAAGCAGGCCATCACGGTCCAGGAGCTCGACACGGTGCGTCTCGTCCCCCTCCGGCTCGATTCAAGGTGGGGCAGGGCTCGCGCTGCTGTCGCTGACGCTCCCACGCACACGTTCGCAGGTTGGAGATCTCAAGATGCTGCTCTGGAGCCTCACGTCGGTGCCGCCCGACCGCCAGAAGATTGTCGGCCTCGTCAAGGGCAAGCTCCCCGGCGACGAGCAGGAGGTCGTCAAGCTCGGCCTCGGCAACACGAGCAAGAAGGAGTTCATGCTCGTCGGTACCCCCGAGGGCGAAGAGGCCAAGGGCAAGGCGGTCGGGCCGAGCCCGCAGGACGAGGCCGACGTCGACTACGCCGCCGTCGAGACGAGGAAGAAGGCCGACCAGGCGGTCCAGTCGGCGCGCAACCGCCGCAAGCTCAAGGAGGCCGCCGACAAGCTCGAGCTCAGCATCATGGTGCGTCTCGACATCCCCTTCGTCTCGACATGAGAGGACGAGCCGCTGCTGACTCCTCTTTACCCCCTACGCAGGCTCCACCACGTCCCGGCAAGAAGCTCCTCGTCCTCGACCTCGACGGCTGCATCCTCGACACGTCGCTGTGGAAGCACGACAACTTTGCGTTCCCGACCGAGATGTTCGCGCGGCCGTACCTGCACGACTTTCTGCGCCTCGTCTCGCCGCACTACGACATCATCCCGTGGAGCCAGACGAGCTGGCGCTGGCTCGAGTCAAAGCTCGCAGAGCTGAGTGTGCGTCACTCTTCAGCTGTTCTGTGCCCTGTGCGAGGGCCCGGCGGCTGACGACGACGACGAGCGCGCTCGCAGATGATCGGGCCGACGAGGAAAGCCGACTACCACATCGTCTCGACGGTCGACCGCACGCCCATGTTCAGCATCTACTCGGAGCGTGACGGCAAGCCTTTCGCGCACGAGGTCAAGGCGCTCGGCATCCTGTGGGCCAAGGTGCGTCGGCCCCTCTCTAGCCCGTTCGAGCTCTCGAGGTCGGCATGACTGACCCTTGTGCTCGCGCGCAGTTCCCCGGCCAGTACTCGGCCGCCAACACGATCCACGTCGACGACCTGTCGCGCAACTTTGCTCTCAACTCGAAGAATGGCTTGAAGGTGAAGGCGTACAAGGTGCGCACGAGCCCCGCTGTTTCGGCTCTCCCTCCCCGGCCCTCCCTGACTCCCGCCCGCCCCCCTGCAGGACGCCCTCACCCGCGACCGCATGAGCAGCGACAAGGAGCTCCTCTACGTCGCGCGCTACCTCCTCCAGGTCGCCGACCACGCCGACCTCACCCAGCTCGACCACTCGCGCTTCAAAAAGTGCAAGCGCGCGCTCCCCGCCGGCGTCTCGGATCCTCTCGAGCTCGCTGCACCTCCACCTGCGCCGTCGCAGGCCCAGCCTTCGACGACGGGCGAGGCGCCGTCGCAGCCGCATCCTCCTCCCGGTCCACCGCCGCAGTAAGCTCGCGCCTCGCTCTCGATACCCTCCTCCCTCGCTTTTGATCCCCCTTCGCTTTTCGTCCTCGTCGTACTTGTCGTCCATTTGTCGTTTCGTTCTCCCCCCCGTCGTAGTCCTGTCCACCTTCGCAACTGGTTCGTCTCGCAGCTTAGCTTCCCTTCGAGCAACGCTCGTCGCCGATCGGCATCGGGCCGCTCTTCGCGCGCTAGCCAGAGTTGCCGAGCGTCCGTGAGCCCCTGGCCGGAGCTTCCGCGGACAGACGCCGAGCCTGACGCTCAGCTCGCTCGCTCCCTTTTCCCGGCTCTCGTCTCTCTCGCTCGCCGCGCTCTCCTACTGCTCGCGATACCAGCGCTCGGCTCGTCGCTGTCAATATGTCGCTCGCCGTCAACGTCTTCAACCGCCCCTCGGTGCGTCCTCCACCCTCGCGCTCGCGCCCACTCTCCTGCTGACCCGGTCTCGTGCGCGCGCAGAACCGCTCGAGCTCGGTAGGGCTTCCGTCTGCCATGGAGACGGCCACTCAGCAGGGCATGCTGCGAGCTGGCATCGCTCCCGGCTCGTCGCCCCTCGCGCACCGCGAGACGCTGCAGCGCAAGGTGGCCCATGTCGAGATCTTCAAGCGTGGGCGCGGCTCCGATGGCGTCCTGCGCGATCAGTACCTCCACGCCAGCGCTCAAGGTGTCGTGCGTCCCTCTCTCTCTCCCTCGCGAGAGCCGGCGGCGAGCGAGACGGCGTCGCTGACGCGCTCGAGCCCCTCGCTGAAACAGCACGACGACGTCAAGGACCTGTTCCGCACGCTCGAGGGCCGCATCGCCCAAGTCGAGCGCAAGCACGACCACAAGACGGGCGGCCTCACGTACTCGAGCCAGCGCACGTCGTCGACGTCGACGCCGTCGCTCCCGCACGCCCTCGTTCCGTCCATCGTGCGCTCGCCGGCCTCGTCGCCCGCCGAGCGCGCGTTCGGCACGAGCCGCGTCCCAGCGTTCGACAACGGTTCGGACGGCGAGGGCGCCGACGAGCCGTGCGCGTTCCCGCACGTTCAAGGACTCGAGCCGCCGCGCACGGCCGACGAGCTCGCCGCCGTGCTCGCTGAGCTCAAGCCGGGCAAGAAGATCCTCAAGGTCGCCGTCAACATCGACATCGAGGAGACGTTCGTCACCGAGGTGGTCGTCGAGAGGAGCCAGCCGGCGCGCAGTGCGTCCCCCCTTCCTTCGCTCTCGAGCCTCCTGTCGAGCTCCTTCTCCTCGCCGCCGCCCTCGACTGACCCCTCTTCCCGCCCGTCGCGCAGAGCCCGTCCTCGTCGTCCTGTGCCGCAATGGCCTGCCCTCGACGCGCCACATCTCGGGCAATCCGCGCCTCGCAGGCATGTGGCGCATCGGCTCGCGCACGCCCGAGAAGCAGGTCCTCATGTGCGTCGCCGCCCTCCTCCTCTGCCTCTCTCGCGGCCTGAGAGTCCAGTGCTGACAGGGCGACGGTGCGCACGCAGCTTGCGCTGCACGAAGAAGGTGCACGTCGAGATCCACTTCCAGCTGCAGCTCGAGGTCGGCCAGTGAGGAGGAAGCGAGCGGGTAGCTGTTGCAGTAGCGGCTCGGCCGCGAAGTGCAACGACGGTTTGTTCTAGTGCAACTCGGCTCGGCAGGAAGGAGAGCCCTGCAGCTGAGAGCGCGTCGCTGTGAGGCGAGCGCGAGCCGAGAGCATGAGCGAGACGGCCTCGCGCGCCAGCACTTCTTGGGGAGCCTGAGGAGAGCGAGCAGAGCAGAGACTGGGCAGTGAGACCGAGCTAGACCGAGCGCACGCTGAGGAGAGAGCGAGGGCGGAGCCGTGAGCGGGCGGAGGACGAGAGCGGGAGCGAGGGGGAGCGGCTCGCCCTTCTCCTCGTCCTCGTACCATCTCCCCTCAACGTGAGCTGCTCCGCCTGTGCTCGCACCGACTGCACCCTTCGCCCGTGCGCACCGCCCACCGACCGCGCACCGCCCGCCGCACCCTCGCCGACCTCGCCCACCTCCGCCCTCGGGCAAAGTCTTCGAGACCACCGCCGCACTCGCCCTCCCGCGCCCTCAGGGACGCGCTCCACGGGCTCGGTGGACAGCAGGGAGGACCAGGAGTGGATCGGGCACGCTGAGCGGGCTCTCGAGGGGGCGGCAACAGCAGTGCGAGCTCTCCAATCTTGACGAGGACGAGCTGACCCTCCTCCGCCTCCCCTCCCCGACTCGCCTCGACCCTCTACCCGCCCTTTGCACGCACGCAGCACCTCCTCCTTTAGTCAACAATGGGTGCTGGTCGTGGCCGCGGCGGTTCCGCCGGTAACAAGTTCCGCATGACGCTTGCGCTCCCCGTCGGCGCCGTCATGAACTGCGCCGACAACTCGGGTGCCAAGAACCTCTACGTGCGTCCCCTCCTGCTCTCTCTGTGCAGGCGAGACGCGTCGAGCGCGGCGAGAGACTGACGAGCTGCCCCTCCGCCCGCAGGTCATTGCCGTCACTCGCACTGGCGCGCGCCTCAACCGTCTCCCGGCTGCCTCTGCCGGCGGTGCGTCCCCTTTCTCCTTGTCACATGCGCTCGAGCGAGAGCAGAGCTGACGGCGTACCCTCTCGCAGACATGGTCATGGCTACCGTAAGCCCTCCCTCCGCACCCCTCCCCTCCTCCCGCTCCCCTCTCCTTCGTCCGCCGTTCGACGCACCGCACGCCGGCCCACACCACTGTACCGCCATCCTGCGCCCTACGGTCACCTGTTCGGCGCAGCCTGGGGCGAGCGCCCGCGGCGGCGGTCGACGCGTCGCTCGACCGGTTGAGCTCGACGGCGGTCCGAGGGTCGCCGCACGGCGCAGGGGCGGTAGCAGGCGCCTCGGCGTCGTCGGTCAGGAGCGTGCGATGGAGCGTGCGAGGCCGCGAGGTCGGCGTGCGCTTGCTCGGTCAGCTCGGAAGGCGGAGGACTTGGTCGAGGGGCGCCGGCGGGCCGTTTGCTCGGCGGCGCAGTGCTCGCAGCGTACGCTCGCTCGTGACGTCGTCACGGACGAGCTGCTCGACGCTGCGTGCGCGCGATCCGTTGCCTGCCTCGCCGCGGCGGCCCTTCGACTCGAGCCGCACGGCCTCATCTCGCGCTCTCGGTCGGCGCAGCGACAAAGGAGCAGCTCTCACACCGTCAGAACAGCTACTGACGTACCCTCTTTGCACGCCCACAGGTCAAGAAGGGTAAGCCCGACCTGAGGAAGAAGGTACGTCTCGACGCTCTCCTCGCTCCCCGGCTCCTCGTGCGCTCCGACGCTGACGCTCGCCCTCCCTCGCACGCGCACAGGTCCACCCCGCCATCGTCGTCCGTCAGCGCAAGGCCTGGCGCCGCCGCGACGGCGTCTTCCTCTACTTCGAGGACAACGCCGGCGTCATCGTCAACCCCAAGGGCGAGATGAAGGGCTCGGCCATCGCTGGCCCCGTCGCGAAGGAGTGCGCCGACCTCTGGCGTGCGTCTCGCTCTCTCTCACTCCTCAGACTCTCTCGCCGTACGCCGACACGAGCCCGTGCTGACTCTCGCCCTCTCTCTTTCGCCCCGCAGCGCGTATCGCCTCGAACGCCGGCACCGTCGTCTAAGCGTCTGTACCGCGTTGTGGGTGTTGCAATCGGAGGGTTGAACCTCGAGTCTTCTCGGCTCGGCTAGTGCGACGAGAGCGAGAGCGAGAGCAGCGCTGCGACGAAAGCGAGAGAGGGTCCGAGCGTCCCGAGCCTTCTCGACAGGGCGACGTGCTCTCGCGCACGCTCTCTTACAGTCGAAGGCGGAGCAGAGCATGTACGCCGTTGCACTCTGCCGGACCTTCGAGCTCTATTCTGCGCGCGTCAACATCCAGCCGTGCACGGTGCTGCGCACGGCAAGGTCCCCTCCGTCCTCCGGGAAAGCCGGCTGCGCGCAGTGCGAGGTCTCATGAGCGTCGCTCATCGACTGAGAGTCCGGCTCTCGAGAGGGAGAGCGTGCGAAGAGAGAGAGAGGATGGAAGAGGGGAGGGAGAGAAGGCGGAAGGGTCGACGCACCCCAGCTTCCGGGTCCTCCCACACCTTCTCGCACACCCAGCCGGCCTCGCGCGCGAGCTCGAGGATGCCGAGGTCGGCTTCTGCGAGCCAGGGCCGGTGGTGCGAGAAGAAGCACAGGACGGCGGGCGCGCGCAGCGTTTCGGGGCGTGAGAGATCGATGGGCGGTTGAGTCGGGGTCGGCGACGAGGCGGGAGGAGGATGAGGGGCAGAGGGGCGAGGGGCGAGGCACGAGAGGCATGAGGCGAGGAGGGCGGCGTGCTGCGAGTGGTTGAAGACGAGGTCCGACAGGAGGACGAGGTCGAACTTGCGCGACGAGTCGGCGCTGAGCGGCTCGAGGAGCGCAGACGGCGGCGTGCCCCACGTGAAGCCCTGCGCGACCGATACCTGCGTCAAGGGGGGTGCGTGCTTCGAGCGCGTACGAGGGAGAGTGAGGCGCACCTTGGCGCAGGCGTCGGCGACTTCGGGCGAGTCGAGCGCCGTGACGTTGAGCACGATGTTCTGGTCGAGGTTGCGCACGAGCGACGCGTCGGGAAAGTCCGAGATGACGACCTGGGGGAGTATTTAGGGAGGCGTGAGCTCGTGCGCAGGAAAGAGAGGAACGAGAGCGTGAAGAGGAGAGAGGAGGACGCACGTTGCCCGCGCCCTCGAGAGCTGCTGTCAGTCCTGGCAATCCTCCTCCCGCGCCGAGCTCGAGTACGGCCTTGCCCTTGCCCTTGCCCCGGCCGTCGGGTCCGTGAAGGAGCGTCACGGCGTGCAGCTCGAGGAAGCGGGCCATGGCGATGGCGGCCGGGTACAGGATGTGGCCTGCGGGCGAGTCGACAAGGGCATCAGCGCAGCATACCGAGTAGTTTGTCGTGAAGAGAGAGCGAGACGCACCCCAGAGCGGATGGCCCGACACGAGGCCGACCTCGACGGAGTCGGGCCCGACCTGGCCGCCGACGCCGCCGTACTTCCTGCGTGTGTACGACTTGACGGTCGGGGGAGGGGTCGCAGGGCGGAAGTCGGCTGGTTCCTGTCGAGCATAAAGGGGCTTCAGAGATGCTTTGGGCAGAGGAAGGGCGGGCGAGAGGAACGAGAGGAGCGCACCTCGAAGACGGCGCCGAAGCCGTCGTCGTCGGACGCGGTGCTGGGCGAGGAAGCGCGCGACATGTTGCTGAGAGCTGACTTGGGGGAGGCAAGCGTCTAGCGAGGCTCAAGAGCGTCGAGCCCGTCGTCGGCAGCACCAGAGCGATGAGGACGAGGCTCAGCTCCGTCTCGCTCGCCTCGCTCCTCACACCGACCAGTGAGTCCATCTTGCTGCGCTCTGTCGAGCTCAACTAACCCTGGCACCCTCCTGCACGCAGTGGCGACCGCTTTCATGCAGTGGGCAAAGTGCGCTCCTCGCTCTCGTCCCCATCCCCATCTCGTCCAACCTCTCGCCCCTCGCCTCGGCTCTGCGCCGGGCTCTGCACGCGTCCAGAGCATCGCAGGAGACTCTGCTCTCGAAGCCGAGTCGACCGCGCATGCATCGAGCCCTCGCTGATTTGTCCCCCTCCCCCTCTCCACCTCGACCCTCTCACCGCTCTCTTCGACAGGTCGCCCGAGGCGCGCAACTACTTCTTCTCGACTCACTTCTGGGGGTCCGTCATCTCTCTCGCCGCGCCGCCCCCTCGCAGCTCTCCCTGACCTTGCCTCTCGCTCGCAGCCCGCTCGCCAACTGGGGTCTCCCCCTCGCCGCCATCACCGACCTCACGTCCAAGGACGCCAAGTTTATCTCGGGCCCGATGACGCTCGCCCTCATGTCCTACTCGTGCGTTCCCCCTCTCGCTGCGCTCGCCGCTCGATCCGGGCTCAGGCCGCACAAGCTGACCTCGCTCTCCGTCTCTCTTCTCGCAGGCTCGTCTTCATGCGCTTCGGTGCGTCTCGGTCTCCCAGCCTCTCGCCTCCAGCGAGGTCTCGAGCTGACCCTGTGTGCGCCCTGCAGCCTGGCGCGTTCAGCCTCGGAATGTGCGTCTCGTTCCTGTCGCTCTCGAGGTCGCTCGACTGACTCCTCCTTGTCGCTCTTCCCCACACAGTACCTCTTGTTCGCCTGCGTGCGTCTCTCTCACCTTGTTCTCCTCGCAACGAAGTGCGAGTCGCTCACCTTCTGCCTCACCTCCCTGCAGCACGCGACCAACGCGACGACGCAGGGTCTCCAGGGCGCACGGTTCTTGCAGTGTGCGTCGCGCCTCGCTCTTCTCCCCTCTCTCGAGTCGCTGCAGTGCTGACGCTCCCTCTCTTTGTCCCGCAGACAACTGTGCGTCGCCGCTGTCGCAGTCTCGACAGGTCTTGCTTGTCATCCTTGGGCGTGCGCTGACGTCGATCTTCGCCTCGTGCGCGCGCAGACGGCGGCAACGAGTCGGCCAAGGACAAGATCAAGGACGCCGTCATCACCAAGTAGAGGTGCGGCGCGCCGTCGTCGTCGTCGTCGAGCTGTTCTCCTGGGTCGCTTTCCTTCTCTCTCCTCTCCTCTTTCTCCATGTCGATCGCCGGTCGCGAGGTTCTGGAACGCGCAAGCTGTGCATAGCGCGCCCTCTCGCATCTCTCTCTCTCTTTCGCTGTGAGGAAGAAAGCGCTGCACGCAGAGAGATCACAAAGACATCCTTGCACTCGACCGACAGCGCCTCGTTCCCCTCCTCCTCCTGCCAAGCTCGAACGAGACCCAGCTCATGCCTTGAGCTTCCAGCCGTCCTCGTAGCCCTCGACGGCCTCCCTTGGCCGGTTGGGCACTACAGCGTCGGAGCGAGCGGGTCGGGGGCGTGGGCGAGGCGAGGGGGCGAAGGGTTGCGGCGAGGGATCGGTGAAGGGTGGAGTCGTGCGTCGACGGGTTGAGAGAGAGTGAAGGGAAAGCACTCGTCAGCTTGCAGCCATCTGTGAGCAGGACAGAGAGCGAGGGACGCACGAGGGTAGGTCGTCGGGGGCCGCTCGGCCTGCTTGTACCCGAAGAAGCGCTTGCGTGCCTCGGGAACGGTGAGGACCATGGCGGGACCTGTACGCACGGCGACCGAGTCAGTCTGCGCTCTGCATGTGCGGAGTGGGCGAGGAGGGACGGACCGAGTGCGCCGAGGACGATGGCCCAGAAGACGGGGGGCGACTCGTGCGCTGACCGTTGCTGTTAGGTGCAGGATCGTCGCAGGATGCGTGATGGCGAGTACAGGTGGACGTAGGCGCAGCAGAGGGCGAGCCGGGCAAGGATGGGCGCGGGAGAGATGAGGAGGAGGGGATGAGGTGAGGGTCAGCTCTCGCTCGAGGCCTCGGGCACAAGGAGGCTGTGCGAGGTGGGACGCACGATGAAGGCTGCGCCGCGGCGGAACGGACTGAACATGGCGGACATGGCGAGCTGGGTGGACGAGCAGAGACGAGCCAACCCTCTCCTCGTCGTCTCCGTCCGCTCACCTCGTCTGGGCTCGCGCTGCCCAGGGGCCGCTGTGCACTCGTGTAGTCTGCTCAATCGGCTACTCTGAGCCGCTCGGCGGACCCTAACGTCCTGTGCGCGCCGACGCAGCACTGCTCGCCTCCTCCTCCTCGAGCGCTTCTCAGCTCTCGCTCGCTGGCTGCAGCCGAGATGACTCTGCTGAGCACGGCATCGTGCCTCTCGTCGCGCTTCATTCTTGCGCTCCCGTCGGAGGAACTTTGAGCTCTATCGAGCCGAGGCTTTGGCACGAAAAGCACCAAGTTGCACGAGGAGAAAGAACTACACAAGGCGGCGCGCGCGCACACACGGTCAAAGCTGGGCGAGGCGAAGAGGGGAGGGACAAGTGCGAGGAGGACGAAGGAAAGGCGACGAGGGAGGGAGAGCGGAAGGGGGAAGGGGAAGAGAGGGTACGAGTTACAGAGACGGCGAAAGAGCGTGCGGTCGGGCGCCACCTGTCTCGAGGCCTTGTTGAAGTACACTTGCGCTCGGCCTTGTGCGTGCGGTAGAAGAGAGACGAGGTCGAGAGACGTCGAGAGAGAGAAGAAGCGGCTCAAGCGGTCATAGGCACCGGCGCCTGCTGCTGCTCGTTCGGCGGCTGCTGCTCGGTCGGCTGCTCGCCCGCCATGACGGCCGTCTCGTTCGCCGGCCCGCCGTTGACGACCGCCGCCGCGAGCCCGTCGAGCTCGCCCGCCGGCAAGCTCGTCTTCAAGCCCGGGATGGCTACCGCCGACGCTCCACCTGCTCCTACGCCCGTCGCCGCTCCCGCTCCCTCGCTCAGACTCGCACTCGTGCTTGCGCTCGGCGGCACGCCGACGGCAGCCTCGGCGGCCTGGCGCACCTGGTCGGTCGGGAGGGGCAGCGCTCCTGGTGCCGGCGTCGGCGTCGGCGGGAGGCCCTGCGGGTTGGGCGTCGCGCACTCGGGCACGAACGACGACGCGCGGTGCTTCTTGTTGAGGCGCTCGGCGTCGCTGTCGTCGGCGGTGGCGGCGGCGGCTTCTGCTGCGGCCGAGGCGGCGGCGGCGGCGGTCGACGAGGCGTTGGCGGACGTGGAGGAGGCGGCGGGCGAGTTGGTCGAGGCTGCACCGTTGGTCTTGGACTGCATGACGAAGTCAGCAGGTTGCGCGCGGCGGGGACGAGGGGAGAGGAGGACGGGACGAGAGTCAACAGGACGCGCTCGGGGCGGGGAACGGCGGACGAGGTCGACGTCGCTCGAGTTGGCTGCGGGAGGCGACGAGAGGAGAGGCGAAGCGCACCTTGGTCTTGGCTCTCTTGACGCCGCCCGTCTTTGCCGGTTCGGGCTCGCGACCGGCGTGGACGTACGCAGGCAGAGCCGAGCTGCGAGCAGGTCGGGCGAGTCAGGGAAGGCGCGCGAGAAAGGAGGGCCGAGCTGCAGAAGACGACGCACCTCTTGATGTACCGTACGATGACGCCCATCGTCTCGGCGTCGTAGCTGTCCCACATCTTGACCAACTTGGTGAACTCGTTCGTCGGGTACGAGATGTCGAGCTTTCTCGGCCCCTGCGCTCCTGCAGCTGCGAAGCGTAGGTGCATGAAGGGTCAGCGACATCGTGCGCGGGGTGAAGAAAGAGCTGGGCGAGGGCGAGAGGGAGAAGAGCGGGAGGAGGGACGGCCGACGCACCAGGTCTCCGCTCGATCTGCAGGCCGATGTAGAACGTCGTCGTGTGCACCGTCGTGCCCTGCCCAGGCAGCAGGTCGCCCTCTGCGCGCTTCTCGACGACGGCCGGGACCTCGCCGATCGAGACGGCGCGCTGCTCTGCCTCGTCGACGCAGTGGCTGACGCGGTCGAAGCTCTTGACGAACGGGTGCGCGAGCAGGAGCGAGTCGACGTACTCGAGCTTCATGACGAGTTGTCGGATGCGCGACTCGACCGTGCCAGACCTGCGAGCGGCGGCGAGAGAGGGTCAGTTGGGCTCGGCGAGCGAGCGACGGAGGAGAGGACCGAGCGACGCACCACTTGAGCTGGACGTCGGCGCTCCCCGAGCTCGCCGTGATCTGCAGGTAGTAGCGGTACTTGCTGAAGAAGTCGTGAGGCTGGAAGAGCTCCTTCCAGGACGTCGACCCGACAAAGACCCGGTCGACGATCTCAGCGGCTGCGGGCGCGACAGAGTCGGCGAGTCAGCTCTGTCCAGGCGCGCACGCCGACGATCAAGGAAAGGAGACGCACCTCGCTTGAACTCGGCCGTCATGATCTGCTGCGTGCTGAGGGTGACGTTGTGGGTCGAGCACATGGACGGGTACGCCGGCGTGATGATCGGCATGCGGTGCGAGCGGTCTTGCGGGTAGAGCTGCGCGCCGAGAGCGAGACAGTGAGCGACTGCTGCGTCGTCGAGGAGGGTGGGGCGAGCGAGACGAGACGAGACGCACCTTGGGGTTCCAGACTCGGACCTGCAGCGGCCCCTCCTCGATCGGCTTGAGCAGCACCGGCGCCGGCCACTGCCACTGGTGCATGATAATGAAGAATCTGCGAGCGAGCATGAGAGGTCTGTCAGTGGGTGCTCGAGGCTGAGGGAGCGAGAGAGAGAGAGAGAGAGAGAGAGGGAGAGGACGGACCGAGA
>Ga0308169_10001863_pt1 | contig 23270 bp, 11 predicted proteins | sample PhyBR1_2_FD_202139 | JGI IMG/M metagenome (GOLD analysis project Ga0308169, IMG submission 202139) | Phyllosphere microbial communities from UC Gill Tract Community Farm, Albany, California, United States - DLSLSB.R1 | ecosystem: Host-associated > Plants > Phyllosphere > Unclassified | place...
AAGACAAACATGACCTTCTGCTCGCTCGCACGGCGGAGGAGAGCACGCAGCTTGTCGTGATCCTGGCAGATGCCGTCGCTGATGATGACGACGAGCTGCCACAGGTCGCCCGCGGCGAGCGACGACTTGCCCGACCGCGCCGAGTCCTTGGCCTCGGCGAGCTGGGCGAGCGTGCGCTCGACGAGGAGTCGCACGTCGGTCGACTGCTGCTGGAACGTGAACTTGCTGATGAGGGACGCGCCGGCCTCGTCCGAGACGACGCCGGCCTCGAACGGGTGCAGGACCTCGGTCGACTCGCCGAACCGGCTGATCGAGACGCCGCCGACCTCGAGGCGGGTGAGGGCGCGCGAGATGAGGGCGAGCGACTGGAACGCGAGGTGGACCGAGTGCGAGTCGGCCATCGACTTGGAGTCGTCGATCGCAATCAGGACCTGGTACTCGCGCTGCGACGGTCGGGTGCGGCGAAGCCAGATCTTGTCCTTGGTGAACTCGGACGCGATGTAGGGGATGATCTTCTTCATGTTGAGGCGCTTGCCCGAGCGGTAGTCGCCCTTGAGCCGGGTCGCGAGTGTCGGCTCGAGGATGAGGCGCAGCTGCTCGGTGAGGGCGTACGACAGGTCGCGCGTGAGCGACTCGTACAGGCGCCACACGCCCTCGGCCGACATGTTGGGGTCGTCGCCGGAGCGCCACTGGAGGAGCGCCTGCTCGACGACCTGGTCCTGCTCGAGGTCGAGCGCCGGGGCGAACGTCGACGACGGGTGCCCGAGCGCGTCGTCGTCGTCGGCGCGCACCTCGTCGTCCATGTCGCGGTCCTCGTCGGCGTACGAGCGGTCCTGGCGGAGCTCGGCGGCGGGGATGGCCTTGGCGTCGGCCTCGGTGAGCGACGAGCCCTTGAGCTGCATCGTCGCCGGCTGCTGCTGCTGCGCCGTCTCGTCGGCGCCGTCGACGGCCATGTCGTCGTCGGCCGGGAACTCGTCGGCGGGAGCGGTCTCCTCGCCGAGGTGCAGCTGCTCGAGCTTCTGGACCTGCTCCTCGCTCGCAGGTCCGAGCGCCTGCTCATCGGTTTCCTGCTCGTCGCCGTCCTGGACGTACTCGACGGCGCCGTCCTGCTTGGGCTCGGGCGCCGACTCGGACGACTCCTGCTCGTCGGGCTGAGCGAGGTCGCCGATCGCCTCGAGGCGACGCCGCCAGTTCTGGAGCGAGTCGCCGAGGCTGCGCTGCGGCTCGGCGGCGGACCGGTCCTTCTGGTCCTGGGGCTGCGCCGACGGGTCGGCGGACGGGTCGGCGGCGGCGCGCTGCTTCGAGGGGCCGGTGCCGGCGGAGGAAGGCGCCGTCGGCGCCGGCGCGTCCGTCTCGTCCTGCATCTCGTCGTCGCCATCGTTGTCGTCGGCGGCGGCCTCGCGCTGCGCGTTGGCCTCGTCCGACTCTTGCGGTGCCGACTGGGCGCCGGCTTGACGAGAGGTGTCGGGAGCGGTGGCCGGGTCGGGCTTGGACGCTGCCGCATCTTGCTCGCCCTCGCCGCCCGTCTCGCCCTGGTCGGCGCCGCCGAGCGACTGGTCGAGCGCTTGATCTTGCTCGGGCTGCTCGTCGTCGCCGTCGGGCTGGGCGGGATCTTGGTCGGCCGTGAGCGGATTCTCGCCCTCGTCCTCGGCGCCTTCTTCTTTGGCGTCGCCCATCTCGTCGAGCTGGTCGGGTCGCTCGTCGTTCTCGCCGTCGGGGCCTTCAGCGATACAGGAAGGCGAGGCATCAGCGCGATGTGCGAGGAGAGAAGGGCAGGAAGGGGAGGTAGAAAGGAGAAAGGAGAGCGCACCCTCGGGCATGTCGGCCATCTCGTCGAGGTCGAGCTCGTCGTCGTCCTCGCCGGCGTCCTTGTCCTTGTCGTCGCCGTCGAGATTCATGTCGTCGGGCAGGTCGAGGTTGTCGGCCTCGGGCAGGGCGTTGTCGAGGCGCTCGCCGCCCTCCTGATCGGCCTGCTCGCCGTCTTCTCCCTCTGCATCGCCCATCTCCTCCTCGGCCTCGGCGCCTTGAGCCTCTTCGCCCTCGGGCGCCTCGCCGTCCTGCTCCTCGCCCTCCTTGCCCTGCGCCTCGTCCTTGGACGCCGGCTCGTCGTCGCCCTTGGACGCGTCCTCGCCCTCCTGGCCCTTGGGCTGAGGGGCGGGCGCCTCGTCCTCCTTGGCGTTCATCTCGGCCTCGCCGGCCGACTTGGTCGTCTCCTGGTTGACCTCGTCGGTCTTGCCGTCCTTGTTGTCCTGCGGCGGCTCGTCGTCGCCCCAGAACTTCTCGTCGACGGACGAGGGGTCGAGCGGGTCGACGTCGGCGACTTGCTCCTCGGGCTCGGCCTCGTCCTCGTCGTCGTCGGACTCGGACTCGTCGCCGTCTTGTTTGGCGCCGTCGCCGCGGTCCTCGAGGTCGCCCTCGAAGTCGCCCTTCATCTCGACGGCGTTGTCGTCGTCCTCGTCGGGCTGCTGCTCGTCGTCGCGCTTGTCCTGCGGCACGTCGCTCTGCAAGCCCTCGAGCTGCGACTCGTCCTCGATCTCGTCCGAGACGTTCTTGGCGCCGGTGCCGTCGGCCATGCCGGTGCCCTCGCTCGTCTTGCCGTCGGCCTGGTCCGACTCGCCCTTGCCGTCGTCCTCGGGCGGGCGGCAGAAGCCGTCCGACGCGAGCTCCTTGAGGATCGAAGCGAGGACGTGATTGAGCTTGAGCGACGCCTTGTGCCAGTCGAAGAAGGAGGCGAGCTGGCGCGAGAGGAGGTCGGCGTAGATGCGGAGGAAGGGGGAGGCCCGAGCGACAAGCGCCGCAGCGGCAGACGTCTGTTGCCGAGGGAAGGGCGAGCAGTCAGCAGCTTGCTCGAGTAGGTTATGAGAGAAAGGACCAGGGGGAGGGACGCACCTGCTGCGGCTGCGAGAGGACGACGTGAGCGTCGAGAGCAAACTGCTCGGCCTTGATGACCATCTCGTCGAGGCGGAACGTCGCAAAGAGCGAGCGGTACGAGCGCCCTGCGACGCCGACCGCGCCGTCGACGAGCTCGTCGTCGTCTGCGACCTGGACGCCCTCGACGGCGACCTTCTTGAGGTTCTGGGCGATGACGAGGACGGCGCTGACGACGTCGTCGTGGGCCGCCTTGAGCGTCGTGAGGTCGCTCGTCTCGCCAACAAGATGCTGCGGCTCGACGCTCGGGACGCCGACCGATCCGAGGAAGACGGTGAGCGGCGCGAGGAGGTACCGCAGCGAGGCCGGCTGCGCGAGGTTGCCGAACGTCTCGGCGACCGTGACGAGGTGCTCGCGCGCCTCCTCGGCGAGCGTGAGCTCGTCGGCCGTGACGAGGACGGGTTCGTAGCCGGCCATGGCCGAGAGCGCGTCGCGCAGGCGAGACTGGTCCCGCCCGACGGTCGCGAGCGCCTCGTCGACGACCTCGCTCGGCCTCGCCGCGTCGGCGCTTGAAGCGCCGGCGGTGGCCGAGCGGTAGTTGGCGAGCTCGTCGCGAGCCTCGCCGAGGGCGTGGAGCGTCGTCGAGGTGGCCGTGAGGAGCGAGTCGAGGAGCCGCCGGGCCGGCAAGGCCGGCTGGACGCCCGTGACGCCCTCGAGGCGCTTGACGACGAGCTCGAGCTGGACCTGCGTCGCCGACGCCGCGAGGAGGAGCGAGCGCTGGTCGAACGTGAGGTGGATGCCGCTCTGGATGTGGCCGAGCGCGCGCTGCACGTCGGGCGTGCGGACGTCGGCGTGGTGCGCCGCCGGGAACGTCTTGAGCGTCGGGAGCTCTGCGAGCTGGCGGTAGTGGTAGGCGTCGGCCTTGACGACGCGCGAGTGGACGTCGCCGCCGACGGTCGCCTGGTCGAGCGCAAGGAGCGCGTGCGACGGCGTCAAGCTGTACACCGCGCCGGCATCTTCGAGGCGGGCGACGACCTTGGGCGCGGGCGACGGCGAGATGCCGACGCGCTTGAGCTCGTTGAGCAGGTCCCGCCACGCGCGCCGCTTGCGCTCGATGAGGTTCTTGACGCGCTGCTCGCGGCCTTCTTCAGCACCGACCGGCTCGTCGCGCAGCTCCTTGGCCGTCGCGATGATCTCGACGGCGAAGTTGTCGAGGTGGAGGGCGTGCTCGGCGCCGACGATGGGCGCGAGGGACGAGGCGGCGAGCGAGCCGAGCCGGGTCGCCGTCTGCTCGAGCTTGACGAGGTGGACGGCGTCGTTGTCGTTGACGACGCCCGCCGGCAACGCCGGGATGCTGTCGGCAGCGATGCCGGGGAACGGTGCCGAGGCAGATCTGCAAGCCGAGGTGCAGCGTCAGCTCGAGGCGTTACCGGCGTCGCCGTCAAGGATCAGGTGAGGGAGAGAGGGACGCACGCTGCAGTGATGACCGTCTTGTCGAGCTCGCCGGCCGTAAAGAGGTCGGTCGCCGGCTTCTGGAGGACCGTGCGCAGCTTGCGGACGCACTTGTGCAGCTGGTGGTGGCTGCGGACGGCGCTTGCGCGCAGAGCGGCGACGTTGATGTCCTTCCAGCTCGCGAGCTTGATGACGTTCTGCACGTCCTTGTCGATGCGAGCGCGCTCGGCGACGAGGTGCGCGGCGATGCGCGGCTCGTACTGCGAGTAGAACGCGTGCACGTTGAGGAGGAGGTTGCCGACTCGCTTGAGCGAGGCGGCACCGTCGCCGAGCTCCTGCGCGCACCAGAAAGAGGGTCAGCGAGGGCTCAGAGGAGGCACGAGGGGGAAAGAGAGAGAGAGCGCGCGCGAGACGGCGCGAGACGCACCTTGACGGCGTCGGGCCTCGAGCCGAGCTGGGCGGCGTAGTTGGCGAACGCGAGGACGAGGTCGAGGCGCGCACCGAACTGGCCGATCGAGCACGACTGGAAGAACGAGTCGAGGAGCTTGACGAGGTCGCGGAAGTAGTCGTCCGGGTCGGCCTCGGGGTCGACGGGCGCCTCGCGGTCGACGCCGGGCGCGCTGCGGATCGCCGTCTCGTAGAATCGGAACCACCAGTTGGCGACCGTCTCGCCGAACGTGTCCTGGACGGTCGAGAGCAGGCGCGACCAGCACGTGAGCTCGAGCCGCCGCCACTCGACGATGAGGGCGATGACGGCGTTGCGGTTGGCGCTGATCGAGTGCTCGCGGTCGGCGTACTTTTCCCAGTCCTCGGTGTGTTGGAGGAGCTGCTCGAGGTTGGTGAGGACGAGCGCGATCGAGGCCGACGACGTGAGGTTGAGCATGCCGCGGCACCGGTCGCGCAGCGCGTGGAGCACCATCTGCTCGGGCCACTTGGCGATGATGACCTCGAGGCGCTCGATAAAGTCGAGGAGGACGGGGACGACCTTGGCCGTCTCGCGCACGTTGGGCTCGTTGTAGAAGTCGTGCTGCGGCGCGTCGACCGACTCGGGCGGGCTCGACGCCTGGCTGAGGGCGACGAGGGCCCTGATGCGGTACGGCGCGCTGTCGCGGTCGAGCGACTCGTCGAGCGACTCGTACAGCTTGGGGACGAGGACGTCGACGCCGGACTGGCGCAGGCGGTCGTACGCCGACGACGCCGCCGTCGCCGCGCTCGCCGCCTTCTCGGCGAAGAGGCTCAGGTGCAGCTGCGCGAGGAGGGTCTGGTCGCCGGGCTGGACGAGGCGAGACGGCTTGGACGGCGCCGCGGCGGCGGCGCCTGCTGCCGACGACTTGAGAAGGTCGTCGTCCTCGTCGGCCATGACGTCGGCGAAGGTCGGGAAGAGCTTGGCGAACTCGGCCGCCTCGAGCTCCTCGTCGGTCTGCGCCTGCTGGACGTCGAGCTTGGCCTTGTAGAGCGACGCCTCGGCCTCGGCGGCCTCCTCGTCGTGGTGCCGGTCGGTCGCCCAGAGGAAGTGCATGCGCTCGTACAGCTGCGTAAGGCGGACGATGGCGTCGCTCCTGGTCGTCGTCTCGTCGCCGATGCTCGCCGTGAGGGCTGCGACCTGGAGGAGGGTCGCCTGCGCCGGGTGCAGCGGCGCCTCGCCCGCCTTGATGCTCAACGGGAGCTCGTCGCCGTGCACGGCGGGGAGCTCGGCGATGCTCGGGAACGTCGTGAGGCGGCGCACGAGGGTGCGGAACGGGCCGTGCGAGGCCGGCTGCGACGCCGCCTGGGCCGCGTGGGCGAGGAGCGCAAAGCCGATCTTGAACGCCGCGAGCGCGAGGCGGATCGGCGCGACGATGTCGGCCGACTCGGCGTAGGCGTGGTCGAGGCGACGAAGGAGGGTGTCGACGGACCTTTGGAGGTTCGACTCGCGGTTGCCCGCGGCCGACGACGACGGCTTGGCGAGCTCGGCGAGAAGGCCGTCGAGCTGCGAGTCGCTGACGATCTGCTCCTGGAAGGACCGCAGCTCGGCGAAGAGCGCCGAGAGGAGGGCCGTGTTGCCCTCGCGGTTGACGGGCGCGGCGCCGGCTTGCTCGAGCTGGCGGCGCAGGTCGTCGACCACGTGCTGGACGCGGTCGAGCTTGGCGTTGCGGCTGTTGCCCGTGATGGCGACCTCGTCGATGCGCACGGCGGAAAGGATGCCGTTCATGGCGGCGAGTTGGCGCCCGATGAAGCTCGAGTGCGCTCGGAGGCCGACGGCAGGGTCGAGCGGGAGGTTGGGGACGTAGAGGTGCCACAGGAACCGGGCGAAGGCGACGAAGCCCGAGCCGACCGACGAGAGGTCGACCTTGGGCGCCTTGAGGGGCGGGAGCACGACCGAGAGGTACCGAGAGGCGGACTCGGCGAGCGGCGCCGACGACTCGGCTCGGCGAGCGACCTGGACGTCGACGTTGGCGGTCGAGAGGGGCACGTGCTCGCCCTCGTCCTCGTCGACGCTCGAGACGACCTGCGCACGTAAGAGACAAAGAATCAGTACAGGCGCGAGAGGATGAGCGGCCCCTGAAACAGAGAGGACCGTGCACGCACGAGCGAGATGAGCGCCAAGAGAGCTGCACGCAGTCCCTCGATACGAGACGAGGCGTCGGGTGCGGCGGCGACGAGCTGAAGACTGGCCGTGCGAGCGAGCGCCGCCGACTGCGTGACGAGGTTGCCGAGCGTGGGCGTGTCGCCCCGGCTGCGCGCAAACGTTCGTCGTCAGCGTGACTGCCATTGATCCAGATGCGGCTCGAGGGGCTGTGGGAAACGTACCGAAGGTTGATGACCTTGCGCAGGAGGAGCGGGCGAGCGACATCGGCGGGCGAAGCGTCGGCGACAGTCTGCGAGCACGAGGGGGAGGACGTGAGTGACACCGGTCGACCCAGGGAGGCTGCAGCGAGAGGGGCGCACCTTGATCGAGCCACGTGCGAGGTGCTCGGACCAGTTGAGGAGCGTAGCGAACAAGGCGGCCGACTTGGCTGCGGGGAGAAAAGGAAAGAACGTCAACTTGGGAAGGTCACGAAGCGCGAGCGTCACTGAGAGGAGAGAGGCCGGCACGCACTGTCGTTGTTGCCCGTCGGCCAGAATGCGAGCTGGTGGACTGCGACGACGTCCGAGAGTGACGCCGCGCCGCTCTGCTGGACGACCTTGACGAGCGTTGCCGATGCGAGAGCCTGCGCGCGCGGCGAGGAAGGTCAGCATCGACGCGCGCAACCTTGAGGAGCAGGACAGGAACAGGACGCACCGAGGGAGCACCCTGCAGAACCGACGAGACGGCGGCGAGTTCGGCGACGACGAGCGCCGCGGCGTTCGACGCGTCCGTGAGGGCGAGGACTGGGTCACGCTCGTCCTCGTCGCGCCCGACGGGCGCCGCCGGGATGCGCTTGAGGAGCTGCTCGACGACGTCGATGACCTGGCCCTCGTAGCGAGCCTGTTTGGCCGTCTGCGGGACGCCGAGGACGACGCTGATCTCGAGGAAGAGGGACGAGACGGCGTACTCCCACACCTCGCCGGCGCTGTGCCTGCCGCGCTCGAGGAGGCGCTCGTACGCGTCGGCGAGCGCGGCGTTGCTCGGCTTGAACGGCAACGACGAGCGCCAGATGGGCTCCATCGCCTTGCCGCTCGTGAGCGTGAGGGCTTGCCGCAGCGGCGCGAGCTGCGCGACGGCGTCACCTGCGACGGCGGCGAGGGCGGGCGAAAGCTGCGACAGCGCCGTGTCGAGCCATGCGACGACGTGCTGGACGGTCGAGAAGTCGAGCTCGGCCGAGCCCGAGACGGCCTCGAGCTCGCTCGCGAGGGCCTGCACCGCCTTGGCCGACTTGCCGAGCGCGACGCGGTCCTCGTCGACGAGGCTCGAGATGTCGAGGCTCGCGAGGCGCGACACGAGCCTTTGGAGGGCGACGAAGAGCGGGAAGAGGCCGGCGATCGTCGAGTCGGCGTCGTCGAGCTTGAACTTGCCGAGGCGCGCCAGGAGCGACTTGTCGAACACGGCGAGCGACCGTGCCGTCTTGGACGCCGCGCGACGAAGACCTTGAGGGCTTGATGCAGCCGAGAGGAGGAGGGACGACAAGGCCTCGAGGAGGGTCGAGATGAGGGAGGGAAGGGGTGCTGCCGAACCGCTTCCGAGCGCGACCGCGAGCGGGACGAGGGACGTATCGACGGGCTGCAATTGCAAAGAGCGGGAGGCAAGGAGAACAGAAGAAGACTCAGCGCTCGTGTCCTGAAGGGAGGGAGGGAGGGAGGGAGGGAGGGAGAGGAGAGGAGAGGGATCAGCACGAACCTGTGCGACGAAGAGACTGAGCGGCACTTCCCGCGACTGGGCCAGAGTCGCCTTGGCGTCGGTCGAGTGCTGGACGAGGGCGTGCTGTGCGAGTTGGCGAAGGGCGAACTCGGCGGGCAGGTCGTTGTTGACGAGCTCGACGGTCCGAAGGACTCGGGCTGCGAGCGAGAAGTGGGCGGCCGACAAGGTCGAGACGAGGTGCTGGACGAGGGCAATCGGTGCGACATCGTGGTGGGCGAGGTTGGCGAGACGGACGACTGGAGCGAGGGACGGCTCGGCAAAGTTGTCGGCGACGAGGGCGAGAGGGCCGTGCGCCGAGGCGATGTCCGTGTCGGCGTCGGCGGCGGGGCTTGACGAGGCGAGGATGGCAATCTCGATGCCGCGGTTGCGCATCGCGCGCGAGAGCTCGCCGTTGCGCGGGTCGAGCGTCATGACGAGGCGAAAGTCGGAGTGCGGCGCGATGATCTGGATCTCGCCGTTGACGGGCCCGCGCTCGGCGAGCTGGAGGCGGCCGCCGGTCTCGAACAACGAGTTGAGGCGGTCGAGGACCGAGGGGCTGCACAGGTTAGCATCTTCAACGAGGAGCCAGTCGCCGTTCTTCATGGCTTGGACGAGCGGGCCGTCGATCCACTCGAACCGGGCGGCGGCGGCCGCCGAGTCGGCGACGGTGACGGCGCGGTCGAGGCGAGAGACGAGGTCGGCGGCGGGCGAGGGCGAGAAGGGGACGAGGGCGTCGAGGACGAGGCGGATCGTCTGACCGAGGGCGACGACGTCGAGGTCGGCCGCCTCGGTGGCGAGCTGGAGGCGGACTTGGCGGAGCTGGGCGAGCGCCGAGTAGACGTTCGAGACGCCGTCCGTCTTGAGCTGCGCCGTCGCGGCGTCCTTGAGGAGGGCGATGGCGTCCCGGGCGACCGAGTCGAGGTCGCGCAGGCGGTCGGCCTGCTCGAAGCTGCCGAGGAGCTCGAGCGTGTCGACCTCGGCGTTCATCGTGAACTCGCGCAGGCGCTTGCCGGCGAGCGCGGCGACTTGGCGCACGAGCGCCGTCTTGCCCGTCGCGCGAGGCCCGGTGAGGATGGCGAGCCAGCCCATGTCGAGGCACTTGACGAGCGCCTCGAGCGGCTGCAGCGCCTCGCGCCGGATGGGCAGCGCCGTGCTCGCGCGCTCGACCGCGATCGACGAGTCGCCGCGCTCGAGGAGCGAGTGGCCGACCTGGACGTGCTCGGCCGAGACGAACGGCGTCGGGCGCAACGACGGATCGACGTGCTCGCCGAACGCGTCGGCGAACAGGCGCGCGACGTGCTCGCGGTCGCGCGAGGTGCGGAACCGCTGCAGGTACAGGAGGCCGAAGTACTCGACCGCCTCGTGCTGCCGCGCGTCGAGCCCGCCCGACGAGCGGACCAACGTCAACCAGCGCAGGACGTCGCGCAAGTTGAACTCCCACGGCGAGCCCTCGACGCCGAACGTGCGAGCGTCCATCGTCTGGCGGTGCACGGTCGAGTTGAACGAGATCATCTTGCGCACGACGGCCGGGTCCATGTCCGGGTACAGGGCGGCGGCGATGGCGTTGAGGTCGGTCGAGTCGAGCTCCTCCATGTGGACGAGGCTGAACCGGTCGAGGAACGACTTGGGGAGGCCCTTGCGCCCGCCGCCTTGGCCGAGCGGGTTCTGCGCCGCGAAGATGCGGAACTCGGGGTGGCGGTTGAAGGTGCGGTCGAGCTCGGGGATGTAGACGGCGCCGCGGTGGTCGAGACACGAGTTGAGGCCCTCGAGGACCGACTGCGACGCGAGGTTCATCTCGTCGAGGAGGACCCAGTCGCCGTTCTGCATGGCGGCGAGGAACGGCGCGTCCTTCCACGCAAACTCGCCGCTCTTGCCGCCCTCGACGGGCAGGTCGCTGCCGAGGAGGTCCATGAGGTCGGTCTGGTCCGACAGGTTGATGCGGATGAGGGCGTGACCGGTCGCGGCGCTGACGGCCGTGACGAGGCTCGTCTTGCCGACGCCCGGGCTGCCCTCGAGGAGGACGGGCTTGGCGAGCTGGAGCGCGCGCAGGAGGCGCATGGCGTTGAGGCGGGTCGTCGGCGCGAGGAGCGTGTAGTCGACCTGGGCCGGCGGGAGCGCACCCTTGGCGACGCCGAACGGCCCGATCGAGAAGAGGCCCTTGGCGTCCGACACGTCGAGCGGGAGCGCCTCGGGTCGCATCGTCGCCGGGACGAGCGACTCGAGGTACCGCCAGCACGAGCGGCGCAGCTTGTCGAGGCCGTCCTTGGACAGGCCCGACGTGGTCGGCAGCGCGCCGAGGCCGTCGACGACCGTCATGAGGGCGCCCTGGCAGAAGGCGTCGGCCATGTCGAGAGAGCTGCGAGCGCGAGGGCGAGAGCGAGAGAGCGTCAGCGAGAGGTTCCTCGAGGAGGGCGGCATCTCGAGAGGGAGGAGAAGAGGTGGGACGCACCTGCTGCTGCCGCGCCGCGCTGCGACGTTGAGGAAGTCGACCCAGCCGAGGATGTCGCGCAGGCCGATGCCGAGGCCCTCGCTCTGCCCGACTTGGCCGGCGAACCACTGGGCGAAGTCGAGGATCTTGGGCGCGAGCGGCTCGAGGCGGTCGCGGTGCTCGGGCGCCCACCGGCTGCCGATGATGTGGAGGAGGTCGGTCGCGTCGTCGACGGCCGGGACCCAGATCTCGGTGAAGCGGTTGCGCAACGCCGGCGAGAGCTCCTTCTTGCCGAAGTCGCCGCCGGGGTTCATGGTCGCGAGGATCTCGAAGCCGTCGCCGCCGACGACCCGGATGTCGTCGAGGTCGAGGCCGCCCTTCTCGGCGAGGACGAGCGTGCGCGCCGGCTCGAGGACCGAGTTGAGGCGCTCGAGGACCGAGTCATCGGCGAGCGAGATCTCGTCGAGGAGGATCAGGTCGCCGCCGCGCATCGCCTGCACGAGCGGGCCGTCGTGCCACTCGAACAAGGCCGTCGTCGAGCGCATGCGGTCGCCGAGGGCCTTGGCGACGGCGTCCTTGGTCTCGGCGACGAGCTCGTCGACGAGCGCGAGGACGTCCTCGAAGTCGGCCTCGTCCTCGGTCGGCACCGGCTTGCCCGCTGCTGCGAGGAGCGCCGACGCCTCGGAGCGCATGCCGGCCTGGATGGCCGCACGGTTGCGCAGCGGGCGCTGCCCGCCGAGGAGGTCGGCCGTCTCGGTGTTCTGGTGGCAGCCGACGATGTGGAGCTGGCGCGAGAGGGCGTGCGCCAGGGCCTGGCAGACCGACGTCTTGCCCGAGCCGGTCTCGCCGACGAGGAGGACGGGCTCGTGGCGGAGGAGCGAGGCGGCGATGAGGAAGTAGAGCCGGCGCATGGCCGACGTCCAGACGAGCTCGGCGTCTTGCGGCTGCAGGCACGAGAGGAAAGAGAACGTCGTCAGCTTCCGAGGCCCGAGAGAGAGACAGGGAGAGAGAGAGAGATGAAGGGGGGGGGGGGAGGGAGGAGAGGCACGCACCGGTACGGGGAGGCCGAGTTGAGGCAAGCGCGCAAAGTCGTACAGGCCCGCCTCGTCAATCTTGACGCGCAGGACGTCCTCGAGGACCTCCTTGACGACCTGCTTGTCGTCGGCGCGACGAGCGCGCTCGGCGAGGAGCATGTAGCCGTCCTCGGCGAGCTGCTGCACCGTCTCGACGGGGCCTCGCCCGCCCCACCGGAACAGGTCGCGCAACGTCGCGAACGCCTGCTTCTGCTCGAAGACGCGGCCGGCCTGCCGGCGGCGCTGGAGCTCGAGGAAGACGTTGACCGTCTTCTCGGCGTGCGAGGGTGCGATGCGGCACCGGCGCTCTAGGATCGTCTTGAGCTCGTCCTTGGGCACGTCGCCGAAGTGCATCTCGAGGAACCGGTTGCGGAACGCGCGCGACAGGACCTTGCGGCCGCCGTACAGGCCGGGCGGGTTCTGGGTCGCGAAGAGCATGAAGTGCTGGTGCGGCCGCACGACCTCGCCCGTCTCGGGGATGACGAGCTCGCGGTTGTCGTCGAGGAGGCGGTTCAGGGCCTCGAGGACGTCGGTCGGCGCGAGGTTGAGCTCGTCGAGGACGATCCAGTCGCCGTTGCGGAGCGCGCGCACGAGGACGCCCTCCTGGAAGACGAGCTTGCCCGAGTGCGGGTCCGAGACGTAGGTGCCGACGTACTCCTGGATGTCGGTGTGCTCGTGGTTGTTGATGCGCACGAACCGGTGCCCGGTGCGCTTGGCGAGGTACTCGACGACGCTCGTCTTGCCCGCCGACGTCGGGCCCTGGATGAGGACGGGCACCTTGCGCGTGAGGACGGCGCGCGCGAGGTCGCACACCTTGGCCTGGACGCTCGGCGTGAGGATGTAGTCGTCGGGCTCCTCGGGCTCAAACGGGCCCTGCTCGAGCCAGTAGTGGTGCAGGCGGATGGCGGCGTCCATCGAGGCGGGCTTGGTCGGGACGCGCTCCATGAGCGAGCGCGGGTTTTTGGCGCCCTGGACGACGTGCTTGTCGATGAGGGTGCGCACGACCGTCTGCGAGCGCTCGTCGAGGAGCATCGTGAAGGCCATGATGAAGCCCTCGTAGAGCGCGCGCCGCAGGCCGAACGTCGGCGCAAACTCGCCCGCGAACGTGAGGGCGCGAGCGAGGGTGCGCATCGAGAAGTGCGGCGGCATGTTCTGGCCGTCGGCGATCTGGGCGCGCAGGGCGAGCGTCTTGACGGCCGAGTACAGGTCGGCGACGTCGGCGACGACTTGGCGGTCGGCGACGGCGACATGGCCGATGTAGCCCTCGACGATGGTGCGCAGAGCGTCACGGTCCTCGTCGGGCGGCGGAACCCAGATCTCGGAGAACTTGGCGCGCAGGCCGACGGGGAGGTCGCGCTTGCCGACGTCGGTCGCCGGGTTCATGCAGGCGAAGAGGCGGAACTCGGGGTGGCGCGGGATGGGCTCGAGGTCGCCCTGCTCGGTGAGGACGAGCGACGAGTCGGGCGCCTGGAGGAGGGTCGACAGCGACTCGAGCGTCTCAGACGACGCGAGGTTGACCTCGTCGAGGAGGACCCAGTCGCCGTTGCGGATGGCCTGCGCGAGCGGGCCCTCGACGAACGAGAAGACGAACTTGGCCTTGCCCTTGCCGCCCGCCGCCGAGACGTGGCGGTGGTCGAAGTCGCCGACAGCCGACATGAAGTCCTTCCACCGCTCGCCGAGCTGCGCCTTGGCGCTCTCGACGCGGCGCCGCTTGCGCTGCGCCTGCGCGTCCGAGGGCCCGACGTCGTCGACGGCCTCGGCGGGCGAGCCGACGCGCGACGACGCCATGCGGTTCGCCTCGCGCCACAGGCCGACGAGGCGCGGGTAGCGCTTCTTGTCGAGGGCCTTGCGCACGTGCGTGACGAAGTCGGCGTTGCGCGTGAGCGAGAAGGTGGCGCCGAAGAGCTCGACGAAGCGGTTGACCAACTCGGACGCTGCGCCTGCGAGAGGGGGAGAGGAAGGAGTCAGCCTCGACCCTGTGCACGACGACGACGACGACGACGACGACGACGCAGAGACAGAGAGAAGGGACGCACGCCTCGCCTCCTCGGCCTCGTCGATGGGTCGAAAGCCGCCGACCAAGTCGCCCGCCTCGGTCTGGTTGCTCAGGTTGAGCGCCGTGAGGCGCTTGCCCATGAGCTCGGCGAGGTACCCGACGCCGGCCGTCTTGCCCGTGCCCGTCTCGCCGACGAGGAGGACCGGCTCAGACAGCGACAGGCACACGGCGAGCTTCTCGAGGAGGAGGAGCGACGGCTTGGTGAGCGCGTACGGGCGCGAGTGCTTGGTGCGGCGCGACGGCGCCGAGAAGGGGAGCGTGACGCGCCCGACCTTGACCGTGTGCGCGCCGCTGCTCGTCGACGGTGCGAGGCCGGACGACGTGTCGATCGTCGGGAGGACGAGGTCGGGGATGCGCTGCCGCAGGGCCCACTCGGCGCGCTCGGTCGAGAGGCCGAGGGTCGCGGCGAGCGAGCGCGCGACGACCGAGAAGCGGTCGCGCGGCAGGGGCGGCGCGAGGGTCGTGTTGGCGTCCTCGAGGGCGGCGGCGGCGGCGGCGGTCGGCGAGGCGAACGAGGAGGTGGTTGGGAGGATGAGGGAGCCGAGGAAGACGTCCCGGGCCTCGACGAAGACCTCCTCCTGGAGGGTCGGGTTGGCGGCAAGCGAGGGCAGTGCGAGACCCGAGGGGAGGAGGTGCGCGACGCGGCGGCACCATCTGCGGGAAGAAGGGCGAGGGCGAGAGTCAGCGCACGGACCTCGAGGGTGCAGGACGGGCTCAGAGGAAGGAGAGCACACCTGAGCAGGTCCCGGACGCCGGCCTCCCTCTTGGTGCCGCCTTGCCCTCCCTCCTTGACCTTGGCCGCCTCGTCGCGCACGGCCTCCCACGCCTCGACGAGGAGCGCCGCGAGCCCCTGCACGCGGTCGAGCTGCGCGCCGTACCGGTCCTGCACGATCTGGCCCACCTCGGCGCTCTCGAGCGGCCTGAGGAGGGCCTCGGCGAAGAAGTGCGAGGCGAAGAAGGCCGGCTGAGCCGGCGTCGGCACGAGCGACGAGGCCGGGAGCGAGCGCGTCGCGAAGAGCATGAAGCCCTCGGCCGCCTTGACCCAGCGGCCCTCGCCGCCGCCGACGCGCACGCCGACGCCGCCGTCCTGCTCCTCGGCGCCGATGCCGCCGTACGCGCGGCCTGCTGCGCCCGCACTCGAGCCGGCGCGCGACGCCGCCGCCGTGTGCATGCGCTCGGCGACGACCTTGATGACGCTCAGGAGCTCGGGCGCCGCCTGGTCGATGTTGAGGAGGAGCGTCCACCGCCCCTGGCGGATGGCGCGCGTGAGCGGGCCCTCGACGAACGTGAACTGGCCGGCGCCGCTCGCCGCGTTGGTCGACGACGACGCGCCCGACGGCGCCGACGAGAGCGAGCCGAGGAGCGACTTGCTGTCGAGCGAGCGGTCGGCGAGGTTGATGACGACGAGGCCGCGGCGCTTGGCCTCGTACGTCGCGGCCGGGCTCGAGCTCGAGGCCGAGGTCGGCGCGGCGTGGACCTCGTTCCAGAGGTGCATGACGGCGCTCTGCTTGCCCGACGAGGGCGCGCCCGTGACGAGCGTCGGCACGCGGCGCGTCACGTTGTGCGCGAGCTGGGCGAGGAGCGCCGAGTGCGCCGGCGTCGAGACGAACGCCTCGGGCTCGGGCGTGACGGCCGGCGCCGCAGCGTGCGACAGCGACAGCGAGCTCGAGGGCCCGGGCGCGGCGGGCGACGTGAGCGAGGGGACGAGGCCCTCGCGGAAGACGAGCACCGAGTCGGCGACGACAACGGTCGTCCTGCCGAGCTCGGCGGGCTCGAACGCGCCGAGCGCGCTCTCGCTCGGTGCCACGGCGGGCGCGGCGACGATGGCGCGCGCACGGTCCTCGCGCGCGCGCACGTCCTCGACGATGGGCAGGACCCAGGGGTCCACGCCGCGGCGCCGGACGAGCACTTCGAGCCCGCCCTCGACGAGGCGGCTCGTCTCCTCGCCGGCGGACGCGACGACGAGCTCCTCCCCAAACCCTGAGGGAAGGAGGTCGTCTGCGTCGTTGGGCGAGGCTGGGTCGGCGCCGAACGTCGCGGCGTACTCGGCGGCGTACTCGGTCGGGTAGGGGAGGGCCGGCGCGAGGGGGAGGGTGAGGGCCGAGGTCGACGCGTGCGGCTCGGCGACGCGCCACACCCACTGGCGCTTGAGCTCATCGCCGGTGCCGGCGAAGAGGCCGAGCCAGGCGCGCAGGACGCGCCAGGCGACGAGGCGCATGCCGCGGTGCGGGTGCGTCTTCATGGTCTGCTCGATCTGCGGCGGGAGCGACCAGCCGCTGATGGCCGGGAACGACGGCAGGTGGTGCAGGACCGAGTAGAGCTGGAGGAGCGCTGCCGCGAGGCGCGAGTCGTACTCGGGCGAATCGGGTGCGGGGAGGAGCGGGCCGAGGGCGAGGAGGGGGTGGCGCAGGAGGAGGCGCAGGTACCTGTCGAGGCGGCGTAGGGTCAGGACGAGCTCGCTCGAGAAGGACGAGTACAGAGAGAGTGGGAGAGAGGACGCACGGCATGGCATCGTCGCCGAGGAGAGGGAGAGCGCGAACGAGCGCTGACCACACCTTGTCGACGGCGTCGCGCTCGCCAGGGGCGGCCTCCTGGCCGGGCTCGCTCGCGCGCCACGAGCCCGAGTCGGTGAGGCCGAGGAGGTCGAACCACCTGCCGACGAGGACGGCGGCGAGTGGGCGGTAGATGGCGAGGACCTCGACGGTGAGGGCGGGCTGTCGAAGGGCGAGGCGGGCGAGCGTGTCGAGGGTGCGGGTGCGCGCCTCGCTCGTCTTGGCGAGGGTGCTGGGGGTGCTGGCGAGCTGCTCGAGGCGGGGTGCGGTCGCGCGGGCGTCGTGGGTGATGAGGTGGGCGAGCGAGCTCAGGTCGGCGAGTGGGACGAGCGGGGTCCACGCGAGGTGGGTGGCGGGCGCGTGTGGATTGATGAGCGAGGCTGGTGCGGCTGTGCCTGCAGTGGTGGCGAGTCCCAGGCGGTCGAGGAGGGCGAGGGTGCGGTGCGCGAGGTTGCACTCGAGGGGAGAGTCGGCCGCCGTCGCGGGGTAGGGCGAGGGCGGGGGCGGGTCTGCTGGGTCCATGGTGGACATGCGCAGGGAGAGTGCTGCTCCACTGCTAGCCTGACCGAGCCCAGGCGAGAGTGTTGTTGGTCGAGGAGGAGGAGCGGGCGTCGTCTCCCCCGCAGCGCCTCGTCGTCTCGCGCGAACGAGCTCAGCTCGCTCGCCCCGCTTCCGGCCCTCTCTCCCCGGCTCTTGCTTGCTTCCTTACACACTCAGCAGCTCACACAAGCCATGCTCCGCGCGCTCGCCGTTCCTCGAGCGCTCCTCGCCCGCCGCGCGTACGCGACCGACGCCTTGCACCCGGTCACCGCCTCGCTCCGAGCTGCTCTCAAGCAGTCGATGCTCGCCAGGACCACAGTCCGCACCGGCGTCATCAAGGTGCGCCTCAGCCCCCCTCATCGTCGCGCTCAAGTGGCTCGTGCTTCCGCGCTGACGCTCCCTCCTCGCGCGCAGTCCGTCCTCGCCGACCTCCAGAACGCGTCGCACTCGGCCGGCTCTGCTCCTTCGCCGATCAAGACGCTCCAGCTCGCCATCTCGCGCCGTACCGACGCCGCCCAGACGTTCCGCTCGGCCAACCCGCCCCGCACCGACCTCGCCGACCAGTACGACGACGAGGCGGCCATGCTCGCCGAGTTCATGCCCAAGAAGCCCGCCGCCATGAGCAAGGACCAGCTCGACAAGCTCGTCAAGGAGACGCTCGAGTCGAACGGCATCAAGAAGGCGACCGGCAAGGACGTCGGCCGCATCATCTCGTGCGTCCACCTCTCGCTCCTTCTCGCCGCGCGCTCTCCCTCCTTCGTGAACGAGCACTGACGGCGCACACTCCTCCGACACAGGCTCGTGCGCGAGCACACAGGTGACCGCGCCGAGGCCAAGGACGTCGCCGAGGCCGTGCGCCGCATCGAGCTGCCCTGAGCGGCGCTCGTCCTTTAGCTGGGCCTCCTCGTCGGGCAGCCGACGTCGGCCGGCCGCGGCGCACAGCGCGCAAGGTCGGCGAGCGCGTCGTCGAGGTGAGGTCGTCGAGATCAGGCAGCATGGCGAGGGGAGAGGGGCGAGCGGCGGCGGAGCGAGAGCCTCGTCGGTCGGGAGGCTCTCGTCCTGCCGGCGGCGCTGCGGCGCCGGGATGCATGGGCTTCCGCGTCGCTGGACGATGCGGCGCGCTGTACAGTCGCACATAGACAGCAAAGCTAGTACCACTCTCGCCCGGCGGCGGTCGAGAGGAGCGAGGAGGTGAGCGAGCGGCTCGTACGCCGGCGACTCGCCGTTCTTTCCGCTCGCGCTCGGTCGGTAGCTGAATATGGACCTGCTGTACTCGCACTGACGGGTCCGTTCGGCTCAGGCTGCTCGCAACGAGGCGTGAGCGCCCGCCCCCGCTTGGCGCCGCTCGACCTCCCTTCGTCTCCTTCCTCTCACTCGCTCATCTCGCTCTCACGCTCGAGTGCGCACCCAGAGCAGCTCGCTTCGTTCTCCTCGGTTCGCACTCCGCGGCCTCGACTCGCCCGCCTACACGCCCGCCTCGTTCGGCCGCCCTCCTCCTCGATGGACCCGTTCTCCGCCTTCATCGTCGGCTCGACGTTCCCTGGGTGGGACGAGGGGTACTGCTTCTTCAGGAGCATCGAGGAGGAAGCTCGTGCGTCCTTCGTCCCCTCCCGCGCACGGCGATAGGCTCGAGCTGACTCCCCCTCCCCGCGCAACAGTCGAGGACCGCTTCACCTTCATCCCGACCTGGCACATCCTGTCGAGGGAGGACGCTTGCGACCTTCACGTCGAGACCTACACGATCGAGTGCGACTACCATGCCGCCGTCAACGGCCTCGCGCCGGGCCAGGCGTCCGACCGCCAGTGCCCCTACTCGGTCGAGGTCGAGCAGACTTCGCCCGGCTCGACCGAGGCTCGCGTCGTCGCCTCGAGCCTCGAGCACGACCACCCTCTCGACTTGCCCGAGGGCACGATCGAGTCGAGCATGGCGCTGTACGCCCTGTGGCGCAAGTGGAGCGAGAAGGACGCGAGCTCGTCGATCCTCCTCGCCGCGAGCAACGCCATCTGGAACGCCCGCCGCACGTTCAACGGCCTCAAGGACTACCAGATCGAGAAGCGCAGGGGCGCAGTCGAAGACCAAGACCGCATTGTCGCCGACGTCAAGCGCTTCTTCTCCGCCGAGCAGGCTCGCCTCCTCCTCGATAAGTCGAACGCCGGCAAGTGGCTCTTCACCGACGTCGAGGTGCGTACTAATCTCTCCCACGCTGGGACTGCGTAGGCTGGACGTCGCTGAGCCGTCTCTCGCTCGCTCGCAGCGTCAGCTTCAGCCGCCTCCTGTTCTCGCCGGGCCGTCGACGAGCCAGCCGGGACCGCACAACAAGGTCTCCTCGTCGCGCAATGCTAAACGAGCGCTCGGCGCTCCGTCTGCCTCGCCGACCAAGAAGGTCACGCCGGTGCGTGGCTTTCCCGCTCTCCTCGACCCTCCTCGCTCGCTCGGACCTCTCTTCCTCGCCGCTCTCGCGGTCGCGCGCTCGCTCCGCGCACACACACTGATACCATCCCCTCGCAGATGATCAAGACGCCCTCGATCCACCAGAAGACGCCTCACGTCGTCCTCCGCGCAAGTCAGCGCAAGTCGCTCGCCCGGCTCGCTTTCAAGCCGTCCGGCTCGTCGACCGCCGTCCCGCGCGCTGCACCTGCGTCTACGTCGCCGTCGTCTTCGAGCGCCCCTCAGCCGCCGCCGCAGCACGAGGCGCCCGTCGCGCCGCTGAAGAAGCCGATCGAGATGCTCTACCTCGTCGACTCGGACGACGAGGACGTCAAGCCGGTCATCGAGAGCGCGCCCGAGCGTGCGCACAAGCCCGAGCGTGGTACTGCAGCTCCTCTCGAGGTGCGTGCCTCCCTCCTTCCTTCTCGTCGAGCGATGCTGACTCAGACGCTCGGACCCCTCTTCTCCTCGCAGCCCTCGCAGCCCGGCGCCTCCCTCCACGCCCTCCTCTCTTCGCTCTCCTCGACCTTCACCTTCACCAAGTACCTCGCGCACTTCCTTCACCCGGACCTCGACGTCGACAGCGCCGCGCAGCTTCTCGAGATCGCCGACTCGCCGGCGCTCCTCGACACGCTCTTGGGCGCGCTCGCGGTTGAGAAGAAGGATGGCGGGCCGGATGGAGAGACGCTGAGGGGCATGCCGCTCGTGTGGAGGATGGCGCTCAGGCAGGCGCTCGAGGAGAAGGTCGGTCGAGCGACGGAGCAGATGTAGCTTTTGACGCTTCCTCGTGCAGTCGAAGCTTGCTGTTCGCTTTCTCTCCGTCACGAGGGCTCGTATTCCATGCTTTGGCTCGAGAGGATCAGCGCGAGAGCTGTCTCTCGCGAGTCGTGGTGCAGCTCGAGAGGGCGAGCGCAGTTGGCCCGCCAGGCGGGTTCAGAATCGTAAGGTCGAGCTTAGTGGAAAGCTAAGCGAGCAGTTCGATTGCGAGGGAAGCCAAGCCCGACATTAGCGCGCGTGCCATACTAATTCGTATTCAGCTCGTCGCTAAAAGTCCACGCGGTCGCGACCGGGAATAAAATGAGTGAAGGCGGACCGTGCACGAGCCCCTTCGACCTCGCGCTTGCTCGTCGACGCTCTCTTCTGCACGACGTAGCACCTGCACGACGTAGCAGCACTGCTTTGCGATCTCTGGTACCGATACTACAAACGAAAGAAGCCCAGAACCGCCGACCGAGAGTAAGGAGAAGGGAAAAGAGCCGAACACGCAGCTCGAGCTGTCGCCCTCGCCGCTCGAGAGACGCCGCGCCGTCGCCCATTCACACCGACTCGACGTCCTTGACGTCCTTGTCCTCAATGTGGGCCATGTCGGCCCGGATCTGCTTGTTCGACATCTTGAGCTGCGCGTCGACGGCCTCCTTCTTGTCGGCGAGCGTGCCGGCCTTGTTGTGATCGAAGAGGAGCGCGATTTCTTCGAGCGCGAGGCCCTTGGTCTCGACGAAGAGGAACCAGATGAGGACGAGGTACACTGTGTGGGAAAAGAGAGTCAGCGAAAGGAGCTCGACGGGCTCGAGGCCAACTTGAGAAGGTCGACAACGACGGCGACGAGAAGTCGACGAAGAGGACGACTCACTGATGAGCGTGCACAGAAAGACGAAGTAGTACTTCCAAGCGACCGCCTCGAGTCCGATTGGATTGATCCTTTGGGGGTGGAGCGTCGGCGGCAGGGTCAGCGACGACGCGCAGGACGAGAAAATGAGGAAGGCTCGGCGTACCACTGGTTGAGGCACAGCGAGGCGTTCTGCATCCAGACAAAGAGAGCCATGCCCGAGGCTCGCATCGAGTAGGGCAGGATCCTGCGGGAAAGCCGTCAGTTTCGGGGCTGCGACGCCGACGAGGGAGAGAGGCGCTGCGACGCCGACGAGCGAGAGACGCACTCGGTCGTGTACGAGAAGGCGAGCGGCGTCCAGGCGATGTCGTAGAAGCCGAACTGCAGGAGGATATGGCGGGAGGAGGTCAGCTCGACGAGCTGACGAGCGAGTCGAGGGAGGGGGGGAGCTCGAGAGGAGGAGGACGCACGCAGATGAAGATGAACGCGATCAAGCACAGCCCCAGCGACTTGGTGCCCTCGCTAGCGAATGTTGCTGAAACCGCGATGAGGATCACGTAGGAGCAAAGCATGCCCGCCGTCGAGAAGAGCCAGAGCGGGCGACGACCGACGCGCTCGACGAGGCAGGCGCCGACGACGGCGAAGCCCATGTTGAAGATGGCGAGACCTGCAAGGGCGCAGTGTATCAGGAACGATACAAAGGCAGGCGGAAGGGCGAGGAGAGGTTCGCGGAAAGAGAGGGAGCGCACCGGCGTTGTAGGTGACCTGACTGAGAGCGCTCGTGACGCCCGCAATACGAAGCGCTGGCGCTAAATAATAGGAGAAGAGGCTGATTCCGTTGCTCTGGGAGCCCGTGCCCGCTGTGAGGACGATGAGGAGCCGGTGCCGGTTGCCCTTCGTCTTGAGGAAGCTGCGGAAGCCCGTCTTCTCGCGCTTCTCGAGCGCGAGCGCGTCCTCGATCTCCTCGAGCTCGTGCAGTACGAGCGCATCGTCCTTGTTGCCGTTAGCGTGGTGGTCGGCGAGGACCTTGATCGCCTGCTCGCGGCGACCTTTGGCGAGGAGGAACCGAGGGCTCTCGGGGATGAAGAAAGCGCCGATGCCGACGACGACGGGCCCGATGATCTGGAGAAGAGTAGGCAGGCGCCAGCCCCAGTTGTCCTGCCAGCCTGCGGCGACGACGCCGTAGGTGACCCATGCCGAGACGATCGAGCCCGCGTAATCTATGTGCGAGGTCCGAGCGTCAGCGCGCGCTTCTTAAGACTCGTTGCCGCTCGTGCAGAGAAAGGCCGACGTACAGAAGACGAGGAAGAAGGCGGCGCCGACCGAGCGCAGGCGGGGATGAAGGATCTCGTTGCAGAGGAGGTTGGTCGCGAGGGCGATGAGCGAGCCGAAGACGCCGACGATGGCCCGACCGGCGATGAGCATGCCCTCGTTCGTCGCGAGTGCGCCGAGGATGGCGCCGCCGACGAGGCCGACCGAGCCGACGATGGCGGCCGGGCGTCGGCCAAAGTAGTCGCAGGCGAGCGAGTAGAAGGGGAGGAGGACGAGGGAGGGCAGGTAGCTCGACGCGCTGATGATGCCGAGCCGGTTCCCAGCCGGGTTGTCGAAGTAGGCGTTCCAGGACGGGAGCGACTGCAGGCCGTTCATGTAGCTGCCGTCGTAGCCGAGGGCGAAAGCTGCGAGCGAGGAGGGAGCTCGGCTCAGTTTCGGTGCCCCTCGCACGACACTGAGGTCCGAGAGCTCGTCCAGGTCGTCGAGAGAGGATCGAAAACTTACTGCCGAAGTAGCACTGCGAGCGAGCCATGGTTGGGGAGGGACGGCGAGAGGGTCGAGAACGGCGAAGGGTCAGTTCTTGGTCCTCGCCGAGGTGCGAGAAGGGAGTGAGGGGACGTACGACGACGGCTGCACCGATGTTCTTGCGCAACGAGGGGTCCTTCCACCACGAGTCGGCCTGCGAGCGAGGGAGGAGT
>Ga0308169_10001864_pt1 | contig 23266 bp, 25 predicted proteins | sample PhyBR1_2_FD_202139 | JGI IMG/M metagenome (GOLD analysis project Ga0308169, IMG submission 202139) | Phyllosphere microbial communities from UC Gill Tract Community Farm, Albany, California, United States - DLSLSB.R1 | ecosystem: Host-associated > Plants > Phyllosphere > Unclassified | place...
GACCCTGACCGCGGCACTGGGCAAGCGCGTGCAGCTGGTGGGCGACGACCTGTTCGTCACCAACACCAAGATCCTGAAAGAGGGCATCCAGAAGGGCATCGCCAACTCGATCCTCATCAAGATCAACCAGATCGGCACCCTGACCGAGACTTTTGCTGCCATCGAGATGGCCAAGCGCGCCGGCTACACCGCGGTGATTTCGCACCGTTCGGGCGAAACCGAAGACTCGACCATCGCCGACATCGCGGTTGGCCTGAACGCCCTGCAGATCAAGACCGGCTCGATGTCGCGTTCGGACCGCATGGCCAAGTACAACCAGCTGCTGCGCATCGAGGAAGACCTCGGCGATGTCGCCAGCTATCCTGGCCGTGACGCGTTCTATAATTTGAAGTAAATTCGTCTGAAGTAATCTGTCGTACCCGCGGGCCGACCTCGTTGGCCCGCGTTTCTCTTATCTCCCCATGCGCATCATTACGCTCGTTCTCGCCGCCTTGCTGCTCTTGATCCAGTACCCCTTGTGGCTGGGGAAGGGCGGCATGCTGGCCGTCTCCGACATGAAGGACCAGGTTCAACTGGCGCAGGTTCATACCGACGGGCTCAAGGCGCGCAATGCCAAGCTCGAATCCGAAGTGCGCGACCTGCGAGAAGGCCTCGGCTCGGTCGAGGAACGCGCGCGGCTGGAGCTGGGCATGATCAAGCAGAACGAAATCTTCGTGCAGGTGCTGCGCAAGGACGAAAAGCCGACCGAGTCGATGACCGTCCCGCCACCGCCGCCACCGCCGAAAGCGGGCAAGGGCGGACATGAGGCCCCGGAATAGCACCGACATGAATCACACTGACAAAGACAGCCAGGGCGATCCTGCGCCGCAGCTGGCGACACTCGAAGCGCTCGCTGCTTATCTCGCCGCCGCTTTCGACAGCGGCGATGCCGCCATCCTGACCGAAGCCTTTGCCCACGCCGCGCACGCGGAAGGCACGACCCACCTGGCTGCCGCTGCCGGTTTGCCGCAGGCGGAGTTGCGCCAGGCGTTTGCCAGCGGGGAGATGAGCATGGCCACGACCCTGGCGATCATGAAGGTGATCGATTTGCATATGCCGGGCGCGGCGCACTGAATTTGCCGCGCCATTCCTCTGCTTACTCGATCAGCGCCTTCACCAGCGTCCGCTCCCCCATCTTCGCCTCCTGCCGCACCATCAGCTGCGTCCCTTTGGCAAACCACATCGTCGACACCGACCCCGGCTGGTTGTAATCCGTTGTCACTACCCAGCATTCGACCGGCCCCGCCGGTCCCGCGATCGTGGTAGCGCCAGTCACCTTGAAGGTGTAGCGCTGCGGCGGCGTCGGCCCGCCCGGATGATAGAAATTGATGCGCGCCTCGTAACCCGGCGCCAGCGGCAGCGCCTGCAGGAATTCGATGTCGGCTTCGAAATTGAAGGTCGGCTCCGGCGAGGCGACCGACAATCCCTTCTGCGTGTTCTCCGCCAGGTCCGCCATGCCCGTGATGCGGTCGGGTGCGAAACTGAAACCTTCGACCACGCGCTTGCCCTCGCGTTCGCTGATGCGTTCGTGGGTCAGCGGGCGGAAGGTGCCGGCGTCGAACCAGGAATCGATCAGGCGCACCGAGGGCACAGGCGCCACGCCGTCCCAGCGCTGGCGGATGCGCAGCAGCCGCTTGCCGCCGCGCTCTTCGAATCGCACTTCGCGCGTCCAGATGTCGGCCGGCGTGCTGGCCTCGCCGACCTTCATGAAGCGCAGGTAGCGGTGCGTGCCTTCCTTGACGAGCGAAAAACGGGGGAGGGTGGCGCCGACGTCGACGTCGTCGGCGACGTCGTTGGCAAACGCAGCGCCGGCGGGGGCCAGCAGCACGAGGGAGAGTGCAAGACGCTTGAACGCATGCATATATTTTTGCCTTTCCGCAAAAATAATATTGTGCCCCACAATTGAGCGCCGGTTTCTCTTCAATTGTCACCAGGGGCCGAAAACGGCCTAGAATGTTCGCTATCTCTTCACGTAAAAGGAAGCGCATCATGAGCCAGCAACATGCCGCAGGACCGTTCGACGTGACCGTCACCCCGCAAGGCCAGCCCGAGGTGCGCGACGGTGTCACGACCGGACGCATGGCGATCGACAAGCGGTACCACGGCGAACTCGAAGGGACGGGCGTCGGCGAGATGCTGTCGGCGATGACGACCACCGAGGGCTCGGCCGGCTATGTCGCCGTCGAGCGCGTGAGCGGCACGCTGCAGGGCCGCAGCGGCAGCTTCGTCGTCCAGCACACGGGCACGATGGCGCGCGGCGCGCAGTCGCTGTCGATCACGGTCGTGCCCGATTCCGGCACCGGTGAGCTGGCCGGCATCGCGGGCACCATGCGCATCCGCATCGAGGAGCGCAAGCATTTCTACGAGTTCGACTACATCCTGCCGCAGGCCTGAATGCCGCCATGATCCCTACCATCACTGCCTTTGAAAAGTCCCCGGACCGCGGCCGCGGCCTGGCGCGCGACATGCGCGTGCGCTGGGCGCTGGAGGAAGTGGGCCAGCCCTACGAGGTGCGGCTGCTGTCCTTCGACGGCCTGAAGCAGCCGGCGCACCGCGCCGCGAATCCCTTCGGGCAGATCCCGACCCTTGAGGAAGGCGGGCTGACCCTGTTCGAATCGGGCGCCATCGTGCTGCATATCGCCGAACGGCATGCCGGTTTGCTGCCTTCGGACCCGGCGGCGCGGGCGCGCGCGATCACCTGGATGTTCGCCGCCCTGAACACGATCGAACCGCCGATCGTCGAGCTCCAGGTTGCGGTCATTACCGAGGGCAACGAGCCCTGGACCCAGCAACGCCTGCCCGGCCTCAAGGACCGCATCCGCAAACGCCTCGCCGAATTGTCCACTTTCCTCGGAACCGACGACTGGCTCGACGGGGATTTCAGCGCCGGCGACCTGCTGATGGTGACGGTGCTGCGCCGGCTGGGCGCATCGGGCTTGCTGGACGAGTATCCGACGCTCGCGGCCTATATCGCGCGCGCCGAAGCGCGGCCGGCTTACCAGCGCGCGTTCGCCGCGCAACTGGCCGTCTTCAACAAGGCATCCGCAGCACCCGCTTCAGGCGGATGAATCCGCGTCGTCCGACTCGACGAAAGTCTTGAGCCGGCCGAGCGCGCTTTCCCACTGGCGGCCGATGGCGTCCAGGCTGCGCCGCGCCTCGTCGATGCGCTCCGGCGCCAGCTGCCAGCGCCGCTCGCGCCCGCATAGTTCGTCGCGCACCAGGCCGGCGCCGGCGAGTACCTGCAAATGCTTGGTCACGGCCTGCCGGCTCATGGCGGTGCTCGCGGTGAGCTGGGCGATCGACAGCAGGCCGCCCGCGCAGAGCAGGGTGACCAGTTGCAGCCGGGTCGGGTCGCCCAGGGCCGCGAAGACGTCGGCCAGGGCCCCGGGCGCCCGCGTTTTTTTATCCGCCAACATGGCGCGCGATATTCCCGACCTGCGCATCCCAGCCCTGGCTGTTCATGCGGAAGGCCTCGAGACGGCGCCCGGCCGGCACCTTGTCGAAACCGGACTCGACGACGGTGAGGCGGGTGCCGCTATCGGGCATGTCCTGCAGCGTGAAGGTCACCAGGGTCGGTTCTTCCTGCGTGTAGTCGATGCCGGGCTCGATCGCATACGGGTGCCAGTAGAAGGACAGCAGCTGCGCGGGGTCGACGCGCTCGACCCGCGCCTCGAACTGCAGGTGTTCGTAGCCGGGATGGGTAATGTGACCGCGCACCTGTCTGCCCGCAACAAAAGCCTGGCCCTTCAGGTTCACGCCGAACCAGCTGCCGAATTCCTCGGCGTTGGCGAGCGCGCGCCAGACGCGGGCGCGCGGCGCTTTCATGTCGATGCTGCGTTCGATGCGGTCGGTGCTTGTGCTTGTGCTGGCAGTCATGGTCTTGTCTCCGATGGATGGGCTTGGCCGATAGCCAAATTAGGCAACCAAATGGTTGCATGTTTAATCGAAAAGCGCAAGCGCTGTGGGAATCGGCCACCTCGTCCCGAGGCCCGCAACGGCGACCGGCGGGTCGTATGACCTGTTGCTGATATGCAACCGTAAATCACCAAGTGCAAGAATTTTGTGTCGGTAAGCAGACCCGACGCGTATATTTACTTGGGTAAGATCAGTCCTACATTTGTTTTTCCTGTTGAGTTTTTATACGTAATCAAGAAAGAGACGACTCACCCATGAATCACTTCTTCAACAATCTGCGTATCGGCACCCGGCTGACCCTGGCCTTTGCGCTCATCCTGGTACTTGCCGCCATTGCCACCGCGTCCGCGCTGCTGGCGGCCCGGTCCAGCGCCCGCGCTACCGAGGAGATGATGGCCGTGCCGCTCGCCAAGGAGCGCCTGGTCTCGAGCTGGAACACGATGACCTATTCCGCGATCGCCCGTACTTCGCTGATCGCGCGCAGCACCGACAACACCCTCAGCGCCGTGTTCGCCAAGACGATCGCGGACAGCGTGACCACGTCCACCGAACTGATCAAGCAAATCGAGCCGCTGCTTACCTCGGAGGAAGAGAAGGCGAAGCTCGCCACCGTCAAATCCCTGCGCGCCAAATACCAGGCGCTCAAGGTGCAAGTGATGGACGCCAAGAAGGCCGGCGACGCCGCCGCCGCCGAGCGCCTCTACACGGACGGCTTCGATCCGGCCGCCCAGGCCTATTCCGCCGCGCTGCAGGACCTGCTGGCCTTGCAGCGCAAGACGATCGACCAGATGAAAGATGCGATCCAGGCCGACTTCGAACAGCGCGCCCAGCTGTCGCTGCTGCTCGGCGGCCTGATGCTGCTGCTGGGCGCCGTGGCCGCCGTGGCGATCACGCGCTCGATTACCCGTCCGCTGCAGGACGCCGTGCGGGTGGCCGAAGCCGTCGCCGGCGGCGACCTGACGAGCAGCTTCGACCGCCAGCGCACGGATGAGGTCGGAAACCTGCTGCAAGCCCTGCAGACGATGAACGACGGCCTGGTGAAGGTCGTGTCCGAGGTCCAGCAAGGCACCCGCGCGATCGCCGGCGCCTCGAGCGAGATCGCCACCGGCAACCTCGACCTGTCCGCCCGGACCGAGCAGCAGGCCGGCGCGCTCGAGGAAACCGCGTCCTCGATGGAAGAACTGACCTCGACCGTGCGCCAGAACGCCGACAGCGCCACCCAGGCCAACCAGCTGGCGCAGGACGCCTCGACGGTGGCGGTGCGCGGCGGCCAGATCGTGGGGCAGGTGGTCGACACGATGGGCGCGATCGACACGGCATCGCGCAAGATCGTCGACATCATCGGCGTGATCGACGGCATCGCCTTCCAGACGAATATCCTGGCGCTAAATGCGGCCGTGGAAGCGGCCCGTGCCGGCGAGCAGGGCCGTGGTTTTGCCGTCGTGGCGAGCGAAGTGCGCAACCTGGCACAGCGCTCCGCGACGGCCGCCAAGGAAATCAAGGCGCTGATCGGCGACTCGGTCGCCCAGGTCAACACCGGGACGACCCTGGTGCAACAGGCTGGCGCCACCATCGGCGAGGTCGTCGCCAGCGTTGCGCGGGTGACCGACATCATGGCCGGCATCACGGCCGCCAGCCGCGAGCAGAGCATCGGCATCGACCAGGTCAACGAGGCGATCTTGCAGATGGACCAGACGACCCAGCAGAACGCGGCGCTGGTCGAAGAGGCGGCAGCAGCCGCGGCCAGCATGCAGGAACAGTCGGCGCGCCTGGAACAGCTGGTGTCGCATTTCACGCTCGCAGGCGTCCCGGCTGCGGCAGCGCGGCCTGCCGCGCCGCGGCGCTTAGTGGCATCCCTCAGGGCCGCATAAGGCGTAGCACAGGCATTACTTCACCGTCGGCGGCCGCGTAACGTAGGGTGGAGTCCTGACTCCACGCGGCTACACCGTGCGCACTGCGCCGCTTTGTCCTCGCGAACCGGACGCCAGGATGAGCCGTTACGCTGATCAACCGGAGCGAACGCGTGGACTCAGGAGTCCACCCTACGTCACGCGGCAGCTAACGGTGAAGTTATAGCTGTGGTTCACCGCAGCCCGCTTAATTCGACGACGCGTCGCCCTGCATCGAGCCGGCGCCCTGTTCGAGGAAGGAACGCAGCATCCAGGCGTTCTTCTCGTGTACTTCCATGCGGGTCGTCAGCATGTCGGCGGTCGGGAAATCGTCGAGCTCGTCGGCGACCTTCACGCCCGCGCGCAGGGTGCGGGTCAGGATTTCGTTGCCGTCGACCAACTGGCGGATCATTTCCTTGGCCGACAGCACCTCCGGCTCTTCGCTGATGCTCGACAGCTCGGCGTAGCGCCTGGAGGTGGCCGGCGCGAAGTGGCCCAGGGCGCGGATGCGTTCGGCGATGTCGTCCAGCGCGTTCCACTGTTCGGTGTACTGCTCCTCGAACATCACGTGCAGGGACGAAAACATCGGCCCGGTCACGTTCCAGTGGAAATTGTGCGTTTTGAGGTAGAGCATGTAGGCGTCCGCGAGGACGGTCGAGAGTGACGCGACGATTTTCGCGCGGTCCTCGGTGTTGATGCCGGTATCCATGTGCATTGTCGTTCTCCTGTAGTGAGGACAGTGTTTTATCGAAACTTCAACACTGCTATCAATGCAACAGCTTAGCACCGACGTGGACGCCCGATGACCGGTTGACCCGTTTCAATTCCGGGACATTCGTCTCGCCTGCCTAGGACGCCAGCGACTGCAGCACTTCGCGCACCTGCGGCGGGATCGGTACCGATTTGTTGTTGCGCCGGTCCACGTACACATGCACGAAATGCCCGGCCGCCGAGGGCAGCGGCTCGTCGTTGCGGAACAGGGCCAGTTCGTAGCGCACGCTCGAATTGCCGAGCTTGGCCACGCGGACGCCGACGTGAATCAGGTCGGGGAAGGAGATGGAACTGAAGTAGGAGCAGCCCGTTTCGACCACGAAGCCGACGATGTCGTCGGTGTGGATGTCGAGCACGCCGCGGTCGATCAGAAAGCGATTGACCGCGGTGTCGAAGAAGCTGTAGTAGTTGACGTTGTTGACATGCCCGTAGCTGTCGTTGTCCATCCAGCGCGTCGGCAAGGCCGTGAGGTGGGGGAAGGCGGAGCGGGGCGTGTCGCGCATCGTCAATGATCTTTCAGCTTGGTGTTTCACCTTAGTGCTTCAATTCACCGGGCGGCACCAGCGCGTCGGCCGTGGTGGCGGTCGCGAACAGCTGCGCGCAATCGACCTTGTCGAACGAGTAGTGCTTGCCGCAGAAATCGCAGTTGATGCCCAGTTCGCCCAGGTCGGTGAGCGCCGCTTCGACTTCCGGCTGGCCCAGCATTTTCAGCATGTTGCCGACTTTTTCGCGGGTGCAGCTGCAGTGGAATTGCGGGTGTTGCGGGTCGAACACGCGGATCGTTTCTTCCCAGAACAGGCGGTTCAGCAGGGTCTCGATGTCGGTGCTCAGGAGCTCTTCCTGTTTCAGCGTGCTGCCGAGCACGACCGCGCGGTTCCAGGTTTCGAGGTCTTCCTCTTCGCTCGCCTGCACGGTCTGGTCATCCTTGCCGCTGTGGCGCGGCAGCTTTTGCAGCAGCATGCCGCGCGAGACCTTGTCGTCGGCCGCCAGCCACAGGCGCGTATCGAGCTGCTCGGAACGCATCATGTAGTTTTCGATGACGGTCGCGACATTCTCGCCGTCGAGCGGGACGATGCCCTGGTAGGGCTGCTGGCCCGGCATTTTTTCCAGCGGGTCGAGCGTGATCACGAAGCGGCCTTTGCCGTTCACGTTGAGCAGGTCCGTCAGGGTCGCGTCATCGGCGACCTCGGCGTCCGGCGCCAGTTTGGCGGTGGCGCGGATGCGCAGGTCGGCGTCGCACTCGACCACCAGCAGGCGCACGGGACCGTCGCCGTGGATCTGCATCACGATCGAGCCGTTGAATTTCAGGTTGGCCGACAGCAGCGCGGCAGCGGCCACCATCTCGCCCAGCATCGAGCGCACGGCTTTCGGGTAGCCGTGGCGGGCCTGGATCTCGCGCCAGGTGTCGGAAATCTCGACCAGCTCGCCGCGCACGGCGGCGTTGTCGAAGATGAATTTCTGCAGGGTGTCCTTGGTGTCTACTGTCGTCATTGTCTATCCGATTTGCTTGAGCTGCGCCTTGAACAGCTGGCCGCGCGCCACATAATTGGCGGCGTTGCCTTGCAGGCGCAGCAGGTCTTCTTCCGTGAGCGTTCGCACCGCTTTCGCAGGCGAACCGATTATCAGCGAGTTATCCGGGAACTCTTTGCCTTCGGTAACCAGGGCGCCGGCGCCGACCAGGCAGCCTTTGCCGATCTTCGCGCCATTCAAAATTACGGCCTGGATGCCGATGAGCGAACCGTCGCCGACGGTGCAGCCATGCAGCATGGCCTGGTGGCCGATGGTGACGCCCTTGCCGATCACGAGCGGGTAGCCCATGTCGGTGTGCATCACCGTGCCTTCCTGGACATTGCTGTTTTCCCCGATCGTGATGCGCTCGTTGTCGCCGCGAATCGTGACGCCGAACCACACCGAGGCGTTCGCCTCGAGGGTCACTTTGCCGATCAGGTTGGCCGAATCGGCGACAAACGCCGATGCATCGATCTCGGGGGAATGCTCGCCCAGCTGGTAAATCGCCATGGATGTGCTCGCGGAAGGTTGAAGTAACGCTATTTTACGCCCTCGCGTCCGCCGTCGCCCATCTTCGCTAATCGTCGGCAAATGGGGGCGGCCGGCAGGAATCCAAGGGCATGCGTATAATCTGAACGACCGTACTTTTTTTCCTTTGACAATTCCGCCATGCACCCATCCCGTTCCGAATTCCTGACCATCCGCGGCCTGCGCACCCATGTGCGCCACTGGGGCCGCGAGGGCGCCCCGAAACTGTTCATGTCGCATGGCTGGATGGATATGTCGGCCTCGTTCCAGTTCGTGGTCGACCATTTGCAGGGCGACTGGCATGTGATCGCCAACGACTGGCGCGGTTTCGGCCTGTCCGAGCGCACGCATTCGGATACCTACTGGTTCCCGGATTACGTGGCCGACCTCGATGCCTTGCTCGAGCACTATTCGCCGGAGGCGCCGGTGAATTTGCTGGGACACAGCATGGGCGGCAATATCGTCAGCATGTATGCGGGTGTGCGGCCGGAGCGGGTTGCCAAGCTGATCAACCTGGAAGGCATCGGGCTGATGGGCGCCAGGCCCGAGCAGGCGCCGAAGCGCATGGCGAAATGGCTGGAGGAACTGCGCACGCCGCCGGTGATGCGCGGGTATGCCAGTTTGGAACAGGTGGCGGGGCGCTTGCAGAAGACCAATCCGCGCCTGCCTGCGGATCGCGCCGCTTTCCTGGCCGAACACTGGTCGGCGCAGAACGATGCGGGCGAATATGAAATCCTCGGCGACCCGGCGCACAAGATGAGCGGGCCGCTGCTGTACCACCTCGACGAGATGATCGCGATGTGGAAGCGCATCAGCGCGCCGGTGCTGTGGATCGAGGCGGCGCAGACGGAAATGTGGCGCTGGATGGGGCCGCAGGAAGAGATGCGGGCCGAAGTGGACCGGCGGCTTGCGCATATGGCGTCAGTGGAAGCGCATATCGTGGCCGAGGCGGGGCATATGGTGCATCACGATCAGCCGAAGGTGCTGGCGGAGTTGATCGAAGCGTTTTTGGCGAAGTGATGTTGCGGACGGTGTGCCTGGGCAGGTGGGGCTGTTGCCTGTTCTGCTAGCGGTCTGTTAAATCCGCGTGGGCATGCCCACCCTACGGGAGACGTTATCGGTGCCAAAATCACGGTGTAAGGTGGGCAGGTTTCCTGCCCACGCGTTCAACGAGCGCCTGCCCAATGCAAACGAAATTTGCACACCAGCGCCGCCTTGCACATGTCGTATTGAAGCCGAGACGCTGGCATCGGTGGCCCGCCAGGCGGACGCCGTGCAGCCAGCCCGCGCAATGCGGCGTACAATGTTTGCTCGTCCAGAAACGCGGTCCGCACCATGCTGAAAGTCGATCTCCACTGCCATTCCAATGTCTCCGACGGCGTGCTCGCGCCCGCCGCGCTGGCTGCCTATGCGCGCCGGGGCGGGGTCGACGTGTGGGCGCTGACCGACCACGATGAAATCGGCGGCATCAAGCTGGCGCGCGCCGCCGCAGGCGAGCAGGGCATGCGTTTCGTTCCCGGCGTCGAAATTTCCGTGACCTGGGCCAACCAGACCATCCACCTGGTCGGGCTGCAGGTCGACGAGGATAATCCGAAGCTGCTGGCCGGGCTGGCCAAGACCCGTTCGGGACGCGATGCGCGCGGACGGGAAATCGCGGCTCAACTGGAAGAGGCCGGCATTTCCGGCGCTTACGAAGGCGCCTTGAAGTTCGTCGGCAACCCGGACCTGCTCTCGCGCACCCATTTCGCACGCTACCTCGTTGAGTGCGGCAAGTGTGCGACGACCTCGGAAGTGTTCAAGCGCTTCCTGACCGAAGGCAATCCGGGCTATGTGCCGCACCGCTGGGCCTCGCTGCCCGAAGCCATGGGCTGGATCCGCAGCGCCGGCGGCATCGCCGTGATCGCGCATCCGGGGCGCTACAAGTTCACGCCGACGGCCGAGGGCGTGCTGTTCGACGAGTTCAAGCAGCTCGGCGGCAAGGCGATCGAGGTCGTGACCGGGAGCCATACGCCGGACCAGTATGCGACCTATGCCGAGGTGGCGCGCCGCTATGGTTTCATGGCCTCGCGCGGGACGGATTTCCATGCGCCGGGGGAGGCGCGGGTGGAGTTCGATGCCTTGCCGCCGTTGCCGAGTGGCGTGACGCCCGTCTGGCACGACTGGTTCTGACGGCGTCGTGGCGTTCAACCATCCCATGCATCGACGCGAGGTTTCCGACGCTGGTTGAACACGTGGGCGGCATCGACGTCGCGGGCAGTCCAAGCGCCCGGGTGGAGCCGCCCACCCTACGAAGCTCGCAACGATGTCGGGCGTCGTTTAAGCCCACGCTAAGCCTCCGCCCTTGAATTTTCCCTCTGGCACCCTTATCTTGGCAGCCTGTTAATCTCATTCCTGCCCCGGAGGCACCCCCATGAAGCGCATTGTTTTATTCCTCGCCACCAACCTCGCGGTTGTGCTGGTGCTGACGGTCGTCCTGAACCTGCTCGGGGTCGGACGTGCGGTGAGCGCGGAAGGAATCAATGTCGGCGCGCTCGCCGTGTTTTCGCTCGTGGTCGGCTTCACTGGTTCGTTCATCTCGCTCCTGATGAGCAAACCGATGGCCAAGTGGTCGACCGGCGCGCGCGTCATCGAGCAGCCGCAAAATTCCACCGAACTCTGGCTCGTAAACACCGTGCGCCAGCTGGCCGAACGGGCCGGCATCGCCATGCCGGAAGTGGCGGTCTACGACGGCGAGCCGAACGCATTCGCGACCGGCGCCTTCAAGAACTCGGCGCTGGTCGCCGTGTCCACCGGCCTGCTGCAAGGCATGAACCGCGACGAAGTCGAAGCGGTACTTGGCCATGAAGTGGCGCACATCGCGAATGGCGACATGGTGACCCTGACCCTGATCCAGGGCGTGGTGAACACCTTCGTCGTCTTCCTGTCGCGCGTGGTCGGCTTCTTCGTCGACAAGGTGCTACTGCGCGGTAACAACGACCGCGGCCCCGGCATCGGCTACATGGTCACCGTCTTCGTCTGCGAAATCGTGTTCGGCCTGGTGGCCTCGATCATCGTCGCCTGGTTCTCGCGCCAGCGCGAATTCCGCGCCGACGCCGGTTCGGCCAGGCTGCTGGGCAGCGCGCTGCCGATGCAGCATGCGCTGGCCCGCCTCGGCGGCCTGCACCCGGGCGCCCTGCCTTCGTCGATGAGCGCCTCCGGCATTTCGGGCGGCGGCCGCGGCTGGGGTGCGCTATTCTCGACCCATCCGCCGATGGAAGAACGCATCGCGGCTTTGCAGGCACTGCGCCAGGAGGGAGCACGATGAGCCAGTTTTTCCAGATCCATCCCGAGAATCCCCAGAAGCGCCTGATCGCACAGGCGGCGCAGATCCTGCGCGCCGGCGGCGTGGTCGCATTACCGACCGACTCGTCCTATGCGCTGGTGTGCCAGTTGGACGATAAAGGGGCGGTGGAAAAACTGCGCCGCGTGCGCGGCATCGACGACAAGCACCACCTGACGATGCTGTGCCGCGACCTGTCCGAAATCGCCCAGTACGCGCGCGTCGACAACGTCCAGTACCGGCTGCTGAAGGCCACCATGCCCGGCCCCTACACCGTCATCCTGGAAGCGACGAAAGAAGTGCCGCGCCGCCTGTCGCACCCCTCGCGCAAGACCATCGGCCTGCGCGTGCCCGAGAACGTCATCACGCTGGCGCTGCTCGAAGAACTGGGCGAACCGCTGATCGGCACCACCCTGCAGCTGCCGGGCGACGAACACATGCTGTCGGACCCGGACGAAGTGCGCGAGCGCCTCGAAAAACAGATCGAGCTCGTGATCGATGGCGGCGCCGGCACGCTGGAACCAACGACGATCATCGACCTCACCGGTTCCGAGCCCGTCCTCGTGCGCGAGGGCAGGGGCGACCCGGCCGCCTTCGGTCTCTGACAGGCCGCCTCCACCGAGCCGGGCCAGCGACACCTGGCCCGGCTCTGCTAGAATCGCTCCCCTATGGATGAAATCATTCGCAACATCGCAGTCTATGCGCTGCCCGTTCTTTTCGCGATTACCCTGCACGAAGCCGCCCACGCCTATGCCGCCCGCTATTTCGGCGACAACACGGCCTATGCGCAGGGACGCATGACCCTCAATCCCCTGTCGCACATCGACCTGTTCGGCACCATCGTCATTCCGATCCTGCTGTATGTGACCTCGGGCTTCGTGTTCGGCTATGCCAAGCCGGTGCCGGTCCAGTTCGGCAACCTGCGCAATCCGAAACGCCAGATGGCCTGGGTGGCGCTGGCCGGTCCCCTCGCCAATTTCATCATGGCGCTGCTGTGGCTGATCTTTGCCGTGGTGCTGGTGGCGACGAACGTGAACGAGGAATTTCCGCACAAGGTGGCGCAGGCCGGTATCGTGACGAATTTGCTGATCTTCGCCTTCAACCTGTTCCCGCTGCCGCCGCTCGACGGCGGGCGCGTACTGACCAGCATGCTGCCGCACCGGCTCGCCTTCAAGTTCGCCAAGATCGAGCCCTACGGCTTCTTCATCCTGCTCGCGCTCCTGTACTTCAACGTGCTGTCGTTCTGGGTGCAGCCGGTCATGTGGCTCGGCGGCCAGGCGGTGAAACTGATCGCCTCGCCAGTGATCATGCTGCTTACTTGATGCACGCGCCGACCGACACGCCCTCAAGCTGGGTGCGCCGTTTCGCCGCCAGCATGCCGGCCGGCGAAGTGCTCGACCTCGCCTGCGGCAGCGGCCGCCACGCGCGCCTGTTCGCGCAGCGCGGCCATCCGGTGCTCGCGGTCGATCGCGACCCGCAGGCGCTGGCAAGCGCCGCCGGCCCCGGCATCGCGACGCTTGCCATCGACCTGGAGGAGGAGGGCGCGCGCTGGCCCTTCGAGGCCGGGCGTTTCGCCGGCATCGTCGTTACCAATTATTTGCATCGCCCCCTGATGGCAGATCTGGTGAACAGCCTGGCGCCGGGCGGCGTGTTGATCTACGAAACTTTTGCGCTCGGCAATGAGGCCTTCGGCAAACCGTCGAATCCTGCCTTCCTGCTGCGCCCGGGCGAACTGCTCGACATGGCGGCGCAGGGCGGCCTGAGGGTGCTGGCCTATGAGGACGGCGTCGTCAACGAACCGAAGCCGGCGCGCGTTCAACGCCTGTGCGCGGCAGGGCCCGCCTTCCCGCATACCGAGGCCAAGCTCGACCATTTAGTTGGTCGGGAATGAACCATATTGGCGGACGATCCGCTACAATCAGATTTTTAATTTTCGGCACGTTCCACTGATTATGATTAAGGGCAGCATTGTAGCAATCGTCACGCCGATGTTCGAAGACGGCAGCCTCGACAAGGACGGCCTGCGCACATTGATCGACTGGCACGTGGACGAAGGCACCGACGGCATCGTGATCGTCGGCACCACCGGCGAATCCGCCACCGTCACGCCGGACGAGCACGTCGAACTGATCAAGCTTACCGTGGACCACGTCGCGGGCCGCATCCCCGTGATCGCCGGCAGCGGCGGCAACTCGACCGCGGAAGCGATTGCGCTGACGCGCGCCGCGAAGGAAGTCGGCGCCGACGCCTCGCTGCAGGTGGTGCCGTACTACAACCGTCCGACCCAGGAAGGCATGTACCGCCACTTCAAGGCGATCGCCGAAGCGGTCGAACTGCCGATCATCCTGTACAACGTGCCGGGCCGTACGGTTGCCGACATGAGCAACGAGACCATCGCGCGCCTGGCGCCGATCGACAACATCGTCGGCGTCAAGGATGCGACCGGCAACATCGGCCGCGGCATCGAACTGCTGCGCATGGTGGACAAGTCCTTCGCCATGTATTCGGGCGACGACCCGACCGCGATGGCGTTGATGTTCTGCGGCGGCGCCGGCAATATTTCGGTGACGGCCAACGTGGCGCCGCGCGCCATGCACGAGCTGTGCGTCGCGGCCATGGCCGGCGACATCGCCCGCGCCGTCGAGATCAACAACCGCGTGCTCGACCTGCACGCGAAGCTGTTCGTCGAGCCGAATCCGGTGCCGGTCAAGTGGGCATTGGCCGAGATGGGCAAGATGCCTTCCGGCCTGCGCCTGCCGCTCGCGCCCTTATCCAGCGCTTTCCACGACACCGTCCGCGCCGCCTTGCGCGCCGCCGGACTCGTTCCGCAATCCTGATGCCCCAAGGGCCTCGGTTCACCGATCTGACATCGTAACGATATGACTAAAAGCAACAAGACCAGTTCCATTTCCACGCCTGTGCGCGTGCTGGCCGTGGGCGCAATGGCGCTGAGCATGGCGGCATGCACCACCGTTTTCGAATCCGACAAGGTGGACTACAAGTCGTCCAAGAAAGCAGCACCGTTGGACGTGCCGCCGGACCTGACCCAGCTTCAAAAGGACAATCGTTACGCCGTGCCGGAAGGCCGCGGCATTGCCACCGCATCCGGCATGCAGCAGGGCGGCGCAGCAAGCCAGGCCGGCGCGCTGACCATGCCGGCGGCAGGCGGCGCGGCCGTAGGCCCGGTGTCGACCGAGGCGGTGCGCATCGAGCGCGCCGGCGACCAGCGCTGGCTGGTGGTCAAGCAGACGCCTGAACAGCTGTGGCCGCAGGTGCGCCAGTTCTGGCAGGATGCCGGCTTCACGCTGGAGAGCGAATCGGCCTCGACCGGCATCATGGAAACCGAGTGGAACGAGAACCGCTCGAAGATCCCGCAGGACTTCCTGCGCAACACGCTCGGCCGCGTCTTCGACAAGGCCTATTCGACCGGCGAGCGCGACAAGTTCCGCACCCGCCTCGAGCGCCTGCCGGACGGTTCGACCGAGATCTACATCAGCCACCGCGGCGTCGAGGAAGTGCTGACCGGCGCCCAGAAGGAATCGACCGCCTGGACCGTGCGTCCGAACGATCCGGCCCTCGAAGCCCAGTTCCTGGCCCGCCTGGTCGCGCGCCTGACCGGCGCCACCGAGCCGGCCCAGGTGAAAGCCGCCGAAGCGACGGTCGCCAACGCCGCCGCCGCGCCGCAGCACGCCAAGCTGGTCGGCGACCGGGTCGAAGTCGACGAAGGTTTCGACCGCGCCTGGCGCCGTGTCGGCCTGGCGCTGGACCGCGTCGGCTTCACCGTCGAAGACCGCGACCGCGTGCAGGGCGTGTACTTCGTGCGTTACGTCGATCCGGACGGTTCGAACAAGGAAGGCTTCTTCAAGCGCATGTTCAGCTTCGGTTCGTCCGACAAGGACAAGGAAGCGCAGCGCTACCGCGTGCTGGTCAAGGCCGAGCCGAACACCAGCGTCAGCAGCGTGACGGTGCAGGACAATGCCGGCAAGGCGGATGCGTCGCCGACCGGGGCGAAGATCCTGTCGTTGCTGAATGACGAGCTGAAGTAATCAGCTTTGGTTTCAGAAAAGCCGGCCCGTGTGGCCGGCTTTTTTACGTCTGTCGCGCGGGGTGGGTGCAATCCGGGTTAACGCGCACGTTTCGATATGCATGTGTCGTACGCGTGGGCAAGCCCACCCTACGGTGCACGGCTGTCAACGGCTCACGTGCGGCATTCGGACCCGCATCTGTCGCACATCGTAGGGTGGGCATGCCCACGCGTACGTGCAGTTGAATGCCGCAACGCCGCCGCATATCCGTTACGCATGCAAACCCGGCTTGCCGCGCGACGTTTCGATATGCATGCACGGTCCGGTCGCCAGGTATCAAACCTGCAGGCGAAAAAAAACCGGCCCGCAGGCCGGTTTTCAAAATCAGAGAAAGCTGATTACTTGGTCTGAGCAGCCGAAGCAGCGACGTCAGCAGCGGTCGAAGCGGCCGAAGCGGCTTCCGAAGCAGCAGCCGAAGCGGCAGCAGCAGCGTTGGCAGCGTCAGCGGCTGGGGTAGCAGCAGCGTCGGTGGTGGTGCCGGCGGCTGGAGCAGCTGCGTCGGTGGTGGTGGTGGTGGTGGTCGTTGCAGGCGCTTCAACAGCGGCTGGGGTGGTGGTTGCAGCGTCTTCTTTCTTCGAGCAAGCAGCCAGGGCAACAGCCATCAGGGAAACGATCAGCAGGGATTTTTTCATGGTTTTTCCTTAATTAAGTGAGTACTTTTGTTGCGATGAATAATTACCGGTAATTATCGCTCGTTGGAATTCTCGTGTGCTTTCGTACTAGTAACAGTGCCTCATAGACAACGGAACCTTCCTAACCCGATATTATAGCCAAATTTACTGCTTCGCAATAGAAAAGACATGCCAAAATGGAAGTATTTTGTGAATTAATAAGCTTCATTTTGTTACAAGATGCTACGAAGATCAAGTCAAGTCTTCCTGTGTTGATGTAGGAACAATTTACAGTCCCGTGACCGTCGGCGTCAGTGCGGCACCGCACTCTTCCCACAGGGCGTCGAAGCGGTGCGCGGGCAGCTCGACGGCGGCCGGCGCGTCGAAAGCAGCCTCGCCGCGCATGTGGTCGGCGTGGAAGCGGCGCACCACGTGCAGGCCGTCGGCCAGCGCGAACGAATCGGACAGGTGGCGCAGCGAGCGCGGGCTGCGGCGGCATTCGAGGCGGTGGCCGTAGTCGCGCACCAGGCGCAGGAAACGCGGACAGGCACGTTCGACGTGGGTCGTCTCGTGCAGGGCCAGGCGCAACACGCCGCCGGCGTGCAGGAAGGCGCGCAGCGTCGCTTCCACATCCGGCGCGCCCAGCGGATACGCCGCGAAATCGGGATCGAACAGGTCGAGCCGGCCCTGCGCCCGGTTCAACAGCGCGCGCCACTGCGCATCGAGCTCGCGGCGCGTATCGAAACGAATCACCACGGGCTCGTCCATTATTTACCCCAGTTCGACCCAGCCGTCGCCGTACCAGGTGTACAGCGCTTCCAGCACGTCATCCGAAGCCTGCGCCAGCTGCTCGCCGGTCAGGCGCCGTTCGTTCGCCAGCACGTCGAGGACAACTTTGTCCGCGCGGCTCACCGCAAACGATTCGCCGTTGATGAAGACGTGCTTGCCGCGGTAGAGCATCAAGGTTTTCGCCGGCAGTTTCAAACCGCGCTTGCCCGCGGTCTCCATGAAGCGCCCGACCATCAGGCGCTTCGCCGGCGGCGTGAAGAACACGTTGTGCTTCGGCTCGGACATGTATTCGCCGAAGAAGACCGTCACGTCTTCCTCGTCCCAGCGCACCTTGTTCAGCTCTTCGGTGATCGAGGTGAGCATGTCGCGCGGGATCTCGGCCGGATTCTTTGCCGGCTCGAGATGCGGGTCGGCGTAGCGGCCGGGCAGGTCGATCGAGTCGGCCATGAACTGCAGGAAGGCTTCGCCGAGTTCCTGGAACGAGGGCGAGCGGAAACCGATCGAATAGGTCATGCATTCGCCTTCGGCCACGCCGTCGTGGGCGTAGTGCGGGGGCAGGTACAGCATGTCGCCCGGTTCGAGCACGAACTCTTCTTCCGGCGTAAAGTTCGCCAGGATCTTGAGCGGCATGCCCTCGACCAGCGACAGGTCCTGCTGGGCGCTGATCTTCCAACGCCGCTTGCCCTGCGCCTGCAGCAGGAAGACGTCATAGGAATCGAAGTGGGGACCGACGCCGCCGCCATCGGTGGCGTAGCTGACCATCAGGTCGTCCAGGCGCGCGTCGGGCAGGAAGCGGAACTCGCGCAGGAGGGCGTCGGCGCGTTCGTCCAGCAGGTTCACACCCTGCACCAGCATGGTCCATTCGCGCTGGGTGCGCGGCGGCAGTTCGGTCAGGGGGCCGTGCTGCATGTCCCACTGGCCGTCGCTGAGCGTGACGAGGCGCGACTCGACGTGGTTTTGCGCGGCTGCTTCGACCAGCTTGTCGAACTTCAACAGCGGCTTGAAGCCGGGGATGGCGCCACGGATGAGGAGCGGCTTTTTATGCCAGTAATCGCGCAGGAACTGGGCGGGAGTAATATTCCCCAGGAGCTGTAATTTTTTCATATGCCATTATAACCAGCGCAACCACGAGGGGCGGCGGAGGAAGGTTATAATCCGCTCCTTACAACGAAAGGAAATGCGATGAAGATTGCCCAGAATACGGTCGTGACGGTTAACTACAAGCTGTCGGATGCGCAGAACAACCTGATCGAAGAAGGCGTGCAGCCGATGGTCTACCTGCACGGCGGTTACGAGAACACGCTGCCGAAGATCGAAGAAGAACTCGACGGCAAGGAAGCCGGCTATTCGTCGACCCTGCAAGTGGAGCCGGAAGACGCGTTCGGCGACTACGATGCCGAGCTGGTCAAGGTTGAAGACCGCAAGCTGCTGCCGGAGCCGCTCGAAGTGGGCATGCAGTTCGAAGGCATGGCCGACGGCGCCGACGACGAGCCGATGATCTTCACCGTTACCGAAATCGCCGACGACAAGGTCGTCCTCGACGGTAACCATCCGCTGGCCGGCATGGCCCTGCGCTTCGAACTGTCGGTCATCGACGTGCGCGCCGCGACCGAAGAGGAAATCGCCCACGGCCACGTGCACGGCGCCCACGGTCATCACCACGGTGAAGACGAAGGCGACGACGGCGAAGAGGGCGACCACTTCCGTAGCCAGCCGCTGCATTAATTGTTGGATTGCCGGGGACGTGAGTCCCCGGTTTTGCGTCGTGGCGGCTACGGCCGTCGTAGGGTGGGCATGCCCACGCGGAACGCAGCGCAATGTTGGCCCCGTCTCTTGACGCACCCCCACCACACCACCACCGCATCCCGATGATCACCCCGGGACGCGCGCAAAAATCACTCCCCCGCATCCTTCACGCTGAACAAGGCCTTCTCCCCCGGCCTCACCGTCACCTCGACCGCCTCATCCCCGACCGACACGTGCCCGACATTGCCGCGCCATTCGATCGCCGGCTTGCCCTTCTTCGGCAGCGCCGCGCTGTCCACCAGCAGCACCTTGCCGTCGAATTTCTGCGCCAGCGCCTGCACCTGCTTGCGCGTGGCCGCGAAGCCATCCTGCGCGGCGGGTGCGCGGCGCAGGAGCGAACGCAGCCCGGTCGGCTCGGCCAGCGGCTTCAAGTCGCCCTCGGAGAAAATCACGATCGCATCGACCTTGTCGCCGCGCGCCAGCGTGAACAGGCGGTTGAGCCAGAAGCGGGTGGCGACCAGCCGGTCTTCGTATTCGCTGTTGCGCCCGGCCGCCGCCAGGTAATGGTTGTTGTTGGCGGGGAGGTTGACGGTGGCGTACAGGACCGAATCGACCGTCCAGTGGGCGTTCTCGGCATAGCTGCGAAAACGCGGGCTGGTCGACAGGCGCGTGAGCGGCAGCTTCTTCGCGCCCAGTGAATTGGGCTCGCCATGGAACAGCTCGCGCAGCCGGTTCAGGCGCTCGATGGCGTTGGTGCGCCCGGCCGAGTTGCGGCAGTCGGTCCAGTCGCTGCCGGCCGGCAGCACGATGACGGGACGTTTCGCCTTGTCGATCAGCTCGCGCCGTTCCTCGTACAGCTTGTCGCCGCAGGGTTCGCCCGAGGCCTTGATGCCGGTGACGACGACAAAGGCCAGCGATTTGTCGCTTGTCTGCGCCAGCGCCTTCTTCAGGCGTTCGTCGCCCGCCTTGCCGAAGCTGTGGCCGACGACGCCGAAGTGCTGCGCTTCGTGCGTATTTCGTCCACCGTCTCGTCCACCATCGCGCGCCGCATGCGACGGCGCCGACAGCAGCGCCGACAGCGCGGCGGCCAGGAGAACGGGACGCAGGCGCGGCATCAGGAAGCCAGGCGCTTCAATTCGTACAGCCGTTCGAGCGCCTCGCGCGGCGTGAGCGCATCCGGATCGAGTTCGTCGAGCGCTTCCAGCAGGGCCGGCGACACGGCCGGCGCGGCCTCCGCCGGCGGCTCCTCTTCCACCTCGACGCAGGGCAGCGCGAACAGGTCGCGCTGCGGCGTCGTATCGAGTGCCTGCGATTCGAGCCGCGCCAGGTGCTTGCGTGCAGCCTTGATCACCGCCGGCGGCACGCCCGCCAGCTGCGCCACCTGCAAGCCGTAGCTTTGCGAGGCCGGCCCGTCCTGCACCGCGTGCAGGAACACGATCGTGTCCTTGTGCTCGACCGCCGACAGGTGCACGTTGGCCGCGCTCGGGTGGCTCTCGGGCAGCTGGGTCAGTTCGAAATAATGGGTCGCGAACAGGGTGAAGCTGCGGCTGATGTCGATCAGGTGGCGCGCGATCGCCCAGGCAAGCGCCAGGCCATCGAACGTGGAAGTGCCGCGCCCGACTTCGTCCATCAGCACCAGCGAGTGCTCGGTGGCGCCGTTCAGGATGGCCGCCGATTCGGTCATCTCGACCATGAAGGTCGAGCGGCCGCCGGCCAGGTCGTCGTTGGCGCCGATGCGGGTGAAGATGCGGTCGATCGGACCGATCGTCGCGCTCGTCGCCGGCACATAGCTGCCCACATAGGCCAGCAGCACGATCAGCGCCGTCTGGCGCATGAAGGTCGATTTACCGCCCATGTTCGGACCGGTGATCAGCAATAAACGGCGCTCGTTCGAGAGCTTGCAATCGTTGGCGATGAAGCGCTCGATCTGGCGTTCCACGACCGGATGGCGGCCTTCGACGATGCTCAGGCAGGGCGCATCGACCAGCTGCGGCGCGCACCAGTTGTGGCGCAGCGCGTGGCTGGTCAGCGCAACGAGCGTATCGATCTGGGCCAGGCCTTGCGCCACGCGTTGTAAATCTCCGATGTGCGGCGCCAGGCAGGTCAGCAGTTCTTCGTACAGCGCCTTTTCGCGCACCAGCGCCTTGTCCTGGGCCGACAGCGCCTTGTCCTCGAAGGCTTTCAGTTCCGGCGTGATGTAACGCTCGCAGTTCTTGAGCGTCTGGCGGCGGCGGTAGTCGTCCGGGACTTTATCGGTCTGGCCGTTGGTGACCTCGATATAAAAACCGTGCACCTTGTTGTACTCGACGCGCAGGTTGGCGATGCCCGTGCGGGCGCGCTCGCGCGTTTCGAGGTCGACCAGGAACTGGCCGGCGTTCTGCGACAGCGCGCGCAGCTCATCGAGCTCGCTGTCGAAACCGGTGGCGAACACGCCGCCGTCGCGTACCATCGCGGCCGGCTCCTCGGCCACCGCGCGGGTGAGCAGCTCGAGGCAGGGGATCGGCGTATCGATGGCGTCGTGCAGCGCGCGCAGCAGGCAGGAGTCGCCCGGGATGAAACAGCGCGCGATTTGCTGGCGCAAGGCCGGCAGTTGCTTGAGGCCGTCGCGCAGGCTGGCGAGGTCGCGCGGACGCACCGAGAGCAGCGCGATGCGCGTCGTGATGCGCTCGATGTCGGGCACTTCGTTCAGGGTGCCCGACAACGCGGAAGTGGCATCGCCCTGGGCCAGCGCCTCGATCGCTTCGTGGCGCGAACGGGCGACGGCCTGGTCGCGCCGCGCATGGTGCAGCCAGTGGCGCAGCAGGCGCGAACCCATCGCGGTGCGGCAGCCGTCGAGCAGCGAGAACAACGTCGGCGACTCCTGGCCGCGGATGGTTTCCGTCAGCTCCAGGTTGCGGCGCGTGGCGGCGTCGAGGCCGATGAATTCGTTCTCGCTCTCTACCGCCAGGCTTTTCACGTGCTGCAGGCCGCGGCCCTGCGTCGACTGCGCATAACGCAGCAGCGCGCCGGCCGCGCCGAAGGCGGCGCCCAGGCCGTCGGCGCCAAAGCCGGTGAGGGTGGCGACGCCCAATTGCTCGACCAGCGCCTTGTGGCCCTTGACCACGTCGAAATGCCATTCCGGCACGCGCTGGGTGTGGGCGAACGGATTTTCTTCGAACATGTCGCCGTCGTCGGCACGCAGGATTTCAGCCGGCGCGATGCGTTCCAGTTCCTGCGCGAGACGCGCGGCAACCGTGCGCTCGTCGCCGCTGAATTCCATCAGGCGCAGCGCGCCGCTGGCCAGCGACAGCCAGGCCAGGCCCACGGTGCTCGACTTGCGCTGGCTGAGCGTGCAGAGCGCCAGCAGCGAGCGCTCGGCTTTTTCAGGGAGCAGGTCGGAATCGGTCAGGGTGCCCGGCGTGACCACGCGCACCACCTTGCGTTCGACCGGGCCCTTGCTCGTGGCCGGGTCGCCGATCTGCTCGCAGATCGCGCAGGATTCGCCCAGCTTGACGAGTTTGCCGAGGTAGCCGTCGAGCGAGTGGAAGGGCACGCCGCACATCTTGATCGGATTGCCGCCGGACGAACCGCGCGCGGTCAACGTGATACCGAGGATGCGCGCGGCCTTCTCGGCGTCTTCGTGGAACAGCTCGTAGAAGTCGCCCATGCGGTAGAACACCAGCATGGTCGGGTAATCGGCCTTGATGCCCAGGTACTGGGCCATCATCGGGGTGACTTTTTCCGACGTTGCACGTGCTGCGGCGGCGTTGATTTCGGTGGGGACGGTGGTCATTTCTGTCGTGGTTGCTAAGGCTGGGCGGGCGGCCGAGCCAGGTCCGACATTTTACAACCATCGGCTGGGCAGCAGGTTGGCGAACTGGCATCGCGCGGGACCTGCCTGGCAGGAAAAAGCCCTCTGCCGAGCGAGGGCTCTTCCATTCGGGAGGCTATTTTCGAGCACGCACGCTACAAACCGACAGGCGCCGGCTCCTCGTCCTCGATCAGCCTTTGTTGCTTGCGCGTAGCCCATTTCTCGTTGAGATAAAGGCGCAGCGGATTTTCGAGGCAGTAGAACGACACGGCACC
>Ga0308169_10001865_pt1 | contig 23263 bp, 19 predicted proteins | sample PhyBR1_2_FD_202139 | JGI IMG/M metagenome (GOLD analysis project Ga0308169, IMG submission 202139) | Phyllosphere microbial communities from UC Gill Tract Community Farm, Albany, California, United States - DLSLSB.R1 | ecosystem: Host-associated > Plants > Phyllosphere > Unclassified | place...
TGCTAATGGATCTGCCAACAACCCTACTCCAACTAATACATTCACTCTATATATACAAATATCTCACTCGTCAGTTTTAACGAGTGAAAGGAAAGGGAAAAGGAAAGGAAGAATGGAGACGTACGTATTGAATAAAGTTTGACCCCAAGTTGATTCACCCCTATGTTCTTCAATAGCAGCTTTCCAATTCTCTCTACTAAAAGTCGAACCTCTCCTCTGTCTCGCTCCTCCTCCTCCTCCGAGTGAACTTGTACCTCCTATAGATCCTTTCCGACCTCTAATGATTCCGTGTTGAGGGTGAGTCTGAGGGTGAGGGGTTGATTCGGAGAGTGAGGAGGGTTGGGTCAGGAGTGGAGTACGTTCTGTTGCTGGTTGAGGGAGGAATTGGGCGTGGAGTGAAGAGGAAGTGAGAGAGGGAGAGGGTTGTGGTTGTGGTTGTGGAGGAGGGGAAGTCGAGGGATTCGCAACGAGGATTGAGTGAGGAGGTTGTCGTTGTTTACGAGGTTGTAAGAAGGATCCTTTTGCGTTACGAGGGAGTTGTTCACCTCGTCCTCCTCCCGCTTCGAGATCGTCTTGACTCGAAGAAGTGACGTCTAGCTCATCTTCCAACTGATCATCTGTATCTTCTTCTCCATTGGTACTAGTAGTTGGATCCCTCTCGTGACTTGCACCTCTCGCTTCGTTTGATGAATCTTGATCATCATCGAACCCTCCATACCCTTGAGGTCTGTATATATCTTGATCTACGAATGATGGACCAGTTGGTAAGTTCTCTCCGAAGAATCCAGCTGAACGAGAGAAGGAGAAGACCAAGTCGAGAGATGAACGAAAAGGTGCAGTCGTATCTCCCCCTTGAGTTCGCTGTTGTTGAGATTGTTGAGTCGGTCGTTGATTCGATGAGATGGGAATACGTCGCGATGACATACTCGACTGGCAGAGTACTCAGTGAGGAGAAGAAGAGGTAGAACTCTCAAGATAACGAACTCGCTCTGTCTCCTCCCTTCCACTCTCACTCTCACTTCTTCTGAATAGGATGAGTAGTTCTCCAGAGTAAGCTTACAATCTCTGATACACGTACTCTAGTAGAGATTGACGCGCTCTCCTCTCCCTTTAGACCAGAAGAGAGGTTACCTCAACTCACTCAGCAAATCAAACCCAATGACTGTATAAAGATCCTCCTAGCAACGGATAACCACATTGGATACGCCGAGAAAGATGCAGTCAGAGGAACTGATTCAATAAACACTTTCAAAGAGATCTTGGACTTGGCCATCGCAAACGATGTCGACATGTTGTTATTAGCTGGAGACCTCTTTCATGAGAACCGACCATCCCGTACTTCGTTGTATCAGACCATTTCCGCAATGCGAGAGAAATGTATGGGAGATCGTCCAATCTCGTTGGAATTAATCTCGGATGCTGGAATTGGAATATCGAGGGATGCTTCGTATGTCACCCTCTCCTCTCCTCTTGGGAATGTGTAAGACGACGAGCTGATACGAGGGAACGTACAGATGGCCAGGTGTGAATTATGAGGATGAGAATTTAAATGTTGGTTTACCAGTTTTCTCAATTCATGGCAATCATGATGATCCTCAAGGAGTTGGAGCTGTACGCATCATCACTACTCTCTCTACGTGACTCTCGTCGTCGCTAACGAAGGAAGGGTCGAATAGGAAGGAGCTTTATGTGCTTTAGACGTACTCTCCGCCTCAGGTCTGATCAATTATTTCGGACGGATGGAACTACCCGGACAATCGACTACCGACGAAGATGCGACTCAAGACGGATTGAAAGTGAAACCCGTCTTGCTTCAGAAAGGTTCGACGAAATTGGCATTGTATGGAATGGGTAATATTAGGGATGATAGATTCATGTACGAGATGAGTAATCGAAGGATCAACCTTTATAGGCCTAAAGGACAAGACGAGGACGAATGGTTCAATATCATGTTGGTACATCAAAATCGGTGAGCCCAATCTCTCTCTCTTCTTATCACTCGTTTTTTTCTCTTCCCGAGATTTTGCGAAAATTGATCGAAAGTGGGTTTTTTTTCAAAATAGTGTCGCTCATGGACCAAACAATTCAGTACCTGATGAAGCATTCGGAGATGAAGTCAACCTAGTAGTATGGGGTCACGAGCACGATTGTATTTCTCAAGCTCGACCCGTACCCGTTACGAATCGACCTTATTACATTTCTCAACCCGGTTCTTCCATCGCCACCTCTCTCGCAAAAGGTGAAGCTATCCCAAAGTACGTCCTCCTCACTGTCCCCTCTCCTTCCCTTCTTTGAATTCAGCTAATGAGTCGGGAAGTGATTAGACATGTAGGATTGATCAAGATTCAAAACAAAGAATTCGATTTCACTCCTATTCGATTGAGGTCAGTTAGACCTTTCGTGTTTGAGGAAATCAGTTTGTATGCGTATCATGATCAACAGACGGAGGATAAGAAGAAACTTTCAAACAAACAAGCCGTAACTAAATACCTCAAAGTAAAGGTGAGTAAACCTCTCTCTCTCTCTCTCTCTCTCTCTCTCTCTCTCTGTCTCTCTCTCTCTCTCTCTCTCTCTCTCTTGGTCGAAGGAGTGGAAGAAAATTGATGATGGGAGTTTGTTGGTTTGAATAGGTGAATGAGTTGATCGATCAAGCGAATAAAGAATGGGACGAATTACATCCAGACGAAGAAGAATCCGAACGACTTTTACCCCTCATTCGTCTTCGTGTAACGTTTCTCTCCCTTTCTGACTCTGAACGCACAAGTTCTCTTTCTCACGCTCGTTCGCACTGTGGTTTGGCGTACAGGTTGATTACTCTGGAGGACCCGACGGAACGAGTCATTTCGAAGTTGGGAACCCACAAAGATTCGGACAAGATTTCGTTGACAAAGTTGCGAACCCTCGAGATCTAGTTCAATTCCATCGTAAATCAATGCAACGTACGATCTTTTTTTCCTCCCTCTCTCTCCCTCTCTCCTCTTTTGAATACTCGCTGATAAAGAGAGGGATTGAGAGAAATAAAGGTAAATCGAAAATAACTATCAACGAACCGAAACTGGATGATTTAGAACATGCCATGTCGGTAGAAGGAGCAACGGAACAAATGGAAAAAATCACGGTTTCTGCATTGGTTCATGATTATTTAGAAGCTCAAAACTTGAACGTTTTGAGTGAAAGTTTGATTCAGAATGCCGTCGAGGAATTCGTTGGTAAAGGAGATAAAGATGCGGTTGGAAAGTGAGTCCCTCCCTCTGTCCCTCTCTCTCGTTGTTCGTACGAGTGAGCGCCGGAGCTGATGATTGCAAGGGAGAGTGAAATAGTTGGGTAAGGAAGTTGTTGAAGGAGACTAGGAATGAGATTTTGAAGAAAGGGTACGAACCTAGTAAAGAGGGTCCGGAACATGATGATCTTGAGGATGAGGTAACAGTCTATCTTTCTCTTCTGTGCTAAAGATATCGGAATTGACACAACGCATGAACTCGTTCCCAGATGCGTTTGGCGAAAGAAGCGGCAGAAGCTAAATATGGTTCAAAGGTAACGTTTTCCCTTCTTCCCTTGTGCTCGACTCTCCTCGGCTCTACTTACATGGGAGGATATTCATGATGTGTAGGGTAAAGGGAAAGGAAAAGCGAAAGATTCCGACGCATCCGAATCTGAAGAATCTGAAGATCCTAAAGCAAAGAAAGGGAAAGGGAAAGGAAAGGGGAAAGCTCGTGAACCCGATAGTATGGACGATGATTCAGACGCTTCGATGGCTTCGAGTGTCGCGAGTTCGAGTAGGGGAGGTGCGAAGGGGAAAGGAAAGGCTACGAAAGCTCCAGCGAAGAAAACGGCTGCGAAAGGGAAACAAACTAAATTGGTGAGCCTCTACTCAGCTATCAGGTACAGTGTCTTTAGCTGAAGTCGACGAGTTGTTCTCACAGTTCCAACCGGTCGACGAAGGATCTGATGAGGAAAGCGATGAACCTGTTCCGGCGAAGAAACCGTGCGTCCTCTCTTTTCTTCCTCCCTCGTATCTCCGCTTCTCCCTGACATCGCACGTGGGGTTGCACAGAGCGAAGAAAGCTCCAGCCAAGAAGGTCGTCGCTGCTCCTACCGCTCGCAAACCTCCTGCACGTTCAGCCGCCAAAAAGAAGACAGAAACGATCGTGATGACTGATTCGGATGAGAGCGAGGAGGAACCAGTAAGGAAGAGGAAGAGATGAACCATTCACGCTTGAAAGGAAAGGGAAAAGGGAAAAAGGAAGTGCTTGTTACCTAGCTTGTTCAAATCGTACCACCAATTCGCAAATTTTTCGCAAAACTCGTTTTTTCTCTCTCACACACTGTCTCGGATCGAGTCTGATTTCTGGAAGGTGCAGTAGAGAGAGTGAATGTATTGCGTAGAAGGTAAACGAAGAGAGTTTGAAAATCGAAAGAGATGACAACTGTACAATGCAAAACTACGATATGCGAGAGAGAGAGAGAGAAGTAAAACGAGGAGAAGGTATCGATACAGCGGAGAGGCAGTTAGTGAGTGCCGAGAATAGTGAGTGATTTCTGCAGACGAAAGATAGGTCAGCATTATGGAGAGTGGGAGGGAAGACAGTGAACTGACACTCCACTTGATAACTTTCTCGTGTGCGAGAACCTTTTTCGCATCAAAGTTGAGCACTTGAAGACCATCGAGTGATGTGGCACGAGATAGCGCGACATAGGATTGTCCTATAGACGGGATCGTTGTCAGTCGTTGAACAAAGTAGTGAAGCGGGAAAAGTCAAGTTCACCTTTTTCGAAAACTTTGCCGAGATCTACCTTGACGCAAGCGATCGTTTGACCTTGCGATTTGTGTATACTGTGAGCCGTCATATTTCATCAGCTGATGTCGGGAGTTGATGTAGAAGATAGAAACTTACCTCATCGCCCAGGCTCTGTGAGAAAGGGGAAGACAAGGTGAGGAAATAAGTCAGTTCGTTGCTACTAGCAAGTTTTGACACGAAACGGATACTCACAGAATGATAGGATACTGTGATAGGGAGAGTTGACGTCAGTCTGGTGCGGGAGATGAATAGAAAAGAAGAGAACTCACCTGTTTTCTCGAAGCGATTTTCCTCCCTTGATTATCCTCGACCTTGAACTCTTCCCTCGCCATAATCTTCTTCTCGATCCCTTGAGGAGTCTGCCACTCGATCACGGGACTCTGTTCTAGTTTCCCCGCTGCAACAGCATTCGCGATCCTCTGTTGATTCCTGATTTCCTGAGTAGTCTTCTCCCTCTTCTCCCCTTTGATCCTCGTTCCATCTGCCAACTTGATATCCTCTTCTCCATCTGAATCCTCCAATTCGGGAACTCCGAACCCAACTACAGTTCCGACCGTACCGTTGACGAGAGTAGTGTCGAGGTTCTTGATCAACATGACCTGAGCACCTAGTTTCAGAACGAGCGTTTCGGGAGCCATGAAGTTGTTCAAGTAGGTGTCGGTCTTCATTTGTTCGGGTGTCTTGTCTCCTGCCCAATCCTCGGCTCTGAAGGTCGTTGGTTCTCCTCTCAACGCTCGAAGTCGATTTTGATTCGCTTGTTCGACTTGATGACGCATAGGGAACCTTCACAAGCGAGTCGCATCGTCAGCTTGTTCGACACGTAAGCCAGCAGAAGTAGGAGGAGCTTACAATTCAGTGGGTTCGATTCCAGTGTATTTGGGCTCACGATTCAACCTCTTGAACTTTTCGATCGATTCAGCAGAGAGTTGACCGAAACGCATTTCGTTGAGCATGTCGATGAATTCTGGTCGTCGTCCGGGGGTTCAGTACGGCTTTCATCGGACTGAGAAAGCGATTCTGACGAACCGGTACTCTTCTGACGGAAAACTTGAGTGAGATTGACAGTTTCGTTGATTGCCGCTTTCCAAGCATTCGCTTCGAAAGCGAACGTAGGAGTGACACCTTTCGTAACTGGAGGTAGTTGGAAGAAATCGCCAGTAACGACGAGCTAGCAGGGAACGGAGGAAAGTTCAGTTCTCGGAGGATACTGAGAAACAGAGGTATTCTCGTCTTACCTGGATTCCTCCGAATGGTCTAGAGCTTGCTGAGCTAGACTTCGATGCACGTTTCTTGAGTGCAGTACCAATCTCAGCGAGTTTGTCGAACAGAATTCCATCGACCATCGAAACTAACAAAGGAAGTACGGACGCGAAATCAGCACTGTCACAGCAGGAACAAGGAGAGTCGGAGTGCTCACCTTCATCTACGACCAACACTTTACACCTCTGCCATCTCGCATTCGCATTCCTATTCTTCTTGATCTTGTCGATTAATTTCGGTGCAGGTTCCGCTCCAATCCCGATTCCCGCAAACGAATGAATCGTCGTTCCTCCAATGTTACAAGCTGCCATTCCTGTTGAAGCTGTGACTGCTACAGCATCTGCGTTGCCTTTGTGTTTACGTTTGAGTGAAGCGATGATTTCTCGAAGTAGAACCGATTTTCCGGTACCTACACGCGAACAACGTCTCATCAGTCTAATGAAGAGCATGTGAGACTGAGAAGAGAGTAGAAGCGAACCTGCAGAACCGGTGAAGAAGACACTCTTTCCATCCTCTACGACCAATTTATGAACCATTTGTTGTTCCGGACTCAACAGCACTTTCTGTTTGATATCCATCGAGCTGCTCGTGAGCATCTGACCCTTGACTCCTGCCAATTTCGACGATCCACTAGGTCCCGACAATTCATGAAAGTTTGAAGAACCCGTTCGAGTTTGTTTCGAAGTTGAAGCTTCGAGGTCGGCCCAAGGTAAATGTCGTTTCTTTGGAAGGGCCGATTCTTGGTTGAATGCATAAGCGGCAGAGGAAGGTTGAGTCGAAGGAGCGGTTGAAGTAGCGCGAGAAAAGGAAGAGTAGGAAGATGCAGGGAGTGAAGTTGAACGAGAGGAGGAGGAAGGATTCGAAGTGGAAGGAGTGGGTTTGCTGCCGAAAATGGGAGCTAGTTTGTGAGCTGTAAAAGAAGGTTTCGCTGCTAGTGCTCTTCCATTCGAACTGCTAGAGGTTGTGGTCGAAGTTGACTTGATGTTATTCGCGTGACTTGAACTTCTTCCCGTCACTCCTCCTTTGTTGACTGTACTCGCAGAAGGTTGTTTGACTTGTGCAGGTGGTTTGAATGCAGTTGATTTCGGTTTAGGAGGAGTTAAAGGCCATTCTTCTGAACCCAATTGTTCGAATTTGTTCTCCTCTTCATCATCATCCGATCCTCCTCCCCATTTACGTTTAGGTTGGCTAGAGAGTGGTTTAGGTCGACTAGTCATACTCTGCTTGTCGTTGTGTTGAGAGATGAGATGTTCGTCAAGTTGAATGAAGGGGACACTGAGTGGAACGAGGAGAAGAGGCGCGTCGACTGCTTGACCCACAGGTGGATTGCAACAAATTTCAACCCAAAAAAAAGAACCGATTTCCCTCCTCGCCTCAGAGGCTTCTCTCTCCTTTTCTCCCAACCAGCGCCGGGTTTTTGCGTTATCCTCTTTATTGTAGGTGTACGCGATTACCGAATCACCGACTTTTTCAGTGGAAGCATCCAGTGGAGGATGATCATCTAATCACCACTCCACCGTCCGGCTCGATGTCACGTTCCCTGTCGGCGGCGCTCAGAACCTAGATCCCTTTCCTTTCCTCCCCTTCTTTCGTTTCGACTTTCTTTTCCTCCTACACCAAAACTTTATCGACTTCTCTCGCAAGCTTTTTTCCGTTTCGCCTTTTTCTTACGGAGGGGGTTTGAGACGGATTTGATTGTTATGAGGGTCGGTAGAGTGGGAGGAAGGGTCGAGGCTTGTAGAGAAGGGATTCATGAGGTGAAGGATCGGAGGCGGGCGTACTATTCCCTTGCAGAGGATTTACTGGCTGCTACGCGGCGATGGTCCAACGCAAACCAGTGCGCATACATACCCTTTACTTGTCTACACTATGTTGTTGTCAATATTATTCAACCGGTGAACAAAACTATCTTCTCGTTGTTCGATTCTTGCGAGAGTTTTAAGTTTTCCTTTCTCCTCGACCTTCCGGCGAGTCCTCTCTCGACCGCGCGTGACCTAGACAACTCTTTCCTTCACAACTTCGGCGAGCAAGGCGTTGGCGGAAAGGAATCAAGCTCTCGCAGAAAGGAAACGAGAAACTTGCGATGAAGCCCTCGAAGAACTATGAACGAGTGACGGAACTGCAAAACTGAAGGATAGTACTGCAATTTGACTGATCATGAGAGAGACTACTAGAAGGGGCGGAGGGGAGAGTTGTGTATGTAAGGAGAGAAAAGGGAATTGATACAGAAGAGAAAAAAAGAATAATTAGGACTCAGCACGAAGAGAGTGAGGAGAGTAGTTTATAGGTTGGGTCGGTGTCCCTCCTTGTATTCGAACCATCCCAACGCGGATTCAGCACCGAAAGCAGCAGTGAGTCCGACTGCGACCGCAGAAACGATCCTTCGATCCCAACGGGGGTGGTGCCAGTTCGCGTAGGCGTAGTAAGCGGGTACAGCGACGAGTGCGACGTTGACTGTAGACAGATATAGCGAGAATGAGCTCAGAACGAGAGAGAAGAGAGAAGAGACGAAAGGAAACTTACTAGCTCCGATAATTCCAGTCGCGGCATAAGGGTATTCTCTCGCGAGAGCTCTACCTTCCCTCTCGACTTCTGAAGCCTTCTTCTGAACCTTCTTGGCGTCCTTCTTCGCTTCCTTCTCGACTTTGCCAGCAAACTCCTTCGCATCTTGTTTACCTTCCTCCCACTTCTTCTCCGCGACCTTCTTTCCCTCTGCGTACTTCTCCTTCGCCTCGGCTTTACCTTCAGCGTACTTCTCCTTGACCTCCTTCTTTCCCTCAGCGTAGGTCTCCTTGACTTCCTTCTTTCCCTCCTCGTACTTCTTCTCAGCATCCTTTGCTCCTTGTTGAGCGTTTTGTTTGCCCTTCTCGAGCTTGTCCTCGGCAGTTGCGGCGACGACATCGACCTCCTCCTTGAGCTCCTTCTGAGTCTCAGCCTTCAATCGTGCTTGTTCGGATGAAACATCTTTCGCTGCTTGCTTAGCGGGAGCGGGAACAGCGGGAGATTGCGATTGGGATTGAGTCTGGGGTTTGGTTTGCTGGGAAGAGGAACCAGTTCGAGCTTTTTGAGCAGCAGCATCTCGGGCTTGCTTGTGTTCGCGTGCTCGAGCGAAATCGTCTTCAATGTGAGACTCATCGGCGTGACCCATAGCTTCACGGAGCTTTCGTGCTTCTTCTTGATCAACGACTAGAATCAAGCAGAAGTTACTAGGGTCAGTATCGAGATAGAGAGCGGGATGGGATAGAGGAGAGGGAGATTTGATTGTGACGTTGGGAGAGCAACACGCAGTCTCCCTCTGTACGTCTGATGAGGACGAGGGGGTTGAGGGAAAGCAGAGTGAGTGCTTACCGTGAACGTGTTCAGCCTCGTAATCGACAGCTTGTTCTCCAGAGTGAGAAGGGTGATCTTCTTTCTTTTCGAGGAGGGAAGTATCGGGATGAGCCTCGAGTTCCTCGGGAGTGTTCTTTGCAGCGATATCGGCCCAGGAAGACATACTTCTAGTTTGTGTGAGTGTTGTGGTGGGGGTTTGAAGAGTGAAAGTAGAGAGTGAAAAGGGAGAGGGAAAGAGGGAAAGTTTAGCAATGACGGATGGGAAATGAAAAAGTCTCGCCTTTTCGCAACTTCGAAACGTACAAAAGGCGTAGCGGGCTGCAAAAGCGATTACTAAAGTGAAGAAGTACAGGGGAAGAGAGAGACAGAGAGACTGGGAAACAATGTATAAAACTGCACAAAAGAAATCGTTCACTCTCGTTTCATCAAGCTGCAGGCGGCACTTCTCCAAGTTGTACGAGATGTCGACTGTCGACGATGACGGGAGCTACAAGTTGGTGGAGAGAGAGAGAGTCAATGGGGGTCTCGACGAAGAATAGTTTGAAAGGGCTCACCTCCGCTCGAAAGTTCAACCATGAATTGATCTCCATCTGCAGAGTTTGTCGTTACTCGTTCACCACGATGCGTTCCGTCGAGAACTATGTCATGACAGAGAGACAGAGTCAGAGTCGATAGAACGAATAATGTCGGAGAAACTAGAAAAGCGTACCGAGACAGCGTTCTCCTTGATCGTAAGGTGGCATTGGCTTGACGTCTGAGCAAGGGAAGCTGACGACATTCTCTGTATTCGATTCGATGTAGAGACTACAAGTCTTTGTGTTGGATTCCGTAACGATAGCTAAATTTCGAAGCGAAACGATGATGAGTCGAAGCCAATGTCGAGAGAGAGAGAGGGAACGTTGCTCACCGTATTGACCGATCAAACGATTATCTTGGAAGTCAGACTGTTCAACGATAACCCTAACTCCCTTGACGACCCAATCTTTCGGTAAAGCTTTTTGACTTTGATTCCTTTCGTGATATTCAAGCGGTTCGGCAGCTGCTGTTGCGGCACCAGCGTAGACTCCTGGGGTTTGATACGACAATCCAGCACCCGGAGTTTGAGCAGAAGCGGCAGGTGTAGGTCCAGAAGGATAAGCGGCGGGCGTTGGAGCTCCGTTCGCGGCGGGAGTAGGAGCGGTGTAAGGTGTAGGCGCTGTGTAAGGTGTAGGAGCCGAGTATTCGTTTCCACGCTGAAAGTAGATCGGGAAGCTCTATTAGGATTGAGTCGCAGAGGGAGGAAAGAGCAGAAGGGAAACTCACAGAAGCTGCAGGGGTAGGAGCACTATTCGGTGCCACTCCCCATTCATCATCTTCCCAACCTGAAGCACCACCATTCGCGGCAGGAGTAGGAGCAGACATCGCGGCAGGAGTTGGAGCAGAGTAACCGTTCTTAGCCCCGTAAGCTGGAGTTCTTCCTCCTGCTCCTCCATATCCCGGTGTTCGACCTCCTCCAGCAGTTGCTCTTCTCGGATCGGGAGTCTTACCTCCATCGTTCGCACCTCCGAAAGGTGTTCGATTTCCTGCTGCACCACCATAAGGAGTACGAGAACTCGAATTCCAAGCGGTTTGAGCGGCTGCTACTCCTGGTGGAGGAGGAGCGTTGTAAGGGTTCGGTGTCGCTCCTGAAGGTCCAGCTTGAGCTCCGCCCATACCAGGGTGGAAAGGAGTTCGAGAAGAAGGGTTGAAAGCGTCGTCTTGACCTGGTCGATGGAAAGGAGTACGAGAATCGGCAGACCAAGGATTCGGTGTTCTTCCTGAAGGATCGAATGCTCCTCCTGCTCTCGGTGTAGCTCCTCCCCCAAACGCACCTCCAGCAGGGGTAGCTCCTCCTCCAAACATATTTGGAGCTGGAGTTCGTCCTCCAGAGTAATTCGGTGCGGGAGTTCGACCATTCGCAAAGTTGGGTGCAGGAGTTCTTCCTCCAGCGAAAGGAGGCGCTCCTCCATATCCTCCTCCTCCAGGTGGACCCATTCCTCCTCCTCCGAGAGGTGCAGTGTTTGAAGCAGACCCGAAAGCAGCTGAACCTTCTCGGTTGAAACCACCTCGAGCACCGTATCCACCAGGTCCTCCTCCAGGGCGTTCCAGGAGAGGAATCAGCGTACCATCGGATCTGAAGAGAACGCGAACAAAACGTATTAGTCGCGAGAACCGTTCGAATGAGTTCGTTCGAGACTTACTTTTGTTCCTTGAGTTTGTCAACGAGAATCGTGATAACCTTGTTGCTCGAATGCAGTTCGACCCTAGCTTGATTCCCCGTCACATCTTTGATGATACCCGTATTCCCTTTGTAAGTTCCCTGAATTACTGCCACTTTTCGATGAATCCTCCCATCCGGTCTGAAACTGTTCCCGGCTGGCATCGCTTGAGGTTGTTGTTGCAATCCAGCTCGTTCAGGATTCATTCCCATTCCCATTCCTACTTTCGGTTTGTTCGCTCGAGGTGCGGTCGATTGAAGGTTTCGAGCGTAGGCGACGAAGACTCCTCCGTTTTCGACGATGTCGCGAGAATGAAGGAAAGCGTAGAGGGATCGATAGACGTGAAGGACTCGACCTCGTCGTTCTCCGGAAGGGTTGTTCTGCGGAATCATTCGAGTCAGCGAGCAGTTTGATGTTTACGAAAGAGAAAGAGAGAACGCACAGGATTAGCTTCTTTCATCGTTTCTCCGGCTTTGATATCGAATCCTTCCATATCCGTTGCGACAGCGAACCTCGTAGAAACCTTTGAACTGATCTGACTAGGTTTGAGCGAACGAACAGTTCCGGATTGATCGAGGATTCGGAACATTTCTCGTTCAATCTTGATGATAACTCCTGCAGTTTGAGGACTATATCGAAACAACGTGTCAGCGAATCGACTGTAAGAAGCGGAGAAGAAGGTGTTGCTGACTCTAGTTGAACGAGATCGTGAAGTTCATATCCACCGATAATGTTGACACCACTTCCAATCTCTGCCGCTTCTCTCACATCCTTCGTAAACACGCTGACTTCCGTCGAACTCAGATCACTCAAGAAAGTAATCGTCTCCCCCTCAATCTTGACCACCAAACCCGTTTCATCCGCATTCGAACCCTGCATAACCTTGATATGATCTCCCTCCTTGAACCTCTTCCTGACACTCTTCGTCGGTACCTCGACCTTGATCTTTCCTAGTTCGTGTTCGGCGTCGGGAGTGAGGGCGACGATTTCATTCGAAATCGAGTCGACAGTTCCATGAATTCCTTTCTGATCTCCTTCAAACACTTCGACGTGATCTCCAGGTTGTAGAATCGTTCGAGCGACTTTGCGAGCCATTTCTGCGATCGATGCGAGGTCGAGTGCTTCTCCGTTCGCTCCCGCTTCTCCTTGGAACCGAGTGAGTTCGTCGATCGTAGGGTGAACGTCTTCGATCGTCAATGCCGAGAATCGAATGTCCTTCTCACAGAATCCATCCTTGTATTCGTCGTTTCGGAACATGAAGACTCCTCCAGGTCGTTTCGCTACCGAAGAACCTCCATACGCTTTACTGATTCCTTCTGGGTTGAACAATCGTTGAGGTGGTCGGAAAGCGAGAGGAGTCGCAGTACCTTTCCTACGTTTCTTTCCATCTGGACCAACTTGAGTATTCTCATCCTTCGGAGTCAAATCGATACGAGGGATGAATTTGACCGTCGCTTCTTCTCCGTTCTCACTCAATCCCAACACTTGAGCCAAATCTCCCGCATAAGTCCCTCGTTTGATTCGGACCCATCCTCCAGGTTGCAACTCGATCTTCTTTTGTTTCGTCTTGAGGAGATCTGCTCTCTCTTCGAGGTCGACGAGAAAGATTCCGTTCGGACCGTTGTGATACATTCCGACGAGACCGTGAATCGCATCTCGGACGTCTTGTTCTGAGCGAGCTTCGATGTAGAGGAAACCTTTGAGCGAGTCTCGGTGAAAGGCGGAGATGATTCGAAGTGGTTGACTGTTGTCGGAAGCTTGAAGTGCGGCGGCTTTGCGAGAGATCGAGAAGATGAGATCACGTTCGCGACCGACCTACATCGGAAAACCTGTCAACAATCTCTATTTCGACAGAGAGTGAAGAAGACTTTTCGACATACCTTGCACTTGACTCCCCAAATACTCGGATCGTTGACACTCGGCATAAGTAAAGCTTGAGGAGCCCAATCATCGTTATCTCCCGCCTTGTACTTGTTCTTCTTGTACCTCGCATCCAATTCTTCCGCCAATGCCGCAGCCTCCTGATCCTTCTTTGCCATCCTACGTCGATCTAATCTTCGGTGAGATGCGTCTCCATCTTCTGTGTCTCCGAAATCTACATCGTCGTCTCCCGGTGGTAAAGATCCGTCTCGTTCTTGACGAGGTTCTCGACGATCGACGATGAAATTGTCTACATTGCACGTTGTTGATCAGCTGAGAGCATGAATGTGAGAGAATAAAGGAAGGGACATACCATTCGCAATGAAACCTTCTTCTCCTTCCTCCTCTTCCTCGTCCTCATCTTCATCAACGTCGGCTTCAATATCGAGGAATTGATTTCCAGCACGCTTCCTCCTCTGTGTGTGTGTGCGAGTTCCAGTCAGTTTGAGTTGAAGGAAAGAAAAGGAGGTTGAATTGACGAATAACCTTTTTCTTGCGAGGTCGATCCGAATCCTGTTTTCAAGTCGAAGTTGATCGCTCGTCCAGCTCGTCAGTGAATGTACGAGAGTCGGACAATGTAGTAGAGGCTTACCTGACCACTCTCGTCCTCTTCTTCTTCTTCCTCCTCATCTTGATCTTCTCCCTCTTGTCCGCTTGCTTCTTTCCCATCCTCTCCATTATCCTCTGGTTGATCATCTGAAGCGTTTCCTTCTGCGTCTTTGACTTCATTCTCATCCGCTTCATCCTGTAGTTCAGTGAGAGTACGTTTGTTGGGTCGTTGATTCGATTGATGTGACTCTCCCGCTCCGACTAGATCTGGTGGCATGGGAGTCTCATTCTTGAGGTGTGGTGGATCTGGCAGCTCTGGAGAGAGCGACATCCTCGCTATGGTGGAGTGGAAAGAGTGTTGGATGATGTGGAGTAAGGAGAGAGAGTTAAAGGTAACTCGAATTGCAATCAATAAGAAACTGAAATCAAGTCTTTCTCTCTTTCCCTTCGTCGACTAACGCCCATACTTGATCGTAAGTAGCTGTTCATCGGAGCACTCGTAGACACTCTAGCAAGATCCCTAGCTATCCCAAACCGCTCTCCACCTCTTCCTCGCTCTTTCCTATCCATCTCGAAAAAAAGTCACTTTCGCCCTTCAACTCGACTCGACCTCGACCTGTCACCGTTGAAACTGCATGGGAGTAGCTTCGAAAGGATCACTAGCAGTTGGTAGACAAGTCATGCTAGTCGAGAGAGGAGGGAGTGAATGGGGTCGATGTTGAGCTCACCTGCCATTTTATCAAGTCCCGTTTAACTGATCACCTCGATATTTGAATGGTCCAACAGGCAATGGCCCGTGGAAACAAGAACACCTCTGAGCGAAAGACCCGTTCGGCTCTTACGGACGTTGTCGCCCGCGAGTACACGATTCACCTCCACACTCGCGTCCACGGTAAAGGATTCAAGCACCGCGCTCCTTCCGCCGTCAAGGCCGTCAAGGCCTTCGCTCAAAAGCACATGGGTACCAAGAAGGTCGTTCTCGAACCTGGACTCAACTCGGCCATCTGGGGAAAGGGAATCAAGAACGTCCCTCACCGTATCCGAGTTCGTCTTCACCGAAAGCGTAACGACGACGAGGACGCACCCGCCGACGAGAAGCTTTACACTTACGCTTCTTTCGTCCCCACCACCGACTTCAAGGTAATGATAACTCTTTATTTCTTCTCCCTTTCTGATCTCCGCTCACTCACCTTCCATCACTCTCTATAGGGTCTTAACACCACCGTTGTTGACGCTGAAGAGTAAACCTCCTCCTCTCCCCTTTTACCCCTCATCGCTCTCCCTCCAATCCGACCTCGACCAAAAAATTCTAAAATACCCTCGCCTTTTTTGAATCTACTCGTTCTCCTCCCACTCGACCCTCTCTCCTCTCTCTCTCCTCCCCATCGCCTACCTCCTCTCGACTCGGAAAAGGGCAAAGATTAGTTACAAAGCGGTGGAAAGGAGAAGTTTGGGAGAAAGTGGTTGATGTGATGTGTGTGAAACGACAGATTTAATCTATTCGAGGATTTAATTCCCAATTCCTAGCCCGGTAGGGACCGGCTAGAGTGCTTCGATGCTTCGGCATCGTTGCGATTTCTCTTTTTTTTTTCTCTCCTTCGTTTTCGCCGACAGGCGAGAGTTTGAACTGACTTGCCAAAATTCTTCCGAGAGAAAAGTAAGACTCGAAACGTGCAAAGTTTCCTTCTGTATAGTTCCTCTTCTGCGCAATGCAACTTCGTTGATCCGCTCTTTGTCGACTCGTGGCCCCCGAGAGAGAGATGAGTGAAAGTTTTCATCTTCTGGACTTGCGGAAAAGTTTCTCGTTCTCTTCTCCATCTACCCCTTTCGCATACATCCTCAACCTCCTTCAAAACAGTACGAACCTCTCTTTGAACTTCAAACCTCTGCTTCTGTTGCTACGAGCTCACATTAGCACGTCTTTCTACAGTGTCTACCGCACTCATCAACACTGATTGTCCGAATCTAAAATTACTCGCTCGAGGCAAAGTTCGCGATATTTACGAAGTCCCTAATCACCCAGAAGCACTCTTGTTTGTAGCTACTGATCGAGTATCCGCTTTCGATGTCATCATGAAGAATGTGAGTTTCTCTCATTCTTTCATCTCTTTATCCTGCCGAGTCAAATCCAGCTGAATCATGGCATGTGAGGAGGAGTGTAGGGTATCCCAAACAAGGGTAAACTGTTGACTTCTTTATCGCTCTTCTTCTTCAATTACCTCTCAAACGCACCCGGAACCAAACATATTCCAAACCATGTCATTACTTCCGATATCCTCGAGATGCCTCAAGAAGTTCAAGAGTACAGGGATCAGTTGGAGGGGAGAGCTATTTGGGTTAGGAGAGCTCAGGTCTTACCAGTCGAAGCTATCGTGAGAGGTTACATAACGGGTGAGTTTTTCGAAAACTTCCGCCTCTCGTTCATCCCTCTTTCGACGTGAGAACTGGTTGAGCTGACGAGTGAGATCATGTCTAGGCTCGGCATGGGCGGAATATCAAAAGAGTGGAACGATGCACGGAATGAAACTGGCAGAAGGATTGAAAGAATCTAGTCAATTCATTCCTCCCCTCTTCACTCCCTCTACCAAAGCAGAAGTAGGAGACAAAGATGAAAACATTCATCCTGATGAACGTGGGTTCCACCTTTCCTCCTTTTCTCCTCGTTGCATACTTCCCTTGGTTGCTGATGAAAGAGAGTTTACTTTCCTTTTTTTCATTGTCGAATATAGTTGCGAAACACCTTCCCTCTTCCTCTCTCGCCATACCACTCAAATCTTACGCCCTAGCACTCTACTCAACCGCCGCAAAGCACTCTCTACAAAACGGCTTAATCCTAGCAGACACGAAGTTTGAATTTGGGCTCCTCCCTTCGTCTTCCCCCTCCGGCGAACCCACTTTGATCCTAGTCGACGAATGCCTGACTCCAGACAGTTCACGATTCTGGCCCGCGAAGACTTGGGCAGAAGGGGAAAAAATGGTTGGGTTCGATAAACAGTTTTTGAGGGAATGGTTGAAGTCTGGAGGAGGCGGATTCGGGAAGAAGGGAGGAGGAATCGAAGAGGACGGTGTAGAGATTCCAGAGGATATCGTTAAAGCTACTTGGGGCAAGTATGAGGAGGCTTATGAATTGTTGACGGGAAAGAAGTTCTCGTGTTAGGATTCGAGTAAACTGAATCGTGTGTATAGACGAAATTCAATCGAATGTATCGCTCAGTGTTCTCTGTTTGACGAGCTCGTTGCGAGACGACTAGGCGTGACGTCTCTGCAGTGTGAGCGTGCCTCCTTGACTTCATTTCGAGTGAGTCTCGCATCTTCTCCCCCTTCTCCCCTTCGAGTCCGTCTTCCTCGTCTCTCTCGTTTGAACGCAGCATCTTGGATCTCGGGAAACTCGTTCACTTCCATTCCAGTACATCTCCCCACACTTCCTCGACCCAATCCCAAACTTCTGTCAAGCTCCCCTTCACAGTTTCATCCATCCGATCCATCAACCTCTCGTACCCCTTTATCGACTGCACTTTGACAGTATCCGCGAGGGTATTTCTAGTATCCGATTCATAAAGGGAAGGGAGTTTGGCGTCTCTCGATCGAGGTGAAGTGAGGTTGCGACCAGTTTTGAGATTCGCCGGAACCTGACTCGACGCCTTTCCACCCTCTCCTCGCTGCTTGAGCGCATCAATCAGACTCGTCTTGATTCCTTCCCTCAATCGTTTCCTCAAGAGCTTAAAAACAGGATCTTGGTATCTCAATATGCGATCCGTCGAATTCCTGATCCTTTCCTTCTCTTCCACTCCGATCTCATTTGTCGAATCCGGGAGTAGCGATTGACGATGAGCGATCAATTCGTCCGATAAGTGGGCGAGTCGAGTTGGGGTCGATTCATAGGTCGTAGCAGAAGTTGGGGAGGTGATCTCGGATTTGAGAATTGTCCATAATCGAGAGAGGAGATCTGGTTGATCGGGGTTGGAAGAAAGGGTGGGAGTCGGAGAGGTGTGAAAGGGAATGATGGTGATTAGACAAGCGAGAATCGTTAGAGCTTGGAAATGGTTCTGAATTTCGAAGAGACGAGGCGATGTTGCCCAGAAGATAGGAGGCAGTGAATTGGAAGATGGAGATGTAGAGGGTGATCCAGAGGAGGCGTCGGGAATCGGTGGAGGTCCGACAGCTTGATCTTCGAAAAGTGAATCGACGAGAGCTTCCGTAATCGCTTCTTTCGTCAACTTTTCAGTATCCTCGCCATCTCCTCCTCCTCTCTTTCTTGTCACCCAAGCTTTCGTCCTGCTCCGGATCTCCTCGTCGATTTTGTCTGCTCTCCCAATTTCTCCTCTCACGATTCCTCTAATAGCTTTCCTTTCCCTGTCCCCCGCTTCCTCTCTCAACACTTCCAGCACCTCCTCATCACTCGCCAACGCCACCTTTGTGCTCGACCTGAACCTCTCCAAATCTCCTTGCATCTCATCCGCCAATTTCAAGGTCTCCTTAACGACTTCCACCAGCTCCCGAGTCGTGTCCCCATCATCGGGGTACGAGCAGTCTGAAACGAGGTTCGAAACTTGAGCGTCTCGAGCTGGAGCACAAAGTTTTTGCAAAACTTCGAGAAGAGTTCGAAGCGTTTCGAAGCTTTGTCGAACCGTCCATTCCTCCGTTTCTTGCGGTTTCGGTGAGAGTAGAAGTTCGAGTTGACGTTTGATGGAACCTCCTCCCAATCTCGAAGGAATGAGAGGTAAACAAGCATTTGCCAAATCTCGACAGATTCGTTGCCATGTCATCCCCTTTTCTTTCGGAGAGGTCGAGGAAGATAATTTGGTCGCTAGCTCGTCGAAGTAGGCTTTGTGAGCTTGTGTAGAGAGTCGAGATTCGAGAGAAGTAGAGACTGATGGAGTACGGGGACGAGAAGCGGCCGCACGAAAGATGGATGAAATGGTTTGATCTGGTGGGAGGATGGTGGATGGGGAGGTACAGAGTAGGAAGAGGGAGTAGGCTTCTGATAGTGTCTTCGCGCGTTGTGGAGCATGGGAAGCGAGAGATGGTTGGGACGGTGAGGGTGAGGGTTGGGAGTTGAGACGGGAGAGGAATGAGTCGAGGTCTGGAGTGGGAGAGAGAGCTTGCTGGGTCGGAGGTAGACGTCGAGGGAGATCGACGGAGGAGGACCTCGTATGTCGACCATTTGAATCGGAGGTAGAGGAAGTAGAGATTGCGCTTGCGATTTTCGAAGTTGCAGATTTCAGTTCAGTTTCGAGCGATTCCTTCGTTCTTTGAGTCTCTTTCCTCAATCCCAACCACTTCCTTTCCCCCTCGACGTCGTTCCCTTCGAATTCTGCCAATCCTTGTTCTAAGTCATCCAATCTTCCTCTCAACCTCACGAGTAGCTCTAACCCTTGCGTCCCTTGGCCCTGTTCTGCCTGGCTCTTCGCACGCTGAACTCTGATGACCAAATGCTGTAGGTGACTGGGTGTATCTGTTGGTAGTTGACGTAAGCGAGTAAGAAGTTGAGAGACAAGGTTCGCAAAGTTCATTCCCCAGTTTTCGATTCGGACTTTGCTTGACTCGTAGCTAAGCTGTACTTGATCGTGTTGGCGTAATCTAGAAGTCGATTGCAGAGAAAGGAAGAATGTCCGAAGTGGCCTCGCTTCAAGTTCCTCTCTCGCTCTCTCTCTCTTTCCTTCCCTTCACTTTACTCTGCTACTTCACCCATACACTCACTCCAACTCAACTCAACTACTCAATAGACATGTCGTGGTTCGCTTCATCTGCTCCTACTGGACCCAATATTCATCCCGTTCAACTCAACTTTCCCGATCAGAACCAACTATTCGGCCCTCTCGTTCAACAAGACACTGAATGGCAGTGTTCAGGTGGAATCGGACCTACAGAGACCCAAAGTTATTATCATACTCAGAAAGATGGTAGTCTCGTCATGGTTCAGATCATCTACTCTTCAATCGGGTACGCGCACCTTACTTCTCTCTTTGAACAGCGATGAGCCAAATGACTGATTCCTTTAGATGATCCTATTATAGAATGTGGTACCCTCAGATTCAGTTCACTTTCAGATACTGCAACCCTAAAACCGACACCAACTTGTTCAAATCCGTCTCGGTCTCAAACTTCGTAACCTCTCCTTCCGCCAAACTCGACAAGCGTTCTTGCAAATCGGATCAATTCTCCATCACTCTCGACCCGGCAACTCCCAACAAGTATACGATCGAGGGTAAATTCGACAACGACGTTCAAGTTTCACTCGTTTACGAAGCAGTCTGTCCCGGATTCAAAGTTGGAGCAGGATCGAAAGGAGGTTTCACTTACTTTGGTCAATTGAACGGAAAGGTCACTCAAGGGGACGCTCCCGATACTTCGGCGGGAGGAGATGGTTACTGCATTCACCGAATTTGGCCTCGATGCAAGGTTAGCGGTATCTTGAGGATTGGGTCGGATGTCCACGACGTCGAAGGATCTAGGGGAACCTTCCTTCACGCTATTCAAGGAATGCGACCCAACCTCCTCGCCGCGAAATGGAATTTCGCCAATTTCCAATCTCTCGAGGACGACGGCGTTTCACTCATCATGATGGAATTCACTACTCCTCCCGCTTACGGTTCGAAAGTCATCAACATTGGAGCGGTAGTCGCTGGAGACAAGCTCATTTCAGTTACTGCAGGAGGAAGTGGTGTAGTCGGAGGATCAAGTGCGACTCACGAGAGCCCAATCAAGGACAAGGAGACTGGATACGACGCTCCTTCTTCGATCAAGTACGTGTGGGAAGGTGCGAGTCTCGAGGGAGAAGGTAACCAGCTTCAAGCGGTCAAGGGAGGAAAGGTCCACGCCATTCTCACTGAGGATCTCGTTACGGAGGCAGAAGGTTACAAGACTCGTGGTCTCGTCGAGAAGGTAGACGTTCTTGGTCACATTCCTTACCTCGTCAGGAAGTTTGTCAATTACGCTGCTGGTACGAAACCTTACATCTACACTGTGAGTTACTACAAGCGCTTCTTTCTACCCTATTTCTGCTCCGAGTGCTGATCTGAGCTTGTTCTCTCGCACCTATAGTGGCTCAACCCCGTCAAAGCTTCGATCACTCTCAGCAATGGTACCGAAACCAAGACTATCGATGCTCAAGGTCTCGTATTCAGTGAATCGACCTTCATCTCCTCCTAGATTACGACGCTCTCCCCTCTCAGTTCCTCATTCTCCCCTGTACCATATACGATCACCCCTCATTCCCCCTTGCGCATTCCCGATTCCACTTCCTTACGCTTTTCACCATATCTTCTAATTCTATTCTCCCACCCGACGAACTTCCCTTCCACTGCTCTACGATCCGTATCGCTTGCTGCTTCTCTTTGACGGTTTTCCTTGCACGCATCCTTCATCTTTCGCTTTGCTTAGAACCCCCGATTCTATTTTTTCGTTTCCTACACCTCCTTATGAGTTCTTTCTTCACGGTCTATTCGGGCTTCTTCCCCAAGAGTGTAACACGTCTAGTCAGTCGATTGCAGAAGGAGAATGTGTGTCTTTCTTGATGCGAAATCGTCTGTCTGCGAACCTCGGGCGTTCAGTTTCGGTCTCGGGCTGTCTTCTCTATCTCTCACCCAAAGCGATCTAACTTCCGCCGATCTCAGAGCAAGCAGACAATCCAAGATTGAAGTACGCCGACATTGATAGCGACTCATCAAACAGCAGCACTGGACTCTCTCCTCTAGCTGTCGACTTGACCCCTCCTACGCCTTCCCCCTCATCAACAAACAAATGCCTCCCGATCGACATGCTCCTTATCGCTCGTACGCATCTACATCAGAAGCGCAATCACAGTCACAGAAGGATAAAGGTCAGAGTATAGCTAGGGGACTCGTGAGTTGAATTCTCAGCACTCCACTTTATCGTCCGAATGATCAACTGATGAATCTCTCTCTTTATCGGTTGTAGGCTTGTTTGGCTTGTAGGAAACGCAAAGTCAAGTGTGATTCACAGAAACCAGTTTGTTCAGGATGCTTGAAAACGGCGAAAGGGTAAGGTCGATTCTCCCTCTCTCGCAAAACCTCGCAGAACAGCTTGTAATGACCCCCTCTCCTCCACAGTGATATGAATTCGATCTCTTGCGAGTACGACGATGTGACAGGTCCGAAGAAAAAGAGGTCTTCACCTGGAACGGTAGCTGCACTCGAAGCTGCCAATTCCGCTTTACAAGCTGAACTAGGTGCGCCGTGAGATTCCACACGTCTTCTACGGTGAGGAGTAGCGACACTGATCTCGTGATTGAGTTGTACGCCACAGACGAGTTGAAGCAATACATCTCTCGAACGAAACCCAACCTTCCAACTCCTCCTCAAACCGATTACATGCAGTGTCAGATCGATGGTCTAAGCATGCCTTTCGGTGACACTTCGACAAGGAGTATCGGTGCACTCACGAGCGGTCCCTCAACTCAAGGCTATCCACCAGTCGAATTAGCTCGAACAGTCCCGAGAGACCCTCGAGGTTCTGTCTACTCGGCTTCTCTCGAATTGGAGGAACAACTTGTCGGAGGGCTCGTAGCATCAGGAGGAGGTCTAGGAAGCGTAGAGGAAGAAGGAGGAGGAGGAGGACCATCACTAGATTTCACTTCGCCCGAATCCCCAGCTGCAGATTACTGGACTCAACTGATCTATCCTGGATGGCCGAAAGATCTACCTTCCTACGAGCTCACCTCTCGTTTACTCGAAGTATGGTTCAACAAACCTCACTGCTTGTCGGGATTGCTCAACGCCGCAAGTTTTCGAGCTGCGATGCTTCATCCTCCTTCAACCGCTGGTTTCCCTCATCCAGCTCTCATTCATTCGATGATGGCGATCGCTTCAATGCTTGTCAGTGACGACTTCTTTGCGAACGAACCGAGGTATTGGCCACAAACCCAAAGTGTCACTGAATATCACGCTTCGAGAGGCAAGGTGAGCTTGTTTCTCCCATGCTGAATGTCCAGATAGCTCATCGTGTACCACACAATCCAGGTCGGTCTCGATCAAGCTATCGCACACGGTCAGCGATTGCTACAAGTCTCGCAAGCCGTCACGTGAGGACTTCATTGTCTCTTTCCCTGCCCCGTTGTCGAGGCTGATGAGACTCTTTGAGATCGTAGAATCCTATGCTATCAAGCGTATACACAAGCTCGGTACGTTCTCAACGTTTCCTTCGGAT
>Ga0308169_10001867_pt1 | contig 23249 bp, 22 predicted proteins | sample PhyBR1_2_FD_202139 | JGI IMG/M metagenome (GOLD analysis project Ga0308169, IMG submission 202139) | Phyllosphere microbial communities from UC Gill Tract Community Farm, Albany, California, United States - DLSLSB.R1 | ecosystem: Host-associated > Plants > Phyllosphere > Unclassified | place...
CATGCGTACGCTGGCATGTGCACGACTATCCCAGCCCGCTCGCACGCTGGAATTACCATCCCGAGTATGAAATCCACCTGATCCGCAAAGGCACAGGAAAGTTCATTGTCGGAAACTACATCGGGACTTTCGAAGCTGGACACGTGGCACTGATCGGTTCGGGGTTGCCGCACGATTGGGTCAGCGATCTGGCGCCCGGAGAGATCGTGGAGGGCCGGGATGTCGTCATCCAATTCGATCCTTCCTTGATCGAAGGAGCAGCGGCCATCATTCCGGAAATCGCGGAGATCAAGACGCTGCTGGACGATGCCGCGAGAGGTATCCAATTTTCAGGTGTTACGTCGAGTGCAGCTGCCGTAGAGATCGAGGCCATCGGAACGTCTTCGGGCGCTCAAAGGCTGATGCACCTCTTTCGGCTCTTCGCAATCCTGGTTAACTCCCCGCCCGAAGATCGTCGCAGCCTGGCCGACAGCTGGTTTCGGCCGCAACTCGACGATCACTCTGCAAGGGCCGTGGAACAAGTGCTCGAGTACATTTTCAACAACCATGCCGGAGAAATCTCGATGTCCGGGGCGGCCGCTGTAGCGGGCATGACTCCGCCGATGTTTTCGAAGCACTTCAAGCGTGCGATCGGACAGAACTTCAGCGACCTGGTGCGAAAGCTGCGCCTGGCCCATGCCAAGCGCTTGCTGGAAAGGACAGACAGGAGCATCTCAGAGATATGCTTTGACGTGGGATTCTCGAATTTGTCCAACTTCAACAGGCACTTCATGAATGACTTCAATGAAACGCCTAGGCAGTTTCGGCAGCGTTGCCGTTCATCGTTCTAGAAAGGCGATTCACTTGGCAGCCTGCTATCTCCGACGGTCGATCTCACAAGGTTCCGAGCAGCGCCGCAAGAATTTCCCGAAGGCACCGAGCGCATGCTGAACCTCGCCCGCGTGGAAAGGTCTTCGTGCTTCAACACGATGACCATTGACCACGCCTTGTTTGAAAAGGCAACCATCGCCAGTACAAGCGAAATCCTCGCCCTAGTTGTAGTTCCTCGGGACGTTGTGAACACTAGAGGATGAAGAAGACCTCCGGCAGGATGTGGGTTACCACACTCACCATCGTGCACGGAGGTCTTCATGTCCCACGCTAACGCACCACTGACACCCAAAGGAAGACGACGCCTAGCTTCCTTGATCATCGATAACCACTGGCCCATCCGCCGCGCCGCCGAACGATTCCAGGTTTCACCGGCAACAGCCTCGAAATGGGCGGCCAGATACCACGCCAACGAATCCCTCGACGACCGCTCCTCGCGCCCCCAGCACTGCCCGACACGACTATGCCGCAAGCGCAAACACCGCATCATTTCCCTGAGGTTCAACCGCCAATGGGGACCACACCGAATCAGCTACCACCTCGGCATTCCCCGCAGCACCGTCGAACGCGTCCTGACCCGCTACCGGATGCCCAAGCTGGCGCATCTGGACCAGGCCACTGGGCTGCCGGTGCGCAAGCCGATCAGTGTGCGGTACGAGAAGCAGGCACCTGGCGAGCTGGTGCATGTGGACATCAAGAAACTGGGCCGCATCCCAGAGGGCGGAGGCTGGCGCGCCGATGGGCGCGGATCTGTCCAAGACCGCCAGGCCAGCAACGCGCGGAACCGCGCGGCACGCCAGGGCGCCGCGGCATCACGGGGCTACCTGTTCCTGCATCACGCGGTCGATGACTATTCGAGGTTGGCCTATTTGCGAGATCCTCAACGACGAGAAGAAGGAAACCGCGGCCGGGTTTTGGGAACGAGCCCGAGGTTTCTTCGCAGCAGCGGGCATCGCGGTGACCGAGGTGACGACCGATAACGGTTCCTACTACCGTTCCACGGCGTTCGCCCAGGCGCTGGTGCTGGTGCTGGGTGTAAATCATCGGCGCAACAGGCCGTACAGACCGCAAGCCAACGGAAAAGTTGAAAGGTTCAATCGGATACTGGTTCAGGAATGGGCGTACGCGTGGGCTTATGGCAGCGAGGAAGCCAGGGCCGCAGCCTACAGCGCCTGGCTTCATCACTATAATCATCGTCGACCCCACACTGGGATCGGTGGTCTTACTCCGTCAGATCGTGTTCACAACCTCACGGGGAACTACACCTAGATCTCAAACGCCCGGATCACCCTGTCACTGAGCAAGACCTGGTAAGGCATCTCTTTCAACGTTTCAGCATCAATATCGATACCACGGCTTCGGGCTGCTGCAGCAATCTCTTCCCACGGATGCTCCCCGGGCTTTTCGGGATCATCAACCCTCACCAGATCAAGAATTTCACTAATCAGTGCATCCGACGATTGTCTCCACCTAGCAGGCCCGGGCCCATGGGATATGGCAGTGAATCCACGGCCCAGATCCAAACTGATCATCGACCCATCGCTCATCAAAATGCACTGTGTGATCTTCACGCTGATGCTCGGCCGCGAATTATCCGTCGGGTTGCCATCCAGGTCGCACAGCGCTGCAATCGACGTTGCCTTCAGGTTGCTGGCCATCTCCCCCGACAGAGCAGGAAAGGCATCAGATTCGTGATCGCCGTGCAGAGGAGCGTAATGGAACCCCTTTTCGTCAAAATCACTCATAGCGAAGGCGTGCAATTCAGATCCACCTCCGCCGAGTAGTCATACCCTAGTGGATCAACTTGACCACTCAGGTCCACATCGACTCGGCCCCTCCAACCAATTTTGCCAGTGGTCACGCAAGGTTCATGAGGTGTTGCCCATCGACCAGTTCCGCTGCCAGGTTCATAAGTGCCGGATGCGGATTTCTGATTGAGCCACCCACACCCATAAACACTAGAACAAGCCCAAGCCTGAAGCGTCGCAGTAACTTTGGCAGTCGATGGGCAAGACCCGGAGCCAACAACCCAATAACCATGAACAGACGCCTCCCCATTAGTCACATGCGGGTAATCGGCACGGCCACCATAATGGCAGCTTCCCGATGTCCACATGGGAGAAATCCCCGGCATCGTGGACTTGAATAGGGCTTCTTTCGGAGAGTCTGCGTCTCTAGGCGCAGGTGCAAAATGGAAGCCCGGGGAGTTCACGAATTCTTCATAAGCTTCCGTGCCTTCGGAAAGTCCAGAAGGAAACTCCTGAGCAATCCCTTGATCCGAAAGTGTGGCCGATTTGCTGGGTGCTTCCAATGCATTGGAGGGCATGGCACCAAATAGCAACAGGCTCAGCACAGCGCAAGCCGATAGCACTGAACGACTGATTCTGACCGGAATATTTCTCATCGCTCCCCTTAATACGGCAGAAGTCGCAGATGCTTGACTTGCCGTAAATTTTGCGCAAGAGCACTGCGGGTCAGCCCTGCAGGTGAAAGCTGAATAGCACTTAATCTCATGGATTTACCTACTGGACTACTTAACATCCTGCTCAGAAATATTTGCATGTCAAGTATTTGACACCATCAGGTATGAATCAAGCATGCTCCCTGCTGAATGAGATGAGCGCCAGAGACCCTCGGAATAGAAATAGCCCAGTTCGCGTCCCCAAAAGGCGGCTTGAACTCCAATGGTGGGCCTATAGGTTATGAGGGGTGCGGACCGAAACTTGGAAGGTTTGATCCCATGAATCGTCGATACACCCTCGAAGAACGCAAAGCAGTTGTTGCCGAGTTCCGGCGGACTAAGTCCATCACGAAGACCGTCCTGAACCTCGGTTTCCCTTGAGCTGTCATGATGTTGTGAGACACGCGTTCGTAGGAGAATGAGTGCATGTCCAAACGTCAGAAGTTCACCCCGGAATTCCGTTCCGAAGCAGTCGAACTGGTGATCTCATCCCAGAAGAGCCTGATCGAGGTCGCAGCATCCTTGGGTATCAACGAAGGAACCCTTGGCAACTGGGTTCGCACTTTCCGCGCCGAGCACCCGGAAGCAGAAACCGAGGAACGCGGACCAGTGCAATGGGCTCAATACGAAAAGCTGCGCAAGGAACTGCTGGAGGTGAAACGGGAGAACGACTTTTTAAAAGATGTTTTAAATGAAAACGCCCTGATCCGCGTAATGCGAATCAGGGCGATTATGAGCTCCTCCAACTGGACTTGAACCAGTAACCCTTCGATTAACAGTCGAATGCTCTGCCAATTGAGCTATGGAGGATTGCAACGAGATATAACTTTACCGAAGATTTCCGCTAATGCAAAATCGATCTCCTAGGTGCCCCGCAGGATCCTCCGGCGCATCTCCAGCTCCATCAATTCCCTATTGATCTGGGCATATTCCTCGCCTTCCGGCTCCATCTCGGCGCGCTGCAGGCGCCCGATCAGCTCTGCTTTCCGGTGTGTGATTTGAAGCTCAATCAGGCCATTGATGATGTCGGCGCAATAGCGGTTCAGGCTGTGCTCATCCGAGGCCGGAATGCTGGTCACCGCCAGCTCCGAAACGAAGCTGCGCAACTGCTCTGGCACCTCATCGCGGATCACCTCGACCCACGAAGTGGCAGAAGCGCCAGCGCTCGAAGCGGCAACAATTCCGTCATGCACCGCGGCGTGCGCCGGGGCCATGAAACGGGCCTCATAAAATGCCTGCCACTGCTCATCCTGCAAGCGCTGCGGCTGCTGGATCACCACTTCCAGTGCCTGGCGTTCCAGGCGCATCACCGGGTCGCGATGATCCGGACGCTCAAAAGCTGGTGCAGCCACAGGCTGTTCAGCGCCCTGGGCCGGGGACGGCAGCTGCTGCTCGGCATTCTTCGGCAGCCGGGCGCGCTTGATCGAGGCCCCCACCGACCGGTTGACGTCCTCGTTGTTCATGCCGAGCCAGCCAGCCAATTCACGGGCATAGGCCGGGCGGATGGCCGAGTCCTTGATCTGGGCGACGATCGGAGCGGTTTGGCGCAGCGCCTGCACGCGGCCCTCCACCGTGTTGAGGTTGAACTTCTTCAGCTCGGCCCGGATCGCGAATTCGAACAGCGGGCGCTTGAGCTCGATCAGCTCGCGCACCGCCTCATCGCCTCGATGCAGGCGCAGGTCGCAGGGATCAGCCCCGCTGGGCTCCACGCAGACATAGGTCTGGGCAATAAAGCGCTGGTCTTCCTCGAAGGCGCGCAGGGCCGCCTTCTGCCCGGCGGCATCGCCGTCGAAGGTGAAAATCACTTCTCCCCCGGTGCCGTCATCCTGCAGCAGCCGGCGGGCGATCTTGATGTGGTCGGTGCCAAAGGCGGTGCCGCAGGTGGCCACCGCGGTGGTGATCCCTGCCAGGTGGCAGGCCATCACGTCAGTGTATCCTTCCACCACCACGATCTGCCGGCTCTTGGAAATATGCTTCTTGGCCAGATCCAGCCCGTAGAGCACCTGCGACTTCTTGTAGAGCCCGGTTTCCGGGGTGTTCAGGTACTTCGGGCCCTGGTCGTCTTCGTAGAGCTTGCGGGCGCCGAAACCGATGGTCGCCCCGGACAGATCGCGGATCGGCCACATGACACGGCCGCGGAAGCGGTCGTAGATCCCGCGATTGCCCTCGGAAAACATGCCGGTCAGCTTCAGCTCGTCATCGGCGAAGCCCTTGGAGCGCAGGTGCTTGAGCAGTGCGTCCCATCCCTTGGGCGCGTAGCCGACGGAGAACTGGGCGGTCACTTCCGGGTCGAAGCCGCGGCCGGCCAGGAACTCGCGTCCGGCGGCCCCTTCGTCGGTGGCCAGCTGGGCGCGGAAGAACTCCTCGGCCACCTTGTGGGCATCGACCAGGCGCTGGCGCTTGCCATAGTCTTCGCGGCGCGGGCCCGGTCCCCCGTCCTCATAGTGCAACTCGTAGTTGATCCGGGCCGCGAGCAGTTCCACGGTCTCGGTGAACGAGGAGTGGTCCATCTTCTGGATGAAGGCGATCACGTCGCCGGATTCGCCGCAGCCGAAGCAGTGGAAGGTGCCCAGCTGCGGGCGGATGTGGAAGGAAGGGCTGCGCTCGTCATGGAAAGGGCACAGGCCCTTGTACGAGCCGATGCCCGCGGATTTGAGCGTGACATAGGATTCGACGACCTCGCGCAGGTCGGTGCGGTTGCGCACCTCGTCGATATCTTCGCGCTTGATCAGCCCTGCCATGATTCCCTTCTAGAACAGTTGTGCTTCAGGGGCTTCGCCCTTGACCAGATATGAATGCCACTCGGTCGCCGAGACGTCGGTGAGCGAGGCGACCTGGTCGATCACCACGCGCAGCTGGGCTGCCTCATCGGCGGCGTCCTCCCAGTCCGCGGCGAAGATCGGCTCCAGGTTGTCCCGGCCGGTCTCCACCAGCAGCTCAACCAGCTCGGCCAGCAGCGTGCGCTGGTCCAGATACAGCGGCTGGCGCACCTCGGAGGTCATCACATAGCTGGCGGCAATGCCCTTCATCACCGCGATTTCATGCTCGGTCTGCTCGGGCACGATCAGGCTCGCGTTGTAGCGGGTCAGCTTGCCGGTGCCATAGCGGGCGCGGGTGGCATCCATGGCCGCAGCCGCAAAGCGGCCGATGAACTGGCTGGTCATGTCCTTCAGCCCGGCCATCGAACGGCGCGACCCGTCAAAGTGCGACACCCATTCGTCGCTGGCTTCCAGCCGGCGCAGCGCCGCCTCGATATCATCCTCGCCGGTGGCCGGCAGGTACCAGTCCTTCGTGACCTGCAGGGCCCTTTCGCGCTGCAAATCCTGCTTCAGCCAGCGCAGCTGCAGCTGGCCGCCGACAATTGCGTCTTCCACGTCGTGCACGGAGTAGGAGATGTCATCGGCCAGGTCCATGACCTGGCCTTCCATGCAGACCACTCCGGCTTTCGCCTCCGGGACATTGCGCAGCCAGTTGAAGATCGGGGCATCGTCCTGGTACACGCCGAACTTCTTGGTCTTCTTGCCGTTGACCTCGGGCGCATCGGCCTTGAGCCACGGATATTTGCAGGCCGCATCCAGCGAGGCGCGCGAGAGATTCAGCCCGGCCGAATGCCCGTTGTGCCTGAAGGTCTTGGTTTCCAGCCGGGTGAGCAGGCGCAGGGTCTGGGCGTTGCCCTCGAATCCGCCGATATCCGCAGCGATTTTGTCCAGCGCCTTTTCCCCGTTGTGGCCAAAGGGCGGGTGGCCCAGGTCGTGGGCCAGGCAGGCGGTATCCACGACATCCGGATCGCAGCCCAGGGCCGCCCCGAGCTCGCGGCCCACCTGGGCCACTTCCAGCGAGTGGGTGAGCCGGTTGCGCACAAAGTCGTTCTGGTTGGGCGCCACCACCTGGGTTTTGGCGCTCAGCCGTCGCAGCGCCGAGGAGTGCAGCACCCGGGCGCGGTCGCGCTCAAAGGCGGTGCGGTAGGACTTCTTGGCTGGCTCGGGCACCCACCGTTGCGTATCGGCTTCGGCATATCCGGGGATCTGAGTCATGATACCTAGTCTAGTGACATTTTAGGGTGCTCGGCGGTTATCCACTTCGAGCGCTTAGCCTCCGGAAATATCCAGCTCAGCGGCCTTGATCATTTCGCGGTGGGCCTCGCTCATTTCGCGGTTGTCCAGCCATCCGTCGGGCACATGGGTTTTCTTCGGATGGCCGGCTCGCCCGCGGGTGCCTTCGGCGGCCTCGCCGGGGTACGGCAAATCCAGGTCCAGCTGGTCAAGCAGTTCGCGCAGCACCGCCAAGGATGGCACCTGGGCCAGCTGCGAGCGGATTTCCCCGCCGACCGGGTAGCCCTTGAAGTACCAGGCGATGTGCTTGCGGATATCGCGCATCCCCTTGCCCTCGTCCTCGAAGAACTCGGTAAGCAGCTCGCCATGGCGGTAGACGGTGTCGGCTACCTTGCGCACGCCGGGGCGGAAGCGGTCCGCGCGGCCCTCGAAGGCCGCCTGCAGGTCGCCGAAAATCCACGGGCGGCCCTGGCAGCCGCGGCCGACCATGACCCCGGCGGCTCCGGTCTGCTCGACCATCCTGATCGCATCTTCGGCGCTGAAAATATCGCCGTTGCCCAGCACCGGCAGGTCGTCCATGGCCTCGCGCAGGGTGGTGATGGCCTCCCAATCCGAGTGGCCGGCGTAGTACTGGCCCGCGGTGCGGGCGTGCAGGGTCACTGCCGCGGCCCCGTGATCGCGGGCGATCTTGGCGGACTCCAGGTAGGTCAGGTGGTCCTTGTCGATGCCGGTGCGGACCTTCACGGTCAGCGGGATATCGCCCTTGGCCGCCTCGGAGGTCGCTGCCTCGATGATCGAGGTGAACAGGTCGGTCTTCCAGGGCAGGGCCGAGCCGCCGCCCTTGCGGGTCACCTTGGGGACCGGGCAGCCGAAGTTCAAGTCCACGTGGTCGGCCAGGTTCTCGTCAACCACCATGCGCACCGCGGCGCGCACGGTGCCCGGGTCCACGCCGTAGATCTGGATCGAACGGATCTCTTCGTCGGGATCGTGCGAGATGATGCGCAGGGATTCCGGGTTGCGTTCCACCAGGGCGCGGGCGGTGACCATTTCGGTGACGAACAGCCCGCCGCCGTATTCGCGGCACAGCCGGCGGAAGGCGCGGTTGGTCACCCCGGCCATGGGCGCAAGAACCACCGGGGTATCGATGGTGAGCTTGCCCAGCTGCAAGGGCGGCAGCTTCAAGGTGGGGGTGTTATTCGGCGCATCAGTCAGGGTCGTCACCTGTCCATTATCGCGCATGCAGGCAAATCGGTAACTGAGATCTTGATCAAATCGTGCCCTGCAGCATCTGGCTTCTGCCCTGCTGCGGGCGGAAAATAGGGCAATGACAAGTAATTTTTCGGCCGCCAGGGTGGTGCTTGTCGCGGTGGCCGCCGCCTGTGTGGCCTTGGTTATAGCCGCGTTGCTGGTGGTTGCCCTGCGGCCTTCGGCACCCTTGCACGAAGAATCAACCCCCAAAGGCGTGGTGCAGCGCTACCTGCTGGCCTATGAGGCCGGGGACCTGGACGCCGTGCGGGATTACACCGTGGACGGCGAATCCCGCCAGCTGTGCAATCCCGAGTCCCTGGGCAGCGGGCAGCTGGACATCCAGCTGATCCGCTCCACGGCCAGCGGCTCCCGGGCCAGCGTCCATGCCAGGATCGAAGGCGGCGATTCCACGATTCTTCCGCTGCTCGATGGCTCCAGCTACGAGGATGTGTTCGAGCTGCGCATGGCCCAGGACCGCTGGCTGATCGAGCGCATGCCCTGGCAGGTCGGGCTGTGCACCGAAAAGGAGCTGGGATACTGATGGGCTCCGCGACTTCGGCCAGCAAGGCACCGGCCACCAGCGTGCTGCGCCCGCTGATCATGCACGGCCTGCTGTTTGTCCTGCTGATGCTTTTCCCGGCGGGCCTGTCCACGCTGCTGGAGGCGATGTTTAATGGGTTTGACGGCGAACGGGTTTCCGCCCAGCAGCTGGCGGTGGCCTACTCCTACACCCTGGTCGCCGGGCCGCTGGCCTGGCTGCTGTGGCGGGCGATCCGCAGGAAATTGGCCCGGCCCTGCGCTGCGGACTCCGCGATCTGGTCCCTGCAGGCCTCCGGGGTCTACCTGGTTTCGCTGATTGCTGCCAGCTGCTCGGTCCTGGGCCTGCTGGCCGGGCTGGTCAACCGGGCGCCGGAGGGCGCCTGGCAATCCTCGCTGGGCACCGCGCTGAGCTGGGGTGCCCTCTGCGCCTGGCAGCACCAGCAGCTGGCCTCCCCGAAAACCGCGCCGCAGCAGCTGGGGCAGCTGGCCGGCACGCTGGGCAATGCCTTCAGCATGCTGCTGTTCGCCCTGTCGCTGGTCTGGGCGCTGCGCGTCGCGCTGCTGATCATGATCCGCCCGGACACCACGCTGGCCGGCCCTTCCGATCTGGATCGGCTGCTTGCCGCGGTGATCTGGCTGGCCGGTTCCGGGGCCCTGTGGTTCTGGCACTGGAAGTTGCGCCGCGTGCAGGAGCAGGCCGATGGCTTCAGTTCCCTGGCCTTTGTGGTGCTGGCCATCGCGGCCCCCGCGGCCGCCTGCTTGCTGGCCACCGCGGCGCTGGTGTCCTGGGCCCTGCCGCTGCCCTGGGATCCGGCGGCCCAAGCCGAAGAATTCCGGGCCGAGGTCCCGATGCAGGGCGCGATCATGCTGGCGGCCGGGCTCATCTGGCTCTACCACCAGCTTCAGCTGCGCTCCGGCATGCATGTGGCCGCCACGGTCAGCGCGGCCCGGTTGGCGGTCAGCGGCATCAGCCTGGCGCTGCTGGCCACCGGACTGGGCATGGTGGTCAACGCGTTGCTGGCATCCATCTCCGCCCTTCCGGGCAGTAATGCGTCGGCCGAGGTGCTCGGCGAGGGCTTGGGCCTGCTGCTGGTCGGCGCCATTAGCTGGTTCGCTTTCTTCCGGCCGCTGCAACCGGCCTGGCCTGCCTCGCGCGGCGCCTACCTGGTGCTGTTCTTCGGGGCCAGCTCGGTGGTGGCGCTGATTGCACTGCTGGTGCTGGGTTACCGGATCTTCGCCTACTTCCTGGAACCTGGCACCGGCTACGGGACATTGCTCGATGCCGTGCGCGGACCGCTGGGCTGGCTGGTAGCCACCGCCGCGGTCGCCGCCTACCACTATGCGCTGTGGCGTTCGGGCAGGTCGCAACGGGCCGAGTCCGCCGCGCAGGATCCGGCCCGATCGCACGCGACGCCACAGCTGCGGACACTGGTGCTGCTCGCCCCGGCCGGATCTGAACGCCTCTTCGCGCAGCTCAGGGCCCTCGGGGACCTGAAGGTGCAATGGATCCGCACCGCCGGCCCGGCTCTGGATGACGAGGCCGACGCGGCCGTGTTCGCACGGATCAATGAACGCCTGGCCACCGAGCCGAGCTCATTCTTGGCCATCGCCGGCCCGGACGGAGCCGTCCAATTCACCGAGCTGGCCTAGGCCTGCTGCCATGGCCTCAGGGCAGCAGGCCCAGCAGCACCCCGCCGGCCGCGGCCATCACGACTACTATCCAAGGGGCCGTTTTCCAGGCCGTCAGCAGCACCAGGCACAGCAGCGCCAGCGTGAAGGAAGCCGCCGAGGTGATGGCCGAGGTGAAGACCGGATCATAGAGGGCCGCGGCGAGCACGCCCACCACCGCGGCATTCGCCCCGCGCATCGCCGCGCGGGCCCCGGGCCAGCTGCTGATCCGGTTCCAGAAGGGCAGCACCCCCAGCAGCAGCAGGAAGCCGGGCAGGAAGACCGCCAGCAGCGCCAGGGCCGATCCCAGCAGCCCGCCCGGGCCGGACTCGGCCAGCACCCCCAGGAAGGCGGCGAAGGTGAACAGCGGTCCGGGCACCGCCTGGGCCGCCCCGTAGCCGGTGAGGAACTGCTGTTCGCTGACCCATCCGGGTTCTACCAGCGCGCTTTGCAGCAGCGGCAGCACCACATGCCCGCCGCCGAAGACCAGCGCGCCGGAGCGGTAGAAGGCGTCGAGGAAGGAGAGCAGATCGGAGCCGGTAGCCAGGGCCAGCATCGGCAGGCCAACCAGCAGCAGGGCAAAGGCGCACAGGCAAGAAATGCCCAGCGCCCGGCTGACCGGCAGGCTGAGCCCTGCCCCGGTGGCCCCGTCCTTCTCGCGGCAGAAGCAGTACCCCGCCACCGCACCGAAGGCAATCGCCGCGATCTGCCCGAGGGATCCGGCCAGCAGCAACGCCGAACCAGCCGCGACCACCGCGATCGAGGCCCTGCTCCGATCCGGTGCCAGGGACTTGGCCATGCCCATCACCGCCTGTGCGATAATGGCCACCGCCACGATCTTCAGCCCGGTGAGCACTCCGCTGCCCAGCTGCCCGGTGAACAGCGACGCCCCGTAGGCGAAGACCGCCAGCAGCACCGCGGAGGGAAGGGTGAAGGCCAGGAATGCGGCCAGCGCCCCGCGCAGCCCGGCACGATGCAAGCCCAGACCGAAGCCGACCTGGCTGGAGGCGGGTCCGGGAAGGAACTGGCTCAGCGCCACCAATTGCGCATACTGCTGGTCATCGAGCCAGCGGCGGCGGTCGACAAGTTCTGCGCGGAAGTACCCCAGATGGGCGATCGGCCCGCCGAAGGAAGTCACCCCGAGCTTGAGGAAGACCCGGAAGACTTCGCTCGCCGATCCCTGGGTGTGGTGCTGTGGTTCCATGGATTCCAGCATAGGGGCAGCAGGAAAACGGCAGGTAAACGCGTGACCTGCCGCGAACTCTCAGTTCAGGGCCGGGGTTTTTTCCCTGGTCCCTGCCGTCGGCTTTCGGTGGCCTGCCAGCGAAGCCAGGGCCACGGCCAGCAGCGTCAGGATCGTGCCCATGACGGTCGCCGGGGAAACCGAGGAACCTGCGGCCGGGGCGAGGACATCGAGCAGCAGCGATCCGATCAGCTGCCCGCCCACGGCCGCCAGGCTGGTGACCAGCACGCCCAGGCGCTTGATCGCCATGACGGTGATGCCCACAAACAGGCAGCCCAGCAGCCCGCCGCTGTAGTACCACCAGTGCGCCGGGAAGGGGTTCAGCCCGATCCCTGCCGGCAGGCGCAGCAGCATCAGCGCCACCAGCACGGCAAAACCGGTGGCGAAGTTCACCAGCGCCGCCGCGACGGCCGTGCCGTAGGCCGCTGCCTGCACCCCATTGGAGGCTGACTGGAAGCCCATGAGCACGCCCACCACCGCCGAAAGGATCATCGGCAGCAGCAGGGCCAAGATGTCGGCGCCGGCACCGCGCGGACTGGCCGCCCAGATCACCCCGGCGATGGTCAGCACGGCGCCCAGCAGGCGCAGTGCGCTGATCTTGCGCGGCGGCGCCCCGCCAAAGCCGATCCGGTCCATGGCCATGGATCCGATGCACTGCCCGGTGACCAGGCAGACGGTGAACAGCGCCACGCCAACCAGCGCGATCGCGGTGGCCTGGCTGAACACGACCAGCGCGCCCACGACTCCCGCCGCCAGGTACCAGCGCGGGAAATCACCCCGGGCCAGCGCGCCGGGCACCTGTGCCACCGAAGCGCGCACTGGCGGGATCAGCAGCGCCAGCAGGACCAGGGCCGCCAAGCCCACCCCGAAGCTGATGGTGGATGCGGTGATCGCATCCCCGAGCGCCGCTCCCAGCGCCCCGTTGATGCGCGATTGGGTCGACAGCAGCAGGCCGGCGGCGATGGAGAGCAGCACGAAGAAGAACGTGCCGCCGGTGCGCCGCTGCGGTGCGGTGCCGGGTTTCGGAAGGGTGCTGGGTTTCACGCAAGCTGCTTTCGTGCCGGAGGGCGGAAGGGGCCGGGAGGAGGCAAAAGCGGGACCCGGCGAACCGGGTCCCGCTTGGGCTGGCACTACTTGGCTGCGTCGCTGGCCAGGATGTGCGTGGTCGAAATGACCGTGGCCTGCTCGACGCCGGCCAAGGCATCAATCAGCGACGCCAGGATGAACATGGACGAATCCACTTCCAGCTTCACCGGGTACTGGTGGATCAGCATCGCGACCATATCGCGCACCGCCTCGGCCACCTCGTCATCGCTGAAGGCCGGGTTGTGGCCCACCAGCACATCCGAGGGGGCGTCTTCGCGGGCCGGGACATAGCTGACCGCAAAGGCCAGCGGAACCCCGCCCTGGCTCTTGGGCTTATCGCGCAGCACCAGCGCCGCCTGGGCGCCGGTGTGCTCGTCGAGCAGCATGCGCTGGGCCGAGCCCACCGTCATCTTGGCCGGATCCCACTGCTCATGGACCTTGTTGTAGAAGTCCATGACCAGCTTGGTCAGCTCGACGCTGCCCGTGGACAGCTCCTCGATCACCCGGTCGTTGGTGTCGAACACCGGCTCGGCCAAGGCGCCGGGCTCCAGGATGACATCGCGCGAGACCTGGATTTCGTCCAGGCCCAGTGCCTTGCAGAAGCCGGCTGCCGCGGTGGCCGGATCGCCCGGGGTCACCGTGTAGCGGGCCTTGAGCTGCTGTGCCTGATCAGCCGGAATCTGCTGGCGCAGCTTGGCGACCAGCGCGGTGCCAACGCCACTGCGGCGCTGCTCGGCTGCTACCTCGACATATAGCCACAGGCGCTGCGGGTGCAGCGAAGAAGCGAAGACCACGCCGGCGCCGATGGCCACGCCATCAACGCTGGCCACCAGCGTGCGGGAGAACGGCGCATCGCTATTCTCCCGCAGCATGGTGCGATCCTGGTGGGCCTGCGGCGAGCGCGGATCGCCAAAAACCTGCAGCAGCTCCAGGTCGTCCCCGGAGCGCCAATCGCGGAATTCCAGTTCGTTCATCGGGCTCTAGGCTCCGTTCAGGCGCTCGGAAAGGTAGGTGGTGACCTGGTCCAGGGACACGCGTTCCTGGGCCATCGTGTCGCGCTCGCGGATGGTCACTGCCTGGTCTTCGAGGGTGTCGAAGTCCACGGTGATGCAGAACGGGGTGCCGATCTCATCCTGGCGGCGGTAGCGGCGGCCGATGGCGCCGGCATCATCGAAGTCGATGTTCCAGCGCTTGCGCAGCTCGTTGGCCAGGTCCTTGGCCTTCGGCGAGAGGTTCTCGTTGCGCGAGAGCGGCAGCACGGCGGCCTTGACCGGAGCCAGGCGCGGATCGAGCTTGAGCACGGTGCGCTTGTCCACGCCGCCCTTGGTGTTCGGTGCCTCGTCCTCGGTGTAGGCATCGACCAGGAAGGCCATCATGGAACGGGTCAGGCCGAAGGAAGGCTCGATCACGTATGGGGTGTAGCGCTCGCCGGTGGCCTGGTTGAAGTAGGACAGCTCGGCGCCCGAAGCCTTGGCATGGCTGGACAGGTCGTAGTCGGTGCGGTTGGCAACGCCCATGAGCTCGCCCCACTCCGAACCCTGGAAGCCGAAGCGATACTCGAAGTCGATGGTGCCGGCCGAGTAGTGCGCGCGCTCGTCTTCTGGCACGTCGAACTGGCGCAGGTTTTCTTCCTTGATGCCCAGATCCAGGAACCATGCCCAGCAGTCCTTGACCCACTGGTCGAAGAACTTCGGCGCATCTTCCGGCGCGGTGAAGAACTCGATTTCCATCTGCTCGAACTCGCGGGTGCGGAAGATGAAGTTGCCCGGGGTGATCTCGTTGCGGAAGGCCTTGCCGACCTGGCCGATGCCGAATGGCGGCTTCTTGCGGCTCGCGGTGAGCACGTTGGCGAAGTTCACGAAGATGCCCTGCGCGGTTTCTGGGCGCATGAAGGCCAGTCCCGCTTCAGAATCCACTGGACCCAGGAAGGTCTTCATCAGACCGGAGAACATCTGGGGTTCGGTGAACTGGCCCTTGGTTCCGCAATCCGGGCAAGCGATCTCGCTCATGCCGTCCTTGGCCGGACGGCCCTTCTTTGCTTCGAAGGCCTCGATCAGGTGATCCTGGCGGTGGCGCTTGTGGCACTGGATGCACTCGACCAGCGGGTCGGTGAAGGTCGCAACGTGTCCGGATGCTTCCCAGACAGCCTTTGGCAGGATGATCGACGAGTCCAGGCCAACCATGTCTTCGCGGCCGCGAACGAAGTTCTGCCACCACTCGCGCTTGATGTTTTCCTTCAGCTCGGTGCCCAGGGGTCCGTAATCCCATGCGGAACGGGAACCACCGTAAATCTCACCAGCCTGGAAAACGAAGCCTCGACGCTTTGCGAGGGAAATTACCTGATCTAGCTTGGACTGTGGCGCCATATCAACTCCAATGGAAATTACGAGGCCGCTGGTTGCGGTCCGTAGAAAAATACATACCGTTCAAGGGTATCGTTTCCACGGCTCTGAGACTAAGCGGATGCGGGTAACGCGAAAGTGAACTTCCCCGCTCTTCGCTGCATCATGGCACCTTCCTCTCCCAGATAGGGAAGAATGGAAGCCATGAGTGCCAATGAAGCTTTTGACCTAGAAATCCGCGACGAATCCATCCGCTTGGGCCAGCTGCTTAAACTGGCATCCCTCGCCGAGGACGGAATCCATGCCAAGGAGCTCATTTCCGAGGGCATCGTCACCGTTAATGGCAAGGTCGACACCCGCCGCGGAGCTCAGATTCGCCCGGGCGACGTCGTCTGTGTCAATGGCGAGTGCGTGAAGGTCGCGTCGCAGCAGTAGTCACTTCTGCCCGAGAACGACCTTCTTGAGAAACGCGTTAACGTCTTCAAGTTCTTCCATGCTGACCGAGTGCCCGATCTGCGGATAGGTTTCGCTGGTCAGCTCGGCGTGCTTGGACACCCATCCAAGGGTGTATTCAATCTTGTCCCGGGTGATCACCGGATCTGCCAGATCCCTGCCCCAGAACAGTGGAATGGGATTGCGTTGCACTACTGCGTCGTCGAAAATCTCTAGATCGCGCGGTTCAACGGCAAAACCGGAAAGTCCCACCACCGCGGTGATAGCGTCGCGCTGGAATCGGGCCAACGAAGTTGCCATCGCCATGCCTTGCGAGAACCCCAGCAGCGTCACCGACGAATGTTGCTTGCTCAGAGGTTCCAGCAGCGCCCATAGCGCCACCACGCTTTGTGAGACTGCCTCGGCCGAGTAATCAATTTCTTGGGTCAGCGGGAACCAGCAGTATCCCGGACCGGTTTGCAAGGGTGCGCGCACCGATAGATAAGTGAACTCTTCCGGAAGGTATTGCGAGAGCCCCATCAGATCTTGTTCATTTGATCCGTACCCGTGCAGGAACACCAGAAGTGGCGTGCCCAATCGAGAATCGTCGTTGCGGGAAATGATGGCGACCGGCGCGGTCTCGGATGAAGTCATGTGCTCAAGATTAGCGAATACCGCAGTCGGCGGTCGGCCGCATTGCCCAGTAATCACCGGCAGATGAAAGAATTTTCCTTTCAACGAACATTGTGAACGACGTTTTTCATTCGGGCAGCATTGAACTTGTTGGCTGAATTGCGCGCACAAAGAGCGCGCGAGATTCGCGGCGACTGAAAAATCTTGTCACTCTGGATATGTTGATGGTTTCTAAGCCGGCGTCTGGTCAATTCAGTAGGAACTGACTGAAAAAAATTTTCATTCCCGGACGCAGCAGGTGTCCTCTATGCCGAAGAAGACGGCCAGAAGTCGCGTTGGGCTTAGGCAATCAGCATCGATGCTGTCACCGTTCCGTGCTTATGGGTGGTTTGAAATTCCGTAGTGACAGAAAATTTTTGTCACTCAACGATTCACAGATGATCCGTGCCGGTCAGGCAGAGTCAGCTAGTGGGTCCGGTTCTACCGGATAGCCGAGAACTCTCCTGATGTCTGAGTTCAATTGAACCTGTGGGATAGAGCGCGGATCAGGTCTCTGCGGGCAATGATCGTTCACGTGATCCAAGCTCTCCACAACATCAACGCTCTCTGGAGTAACAATTACATGCAGCCCATGTGGCGTTAGCCAAGATCTAGTTCCATCGGGCCGAGCCTGAATTTTCCAACCTAATGCATGCTTGAACATTTGATGCTGCTTGCACAACAGGTGCATATTGTCTCGATCGGTTTTGCCACCATGGGCCCAATCGTCAATATGATCCATTTCTGAACGGTCAGCACTGCGACGGCAGCCGGGGAAACAACAGTGAACATCCCTGTGCCGAAGCAAATCCTTCATTCCCTGAGTGGGTTTGTACTTTTTGCGTTCAACATCAATAACTGCGCCTGTCCACGGGTCAGTCAGCACGCGTTGGAAAGACGGCGCATCCTGAGCCAATTGCAGCGCCAGGCCTGCAGGGATAGGTCCTACGCCTTCCAAATCAGCAAGGGCTCTGGTGGGATCTACCAACATGTCCAGCGCCGGAATAGTAATCGACAAACGCGGCTTCAGTGGAGTTCCTTCGCTGCCTGGCCAACCGTTGATCAATGCGTCAGCGTACAAATCCGCCATCAGCTGATCGCTGGTGCGCTCGTCATCGGGGTCATTAACCTGGTCCGCCGCCCAGCGAAGCGTACTGGCTATTGACTTGATTACGTCTGCACGGTGATTGAGCTTGATGGTGCCCATTCCGCTGTCATCATCTATCCAGTAGGAGACTTTGCGCGAAGCTTCTGATTTCCTGTGGCGTTCTTCAGCTGACTCCGGGTTCATCCGATCGTGAAACCGCCGGGCCCTTTGATAAATGGAATCATCACTAGCCGTTTTAGCGGCGGGCAGCAGGATGTGCTCCATGATCTCGATTTGTTCTGGAGTGAGATCCTGGGCGCTTTTTACCAAGAAGCGAGCGGCTTTCAAGGTAATCTCCCCAGCAGCTAACGCCATCAGGGTGTCTTTGCAGACGTAGCGCAATCCCTTTGCATAGAACATTCGCTTGCTAACCATCTGCGGAGTTTCCCTCAAGGCGATGGCTGCTTCAGCAATGAAGTTGGAGTTGATCATCTGCTCATCGCCGGGGTCGACACGATAGTATCCGGCGCTGCGCTCAGCTTCGCGAGCCTCCTCAGGCGAGTCGGATCGCAATTCAGCAAGGGTGTCGGAGAATCCTTCACCAATCTGTTCAACTGTGTCAGCCAGCAAAGTGGCAGTAAGCCCTTCAAGATGGCTGTGCATCCGCTGAATCTTCTTCAACCGACCCAGGGCATCGGCAGCCCCGGAAACCGGGCCGGCATCAAAAAGCTCGGCCGCTGTATTCATCATCGGTCCATTAAACAGTTGATGCTCAATATGGCTCGCAAAGAATGAATCCGCGTGCGATTCCTTGCGTGCGCCCGGAGGCAGCAACGGCAGACGATGTTCATCGTCATATTCTTCTGTAAATTCTGGATTTCCCATATTCAATTTTCCCGCCAGGCACCGACAGTTTGGCCCGGATTATCACGGAATGTGGACAGAGATCAGAAATTTTTTTCTTGAATTTCTCGTCATGAATTCGGGCGTTGCCACGGCTAGCCAGTCGGCAGGTCTCCAGTGCCCAGTCATGTGTGATTGCGAAATGGTAAATCTTTCACCCATCGAGTGTTCGAAGCTACTTTTCATGTTTGGCTAGTAATAAGATGCAATTAATCACGCCAATGAATTTTCCTCAGCAAAGTGCTGGGTATCTACGAATGAAGGTGCAATGAAAAATAGTGAGATCCTCAACGATTTCGATGAGTCGATTCCTGATGATGGGATCAATTTTGGATATATCGAGGACGAGTTTTCCACAGGATCCAATTTTATTGATACGTCCTTCTCAGTGATGCCGATACTCCTGGGTTTGTTTGTGGTGGTCTTCGTCGCCGCGGTGATATTCACCGTCTACGTTCAGACGCGAAATTACCGCAAGATCAAAAGCGCTGGAATGGATCCTATTACTTTCGAATCCGACCTGAAGACTAAATTGGCTCAATCCAGCCTGTTGGCACCCAAGCAGTCCCTGGAAGCTAAATTGGAGGAGCTCTCCGGCCTCCGGTCCCGTGGAGTGATTACAGCCGAAGAATACGCGCAGGCTCGCCAGGATCTACTCAGGGACTGGCGCGACGGGTGAAGTAGATCATCCCGGAGGCTGATTGACGGACAGTTACCATAGGGTAACAATGTAGATTGTGCCTAAAGATCTAGACCTTGAAACTCCCGATTCCACAACAGAGACACTTCATCCATGGCGTCGCTTCGTCGCTTTGGGCGACTCTTTCACCGAAGGAATCGGTGACCCCGATCCATCAAATCCCGGCCGGCATTTGGGCTGGGCCGACCGTCTGGCCCAGGAGCTGAGCAGCACGGTTCCGGACTTTTCCTATGCAAATCTGGCGATCCGCGGCCGGTTGATCGGGCAGATCGTCTCGGAGCAGGTTGCTCCGGCCATTGATTTGAAGCCGGATCTGATTTCACTGTGTGCAGGCGGCAATGACGTGCTGCGCCCGGGCGGGGATCCGGACAAGATTGCCGATATTCTCGACGGAGCGGTGGCCGAGCTGAGCGCGACGGGTGCGACGCTGCTGATCGTCACCGGTCCGGATATTCGCGATACACCGGTGCTGGGCAGCATCCGCGGCAAGGTGGCGATCTACAACGAGAATATCCGCACCGTGGCAGCGCGCTATGACGCGATCGTGGCCGACATGTGGGCTTTGCGCGAACTGCACCAGTCGCAGATGTGGGCACCGGATCGCCTGCACTTCTCCCCCTTGGGCCATCAGCGGATTGCGGCCATGGCCCTGGATTCCCTGAACGTGCCCCACTCGATCGACACCGAGGTGGCACCCGTGGCGGATGTTCGAAGCTGGCGGGAGGCGCGGATCGAAGACCTGCAGTGGGCACGCGAGCACCTGGCTCCGTGGGTCTTGCGCCGGTTGCGCCATCAGTCCTCGGGCGACGGAATCACCCCGAAGCGCCCTTCTGCGGTGCCGTTCACCGCGCCAAAACCCAACGATTCCCTGGGCGCCGGCGACAGCGCGCAGTAGTAGCACTGCAGCAGCACTGTGGCAGTACAGCATGAAGGGACAGCGTCCACCGAAAACTGGTGGGGCTGTCCCTTCGCGGTGCTGATCTAGCGGCTGAAAACCAGGCCGCGCAAAACGCCATCGAGCTGGCTTGCATCGGTGAGGAAGCCATCGTGGCCGATCGGCGAATCGATGTAGTGCACCGGCGTGGGGGTGGCCAGGGAAGCGGCCAGCTGTTCGGATTGCTCCGGGAAGTACAACCGGTCCGAGCTCACCGCGGCCACCACCACATTGACCTTTTCAAGCCGAGCCAGTGCGGCGCCCAGCGATTCGTAGCCACGAGCCACGTCATGGCTCATCAGCGCCTCGGTGAGCAGCAGGTAGCTGTTGGCATCAAAACGATTCACCAGCTTGGCCGCCTGGTGATCCAGGTAGCTTTCCACCTGGTAGCGCCCGCGCGAGCCGTCGAACTGGCCGGCAGGCTGCTCGCCGGGCTGCGCGGCCCGGCCAAAGCGGGCCTGGAGCTCGGCCTCGGAACGATAGGTGATGTGCGCCAGGCGCCGGGCCAGGCCCAGGCCTTCATCCGGCCGCGCACCGCTGGAGTAGTAATCGCCGCCGTTGAAGTTCGGATCCAGCCGGATGGACTGGGTCTGCACCTGGGCAAAAGCGATTTGTTCCGCGGTGGCCTGGGCGCACGAGGCCATCACCACCAGGTTCTTGACCTGTTCGGGGAACTCGACGGCGTATTCCAAGGCGCGCGCCCCGCCCATCGACCCGCCAATCACCGCATGCCAGGAGGTGATGCCCAGCAATTGTGCGAGGCGCGCTTCGAGGCGCACCGCGTCCTTGATGGTGACAAAGGGGAAGCGCGATCCATAGGGCACGCCATGCTCGTCGGGCGACGACGGGCCGGTGGAACCATTGCAGCCGCCGATCATGTTCACGGCGAGAACGAAGTACTTGCTGGTATCGATGGTGGCCCCGGGGCCGACAAACCCGTCCCACCAGCCGGCGCTGCGCGAATCGCCCTGGGCGACGTGGGCGTCGCCGGTCAGCGCATGCATCACCAGCACGGCGTTGGAGCCGTCGGCACCGAGGGTGCCCCAGCTTTCGTAGGCCAGCTCTACCTGTGGCAGGTAGCCGCCGAATTCGAAGTGGTGCCCGCCGACGGCCCTGCGGCGCATCATGCCGTCCCGGCCCTCGGCGAGCTGTGGTTCTTCGGTGGTTGCAATGGATGCCATGCCTAGAGGGTTTCCTGCAATTCCTTGTTCGCCCCGGCCGAGTCGCCCAGGGCGGCAACAGCGTTGAAGCCCAGTTCCAGGTCGGCCAGGATGTCCTTGATATTTTCCAGGCCCACGCTGATGCGGACCAGTCCCGGGCTCACCCCGGCGGCGATCTGGTCGGCCTCGGACAGCTGCGCATGGGTGGTGGAGGCCGGGTGGATGGCCAGCGAGCGGACATCGCCGATGTTGGCCACGTGGGAGTGCAGCTCAAGCGCGTCCACAAACGCCTGGCCGGCAGCCGCGCCGCCAGCCAGTTCGAAGGCGATGATCGAGCCGGCACCGTGATCGCTGTACTTCTTGGCGCGCTCGAACCATGGCGAGGAGGCCAGGCCGGCATAGGCGACCTTCTGCACCTCGGCGCGGGCCTCGAGCCAGCTGGCGGCCTCGCGCGCATTTTCGCCATGGCGCTCGATGCGCAGGGACAGGGTTTCCAGCCCCTGGGCGATCAGGAAGGCGTTGAATGGGGAGACCGAGGCGCCCAGGTCGCGCAGCAGCTGCACGCGCGCCTTGAGGATGTAGGCCAGGTTGGCACCGAGAATGCCGTTCACGCCCAGATCGCGGGCGAATACCAGGGAATTGTAGGACTCGTCCGGGGTGTTGAAGCCCGGGAAGCGCTCCGGGTCCTGGGCGAAGTCGAAGTTGCCAGAGTCCACGATCACCCCGGCGATCGCATTGCCGTGCCCGCCCAGGAACTTGGTGGCCGAGTGGATGACGATGTCGGCGCCGAATTCGATCGGGCGAATCAGGTAAGGGGTGGCCAGGGTGTTGTCCACCAGCAGCGGCACGCCATTTTCGTGGGCGATCTTGGCGACTTCCTCGATATCCAGCACGTCCTGGCGCGGGTTGGAAATGGTTTCGCCGAAGAAGGCCTTGGTGTTCGGGCGGACCGCGTCGCGCCAGTCCTGCAGGTTATCCGGGTCGGCCACGAAGGTGACCTCGATGCCCAGGCGCTTGAGCGTGTGCTTGAGCAGGTTCTGGGTTCCGCCATAGAGGCTGGGGCTGGCCACCAGGTGGTCGCCGGCTTCGGCCAGGTTCAGGATCGCGAAAGTGGTGGCTGCCTGGCCCGAGGAGAGCAGCAGGGCACCCACGCCGCCTTCCAGATCGGCGATCCGGGTTTCCACCGCGTCGGTGGTCGGGTTGCCGATGCGGGTGTAGATCGGTTCCAGCTCCTGCAGCGCGAAGCGCGCGGCAGCGCTCTGCGCGGTCGGGAAGACAAAGGAAGTGGTCTGGAAGATCGGCAAGGCCCGTGCGCCGGTGGCGGGATCCGGGGTCTGCCCGGAGTGGATCTGACGGGTTTCAAATGACCAGTTGCTGCTCATGGTTTCCTCCAAAATAGTTCATGCGACTTTGGGGGTAGACCACTGAGAAGACACCGAGAGGAAAGACCTCGCCACGAAGCCTTCCAGGGTTACCCGCGCTTGTCCCCAGCTGCCTTGTGCACCTGGGGGCCAGGTCTTCACCCGGGGCACCCCACCGCGGTTGGAGGGTTGCCGCCCAGTAAGCCGGGGCTTGTTACTGGGACTCATGACCTGTTTCCAGTGTGCCCGAAAACCGAAGATTTTTGCAATGCGGGCACCGCAAAATGGTCTCAATCGGTCATATTTCACATCCATGGCGCTTTTGCCGCAGGGAATTCGATTCAGCCAATAACCTTAGGGTGGCCTAAGTAGAGACTGCGGTCACATGTTGTCATGATGGGCACATGATGAGGCTAGATCACGTTAGTTATGCCTGTGGCCCGGATGGGCTGCTGCCAACCGCGCAAAGAATCTCCGAGTCGCTCGGCCT
>Ga0308169_10001869_pt1 | contig 23222 bp, 36 predicted proteins | sample PhyBR1_2_FD_202139 | JGI IMG/M metagenome (GOLD analysis project Ga0308169, IMG submission 202139) | Phyllosphere microbial communities from UC Gill Tract Community Farm, Albany, California, United States - DLSLSB.R1 | ecosystem: Host-associated > Plants > Phyllosphere > Unclassified | place...
CATCAAGTCAGGTAAGCTGGATCTCGGTCGCTCTCTTCCGCAGAGCAAGAGAGCTGACAATCCATATTTTGGAACAGAGATGATCAAGAGTTTGTGGTCACAGAAAGGGTGAGCTTTCTCGAGAGTCCTGATCATCGAACAACTTTGGGCTGACTCTGCTCTCTCTCGACAGGAAACTCATTGGTCAAATCCTCTCTCGCGCTCATCGAACTCTACCACTTCAAGAACAACGCTCCGCCGTATCGACCAAGGTCAAGTCCAAGCTACGAAACCCACTTCGACTTCGACGACGAACGAAACAGATTGCAGCACCCGTCGCTCCGTCACCGTCAAACGCAAACTTGCAAGCGACCTCCCTCACTTCTCCACTCCACCTCACGACATCTTCCGAATCTTCCGCTTCATCATCGTCGACTTCTTCTCGAAGAATGGAACTCCAAGATGAGCATTTCGCTGAGGAGGGGATCAAATTGATGGATCCGTCAGCCGAGTTCACTGCCGAACCTGATCAGCAATCGATCGAAGAGTTCTATGAGCGTCGCCGTCAGCTCGATACCGACTCGAATAGTCCTCGTTCTCACGCAAGTCCACGCTCTGCGAGATCATCTTTGAAAGATGTAAGTTTCTCCTCGATCGCTCGACTTTCGCGATCACCTGCTGACAAATTCACCAATATAGGCTACCTCTACGACTGCTTCGAGATCAACTTCGATGTCGTCAGGTTTCCCTCCCGTTTCAGCAACCTCTCGCTCTTCTTCTCATCAAGGATCCTCGAAACATCCCGAAATGAGCTTCCCCTTCCATCGACCTCTCAGAGAACCCTCTACAATGTCTGAAGATCAGAAACGAGCCATGCTCCTAGGAAATAACTTTTGATAGACCTTCGTGTATCTATTTTCTTTCGTTGCTTTGTACCCTTGTTGTCTTTAGTAGTCCCGCTTTGTAGCACTATTCTCTCCACGTAATCACTAGAAGCAATTTCTGAGAAGTAGCTTAGTTGCGGGTAGAGTTGTACAAACGACAGGAGAGACGAGAGACTGAAACTAAGTACACTGCTCACTCTTCCTCTTCCTCTTCTTCATCCTCTTCGATGACAGCTGTTCTCACCGCCGACATCGTCCTAACTCCTCTGCCCCCACCTCCAGCAGCTGCAGCTGAAGATCCATTCACTCCAGCATATCTTCCTTCGAACAACGACATTCCGCCTCCTCCAACGAAGGTCTTCTCCGCGATAGGGCTGTCTCCTGCACCTGCTCCGCCAATCGCTCTCGTCTCATCGACAGTACCGAGTGAAGTCGAAGATGACTCGACTCCGTTGACGTTTGTTTTCGCTTGACCCAACCCACCTCCATATCCTTCCAATTCATCCTCGTCATCAACCCAATCACTCTCTCCATAGTTGCTCTTCGATGCAAACACATCTCGTAAAGGAGGTCGAGGCGGAGGAATGTTCTTTTTGATCGAGGAAGAAGAAGCGGGATGGGAATGAGGTTGTAGGGGAGAACCAAAGAGATGGGTCGATTTGTGGGCAGAGAACGTCGCGTGATGTTGCTGAGCGCGAGTTAGGGAGGAGCTGTCGGATCGAGAAGAAGCTCGAGAGGAGGAGTGGTGAGGTAAAACAGGACGAGCGAGATGAGTCGATGCTGGCGGTGCTGAAGATGAAGAGGAAGAAGAAGAAGAGGACGTGATGGGTGCAGCTGAGAAGTCGCCGCTGAGAGTTCTCAGAGCTCGGAGACGAGCCTCTGCTCTTGCAGCGTCGTCGATCGGAGGTTCTTGTTTCTGCAAGTCCCGATCTTCCGTCTCATCTTCCTCCAAGATTGGCGCTTCTCCAGCGTCCCCAAACGTATCTTCGTCGCTGCCTCCTTCACCAATCGAACTCGTGCTGGATCGATGGGTACGAATCGAGCTAGCTCCCGATGCGCTCCTTCGATGATTGTGTCGACCATGTGAGGGGTGTCTCCTTCGAACAGTAGTAGTGGTCGGGGGTCGTCGATAAACTGCTTCCTTCCCGAATGATCCAGCTGAGGAGGTCGAAGGAGCTTTCGTATGTCGATGTCTGCGAGCTGAATGAGGAGGATCTGAAGGTGAACCTGGTTGATTCTGTCCACCATTGAAAGATCGGATCGATTGTGGTCGAGAGTGCTCCCCTCCACTGACCGAGGTACGAGAACTATCGGACCTTCGACGATGGTGAGCGAGTTGGGGTCGAGCGAGTTGATCGTGAAGAGCGGTACGATGTGCGGAAGAAACGGAAGATCGACGAGAGAGGGGAGCGATACTGGCATTCGATGATCGACGACTACCGGGTAAAGGTCGGCGAAGAGGAGAAGCGACGTAGCCCGATTGAGCAGGATTCGATCTGTATCCTCCATTGAGCGATTGACTTCTTCCTATTGAGCTTGCACCCCCAGAAGCGAAAGATGAAGAATCGTTGCTCCGACCTGGAGAGGTTCGTTTGTTTCGTTTCTTCTGTCCATCTCCAAACCAGAATTTGAGATTCGCGAGTAACTGACTCCCTTTCGTCCCTTTCTTGCTACTCGTACTTCCCATTGGTGTGCTCGAGGCTGACGCACGAGGTTTGCCGGAAGAGTGAGAAGAAGTGATTGTGTCGAAAGTTTCGACAGAGTCGGCGAGGGAGACTGAGGGAGAGGGAGCGGGAGAAACGACTGGTTGCTTCGAAGTTGGTCGAGGAGGAGTCGAAGGATCTCGAAAGGGTGAGCTACTGCTGTTGCGTTTCGGGGAGGAAGGGAGCGAGGTAGCCGGGAGAGGAGGAGTTCGATTCGAAGTGTCGAGACTGTCGAGAGGAAGCGAGCTCTTTCTTCTGAACAATCCAGAAGGTTGTGGTTCGGTGCCGACATCTTCCTCCTTGCCTTTGAGGTTGTTCAAGGCTGACGTAGCTCGAGCGAGGAGAGTAACGCTGCCTGATCGACTCCTCCGATTTCTCGCTTCTTCCTCATTCCTCGGTTTGCCAGGTGAGAGCTCGAGCGGTGAATCAAGGGGTACGAGACTCGTGTGACCCGAGAGGGGCGACAAGAGAAGGTCGTCTCTCGAGCGAGTTCGTCGACGGGTAGGAGAACTTGGATCGATCGTCGGGAAATATTCGACAGCGGGAGTAGGCGCGCCTGATGAATGTGATCCTAGGAAGTATTCGAGTCGATCTTCGACGGGTACAGAAGGAACAATCGTTGTCGAGTTGAGAGAGGGAGTTGATCGTGAAGATTTGAGCGAGAGAGGAGATTGAACTTGTTCTGTCGAGAAGAGGTCTTGAGTTGGCGTCGATTCTTCCTCCTTGCTCTTGGGTGGCAGCTCCAGCACGACCTCGTCTAATTTGTCTCCTGAGCTCTCCCTCCGTACTCCAATCGACGAATTCCGACTCAACCCTCCCGTCGATTTCTCCGTTTCCCCATGACTCGCCGCAATCGCCTCCGCCTCCAATCTCGCCGCTTCCTTCTCCTCAATTTTCCTCTTGAGCATCCAGAATGTCGCCGAAGTACTATCACACGCGGAAGTATTGACAGAATGCACCATTTGACCCGTATCGAAACCCAACCCTTCCAATTTATCCAACAAGTCTTTCTCTTCTGTTGCAGAGAAGAGGTCGTCCCGATGCGTGGTCGATAGCATGAGGGAGAGGTAGTCGACAGGGGGTAAGAGAGCGGAAGGGGATGCGGCGAGGTGAGGTTCTTCTTCGATTAATGAAACGAGTCGTTCGGAAATGATCGAACCGATTGAACGTCGTTTCGTTCGTGCGGGTGTACGAGCATGAGGAGTTGAGGCGCCATGGGTGCTGCTGTGGAAAGGAAGGGAATGGACTGATGAGGAATTCGAACGATTTCGCCGCAGTGAGGGAGTGTCGAAAGAGCCTCGAGAAGGCGGGACTGGAGAAGGAGGTGCAGAGAGTCGACCCGGAGAGGGTAATGTAGAAGGTTCGCCGAGGTTTATAGGTAGAGTCGAGCGTTCGAGGGGTGAGATCGAGCCTTGTAAAGTCATCTGTGATTCGTTCCTTGCGAGAACCGGTTGGTCGCCTCGATCGTCCTCCCTCCTTTTGCCTGCTTTCACAGCACTCATAATCTCCTCCTCTACGTCTTGATCCCCCGCGACAGAAGTCAACGGACTACTAGTCTCCGTTCTCGCCTGACTGCCTGACTCTAAATGACTCGATTGACTCGTCTCGTCTCCTTCTGTCACTCTCGACAATTCTCCTCCATGACTCCGATGACCACCTTCTTCATTCGAGAGGAATCCGACAGCAGGTGAAGAAATGTAAGTGTTTTCCTCTTGTTCGAGAATCGCAGGAGGGTGATCAAACTCTTCTTGTGCTAGTTGACCGGTATTGATCTGATAGGATGATATTGACGAGGAGTGAGAATGGGAGCGGGAGAAGGTAGGGCGACGAGTGACGGCTGGAGTAGGACGAGTGAAGAAAGCGTGAGAGAGGATCTGTTTGAGCGAGAAACGCCGCATAGGATCGAGGACGAGGATGTTACGAATCAGATCGGCGGCATCTACGCTCAATCTCCATCCTCATCAGCTTTTCGGAATCTGATTCGAACGAAAAGCTAGCGAGCGTACCTTCATCCAACCAAGTCGGAATCTCGTATTCACACTTCAAGATCATTTCCTTCATAACCCCTTCATCGTCATCATCGAAAGGTAAACTTCCCGTCACCAACGCATAGAATATGACACCCAACGCCCAAATATCGACCTCTGATCAGACTCGACGGGGGAAAGTCAGCAAATTCGATTCTCGCCGCATTCAGACCAAGTGTGACCCACCTTCTCCCAGATATTTCTTTCCCGACACTACTTCAGGCGCACAATACCCGAGTGTCCCTACCCAAGTATCCATCCACCTCCCCCTCTCAAACTCTCTTCCAAACCCCAAATCTGCAATCTTGACCCTACACCTCTCATCCAACAATACGTTCTCCAATTTCAAATCCCTATGTACTACTCCCTCTCCATGTAAATATCCAATTCCCAAACACAACTCTCCGAAAATCGTTCGAGTTTCAGAGAGGGATAAACGACCTTTCTCGACTAGGTAATCGAATAATTCTCCACCTGCGCAAAGTTCCGTGATGAGGTAGATGGAGGATTCAGTTGCGATCAACTCGTAGAGGGATAAGACGTGGGGATGTCGAAGTCGTCGATGGTGGTGAATTTCGCGAGTTAGGAGTGAAAGAGGGGAGGAGGGATCAGAGGTGTTCTGTTACGAGTTTGGGAGTGTGAGTAGAGTCGCTGAACGAGGAGAGAGAAGAGAGGGAGTAGAAAACAGTACATACAGATGGGAGAGATTTCGGTACTTGTTTGATCGCAACTCTGGTTCCCGTCAATCTATGTACTCCTAATCTAACCTTTCCAAACGTGCCTGTAAATCACAGATCCTATCGCCTTATCAGTCGAGCTCTGGTACAGTAGAGATAAAGAGTGAATGGAGCCAAACTTGCCTTCACCGATAATCTTTCCCAAAGTATAACCTCCGACCGATTTGATTTCAGTCCTAGTCAATTCAGCAGCGAGTGCAGAGTAGGCCGAAGATAGTTCTGCTCGTTTCGCTAGTTGACCTCTGACGGTAGTGGATTGTGAAGTCGAAGAAGTGTTTCGAACATGTTGACCTCTTGTTGTTGTTGTGTTATTGGACCCACCCGGTCGAATCTGCATCTACGCTTTTCCTTTCGTTTGAACTCTTACTGATTGAGTGACTGTATTTGGGATGAGGAGGGAGAGGGGAAAGGGGAAGAATGATGTTTTTGGAATTGAAAGAAAGAAAGAGGTGGGGAGACCGAGAGACGACAAGAGGAGGGATGAGTCGAGTGCGAGAGAGCGAGAGTGAGGATAAGCTAGGGAGAACTGAATCGATTTGAGCAGAAACGAGTAAGAGAGTGAGAGAGAGAGAAAGAGCGAATCAATTGAAATTGCCCGACGACCTTTGGCAACATTTTCGTAAATTCAGCTGAATATACGACGAGGGATAGTACGTTATCCAGTATTCAATCATCGAGTCAGAGCAATACTTTGATGAGAGATGAGATTCCACTCTCTCATCTCTGCGAAACTCTCACTCTGCACTCTTTCCTCACCTACTCGACTCACTATGGCTACTCAAGCACTCGGATCACACTTATCAGGACCTACTCAACGTCAATTCAGTCCTTACGCCGTTAGTATAACCTCGCTTGCATCTCCTTAGGAATCAATTCGTCATCTCCCTCCTCGACAACCTCAGCAACACGCTTCACACAAGATACGAGAGAGTGCTAGGAGCTTGAGCAGCTATATAGGGCTCGCGGGCCGACTGAAGAGCTAGGCAGAGGATCGGGAGGGGAAACGCTGATGAGGCTTTCATCAACTCAGTTTGATCCTTCCTCGAGCTACTCGCATTGAAACAGAAGAAGCATCCATCTCAACCCCAGCTAAGCAATCTCCCCCTTCCCTGCGAACGATCAAACTGACTCTCTCCTCTCCTCTCCACTCCCTTCTTTCGCTCCAACTCTCTCTCACAGGATTCCGGTGGATCCATCCTCGCAATCTCTTCGCCAGGATTCGCAGTAATCGCTTCCGACACTCGACAATCTTCTGGTTACTCGATCGAGACGAGAACGGCTCGAAGGATTTTCCAATTGACGGATGAAGCGACTATTGCGATTCAAGGTTTTAAAGGTGATGCAGACGCTTTCGTAAAGAGACTGAAACAAAATTTGGAGGTATGTTTACGCTCTCTCACTCTCTAGAGTGGGGAGGGAAAGAGAAGAGAGGAAACTGATGATTTGAGAGAGAGTTTCGATTTTAGTGGTATCATCACACTCACAACGAAGTTCCTAAACTAAAGAGTATTGCGAGATTGGTACAAACAATGTTGTACGGTAAACGTTTCTTCCCTTATTACTGTTACGTGATTCGTACGTTCCCCTCTTCCCTCTTTACTCTTCTTGACTCGAGCTGATGTGAGTTGTCGGAGTGGTAGTGGGTGGAATCGACGCGGATGGAACTGGTGCTGTTTACTCTTTCGATCCGGTTGGTTCGTACGAGAGGGAATCTTGTCGTGCTTATGGATCGGCTCAATCTTTGGTTCAACCTTTCCTCGACAACATGGTTAGCCTCTTTCTCTTTCTCTCTCGACCTCTCATCTCGCAATTCCAGCTACTAACCAAGTATGGGTGAGCTCGTAGGTGTACAAGAAGAATCAATCACCTTTACCAGGAACTGCACCTTTGAAATTAGGAGAACGACCTGAATTTGATTTGAAGGAAGTGTTGGAGTTGGTTACGGACGCGTTTACGGGTGCTACAGAGAGACACATCGAGGTGGGAGATGGGTTGGAAATGCTCGTCGTCGAAAAGGGGAAAGAAATGAGGTGGATCACCCTTCGTGAGTTTACTTGGTCTTCTTTCCTTTCAGTTTCTCTTCTACTCCACGATTCCAATACGGTCTCTGTCATTTGATCGCTTCCTTGGAGTCGCTACTGACGTTTACCTATTCGTTGACAGCTCTCAAGCGCGATTAATGAATCAAACTTTGCTCCCACGAAGTAGCGCATCTTCTGTTTCTCCCCTGCAGTACACCCAACTCGAAGCTTGCAATCATCTCTGTACCTATAAGCTACTTTCTTGCCATTCTTCTTGCGAGTGCGACAGGAGAGATGGAGATTTCGTCAGTTGTCGAGTTTCGATTGCGAAAGTAATCTTGTCGACTTGTTTTTTCGGTGTCGCCCATCGCTATTGATTCTCCTTGTGGACATACCGAATTAGCGTACAATCGCCGAGAGCGTTGCGAAAGTCGAATGTTGCTCGTCGTCTTTCGAGAGTTGCTCTTTCGCTTTCCTTCCATTCTCTCTCTTCTCACAAACCCTCAGAAATCCCCTCAAAGTAGCTCAGATATCTTGGCCTACTACTCTAGACCACTCCAAGCGGATCCACGTCCTCCCCTTCCTCGGCTCTTGAATCCCACATCATCAATCTTTCCCCTCTCATTTCCGCTAAGTACAAGGGATGAACTCGCTCTACACCCTCGCCCTGCGGCAATCCACGTCCCTCCAATCCGACCTCACCTCGCTAGAGAAACTCTATACTTCCCCCTCGACTTCCCACCCCGCCTCAACTTCAGCTCTCCATGGTCAAATCAATGCGAGTTTGGCTGCTTTCGATAGGACAATCGAGGATTATGATTCCATGGCTAGGAGGGAAATCGTAGAGGTTAAGAAAGAGAAAGCAGTTTCGTTAGTCTCTCTCTCTCTCTTTCATTCTCACTCATTGCTCGCGAAATGGCGACTGATAGTGAGGAGAGGGACTGAATGAACAGACGTGTAGCGAGGTTTAAAGAGGATTATATTTCGTTGAGGAAACAATATGAGCGAATAAAAAAAGAAGGAACGAGTACCGTCAGTCAGCTTTCCTCTCTTCCAAGTCTTTTTTCTACCTGACTCTTACTGACAATACCTCGACGAACTCCGAACGAATAGAGAGTGACAGCAGAACGAAACGAACTCTTCACCCCTTCCTCAGCAGCGACCGCCTCATCCTCCTCAATTTCACATTCCTACACTCCCTCCGGTTCAACCTCTTCCTCTCGTCTCGCACCCCGACCACCAAACTCCTACACTTCCGACGCAACTTCAATAAACATGGCTTCAGGTGGTAGTGGTGGGGGAGGACAATCTTCCTCTTTCAATAACAACCAAAATTACGGTTATGATTCTCGCACGAACCACGCTCTGAAAGAACACGATTTCTTTTCTTCGACTTCTTCAACTTTGGATGCTTATTTGGCCCAAGGACAAGCAGTGTTGGGGAATTTGACTACTCAGAGGGAAGTCATGAAGGGTACGAAGAAGAGGTTGTTGAATGCAGCGAATACTTTGGGATTGAGTAGGGAAACGATCACTTTTATTGAGAGACGGACGAAAGCAGATTGGTACATCTTGGTAGGAGGGGGAACGGTCACGTTGGTTTGTTTTGGGTTGATCTTGAAGTATTTCGGTTAAGAGGGAATCATAGACACTCTTCAAGTATGCTACAACTCCCACGGACTGTGAGCGGAGAGAGTTCTAGTAAAAGGTAGGGAATGGTATTTCTCTGGTGTTCAAGCGGTAACAAGCGTTCAATCACGCGATCAACAAGCGAATTCAAGCACTTCCTCTTCTGTTTCTTTCCTCAAGCGTCTCAGTCACTTTCCTCCTCATCTTCCTCATCATCATTTTCATCATCATCGCTCTCCTCGTCCTCGCTGCCATCGTCAGATCCTGATCATCCTCAACTTGATTCATCTTGCTTCATTCCGATTTTGACTACTTGTCCGGCTTTGACTTTGTTGAGCGAGGGTCCACGCTTGAGCACGACTTCGAGCTAACAAGGAGAGCATCGACACAGCATAAGTAGTTGAGCGAGTTTTGCGAAGGACGAAGGAATCGGAGAGCGTACTAGGTCTTGACATCCATAAACTTGTTTTCTCCTCCTTTTCGAACCGTTCTTCCATACAAAGCATTCACCGAGTTCGACCAGGTCGTCCCAGGTCGCGATAGTTGGATCTAAGTCGGCAGCTTCAAGCATGGAGTGAATCGTTCGAATCTGTCGAAGGTGAATCCCAGTTTCAAGAACGTGGAAACCTCGACGATTTTCGTGTTCTAGTATCTCCGGGAATGCCCAAACGTGAAAAGAAGTCGGAGTGCAGTAGGAGAAATGTGACGTGGCGAGAGCGAAGAAGGTAGAGTCGTAAGTTGTTGATGGGTAATTCGAGGGTTCCTTCGAAAGACTCGAAGTTTTGACTTCGCGATTGGCAGCGATGATGGTACGAATCGCTTTGACTCTGACATATTCGACGTATCTAGATAAGTCTTCGTGGATAGCGGGCTTCGCCTTGAGGAGGGCTTGTCTCGAAGAATCAGCTTGAGGAGGTTGCCAAAGAAGCTTCACCGATGAAAGACTCATGAAGGCGTGAGCGTCAGGGAAGATCCTCATATCGGTCGAGAGTTGTACTCATTGATGATTTCGTCGTAGTAACGCTGGACTTGTGGCTGTCGTGACCATCTTGCTTGTCGTTCCTTTCGAATGGAGATATGACGCGAAATGAACAAACGGTAGACGGCCCAAGCTATGAGAGCGACTCGACTCATCTGAGTGGATGAAACACAATAGAAGGCCCGTACGAGGAGAATTGTGACTCACCTTCGGGATCAGATTGAGGAGAAGCTTTCGGCATCTCGTCCTTCGCGGCCCATTCTGCTAACCCCCAACTCCCATCCCAGAAGCAAGCGATCTCCTCGTCCGTCCACTCATCAGTATCTCGAAGCAGCTTGCAGATACTGGAGTCAGATAAAAGTGAATACAGGCAGGCAGAATGAGTGATCGCGCGAGAAAGCAAGACGCACTCATCCAGCTTGTTCTTCTTCGTTTCTCGTTTGTCGGTATAGGCAACGAGATGTCTTTGTTGTCGCGCACGCTCAGCGATTTCGACTTCTTGTAAACACTGTGGAATCCGGGAGTGAGTAGGGTATTTCCGTTCTCGAATTCGGCATAACGAACCTTCTCCTGTTCCTTGACCCATCCCTGACGCATCTCGACATATGTTGACACCTTGTCTGCAACTGGAAGCGACGCCGAAGACTTGCGGCGAGAACGAGTTCCAGAGCGCGAACTGAGCGACTGAATTTGAGAAAGGATCAAATCGTCTTCCTCCTCAAGTTCTTTCAGCTCGTGATCGACTTCGGCGAGATCTCGGATTGAGTATATTCCTGTACAGAGGAGATCATATCAGCGAGCGAGTAGCGACACTTGGTAGAGAACGAGAGAAATCGAACGATAGGCGTGACGGACCCAAGGCTCTTTTCAAGACAAGTCATCGGGATTTGTACGGCTTGAAGAGTACAGGAGCGAGCTTACCACTATCCTTGTAGCGCACGCAATCCTTCGCTTGTGGATGCAGGTCAGGCCAGCTCTTGCGCAAGTCTTTCGAGCAGATCACGCTGTCATTGCGATCGATCAGCTTCTTCATTGTTCTTTCACGTAGAGAGAGGAGACCAACAGCTCGGATGAACACTTTCCGCACAATCGTGTGAAGAAGTGGAAATCCCGTAGCCAGGGATCGTGTTTGGCAGCGCAGTTCTGAACGCAAACCGTCAGCCACGGCTTGGGAGAGGGGGAGGCGTCTCGTACCTGACAATATCTTCCGTACACGAGAGTAGCCATCTCAAGCTCTGTCATGTCGCTCGGAAGAGGGTAACCATCCCTTTTACGACGAGAAGCCCAAATCGAACGAGCTGCTTTCGAAAGAAGAGTTCGTCGGAAAGACTTGTTGACTTGAGCGAGGTTGATGAGATCGATTCCTTCGAGATGAGAGCAAGTCTATTGTTCTAGAGCGACTAAGCTTATGCAGTGGAGAAGTGGGAAAGAAAGGGACTCACCTCTGCGAAAATATCGAATGGCATCCTCAACAACAACTTTGAATCGTACATAGATTCTACTTTGTCATCCTCTTTTTGAGTGCTCTTTGCCTTGCGTGGTCTCTTCTTTGAACGTTCTGAGGTTGCAGAAGGGAGGGAGATTCTCAATCAGCGAAACAGCGACAACGAGACAAGAGAGGGACTCATAGGACTCACTAGTAGCTTCCCTAGCTCCATATGTATCTCCTACTACCTTCTTGATCACTCCAACACTTCCCATTGACTTGATTTCACCGCTTTCATCTTGATCTTGATCTTCTGAATCGATATCTTGATCACTGTCGACCTCTTGATAGTTGACGGTACGTTTCCTAACCTTCCTAGAGGTACTTGCCATGTTTGAAGCAGTCGAATCGGAGAAAGCGACAGAAAAAGTTGAAAGTGAGAGGGAAAGCCTGTGCAATTCGACTATCGCAAGAGAGCGACTTATAAAGTTCTCGAAGGAGCAGCGGCGAAAGGAGCCGATAGCTTCACGCGAAGCTGATATCGTCCAGTTCACGTTGCACGAGATCCCTTCGCTTTCGTTTCTTCGGACTCGACGAAGTTCGCAACTTCGCAATTCTCACGAGTCGCTAGTGAGCCACTACAGCTGGTGATTCTCCGTCACGGCACCGTAGGAGACGCCGAGCACTGATGGAGTCAAAGCGATTGTCAAGCGATTCAAGCACTACTTTCATTCTGTTCCTCAAGCATCTTCTTCCGCACTCTCCTCGTCTTCATCCCCATCTTCACCTTCCGTAGACCTCTCCTCCTCCTCCTCGTCGTCATCATCTTCTTCTTCTTCGCCATTCTCAAGCTCGTCTACTTCCAAGAGATACTCGAGGACGACTCCATCTCCTGCTCGAACTTTCGCGTTCGATGGTCCGCGTTTCCTGACCACCTTGAGCTGATTCGACGGTAAAGTTGTGATCAGCGATAACCCGACGATAGTCTATAATGAGATTCAACATACGAGAGTTAGACAGTCGTAAGTCACTTGACGCTTCGAAGTGCTTGGATCGTTGTTCCAAAGGAATCTTTTCCCGACAGCGACGAGATCCGACCAAGTTGCGACGAGAGGGTCGAGCTCGGCTAGTTCGAGCATACAGCGTACAGCGCTGATTTGTCGAACGTTCATGCCGTAAGCGGAGACGGCGTAGAGCCCTCGCGAGCACCAGTTCGAAGAGCTTGTTGACTCTTGGAAAATGTCGGGATAAGGTCGAGCTTCGTAATCTAGTCGATGATTCACGAAAGTATACTGAACAAATGTGGAAGTAGCGAGATTGAAGAAGTCGGAGTTGTAAATCGACTCTGGGTAATCAGAAGGGTTGAGCGAAAGCGAAGAAATCTGAACGTCGGTATTGGCAGCGATGATGGTTCGAATAGCCTTGAGTCTTGCAGTTTCTTTGTACTTGAGAAGATCTTGCTGTAGTGAGTCGTGGATGTTGTCGAAAGCTTCGCGAGAGGAATCAGCTCCGACGGGTTTCCAAAGAGGGAGAATGCTGGGTAGGTTGTCGAATCCCCACGAGTCAGGGCGAACGAAGTCGTCTTTGTCGTACCCTTGCAAGACCTCTCTATAATACTCCGACATAGCATAGAAGCGCTTGTTCTGAGCCTGCTCTTCTTCGATGTCAGCGTCTCGTTTCGCTTGTTTCGTCATCGAGCCCTGGACCACGTTGCGGAATGCCTCCCAAGCTGTAGCAAGCGTCGATTAGTTCCACACAGTAGAGCTCAAAGAGGAGATCGAGTCAAGTCGTACCTGCTGGATCGGCTTCTGGAGAATGACGAGGAACCGAGACAGCGTTTGCGTCGAGATCGAAACCGGAGTAAGGTCCTTTGTAATGGCGGATTTCGTCTTTGGACCAGATGCCAATAGCTTTGAGAGACTTCGAGAATCTGTATATGTAACGAAAGGATCAGGAGCGCGAAGTACTCGAAAGGGTGGAATAGTCAAACTCTTTGGCCTGTTCCTGCCTCTCTCTCGAGACTTGCATCGCGACTTCGAATCGACGACGTTCTATCAGATTTGTCGATGCCTTGAGTGCGTGAGATATCTGTCACCTCGGCAAATATCATCAGTACGCGAAATGCTCTGAAGGGCTGAAATGAATAGCTACCTTCGATTCTTTCTGGACCCAATCGGAGCGCTCCTCGACGTATCTCTTCACAGCGTCAGCATCTGGGAGAGGTCCCGTAGATCTTGGTCGACTGCGAGTGCTTGACTTAGCTTTGACAGATTCGAGTTGAGCCAATGCGGCTTCGTCTTCTTCTTCGAGATCTTTGAGTTGTTCATCTGCTTCGGCTAGATCGGCGACGACGTAAAGGACTACATAGGAGCCGAATGAGCTGTGTGTTCGAGATAGCAGAGTCCGAGAAACGGAACTGACTCCTGCGAGGATCGTATTCTGCACGTCAAGCGTTCGTGAAGTGGATACGACTGTTCCAACGAAGTGCGAAGGGACTTACCTCCAACTTGATACCTGACACATTTCTTGGCTGCTGGATGAAGAGCAGGCCATTCCTTGCTCAATTTTCTCGACACGATTAGGCTAAAGCGAAATCAATCAGTATCTGCAGTACAGCTTTTTGGGATAGTCGCGAAGAAGGGCTTACAGACTTCTAGAGCACTTCTCGCAGTAGCGACATCTGAGAGCGAAGCGACAGGTGACATTCTTCTCGGTCCCGCAGCCCTGCGAACTCAACCGTCTAATCAGAAGAGAACGTAGATCTCGTGCTGACGAGAGACATACCTGACAATGCGTTCCGTACACGAGAGTAGCCAGCTCGAGCTCAGTCATGTCATCCGGAAGAGGGTAACCATCTGCTTTACGACGAGAAGCCCAGATCGAACGAGCTGCTTTCGAAAGAAGAGTTCGACGGAATGATTTGTTGACTTGAGCGAGGTTGATGAGATCGACTCCTTCGAGGTGAGAGCAAGTCTATCGTATTCGAGCGAGTTAGCTTTGCGGTGGAAGAGAGTAGGGAGAGAAAGAGACTCACCTCTGCGAAAATATCGAATGGCATCCTCAATAACAACTTTGAATCGTACATAGATCCTTCTTTGTCCTCCTCTTCTTGAGTGTTCTTTGACTTGCGTGATCTCTTCTTTGAACGTTCTGAGAGGAGGGAGATTATCAATCAGCGAAACAGCGACAACAACACGAGAGAGGGGGTCATAGAGCTCACTAGTAGCTTTCTTAGTTCCATATGTATCTCCCGCCGTCCTCTTGATCACTCCCAAACTTCCCATTGACTTGATTTCACCGCTTTCATCTTGATCTTCTAATTCGATATCCTCGTCACTCTCGACTTCTTCATAGTTGATAGCGCGCTTCCTAGCCTTCCTAGAGGTACTTGACATCTTTGGAGTAGTCGATTGGGAGAAAGCGAGAGAAAATAGTTCAATGTGAGAGGGGGAAAGCAGCGAAAGGTGAACGAGACTTTCGCAAGAGAGCAATCTCGAATCTCAAGCGAGCGACGAGGGTTAGAGGTTACATTCTCTCAAGAACGTCTCCTCGCGCAGCTCTCGTTGCTCGGCTTCGGTTTCGTCGGACTGAATTTCGCAACTTCGCAAATCTCTCGAGTCGCTTGTGAGCCAGTAGCTACACAAACTTCGACACTCCCTCTTTCACTCTCCAACAGACCGTATAACCTCGACGATCGGACGATGTAGACTCCAAATAGGGATAACTCGACCCTTCGTCTGTTCGCAACTTCGTCCCCTCCTCTTGGTACTCACTCATTCCTTCCGTCTCATTCCGGTTCTCGAGAAGTTCAGATATGATATGATGTAATACAGGCACTGATGATACTCGAGTGAATATGACTGATCTCTCGTTCGCTACAGTACAGCTTTCGGGAAACCCTTCATACTTTGCCTTACTCCCAAATCCGCTGCAACATCGACAAACTCTCAGTCAATCCGTTCAATTCGCAAGAAGGAGTAGAGAGCTTACCTAGTACTTCCTCACTTCCGCCTAGAATCGAATCAAACTTGTACGAAGATTGATGTTGATTGATGAGAGCTCCCATTCCTCCGACTGTGATACCTCGTCCACCGAAGATCTGGACGCAGTCATCCGAGATCTGTTGTCCTGAGACAGATAGGAACGTCTTGAGGAGAGCCATCGGTCCTGCGAGAAGCTTCGACTGATCCGAATACGACATTGTGCACCTGCGGGGGAAAAAGGGTAAGCTCGCAATTTCGCAGACGCTGCGAGAGTGAGCGTACATCTGTAGAGTGATCTGCTCCAACCACGCTTGTCCTGAATCGATCTTTGCGATGATGTGCGCGAATCTTGAGAGTCGCGAAAAGAAAGCGTTAGTCTACATTTCCTCAATTCGGACAAGACGAATGACTCACTTCTGACGAACGACAGCGTTATCGATCAATCTCTTCCCTTGCACCTCCCGCAAGTGAGCCCATTTGAACGTCTCCTCGTAGATCAATCTCGAGTATCGAGCGATTCGAGCGCAGATCACCCATCGTTCGTGATTAAAGCTGTCGATGGCAAGAACTCCCCTACATCAGTCAATTGCTCGAGTGGATAGAGGTGAGATTAGGACCGACTTGGATAGAATGACTTTCAAACCATTTCCTTCGCCTCCGAGCACGTTCTGCGAGCACCAAATCCGTTCAATCTCGAGCTGAGGTGATTGTGAAGAGAAGTTATGCTTACCTCGACAGGAACCCTCGCACCATCGAAGAAGACATGAGCCGTTCCAGCAGCGTGCGAATACGAAGTCTTGATAATCTTCGTCTCGACTTCGTCGGTTCTCGGAATCAACATCATCGTCAAAGCTCTCGGTCCCGTTCGTACTCCGGTCATGAAATAATCCGAGAAGTTTCCGCTGTACGAGGAGGTTCCGATTGAAAGTCAGCTTGATTGAGCGAAGCTTGCGAAAGAGAACTCGAACGTACTTAGTGATCCATTTCTAATCGACATAATTTCCGAATATCAGCTATTAACGACTCAAGTAAGAAGAAGGACCGAAGGTTGAGACTCACCTTTGAACCGTGAACGATCCAATACTTTCCACACTCTGATTTCTTCGCACTAGTTTGCATTCCCGCAACATCACTTCCTGCAAACGCTTCACTAATCGCCAACGAGATGAACTTTCTACCACTATTGACCAGGCCTCACTATCAGTTTCGGTTCCGGGAAACAGCAAGAGATGGAGGGAAGTTTTTCGAAACGTACGCTAGAATCTCTGGCAGAACTTCAGCTTTCATTTTATCCGATCCAAAGTTCAAGACCGGTGGTAATCCAATAACCATACCCGCCTGAAGCCCTACGTTCCCCTCACCTCAAAGCTCCATCAGTCTCCCAATCACGAGTCTCTCGGGAAAAGAGAGGCGAAAAGCTCACCTGCCATGTAACCTGGAGCACCGATTCGAGAGAGTTCTTGAACAACGACGAGCTCATGGAAATAATCGAAATCTTCTCCTTTCAGTCCGCCGGGGAGGGTTAGACCGTGGAGATGTTTGCCGGGTCCCATTCGCATCGCATCTGAGGAGAGTCATCATAGTAAGAGGCGGGCCGAGAGTGAGGAGGATGAAGATCGTAGTCGGATTCGGCGTAGAAGAGAGTCGAGGAAGGCGAGTGCGAGAGATCGAGGAAGAGTTTGCGAGAATCAGAATCAGCACTCGCAACGACAGGATCTCATTTCGAAAGTCAAACTCACGGATGTTCCACTTTGGACTCCCCATCAACTCTACCAATTTCCTCGATGGTCTCTCATGTGTCAACTCTTGAGCCCTCGCTTCCGCCTTGACATTCTCATCGAAAAACTTCCTCATTGCCTTCTGCAGCGCTCGATGGGATTCCTTATAATAGGGACTCGAGAATTTCGGATCTAACCAAGTCGGCTCACTGTGAGGTACAGGGGAGAGTTCGCCATTGACGGGTAGGACGTATGGGGGAGGCGAAGAAGTGTCGAGCGTTCCGATCTTGAGTCGAGCATATTTCGTTAGGATCTCGGAACGGTGGAGGCCAAAGAATTGTTTCGAGGAATCTTTGCCTGCTACGTCCGAGGCGAGGAGTAATCCGGATCCACCAGGATGCAAGTCGAGAAATTTCGTTAGACTGCGCAAGGAACGAGAATGTGAGTTGCGAGATTCGAGAGAGAGAGGGAGAGAGGGAAAGCGCACTCGTAAACGTCGTTATTGATGATTGTCCAGATATCTCCTTCTTTGTTGTGCTAGAGTAGAGCGAGAATGAGAAGTGGGGCTTGAGCGAAGTTTGAGGGAGAAGAAAGAGCGAGACTCACCTTGGAGACTTCGCTGAGAGTGAAGCGTTTAGTAGTAGCCATTCTGTCGTCGATCGAGAGTCGTCACAAAAGCTTAGAGAGTGAAGGGAGAAGTAGAAGAGAGAGAGGTGGAGAAATCGGTTCGCGATTTTTACGAGCCGGTTGATTGGATTTTACGGAGTTAATCGAGCTAAAAGTGCATTCAAGCAGATAGAGCCTTTCTGTTGATCAGTCGTAGCAAGTGAGAGTAAGGTATGTAGCAAAGTTCCTCAAATCTTTCGTCGCCGTCGCTGTTTTGTTTCCCCCCCCCTCTCTTTTCAACCCCTCCTTTCACTCAACCGCTACCTCAAATTGACCCCAGAATACAATCGGAATGGCACGTAGTAAATCAAAGAAGAAGCAAGAAGTCGATGATACAGAATGTGAATTTCTTTGATCAACAAACCCTGTCCAACTCTCTCCTACACCTCACTAACGCGTCATTCGAACCATGCACAGATACCGTAGAAGCTATCAAAGATCATGATCGTAAGGTAAGTTCTCACTCTCTTAAACGAGAGTTGGTTACCCTCTAACCTCTCTCTGTCTCTCTCTCGCTCGATATCCCCCTCGTACAGGGAAAGTTACGATACTTTGTCAAATGGAAAGGGTACGATAAACCTTCAGACAACACTTGGGAACCAGAGGAGGAAATCAAGCAAGTCGTCTTTCTCCTTCATTTCACTTTCACCCTCTCTCCCTCTCCTTTCCGACTTCTCGCTGACTTATCACAAAACTCTGATCTTACTCGTCGAAAAAAAATAGGAGTATCACTCAAGTAGTTGAGAAATATTGGAAATCGAAGAAACCAGAAGAACGATTGGAACGTTACAAAGTCAATTCGAAAGAGTACAAAGCGTTGCAAGCTGAATTACTCGAGGGCGAAGACGAGGAGGAACAAGAAGAGGGAGAAGAAGAGGAGGAAGAAGAAGAAGAGGACAAGAAGAAGAAGGCCAAGAAGGGAAGGGGGAAGTCTAGTGGTGCGGGTAAGAAACGTAAATCTAGTGAACAGGCGAATGGATCTAGTAGTAGTAAGAAAGCAAAGAAGGAAAAGAGTGAGGATGAAGTTGAGGAGACTGAGAAGGAGGGAGAGGTCAATGGGGTCGAGAATGGGAATGGCGAGGAGGCTCTCGAGGCGGGAAGTGAAGGGTGGGATTCGGGTACGAGAGCTTTGATTCCTTGGAAAGAGATTAGTGAGAATCAGAAACTAGGTGGTTGGGAGGTAAGCACTCGCACTATCTCTTGTCTCTGATCCTCCTTACTGACTCGGGGGGGTTGAAATTTGGATAGGATTTGATCTTGAAGATCGATACGGTGGAGAAAGATGAGAATTCGAAAACTGAACCTCAAGGAGTTAAAATGTTGTGTATTTGGCACAAAGTGAATCACGATGGAGATCATTTCGAATCATGGGTACCGGCAGCAATCTCAAGAAAGACTTGTCCTCAAAAGATGCTCGATTTCTTCTTGGTCAGTTCTCCCCATTTTTCACTTTTATGATCAGAGAGCTGATTCCCGATATGGTGTACAGTCAAACTTGAAGTTCCGCACGACGGATGGACTCACTGAAGAGGATATGGCGAAACTTGCCGAAGAAGAAGCAGCAGAAGCAGGAGGAGGAGGAGAAGAACGTCAAGATTCCCCTGCTCACGGAGAAGTCGAACTCTGAAAACCCCCTTACCTCGCCTTTTGTCTACTATCCTATTCTCCTCTCCTCACAACCGCTTGTCACTATACCTTCTGACTGTTTTCCCCTGCTCGTTCTCGATATCGTTTTTTTCAAACCTGTTTGTAGTTTCACTTCTTTCTTTCTTTGGTGTCTCACTGTCTGTTTGTACGTCTCGATGAAACAAGAGCAAATCAACCTGTTTGCCAACGGACTGTCAAGAATGCCAAGGAGATTACAACATTTGATCTATAGGATTCTAGCTATTCACATCTCCCTTTCCTCCTCTCGTCACTTCCTCAGCGTAAAGTCAAAGTCCCCTACGACCGCACTTGCGCTCGAGCAAACATGTTGTCTATACAACCCACACTTGATTGAACCTGGTTTGAACCGTAGTACTTTATAAGCATCTCAAGACGTCGCTGCATCACATATCGTATCTGTACTCACCTTTCGCAGGAACCGTCACGTTCTCAATATAATACTTTATGAGCACCTCAGATGTCGCCACATCACAGACGGTATCTGTAGGTTGAAAAAAGGCTACCTATCAGCCGAATTGCGAAAGGGATAGAAAACGAATTCGAGCCTACAATCGATCATTCCGCCCTTTCCCCATCTTACAAGCATTCTATGCTGCACTGTTCTACCCCAATACCTCTCCGCCTGACACTCCATCACATTCCCCTCGCATCCCTTCTTTCCACCTTCGCCCTCATCGAACTCGATAGTAGAAATTTTGATCTTGTTAGGTTTGACGAGTCCTAAGGAGAGTACGTAACCTCCTTGATCGCGCGAGAACAGTTGAGTTAGATGGAAGAACTTGTAGGAGGTTGGGAGGTTGGGATGGAGGTGATAACGCCATTTACTTATGAAAGGAGGAGAGAGGAGAGGGTTTAGTTTGCGAGGGAGAGAAAGAGGGAGGAGGATGTGGAAAGCGTACAAGAGATGTGTTTGTGAGGGTTCGGAGGGTGGCCAGGAAAGGATCTCGGTACGTTGTCGACCTTTCTCATCGCAGCAAGTTTCTGTGAGCTCGTCGATAGCTACGAATCAGCACGAACTTGGTGGATTCAGGAGCGACGAACAGCTCACTTTCTCCTCCCATATGAATCGTCAATGCATCTTTGATATCTACTGCCTGACCCTCCAAGCTGTTCCAAACACCGAATCAAACGAGGGTTTAGCTCTCACCGCCAAAACTCCAGTCTCCTCTCTCTTCTCACTTACTTTGCGCCCTGTTCGAAGATTCCACTAGCTTGCCATTTGATTCCTTTCCTCAACACTCCCGACTGTGCGCAGCTTCCATCTGAAATGAGAGGACCTTTGAGAATTGGAGGGAAATGAGGAGGGCAATCTCGAGAGGGTGGAGGGGGACGAGGAGGGATCGCGGGTGGATCTGAAGGGCGAGGTGGGATTGGTGGAGGTGGCATTGAAAGGCTAAGCTGAGGGAAGAGGGAGAGAGAAGAGGAAAGAGATCAAGGGAGAGATGAAAGGGTTCCAGTCGACAACATCATTCGGAAAGGTAGCTGATGGTCGTTATCAGTCATTCGAATGCTTCTTGAGCGGTTCCCGGTGGATTCGTCCCTATCGCATCGAATGGTGGTGAGCCGAAAGATTCCTTTCCAACCAAAAAATGATTGACTCTTCGACTTCCTCCTTCTACCTCTCCTTCCTCTCACTCGTTAGCTCTATCCCGCCATCAAAGCGATGCCACGAAGATCACCTCCTGCACCACCAAGAAGCGTTTTAATCATCGGAGCTGGAGAATTCGGTTCAACCACTGCATTAGCACTCGCTGAAGGACCTAATCGAGGTCATGAACACCTCATCACAGTAATAGAAAGAGGGGGAGAGAATGGTTTCGCATCAGACGCAGCTTCAAGCGATTACAACAAGGTAAGGTACTCCTTTCACTCTCTTTCACTCAACTTGAACACTGAACCCTCCTCTCCCCTTCTCTCTCGTTCAGATTGTTCGATCAGAGTACTCTGACCCATTGTACGCCAAATTAGCGAGGGAAGCGATTCATCTTTGGGGGACTAGTGAGAGGTGGAAAGAGTTCTATCATGCGAGCGGAGTCATTGCGTTAAGTTCGAAGGAAGATCCTCAGACTGGTTACGTACAGAAAGCTTATGAGTTTAATAAGCTGGAGTTGGGAGAGGGGGTTTGTGAGTGTAGGGAAGACGAGGGGATGAAGGAATTATACGAGGAGGGACATAGTACCGGTTCGTTCAAAGGGGATTGGGGTGTGAGTCCCTTCTTACCTCTCTATAATCGCGATCCAGCTGTTGATTGAGAATGCGAAGCGATACAGTACAAGAACAAGAGTGGAGGATGGGCCGCCTCAAGAGATGCAGTTTTATCAACCATTTCCCTCTGTCGCAAACTAGGAGTCCGCTTCATTTCCGGCGAAGCTTCTTCTCTCCTCTACAACAGTTCTCGTACCGACGTCACTGGAGTCAAACTCTCGACCGGTCAAACCTTCCTCGCAGATCTCATCATCTCAGCTATCGGTTCTTGGACACCCCTACTCCTCCCAGAACTAGGAGAGAAGTGTCTTCCGACTGGACAGACTGTCGCTGTGATTCAATTGAACGAGGAGGAAAGGAAACGATATGAGAATGTACCAGTTTCGTTATGTATGGATACTGGGTTCTATTGTTTCCCTCCCACTTCTGCCGGTCTCATGAAATTCGGTACGCTCTCTCTTCTCAATCTCCTCTGGACATTCCTCTCTCTCGAAGTTGACGGATTTGTCGAGTGTAACATTAGCGATTCACGATCGAGGATGGTTGTCCCCTAATCGAGAACTAAAACTCCCTTCTACCCCCCGTACCTCCTTAAGTCGAGGTTACGAACATCAACAAATCCCTTCTTCAGCTCTCGAAGCGCTCAAGCAAGGAATGAAACGAATCCACCCGGAACTCGCAAAGAAGGAAGTAGTCGAAACTAGATTATGCTGGTACGCTTTTCTTGAAACTCCCCTCATACATATCCTCGAGCTCGAACTGAGTTGGGGGAAGTTTTCAATGCAATGTACAGGTATTCAGATCGTGAATCAGGAGATTTCTTATTCGACTATCACCCTCGTTTCTCTTCACTCTTCGTTGCGGCTGGTGGATCAGGTCATGCATTCAGTACGTCTCCTCTTCCCTAGCTCTTCCTTCTCTCTCTTCTCTCCGTTCAGTCTCACTGACTCGTACAATTCAGAATTCATGCCCTTGACAGGCTCCTGGATCTTGAGTTCGTTGGAAGGAAAGTTGGGGGGTGAATTGAAGAGATTGTGGAGTTGGGATGGGGATAGTAGTAGGTTGGATAAGAGTCGGGGGGAGGGGGTTATCGTGAGAAAGATCTTGGACGAGGGGGACAGGAGGGAGGCGAAATTATAGAGTGCTCCATTTGGAATGGTAGGGGATTGGGTTGGGACCTGCGAGGGAAGGGGAGGAGAGGAGACAAGACGAGGCAGAGAGTGAAGTCGTATACATATCATTTTCACCCCATTGTTGAGTATTTATCATCATCGTTCGTTTTCCATCTACTAGAGTTTCTCACTTTCGCGCTGCTTTGCCTCTACTCATTCTCGTCGCATGGAAATCGTTATGATACAATCACACCTAATTTGCATTTCCTCTCGTCGGAAAACGAGAGACTCAACGAATCCATTTTTCCATTTTCCGTTCTTTCCCCCCTCTTTTCCTTCTCGCTCCTCCTTACTTCCACTGGCTTTTTGATCTCCTCCTTATTTTAAGGCCTCACACCTCCTAAAGCCTTACTATGCTAAGAATGGAATCATAGCTTTCCTATTCCTAGGATATTTATCCCCAAATTCTTTCCTATACCTCCTAT
>Ga0308169_10001870_pt1 | contig 23219 bp, 27 predicted proteins | sample PhyBR1_2_FD_202139 | JGI IMG/M metagenome (GOLD analysis project Ga0308169, IMG submission 202139) | Phyllosphere microbial communities from UC Gill Tract Community Farm, Albany, California, United States - DLSLSB.R1 | ecosystem: Host-associated > Plants > Phyllosphere > Unclassified | place...
AGAGGGAGGGAGAGGGAGAGAGAGGGAGAGAGAGGGAGAGAGAGGGAGAGAGAGGGAGAGAGAGGGAGAGAGAGGGAGAGAGAGGGAGAGAGAGGGAGAGAGAGGGAGAGAGAGGGAGACGCACTGCGGCTGGAAGAGCTCGGTCGTGTGGACGTGGCCGTGCTGGATGAGGTCGACCTGTAGGAGCGCGACGAGGAGAGGGAGGGGACGACGAGCGAGTCAGCTACGGAACAGGAGCGCGTGCAGCTCGAGGTGAGGAAGGACACGCACCTCGCCGTCGTACAGGATCGTCTCGAACGCCTGCTGCCACGCCGGGTAGTCGGTGCCCGCTGGCTCCACATTTGTGAGCCACGGGCGGTGGATCGACGCGACGACCCAGGGCGTCGCCGAGCGGTTGACAGCGGCCAGGTCCTTCTTGAGCCAGTCGACCTGCTCGTCAGGGTACGCGCCGAACGGCCCGTTGACGTTATTGGTCGAGTTCTCGATGGGCCCGACGAGGCCGTTGCCGAGGTCCGTCTCGGCGGTGAGCGAGACAAAGTGCACCATGCCGTTGTCGTAGCTGTACCAGAAGTTGCCGCGGCCCGAGCTCTCGTACGAGGGCATCCTGCAGAGCAGGTGCGCAGGAGGGCGAGTCAGCTGGGTGCGCGAGAGGGTCGACTCGACGAGAGGCGGGACGCACTTGAAGTGCTCGCCGAACCAGGAGAAGTTGGTCTGGCCGGGAAGGCACCAATCGTCGGTGTAGGTGATGTTGGCGCGCTTGTCGGTGACGCCGCCGTTGTCGCAGTTGGCCTGCAGGAGAAGGTCGTCAGCGTGAGGACGCTCGACGGCTCGAGCGAGGGCAGATACGGACCTCGTGGTTGCCGGGCGAGACCATCCTGCGGAGATGAGCAGGAGTCAGTTTCAGCGAGAGAGGAAGAGTGCCGAGCGGATGAGGGAGGGGAAGCGAGAGGAGGAGACGATTGAGCGAGAGAGGAAGAGAGACGAGCGGATGAGGGAGGGGAAGCGAGAGGAGGAGACGCACCAAGGCTTCTCGGCCGTGATCGGGCGCATCTGGTCAAAGAACTGCTCGCTCATGCACTCGTCTGCGCAAGGACGACAAGGGCATGATCAGAGTCACGAGCGCCGAAGAGGGAAGAGGGAGAGAGGGAGAGAGAGGGAGAGAGAGAGAGAGAGAGAGAGAGAGGGTGGACGCACAATGATCGGCGACCTCTTGCCGGGTCGGCTGCGTCGTCGCGTTGTCCGAGCCCCACAGCCCCTGCACAAACTCCTTGAGCGCATAGTCGGCATACCCGACGTCGCCGACATGCACGGCAAACTCGTACGTGTCGGCGAGCGCGAGCATCGACTGGATCGTGTTGGTCTCGCCCGGCTCGAGCGTCGAGTGCGTCGAGCCGCCAAAGGGCCCCGTCGCGGTCGAGAGGCCGTCCTCGCCCATGAGGCCGAGGTCGGCGAACGTCGCGATCGTGTAGCTCGAGGGGTCGCCCGCCGCGCGCGCCGTGCGGAACTTGTACGTCGGGAGGTAGGCCGCCTCGTAGCCGTTGGTGCCCGTCACCTTGTAGTAGTAGAGCGTGCCCGGCTTGAGGCCCTCGAGCTTGACTGCGAGCGAGCGAGGGACGAGGTCAGCCTCGTGCTTGAAGCGGCTCATGCGTGAAGCGGCTCGTGCGCGACGTCAAGAGGACGAGGAGGGCCGAGGGCGACGACGGCCGGGACGAGGGCGACGGCAGGGACGCAACGTCGACTCGACGAAGACGAGGACGACGAACGTACCGTGGTTGTTGTAGGTGCGCGAGGTCGGGTAGGTCGACGAGAGGTTCGAGCTCGCCGAGTGGACGAGCTTGTCGGGCGAGGTGCCGTCTGCGAGCGAGTTGCCGAGTTAGCGACGGCGCACGCGCAGGCTCAGAAGAAGAAGGCACGCACACCATACGGTCGGCGAGTCCTGCTTGTTGAAGGAGGACCACGAGACGGTCATGCCCGTCGGCCCGGCGAATGCGAGTCGGTGCTGGAGCGGCTCGTCGAGGTTCTTCGGGATGGCGCCGGGTACTGGAGGTGCAGGAGTGTCAGGTATGTGCGCCTTGTCGAGAGCGAGAGTGAGTGTGAGAGAGAGAGTGAGCGTACCGTGAACGCCATTGCCAAGGTCCGTCGTGCCGCACTTGTACGTCGTCGCGGGCGCTTGTTGCCCGAGGACGGAGGAGACGAGGCTCGCGGCGGCGACAGCCTGAAGCGTGAAGGAAAGCATGTCGTGCAGGAGGCGACAATGTTCAGAAGCAGCTGAGGTCGAAGCGGAAGCGAGAAAGTAAGCAGGAAAGGCGCGCTCGAGGAGGTGGAGGCGCTGCAGCGCTCGACCGTCGCGGTTCCGGCTCGCCCGACGAGCCAATGAGGTACGAGAGAGACCGCGCTAAGTCGAGCTGAACTTGGTGCCCGTGGAGGCGGTCGAAGGGGCTCGCGGCGCACGTTCGGCAGCACGTTCGAGAGAGCGGCTGGCTCGCACGCCTGCGTGAGCCGACGGCCCGGCAGGCAGGGGCGCAATAGCTCACTATAGCTCGAGGCCCTGTCGCTGCACTGCACAGGCTCGGCGTGTCGTTGAACGAGCCAGGACGAGGTTGGACGAGCCCGCGGCGAGGAGGAGGTGGAGGGACGCGGCGGCGCGCTGTGCGCGGTTGTGCGGGGCGGTGGGCGGCGCTGGAGAGAGCTAGGCAGCTCGCACAGGAGCTCAGCTGGTGCGCTCGCTGTTGCGGCAGCGAGAGGGACGAGCCGTTCCCCCGCTCGCGCGAAGCTCTCAGCTCTCGCCCGTGTCATCATGTCGGCCAGCGCTGCCCCTGCCGAGGCTGCCACGCAGACCCCGTTCTACCAGATCTACCGCCGCTCGGCGTGAGTCTCGCACCGTCCCGCCGCCCCGGGCCGTCGCTCGTCGCTGGCCCCCTCCCCACGCTCACCTCGCCTCGTCCTCGCGCTCGCAGCCTCGGGACGGCGCTGGTCGAGGCACTCGATGAGCTTATCAACAGCGGGCACATCAACCCGCAGCTCGCCCTCATGACCCTCAACCAGGCGCGTCCTCTCTCTATCCCTCCCCCTCGCCTCATCGCCTCCCTCGGAGCTGACTGCTGTCCCTCGCTCGCAGTTCGACAAGTCGGCGAGCCAGGCCCTCCAGAAGGACGTCAAGGCCAAGGCCAACGTCAAGGCCCAGATGCGCACCTACAACCACGTCATGGATGTGCGCCGCCTCTCCCTCTCCTCCTTCTCCTCCCCGCCTCGCCCGGCTAGGAGCTGACGCCCGCGCACGCTCGCACAGGTGTGGACCTTCGTGCTCCAGAACCCGACCTTCAAGCTCGAGAACAACAACGAGATCCTCAACGTCCAGGGCAAGTGCCGCATCGTCGCGTGCAAGTCGGGCGACGCCCCGGCCAAGTGAGCTGCGCTCGTCGCCCTCGCTCGGTTGGACTCGCTGCCGCCCAAGCAGCACATGCACGAGGCGCGCAGCTGCCACCGCTACTCGGTCTCCTCGAACTCGGGCTCAGCCCTCGGGCGTCTCGTCGCAGCTCGACCCCCTCTTCTCTCTCGCACCGCATAGACCCCTCGAAACGCCCACCAAAAACGCCCCGCCCTCCTCTTTCTTCGACGGCGAGGCGCCCTGTACCCACTCGTTCCCCTTCTCGCTCTCCCCTCTCTCCGTCGTCGTCGTTCCCTCGCAACTTTGCTGTACCCCTCGCGCCCTCTCTCTCCCTCGCTGCAACCCGATCTGAAGTCTCTCGAGGTTGCACGAGCAGGTCCAGGAGAATAGTCTAGTGATAGCAGGTCCGAGCGAGCGCAGAGAACACGAGAGACAACACGCCTCGACCTCCTCCCCTCCTTCCGAACCTTCCGACCGACCCGTCTCTCCCTCCTCCTCAGCTCAGCGATGCCGCTCCTTGACGAGCCTCCTCTGCCCGTCCTCCCTGCCCTGCATCGGCGCCTGCGCCTGCGCCTGCGCCGTCATCGGCGGGCCCGGCCTCGCGCCCGCGCGGTAGCCCGACGGCTGGCGCGACTCGCCCCGCGGCTGCGGCTGCGGCTGCGGCATGGGCATGGGCATGGGCGGCGGCGGGCCCTGGGCGTAGCTGTGCCCGTGCGGGAGCGGCGGGACGGATGAGGTGCGCGGGGGAGGGGCGTACGAGCGCGAGGAGGGCGGCTGCTGCTGCTGGGAGGAGGGGCCGGAGGGGGGAGGGCGCGAGGGGTGCTGCTGCTGAGGGTGCTGCTGCTGGTGCTGGTAGTACTGCTGCTGTTGCTGTTGCTGCTGCGGATGAGGAGGCGGATGGGGATGCGGACCGCCGCGCTGCTGAGGGTGCCCGTGCGGCGAAGGCGGCGGCGGCCCGAAGCGTGGATCCGAGCCGGGGTGCGCCTGCGCCTGCCCGTTCGGCGACGGGCCGCGCGAGACGATGGGTGCGGGCCCGGCGGCCGCCGACGGCACGAGGTTGGACGAGCTCGCCGAGCGCGGCACGCCGCTCTGCATCTCGACGGGCGCGACGACGCGCATCGCGCCCGACCCTGCGGCGCGCTTGGTCGGGCTCGGCGGGCGGCTGCGGATCTTGCCGCCCGCAGCGGCGCCGGCGGCAAAGACGATCTCGTCGTCGAGGACGACGAGGGCGGCGCACACGACGAGCCACTCGACGGCGTCCTCGTTGCCCGAGCCGAGCGACGCCCAGACGGCCTTCTCCTCGTCGTTGCGGCCCGTGATGGCGAGGCGCGTGCCGCCGCCTTGCTCGGGCCCGTTCTTCGAGATGCGGCCGAACTCGACCCGCTTGGGCGGGATCAGGTGGCCGGCGTAGCTGTTGCGCACGGGGAGCTCCCTCGTCAGCATCTGATCGTGCGTGCACGACGAAAGGAGAGGAGAGAGGAGGACGCACGCGAAGTAGGTCAAGGTCCAGAAGGTCGCGTTCGGGTTGGGCTTGCTGACCTGGAAGAGCGGCTGGTCCTCGCCGGGCATGTCCGGGTTGGGCAGCAGGATCTTGTAGACCGGGTTCTGCGCGCGCATCGAGCTCATCGTCAGCTTGAGAAGCCCCTCGTGGTGGCGAGAGCCGAGAGGGACGCACCTGGATCCCCGTCTGCACGACTCGCCAACCGAGTCCTCGGCCGGCCTCGCAGCGCACGCTCGGGGCTGCTGCAGCGCCGTGACCGCTGCTGCTCGCGCCTCCGCCTCCTGCGCCTCGGAGCGAGCCCGACGAGTCGGGCGGGTACAGCTTGGCGACGCACAGGTCGCCCTCGGGCGCCGGCGTGAGGAGGTAGTTCTCGGTGTTGACATTCTGCGAGCGAGAGCGCAAGGGTCAGCTCGAGCGCAGCTGCACGAGGCGGATCGAGAGGACGCACAGTGTGCAAGAAGGTGTCTGTGCGGGTGGGAGGGGAGCACGATCAGCGATCGGTCCTTCGAGCGGACCGTGAGAAGGAGAGGAGGGGAGCGGGCTCACAGAGGACTTGCTGAGGCCGGCCGTGGGGCGTCACGATGAGGGTCGGCAGGTGGTCCGGCACAGGCGGATGGTGCGGGCTGGTAAAGATCGAGTAGACGGCTGCAGGGAGGAAGGACGAGGCGTGAGCACTGCGCAGCCAGCTCGGCGAGGAGGAGCAAGGGGGGAGGGAGCGCACCTGACATGGTGAGCGCGTCTCGTGAGGGCTTGTAGGGGCTCTAGGGCTGGACTGGACGAGGTCTTGAACGTGCCCGAGGTGGACGGCCGGGTGGACGAGGGCGAACAGATCGAGGGTCTTGATCAACAAAGGAGGGTGGGTGGGCCTGCGAGCGCTGCCGGTCGGGGTGGGTTGCGCTCGTGCGATGTGAGCGAGTGTGGTGTGCGCTGCAGGGAGCAGGCGAGAGCTCAGGCGGTGTGACGAAGGGGAGCGAGCTGTCCGCGGCGAACGATTCCGACGGCCTCGGCGAGGCGCCAGGCGGCGAGCGCGACAACAACGCGGCGCCTTTTCCGTCCTCACGGTCAAGCTGCTCTCCTATTCTGAGCGCAAGCACGTTCCAGTGCATTGCAGTGCGCGCAAGGACAGGCTCTGCTCGTCGCGCAGGCCGGCGAGATTCATAGTCGGTCTCGCCTCGCAAGCTCGCTCACGCTGGACGACGACGAGAAGGAAAGCGGAAACGAGGTCATGCACAGCGTAGCTAGAGAGAGATGGGTAGTACGGAAAGGGGAGGAGGGGCTCGTCCCGCGAACGAGTGACGAGGACGAAGGAGGGGAGGGAGGGAGAGAGACCGCCCGGAGCCGCCCGAGGGGCTCGACGCGACGGGGATGAGAGAGATACTGCGTGTGACGAGGAGGGAGACAGGTTGCGAGTGATGCGAGGAGAGGAGAGGGAGGGAGACAGCGAGAATAGGGATGGAGGGAGGGAGAGGGAGAGGAGGAGGGGGAGGGACACCGCTCCCCGCACAGACAACACCGACGAGCCGCACACACACACACACGCCAACAACGACCGACCCAACGACCAACCCGACCCGCCAACCGAACTCAGAACCCACCGAGCGAGTCGGTCGAGTGGAACAAGTCCTGGCGGGTCCACTTGCCGAGCGCGCACAGCCCAAACTTCTTCTTCTTCTCGGCCGCCGCGCACCGGTCGGCGGCACCGTGCTCGTCGGCCGATGCGACCGACGACGCGGCCGTCGACGCGCCCTCGGCGCCCGAGACGCTGCCGTCCTCGGGGCTGCTCGAGCGCATGCCGCCGCCAAGCGACGACGACGAGGCGCCGCACTCGTCCGACGAGGCCTCATCGGACGAGTCGGAGCGCACGAGGTGCGTCACGCCGCCGTCGGCGCCGCGCTGCGCCTCGTCGCTCTCTGCCGAGTCGTCGACGAGCATGAGCTCGCCGTCGCCGCCGACGCCGTGGTCGAGCGCCGCAAAGTCGACGTCGTCGTCGTCGAGGTCGAGGTCGTCGTCCTCGTCGACGGCCTCGGGGATGACGGGCGGGACGACGGCGACGCCGAGCGAGCCGCACGGCGGCGTCGGGGTCGGGAACGCCGGGTCGTCGCGCTCCTCGCCGACAAAGTACGAGCCCTCGATGAGGCCGTGCACGCCCTCGACCGGGTTCTCCATCGCGGGCGAGTGCTTGGGCAGCCGAGCGCCGGCGGCGGCGGCCGCCGCCTTCTCGCGCGCCTGGCACTGGACCCACTCGCCGTCCTCGCCGTCGTTCTTGCACCGCTTGATCTCGAGCGACTGGGCCTCGCACGTCGGCACGATCGGCGAGCGGTCGTACTCGGTCGTCGAGTGCGTCGGGAAGACGCTCGCGTTGGTGCAGCGAGCGAACCGGACCGACTTGCTCGTCGACGAGCGGCGCGAGACGGGGCGAGAGACGGGTGGAGAGGTGCAGGGCGAGGAGGGGACGGTGCTGTTGCACGGGAAGGGACAAAGAGTCAGTGCTGGGCTCGTCGTGTCGGGCACGGACGAGGGGCGAGAGAGAGGCGACGCACCTGGAGGGGGACGACGGGGCGCACAGGATCGACTTGAGCGGGCAGACGGGCGACGGCGACACCGGCGTGACGGTCGCCGACGAGTCGACGTCGGACGACGGCAGGACGAAGGCGCCAAAGTAGCCGACGGCGGCGTCGACGCTGATGGACGACAGGACGTCGTGCGTCGGCAGCTCGCGGTCGTGCTGCGCCGGGGCGGACGAGTCGGGCGACTTGTTGCGCTGGCGTTTGTGCGGCGAGCCGACGTCGAGGGCGCTGAGCGCCGGCGCGTGGTGCTGGAGCGCGGCGGCGACGGGCCCGGCCGAGACGACGGCGGAACCGAACGACGACGAGGACGGCGACGAGGACGGCGCGGCGGCGGGACCGGCTGCGAGAGCAGGACCCTTGCCGTAGCCGCGCATCTGGAGGAAGTTGGTGAAGGAGCAGGAGGACATGGCGACCGAGGGAGGTGCGGACGCGACGAGGAGGTGTCGGGGAGGCCGGCGCGAGTGTGCCGGGGAGGGGAAGGTGACGAGGGGATGTCCCGCTAGGGGAGTTCGGTGGATGTGGTGGGTGCGAGTGCAGCTGTGGCTGTACCGGCTAGGCGAGTCGGTCGACTAGCTGGGCTGGCTGGGCTGGCTCGAGAGGTGGGTCCCGCAGGTGTCGGTCTACTGGAGGTCCGCCATCACGGAGGGGAGGAGGAGGGAGGGAGGAGGGTGCGCGATTGGTGGTGTTGGTCGGGTGCGAGTAGAGCTGGTCGAACTGCCTGCGCACACAGAGGAGAGCGGAGTCAGCGAGGCGGGCTCGGGCAAGGCGTCGGCGCACGGCGATTCGCCGGCGTGCAAAGCGGGTTTCTGCAGCGACAACTCACCGAGGCGGGCGGTACGGTGCTCAGGCGCGGTCGATGCGACTACCAGTCGGCGGGTGTGCGGCTCTGGCGGTGCTCTGGTGTAGAGAGCGACGGCGGCGGCGAGTCGGCGAGAGCGGCGAGGGAGGGCGGGAGGTTGGTGTGGGCGGCGTGCGCGAGGCGCAGCCTGGAGAGGGACGGGGGATCGCGTGTGGGAGAGGGAGGGCTCTTGCAGTGCACTCCTCAAGCCCCTGTGCGGTGTGTGTGGTGGTTGGTGAGCGAGAGCCGTCGGCGGCGAGCTCCTCCACGCTCGCTCGCTCGCCCGCCCGCGACGACCCTGTTTTGCCTCAGCGCGGATCCCACAACTTTCCCTCCTGACGAGTCCATGGCTCGCGCTCTCTCTCCCTTGCGCTCGAAAGACTGGCTCTGGCATCCGTCGAGTTGCTGCTGTCCCGCTGTGGCCTGCTTCTCGCCGATGTTAGGTCCGTGCACGCTGCCGCTGCCTCCTCGCTCTTGCTCGCGCTCCCTCGAGCTCCCTCCCTGCACGCCAGGCAGTCCGAGCAACCCCTCGAAGAGCTGCGCAGCGTCACGCCCGAAGCCGAGCCAGCCGGCGTTGACGCACCTTGCCGCCTTCTCGTCCCCGCCTCCTGCTTTTCCCGCGCGCTCGCACACGTCTCGACCGCGGCCGATCCGCTGCTCCTCTCCACCTCCGGCTGACGACCATGGCCGACGCAACGACGAGGGGACACTCGAGATGAGCGCGATCCAGCCGCGAGACGCGCAAGACATTGCCGCGAGCGGAAAGGCCCTCGCGGCAGAGGGAGCCACACGAGCCGCGCACCAGCGCACGCGCGAGCTGGCGCAGCTGCGGCTCGGTCGAAAGGCATCGAGGATGCAAGGCGTCGGCGCGGATGTGCCTGTCGGAAAGCGAGGCCGTGCGATTTGGGAAGGTCGCCATCCGCAAAAGCCGCACGAGCCGCTCGCTCTTCTGCTCGTCGCCGCGCTTCCACGACGCCTTGAAGTGCTCGGTTGGAGTAAGAGCTGGCATGAGGTCACCGTGAGCGTAGCTCGTGCGACGCTGCATGCCGAGCAGAGGCTCGCTCCTCTCGAGCTCACCGCATGCTCGTAGGTGCTGGTCGCTGCACTTGCTCTATTGCTCGTGCAGCTCGCCCGCCGCTCCGCTCGATAAGGCTCTACACCCAACGCGCCCCGCCGTTCCATTCCGCCCTCCTCCCCTCCTTAACGCCCGCCGCGCCGGCGAGCCTCCCAGCGATCCCAGCTCCCTGCGCGCCGCCGAGCCCGACGCCGCTCGCCGCGCTGCCCGACGCCGCGCCGTTGAGCTCCTCGACGACGCTGTCGGCGACGGCCGAGAGGAACCACCTTGCCGTAACGGTGCGGAGCGCGTGCAGCTGCGGGAGGAGGACGGACGAGACCGAGTCGCCGAGCGAGTCGCCGCGGCGCGAGGCGTCCTGCGCGCGTGCAAAGGTACCAGGGCGTCAGTCGGGCTTGAGAGCTGCTCGAGCGAGGAGAGGGACAGAGAAGGAGAGCGGGCGACGCACGGCGAGCTGCTGCCAGAAGCTCTTCTGGACGGGGAACCGCTTGAGCGTGACTGCGCGCTCCTCCTTCACGTCAGCGACGGCGCTCGAGTCGCCGAAGAATGCAGACCGAGAGAAGATCGAGCGAGGGAACGCACCATCGAGAGCGAGCGCGAGCTCGCCGTTGTCGGCCTGGACGAACTTGACGTCGGGGAGCAGCTCGCGCATGGCGTCCTGGTCCGTCGCGCCCGGGTTTTGCTCCTTGTAGCCGGCGATGCCGTTGGCGATCTGTGAACGGCGGTCACGATGTCAGCTCCGCACCTCCTTGAGCGACAGGGAAAGCTCGAGAGAGTGGAGGGAGGGAGCGGGACGCACGAAGAGCTGGCAGGCATAGATGGCGCTGTCGCGCAGGCCTCCCAGGCCGTCGATCAAGCCGCGCCCGTACGGACCGGGCTCGTACTCGTACGTGCCGGCCGCGCCGTTGACGCCGCCGACCTGCCGCCGCGCTGCGGGTGCTGCCGCTGATGCTGCCGCCGGCTCAGTCGAGGTGTCGATCGAGGTGCTGGACGAGGGCGTAGCGGCGGTAGCGTCGAGGCTGTCGACTGCGGCGGCGGCGGCGTTGACGATGGCCGAGGGGGAAGAGGTCGAGGCCGAAGGGGGAGGGGAAGAGGGAGGGGCCCCGGCGCTCGACGTCGTTGCGCTCGTCGCCGTGTCGGCGCCGTCGAGGGCGGGCGTGACAGCCGCCTGCGGCGCGACCTCGGGCACGGCGAACGGCGACGTCTCCTGGTCCTCGGGCAGGACGGCGACGGGTCCCGACTCGGCGCCGGCTCCCTCGGCCGTCGCGACCTGCGCGTCGGCCGCTCCTGCGCCGCCCGCCGCGCGCAGCTGCTCGACGTCGAGCGGCGGCACATCGAGGCCCTTGATCTGGCGGATGAGCTCTGCGGGCGCGTTCAACTCGAAGGCCTTGAGCCCACTCAGGACGCGCCCGCCGGCGATGCCCTCGATGACGTCCGGGCTGATCTCGCGCCCCTCGCACACGCGCCGCTTGAAGTCGTCGTACATGTCGTCGACGCTGCGCGAGTGCCGCTCGAGCTCGGCGGGCGTGAGCGAGTGCGTCGGGTCCTGGACGCGCGAGCCGGTGAAGAATGACTCGAGCGTGACGTGGAAGCGGTCGAAGAAGGATTGGAGGAAGGTGGGACGGAGAGAGGCGACGCCGATGCTGCAGGTGGAAACGCAGGATCAGCGAGAGTAGGGGGATTTGGCCTGAGAGGGGACCGTGCGCACCTGCCGGTGATGGTTGAGGCTGCGAGCGAAGACGACGAGCGTCAGTGCGAGTGTGCGCGGTATCGAGGCACGGAATTAGGTGGGAGGGAACGCACGAGCTGCAAGGATGGCGTCGGTGTCTGCAGGACGCCTACAGATTCAGCTGCTGCGGCTCGAGGGAGGGAGAGGGCGAGGAACGTCACGCACGAGTGCTGACCCAATAGCCGCCCGACGCGCTCGCGTTGCCGAAGCTCGCGACGCACGTCTTGCCGTACTTCTCGCGCAGGTCGCGCACGGCGCCCCAGATTGTGTCCGAGTCGACGACGGCGCCGCCACCGCTGTCGATCCGCAGGACGACGGCGCCGATCGTCTCGTCCTCGCCCGCCTCCTTGAGCCCGCGCACGACCGACGCAGTGCCGAACCTGCGGGCGAAGCAGAAGAGCAGGTCGACGTCAGCTTCTGAGGTTGCGGAGAGGCTCTCGATGAGGCGAGGAGGAAGCGTTTGACGCACTCGCCCGCGTCGCCGATGCCGCCCAGCAGGTACACGACGCCGACCTCGACCGCCTCCTTCATGTACTTCTCGACGGCGCGCTCGAGCACCTTGTGGTAGTGGTAGAAGCCCATGAGCTTGACCTCGGGGTCGCCGCCGAGGCCCTCGTCCATGACCGAGTCGAGGACGTCCTGGCGGTAGCACGTGCCGTTGACGAGCCCGGTCTCGACGGCGGTGCGCGCCGTGAAGGGCCCGACCTTGGTGAGCGCGCGCACGTGGTCGAGCGAGCCCTGGCCGCCCTTCTCGGGGAAGCGGTTGCGGCCGATGTAGGTGAGGAGGTTGTCGTTCAGGTCGTTGATCAGCTGGGCGTGGTTCTCGCGCTGCGGCTCGGTGAACTCCTCGCGCGTGTACTGCGTGCGACGGGCGAGGCGTCAGCAAGGTTCGGCTGGAGGTCGGCGAGGGGGGAAGGAGAAGACGCACCGGGCTGATGAACGACTTGTACTCGTTCCTCGCCTCGGCGTGCACCTCGATGCCGAGCCAGCGAGCGAGTCGACCGAAGAAAGGCGTAGTGGATCCTGCGAGCGACGGCGAGAGCGTGAGCGACTCGAGCCGAGCGAGCTAGAGAGGCGCAGAGGGACAGGACGCACCGAGGCCGACGAGAGGAACCTCGCCCGTAGGCTGACAGTAGACCTCGTCAAAGGTCGACGCGAGGAGGTACTGGCCCTGGCTCGTGAACGTGTCGGTCCAGGCAGCCGTGCGCCAGCCCTCGGGCCCGAACTTGTCGTGCTTGACGCGCCGCAGCTCAAGCATGGCGTCCTGGATCTCCTCGAGCTGTGCGAGGCCGAGGTTGTACGAGGGGACGGACGGGAGCGAAGTATGGGAGAAGTCGGCGACGATGCCGCGCTGCAGACGAGGAGGGTGCGAGAGGGGGAGGGGGAAAGGGCCAACGGTCAGCGCTCTGGCCCTCGTCCAGGACTTGTGCGGGCTAGGGACGCACCACTCGGTCGTCGTTCTCGATGAACTTGAGCGTGCGCACGACGTCGAAGATGGTCATGACCCTCGGCGGCTCTTCTGGTGCGCCCGACTGCGACGACGAGAGGAGGTAGTTGAGGCTCGAGCCGGTCGACTTGGCCTCGACGATGCCGCCGTCGTAGAGCTTCCAGTAGAGGTACGTCTTGTCCGAGATCGTGTCGCGCTTGCGCGCCTTCTGCTTCTCGGCGGTGTAGCTGTCGCGCGAGGATGGCTTCGGGGTCAGCTCGGCGGCGACAGCTCCGTGTGGAGAGAGAGGGGGACGCACGCGAGTCCCACGTATCCCACAGCGAGCACACCGAAGACGGGGCCCTTCCATCGCCATGCTGCCGCCGCGAAACGAGCGCTCTTGCTGCCAGCGACTCGGCGGGCGAACGACGGCTTGCCCTTGGTGTCGGGCTTGGGCGCGTCGGGCTGAGGTGGCGGCTGCGGTTGAGATGGCCCGGCTTCAGCCATGGCGAGCGCAGCAGGAGCTGTCGAGCGCGACGTTGTCGAGAGAGACCGTCGACGAGCTGCTCGCGACGGCGGGGCGATCGAGCGATGACGGCTTGCTCAAGAACAACGCTGAACGGTCTTGCATAGGTCTACAAGTGACAGTAAAGACTACTCAGGAGAGCCACAGAGGCGAGAAAAAGATCAAACCAAGTCGTCGAGGTCGCCTCCTCCTCCGGCGGTCGACCTGCCGACGCCGCCGCTGCTGCCGCCACCGCCCAAGGTCGAGTCGAGCCGGTCGAGCCCGGCGAACATGTCCATCATCTGGTCCCGCTGCATTTTGTCGATCGTCGCCGCGCCCATCTCGCCGGGCGAGTTGGCCCTCGGCTCGCCCAGGACGCTCCCCTCAGGCCGCCCCGCCGCAGCCGGCTCGTCCTCGTCGAGCCCGCCCATGAGGTCCTCCCTCTGCGTCCGCGCCGCCTTCTGCGCCGCCGCGCCCTTGGGCACAGCCGTGTCGCGCCGGACCGGCTCGAGCGCCGCGCCGCCCTCGGCGTAGCCCGGCGCGACCTGGTTCAGGCGGGCCTTGCGCGCGCGCTCCTTCGACTCGGCGTGGCTCGCGAGGAGGGCGAGGCGCTGGGAATGCGTCTGCTGGAGCGTGTCGAGGGCGGCGGGGAGGGTCGAGAGGACGTGCGCCTCGAGCGTGTGAGGGTAGACGAACTACGCGCGAGGACGAGCGAGGGTCAGCGGGCGTGAGGGCGCCATCAATGAAGGGGAGTGGACGCACGTAGGCGTGAACGTCTTCTGGCAGAGGGTGGATGTCTGGCGGGAGCTCGACCTGCAGGAGCTCGAGGCGGGTCAGCTCTCGCAGCGGCTTGGGGCGGGAAAGCGGTAAGAGATAGACGCACTGGCTTGGGCACCCAGAATCCCGGGTTGCGGATGAGCGGCACCTTGTCCACGAGCTGGCCTGGTGTCGGAAAGCTGTTGTCGGCTGCCGAGAGGAGCGTCAGCAGTGGTGACGGGGGAGAGAGGCAGCCGGCGCGCGTGCGAGTAGACAGGAAGACTCACAAGCCATCTTTGAGGCCTAGCGTGTCCTTCTGGCTGGCTGAATCGAGCCGTAGAGAGCGAGGGAGGGGTGTCGGATGGCGTGGGGGAGATGAGGACGAGGTGGAGGGTGAGGGCGGCGCAAGGCGAGGCGTGGCTGTTGTAGGTGGTCGGTGATGCTCAGGATCCGCGCAGGTGGAGCGCAAACAGTCGCAGCTGCGAGGTCGAGGTGCTGGTCCGTGGTCGAGCCTCGCTCCACGACCGGCTCAGCTCGTCTGCGAGGAGGCGCCATCTCGTCTCGCCCGGCGCTCCCTGCACCTCCGACGATCGCATGCTACGCTAAGGCTGCTGTGGCGCTGCCGACGGAGAAAGAGCAGGGCCTCTGGGGGAAAGAGCCCGCCTCCCCCGTCGCTCGCTCTCGAGGAGTCGCTCGACGGCGGCACAGCTCGGCTTGAGCGGGACAGCTGCTCGGTATACTTGCACAAGGTACTGCTACACGATCCAAGGCGCACCCTCCTCGAGCTACCGCAGCCCCTTCGGCACCCACCGCTGCGCTCGCACCCCGACGAGCCGCAGCCTGCGCATGACGCGCGACGACGGCGCGAGCCGGCTCCGCGCCGACGAGTAGGGCGCACCAGGCGTCGCTGGGAGCTCGGGCGCTGCGCGCTCGGTGAGGCAGTGGTGCAAGAGGACGGAGAGCGAGGCGAGCTGGACGACCGAGTAGACGTAGGCGAACGTCAAGTGGGCGACCTCGGCACTGCGAACGAAGAGAGGAGCGTCAGCTCGAGCACTTCGCCGAGGGAGAGGATGAGGTGGGAAGCCACGCACGCAAAGCTGGCGACCCCGAAGATGCGGTCGTGCACGGCGAGGTTGATTGAGAAGGCCAACGAGCAGGCCATGACGACGGCGAGGAGGCCGACGGTGAGGCAGGTCTGCAGCACGAGTACGTCGTATACGTCAGCTTGCCATCGCGAAGGTGCTGTTGAGAGGAGGAACAGGACGCACCACGGTCAAGTCGTCCCTCGCCTTCTCGACCCGGATCGCCTCAAAGTCGACGAGCCCGCCTCCCTCGACAGCCGACAGGTCCTCGATGAACTCGCTCTTCTCCAGGTCGGGCGGCGAGATGGGAGGCGTGCTCGGGAGCTGGATCGGCGCCGCGACGGGCTCGGGCGCGCCGAGGAGGACGAGGCCGTAAGAGCAGAGCTGCGAGCGAGAGGGCAAGAGTCAGCTTCCGCGCTATGTCGACGATGAGGAGTAGAGGACGAGCACGTACTGTGAGCACGCTGAGTGCGAGCGCTGCGAGCACTGCTAAGGTCGAAAGCATGACCGTCCGCAGGCTCTGTACCGCCTCTCGCAGCGCGTCGACGCCGGGCGAGATGCGCAGGATGGCGGCGACCGACGCGGTCGGCTGGTTCTGCTCGATGATGTGCAGCGCCGAGCGGATCCAGGCGTAGCAACCGTTGACGCGCTCGCCGGCGACGAGCGTGACGAAGCCGATTGCCTGCGGGGGTGAGGCGGGTCAGCCGGTCGTCGTCGTGCTGGATGAGGCAGAGAAGGGTGGACGCACGAAGCCGACGAGAGTGCCGCAGCCGCCGATGCCGAGGAAGACGGCGTTGGCCGTCTGAGCGCTTGGTCGCCGAGTCCGACTTGCCGCCCAGACCCCCTGGAGCGCGGCGAAGGTGACGCTCCACCCCTGCAAGAACAGGAGGACGCCCCGGAAGGCGCGAAGGGCAAACTGGACGCCCTGTTGCGGGAGGAGGACGAGCTGGGCGTCAGTCGCTGTTGCTCGAGGCGAGACGAGGGAGAGGAAGAGGGGAGCAGGACGCACCGTGCCTGCGCCGACATCCTTGGACGACAGCGCAGCGAGGTTGCCGAGGCTGAGAGCGCCGATGACGATGGTCGTACAGGGCAGGAAGTAGGTCGTGTCGAGGACGAGGAGGCGCCCGGCGGGCAAAGTCACCTGCGCGGGAGGTCAAGGCGTCAGCCGATGGACCCGCCAGCTGGACCCAGAGGCCGAGCGAGCGCACCTTTCGCAGCAGCGGCGTGCTCGACGGTGACGAGTGCTCTGCGCGTCGGCGCAAGACGGTGAGGTAGACGAGGGCGAGGGCGAGGTAGCTGCGCACGACGAGGGCGAGAGTGAGCTGCGACTCGCACGGCGAGGACGGACGGCGCGTGGGACGTACGATGCGGTGAGGGCCTCGAGGAACAGGGCACGGCCGCGGAAGCCGGGCGAGGGCGTCGGCCGGAGCTCCCGTTCGAGCGAGTACAGGACGGCGGCGTACGGAGACGCTGGAGGAGCCGGGTCCATCCTGCTCGAGTCGACGAGCGAGAGCAGCTGGGCGCGTAGCGAGCGGGTGGAGCGACAGAGCGGAAGCTCCGCAACGAGCCGGCGACCGCGACTGAACGTGCTGCGACCGGCCGCAGCCTCTCTCCACGTTCGAGGCTCCGACGAGGCGATCGAGGGAACCTGAGCTGCCACGCCGCCCACGCACCGCGAATCCACTCAGGTACTGCCCACGGGCACAGTACAGCGCCTTGTGCGTGACCGGAGAGCGGTTGCTGGCCGTCCCAATGTGCCGCTGCGGCGCAAAGCCGGCGAGCACCCCGGCTCGACGAGGAGGAGGTGGGCACGAGCCAAATCGGCAGCGGGTGCAAGGGCCGCCAGCTCGAGCGACCCTCGAGAAGCTGCGCAGCCATTGGGGCACGCACATACAGTAGCTCGTCTCGCCGTGCGAGGATGGTGGAGGAGAGCGACCCGCTTGGGTGGTCGGAAGCGGAGAGGGCACAGCTCTCGGCTCGACCACGACCGCTCTCTCGCACCGATGAGCCCAGCTGCTGGCCCATCTGCCTCCTTACTAGACCGGCTACAAGCGGCAGCCCGGCGCAAGGCGTCGCGCGGGGCGAGGGCCGACCTCGCGAGCGAGCTCCTCGTCCAACTCTCGAGCGAGGCGCACGAGATCAGGAAGGATGGCCGGGACGTCTCGGTGCGTGCAGTCTCTCAAAAACACTCGCTCGAGTCGAGCTGACCTGCGCCTTGTGCAGACCACGCTGTTCGCCGACTCGTTCCCGCTCGTCGACTTCCTCATTCCCCTCCTCGCCGCCGACGACGTCCACAACGAGCGCGCCATGACGACGAGCGACTGCGCCAGGAGCTGCTCGACGCTCGTCGCGACGGTCTGCAGCCCGAAGGAGGTCGTCATGGCGGTCGAGCAACAGCTGGCAGAGCTCCTCGAGGGCGGCTTCGACAACTCGTCCGACGACGACGACGACGGCATCGACGCTCGAGATGCGGCCAGCCGACTCGCCTGCCTGACCACCATGTACGCAAGCGGTGCGTGCTCCTTCTCGTCCCCCGGGCGCAACGACCCGTCGCTGACGAGCCAGGACCCCGCGCGCAGCCTTGACCCGCACCAAGACGAAGCGGCCGCTGCCGTTCCTCGACTCGGCCGTCAAGCAGTTGCGCTCCGCCATGACCGACATCGCTCGCCAAGGCGCCTTCATGTCGCCGGGACCCGCAGTGAGCGGCGAGGCCGACAAGGGCGACCCGCTCGCCATCGAGCTCCTCCGCGGCGGCCTCCTCTTCGCGCGCAACGTGCGCCCCTGGGCCGTCAGCTCTGCAGGCGACGATCGCGCTGCACACGACCAAGTACGTCGTCTGCTTCCACTTCTTCGACCCATCCTCTCGCCGAGCTGACGACCGACCCGCCCAGGCCCTCGCCCTCTTCAACGACTACCTCTGCGACGCTGTCGCCGTCCTGCACCCGTTCGTCCTCAACAACGTCGCACCCGATTTCTTCTACTCGCGCTTCCCGGCCTACCGTCGATCGGGACCAGGACCTGCCTCGACAGCAAGTCAGGTCGTGTGGGAGCTCGCCGAGGTGCGTGCTGCTCTCCTCTTCGCAATCCCGCTCGACGAGCTCAATCTCAGACTGACTCCACCTACTCACTGACCCGCAGAGCGTACTGCATACAATGCGCGTCCGGCCGGCGAGCCTCGCCAAGACGGTCACCTCGCCCGACTCGTTCCGCCCTTCTCGACTCGGCGCGCTCGTCCTCCTCGTGCACATGGTCGCCGCGCATACAAGCATCGCACCGCATCAGCTCGAGCACCCCGTCGACGGCCTGCTCGTTGCGACGCTCGACATCTCGCGGGCCGGCCGGGCGGACCCGCTGTTGAAGCTCGCCGACGACGAGACGCTCTTCGGGCTGTGGTGGTGCGTCGAGCAACAGCTCGAGCTGGAAGAGCCTTTTGCCGACGATCTCCTGTTCGACCTCGTCGAAGTGCGTGTCGTTCCTCTGCAACTGCGAGGCTTAGTCTGCCGCAGAGCTGACTCTGCTCCTCGCCCCTCGCGCAGACCGTCACCCCTCTCGCCTCGCTTTCGCCCGACCCGCAGACCCGCTTCCTCGCCTTCCGCCTGCTCACGCGACTCGTCACGACGGCCGACGGCGACACGACCGACGGCGAGGCGATGCAGGTCAACCTCCTCGAGCAACTCGTCGTCGACTGCCCGGCGCCGAGCCTCCGAGCGGCGAGCGTAGGGCTCGTCAAGGAGGTTCTGCTCGAAAAGCTCAAGCTCCCGGTCCGTCTTCGTCCTCTCTGTCTCCCTGAGCTTCGTCGGCGAGCGCTGACTCCCCCTCCCCGCCTCCTGCACAGCCCTCCTCATCGTCCCTCTTCCTCAATGGCTCTTTCTTCTCGTCGCCGCTCGGCGCCGCCCTCCTCAACCTCGACCCTCCCGACCTCACGCTCGAGACGCTCGAACCGAGCGAGTTCGTCGAGCATCACCGCGCGGGCGTCATGGAGCGCTTGAGCCTCCTCTTCGTGCTCCTCAGGCGAGATCGGCAGAATCAGGTCCGTCGTTGCTCCCTCTCCTTGTTCGTCCATCCCGCAGCGCTCGAGCGCCGACGCCTTCCCCCTCGCAGACTGGCATCGCCGACTCGGCCGTCCTCGCCGACTTGCGCAGCCGACTTTTCGACCCTCTTCGCGCACACCTTGACAAGGGGCTCGCCAAGACGGCCGCCTCGGTCGAGCTATCCAACGGCGAGGCTGCGGCCGACGCAGGGACGCGCCTCGAGCTGGACCTCGTCGGCGAGCTGCTCGCGAGGGTCGAGGAGGCGGTGCAGGAAGTCGAGGGGCGCTCGTAGCGCAGCTCTCGTCGATGCAACCCGCCCGCACACGTGCACAAGCTCTTGCTGCATCTCTGCGACGGCGTGTCCTGTCCTGCTGGCTCGAGAGCGACGTCGAGATGAGCGTGCGCAGCTGGGCGAGCGGTTTCGATATTCCGCGGACGGCTCACTTGGCGTAGTGAACCGGTGCTCTCTCCCTCTGAATCTATCACAGTACGAGCGGCCAGAAGCAGAACGCCACGAGAGCCGAGGAAGCTGAGCCGTCTCTCGCCTGCCTCGTCCGTCGGCGACGAGAGGCTCGGCGCACCCCTCGCTCCTCCTACACACCAGAGCTCGCTTGCTTCATCCTCGACACCTCTCTAGCACCTCTACAAGCACCATGTGAGCCTCGCGCCGCTCTCTCGAGGACTGCGGGACTCGCGGTGGACGAGGGCGATGAGGCGCACGCGGGGTGGGGGCGGCGAGCCGTCTCGGTGCGCTGCACAGGGGCGAGGGCAGGCTGTGGTGGACTCGAGTGTGTCTCTGGACTCGCGGCTTCCGTACACGAGCGCGCCAGCTCGCCGCAGCACCCGCCCACCTCTCCCCCCTCAAGCCCCTTCCCTTCGGGCTCGCACAGCCGCTGACCTCGCTCTCTCCTCCCCTTGCCCCCCTATGCGCACCCAGGTCCGAGCCGTACGACCCTTACGTCCCCGGCGGCAACCCCAATATGCCCGGCGGCGGCCCTGGGCCTTCGGGCTCGACGGGCGGCGGCAAGAACAACAAGACGGCGCAGATCCAGCAGCAGATCGACGACACGGTCGGCATCATGCGCGAGAACATCACCAAGGTCGCTGAGCGCGGCGAGCGCCTCGACGCGCTGCAGGACAAGACGGGTGCGTTGGCCCGCTCCTCCTCTTCGTCGAGCCTCGTCGAGCAGGACTGACCTCGCCGACGCCCGCTCGCAGACAACCTCGCGCAGAGCGCACAAGGGTTCCGTCGCGGCGCCAACCGTGTGCGCAAGCAGATGTGGTGGAAGGATATGAAGATGCGCATCCTCATCGCCGTCGGCATCGCCATCCTCGTCGTCGTCATCGTCGGTGCGTCCTCCTCCCTCTCCTTCTTGAAGTCGAGCGAGCCGCTGACCCTGCGCCTTCTCGCAGTGCCCATCGTCGTCAGGAAATAGGATGGGGCGGCGAACGACAGCGAGACCCCTCTCGGCCCGCAAAGGCCTCCCACCGCCTCCTCAACGTGATCACCCTCTCGTCCCTCTCCCCCTTCGCTCGCTGCCGCCGCCACCGCCTCTTCGCTCGGACTCGACCGCGCCTCGCCTCGACCTTGGTCCCCTCCCCCACTCCCTCTCCCTTCATCCGCCTCGCCCCTATCCCTACCCGGTCCGACGCACGGCTCGTCCTCCCTCGCCTTGTCTTTCGTCCTCCCTCGCCCCGCGCACCAGGGCCTGCAGCTCTTCTCGTCGACGCATTCGCCTCTCCCTCTTTCCTTCCCTCTCCCTGCCCTCCCTCCCCGCTCGCCCTCGAGCCTCCCCTCCTCGCCTCACCTTCTTCCCCTCTCTTGTTCAGTTCCTCGCCCGGACGTTGTGCGACCTCCTTTCGAACCCCCTTTGTAATGCCCACCCAGTCGTCCGTGCAAGGGAGAAAGACGCCGCACGGTCCGTGAGCACAAAGCACTCTTTGCGACGGCACGAGGGCGGATCCCGACGATGTGGGTTGCGGAGAGCTGTGAATCTTGCGAGCCGTGTCGCGAGGAAGCACACCCAAAAAGAGAGCGAGCCTGTCGAGGAGGCGGTGCCTGGACAGGAGGAGGCCGCCGCCGAGGTGCCGAGAGCGGAGCAGCCAACGGGCGAGCGAGCTCCTCTTCTCCCTCGCTCCTCCTCCTCGCCCTCGCTCCCGCCTCGCACCTCGACGCACGGCGCACGCACGCACGATGCAGTCCCTCCAGCTCAAGACGGAGCACCTGCACTTCGCCGGCCCCGACTTTGCCGTCCTCCCCTCGCCCTCGACCTTCTTCGGCGGGGGGTCCGCCTACTCCGGCCTCGCCGCCTACCTCCCGAGCCCCTCGACCGCCGCGTTCGACTACCAGGCCAGCTTCGGCGACTTCTCGGCCCCGGTCGTCCACGCCTCGTCCGCCTCGTCCGCCTCGACCCCGGAGCCGTCGTGGTCGGCGGGCGGCTCCGACCGCGCCTCGTCGCCCGCGACCTCGCACCACTCGACGCCGCGCGGCTCGCCCGTGCTCGACAAGGCGGTCGTCGTCGATGGATCCCGCGCGGCCGCCAACCCGTACGAGGCCGCCTGGACCGGCGATGCGGCCCTCGAGGACCCCTTCTCCCTCGTGCGTCCCTCCCCTCCTCTCCGCTCTCCGGGGCAGCTCTGCTTCTCGGAAACGCAGCCCGAGACCCGCTCGAACCGTTGTACTGACGCGCCGCACCCGCAAATCTTGCAGGCGGAGACAAAGCCAATCTTGGACCTCGACCTCGGGCCGCCTTCGCAGCACTCGGCCTTGCCCCCCTCCTCGTTCAACCGCGGCTCTTTCTCGTCGCACACGGTCGTCGACCACCTCGAGGCGTCCGTCGTCAACCACGAGGCCGCCATGTACGGCTTTGCGCCGCCCGCCGCGGGCCCGGTCGACCTCCAGCACGCGCACCAGGGCCAGCTCGGCGCCGCGGTCCAGCGCTTCGACCTGCCGTCGCCCGCCGCGTCGAACGGCTCGTACGGCCAGTACCAGCTCGAGCAGACGCCGTCGCCGTACCAGTCGCACGCGTACGCGCACCCGCAGCACCCGGCCGAGGCCCTCTTCTCGCAGGGTGCGGCGTCTGCGGGCTTCACGGCGGGGCAATTCGCCGCCGCCGTCTCGGACCAGGCCGCCTTCGTCGCCGCTCAGCAGCAGCTCTACCAGCAGCAGCAGCAACAGCTCCAGCAGCACCAGCACCAGCAGCAGCCGCAGCAGCACCTCCAGTTCCAGGCCATCAACGGCGCCATCTATGCCGTCGCCGTTCCCGTCTCGGCGCCCGCCCTGGCCGCCATCGAGACGCCGCACGGCACGTACTACTTCGTCCCGAACCCGGGTCAGGCCGCCCCCTCGCCGTCGTCGTCGTCGTCGGCGCCGGTCGCCGTCCAGGCCGCGCCCGTCGCCGCCGCGCAGGCGCCGCCCGCCGCCGTCGAGCGCAAGCCGTCGCGCGTCGCCGAGCCGTCGCTCTCGCCCGTCCCGGCGCCGACGTCGTCGCAGGCCAAGGTGACGGCGCCCGTCGTCGTCCCCGCGGCGTCGCCCGACGAGGAGGCGACGTTCGTCCTCCCGACGGGTGCGACCGTGCCCGTCTCTGCGCTCCCCGTCGCCATGGGCACGCAGCAGAAGATCCGGCTCCCCGTCGGGCAGGGCAAGAAGGGTTCGACCAAGCGCCGCCCGGCCAAGAAGGAGCAGGTGCGCCGCTTCACGTGCCCGCACCCGGGCTGCGGCCGCGCGTTCGCGCGCAACTTCAACATGGCGAGCCACTACAAGTCGCACCTCGGCGTGCGCGAGTACCAGTGCCCCGTGTGCCCAAAGATGTTCAGCCGCCGGCACGACCGCGCGCGCCACTGCGCCGCCGTCCACGACGAGCACATCGACCGCGAGGGCAACCCGGCCGGCTCGCAGCTCGGCGACGCGTTCGACCTCGACCACCACCACGACGACGACGGCGACGAGTTCGACCTCGACCTCGACGTCGGCGTCGGCGCGTCGGGCTCTGGCTAGAGCTCGCGCACCCACCCACCTTTTGAACCGCGAGGCGCTCGACCGAGCTCGTCGTCCAAGGTGCGTCCCCTCTCCCTCTCGTCGTGCTCGTGCTCTCTCGGGCCTCACGCTGACGCACATCATCGTCTTTGTCGCGCAGCCTCGCCGCCTCGGCGTCGTCCTCATCGTCAGCCCGCCCTCGCCTCACCCACCACCTCTTCCACCTGCGACAAGTACCTTCGCCCGTCCTTGTTCCGCACCCACCCCACGATACTGCATGCCAGGCCATCGCCTCATGCCGGCCGACGACCATCGCTCGCACCGCACGCACCCCCCCCCCCCCCCCCC
>Ga0308169_10001871_pt1 | contig 23212 bp, 23 predicted proteins | sample PhyBR1_2_FD_202139 | JGI IMG/M metagenome (GOLD analysis project Ga0308169, IMG submission 202139) | Phyllosphere microbial communities from UC Gill Tract Community Farm, Albany, California, United States - DLSLSB.R1 | ecosystem: Host-associated > Plants > Phyllosphere > Unclassified | place...
TCGATCGGCGGTACCGTGACCCTGCCGGCGAATGCCACCGAGGCAGCCTATGTGGCCGCCACGCAGAGCTTCGCCACCGGCCCGACCGTCACCATCAGGTATGCCGGCGCGGACATCTCGACCGGCGCCTACACCATCGCCAACCTGCCGCTGTCGGCGCCGCAGTACGTGGCGTACAGCGCGACCCTGCCGCTGGTGTTCGCACCTGGCGCCACCGTGCAGCCGGGCGTGGGCAAGTACCGGGTCGAGGCATCCGGCACGGGCTATACGGCCAAGGCGATCGACGCGGTCGACATCTCGGCCGCGAATGCCGCCAAGGTCGATTTCACCCTCGCTCCGTAAGCCGGCCGGGGCGCCCGCTACCGTCGGACGCGAGCGGGCGCGCACTGTTAAGATAGCCATCCTTTGTTACCCGACCAGAGGATGCACATGAACGACCTCGTAAAGAACGCCGACCGCTACGCCGCCGCCACGCAGCCGGTTGCGGTCCAGTCGCTGATCCAGACCGACACCGCCGGCCTCACCGCCGGCACCATCGAGCTGACCGTGAACGGCCAGGCCGTGCCCGTCTACCGGGCCCAGCCCGAGGGCAAATCGAATCTGCCGGTGATCCTGGTGATCTCCGAAATCTTCGGCGTGCACGAGCACATCGCCGATGTCGCGCGCCGCTTCGCCAAGCTGGGCTACCTGGCGCTGGCGCCGGAACTCTTCGTGCGCCAGGGCGATCCGTCGGCCATTGCCGACATCCCCGACCTGATGAAGAACATCATCCACAAAACGCCGGACGCGCAGGTGATGGCCGACCTCGACGCCTGCGTGGCCTGGGCCGCGGAGAATGGCGGCGACACCGGCAGGCTGGGCATCACCGGCTTCTGCTGGGGCGGACGGGTGACCTGGATGTACTCGGCCTACAACCCCAGGGTCAGGGCCGGCGTGGCATGGTACGGCCGCCTGACGGGCGACCCCACGGCGAACACGCCGCGGCACCCGGTCGACATCGCGCCTGCCTTGACCGTGCCGGTACTGGCCCTGTACGCCGCCAAGGACACCGGCATCTCCCTCGACAGCGTCGAGAAGATGAAAGCGGCGCTGGCCGAGGGCGCGAGCGGGTCCGGGTTCGTGGTATATCCGGATGCGGGTCACGCCTTCCATGCCGACTACCGCCCGAGCTATAACGAGAAGGACGCGAAGGACGGCTGGACGCGCGCGCTGGCCTGGTTGCGGAAGCACGGCGTGGCCTGATCCCGGCAGGCGCAAGCCGGGCACGGTACAATGCCCGGCTTGCGCCCGTCGGCGGCGCACCAAGAACAACAAGAGGCTTCACGATCGATCCCATTCTCATTTCCATCCTGCTGGCCACCGGCGTGGCCGGCGTCGTCAGCATCACGGCCGCCGCGGTGTTCTCGTTCGCCCTGCTGGCGAAGGTTGTCGAGCGCATGGTCAGCCTGTCGGTCGGGATCATGCTCGCGACCTCGCTGCTGCATGCGCTGCCGGAAGCCTTCGAGTCCCACGTCGACCCGCGCGCGCTGTTCGCGACCCTGCTGGGCGGCCTGCTGGCCTTCTTCATGCTGGAAAAGGTGGCGCTGCTGCGCCATTCCCACCATCACGAGGGCGACGGCCATCACCACGCCCACGGTCACGACGCCCACCAGGCCGGCAAGGCCGGCTGGATGATCCTGATCGGCGACGGCATGCACAACTTCACGGACGGGATCCTGATCGCGGCCGCCTTCCTGGCCGATCCCAAGCTGGGCATCCTGACCGGGGTGGCCATCATCGCCCACGAGATCCCGCAGGAGATCGGCGACTTCATCGTGCTGCTGAACGCCGGTTTTTCGCGCCTGCGCGCCTATGTGTTCAACCTGCTGTGCAGCCTGCTGGCGGTGGTCGGCGGCGTGCTCGGCTACTACACCCTGGACAAAGCCAGCGGCCTGATTCCCTATGTGCTGGTGTTCGCTTCGTCCGGCTTCATCTACATCGCCGTGAGCGACCTGATGCCGCAGATGCAGCGCCGCGCCACCGTGCGCGAATCGATCCCGCAGGTGCTGCTGATTGGCCTGGGTGTGGTCATCGTGATGCTCCTGACGCACGGACATTGAGGTTTCAGGGCTTTCTTGCGCCCTGATATTGACATCGCGATTCGATGCGGCCTATGCTGAGTGCTTACCTTCGTGGGGGAAGCAATGGCAAGGCTGGTGAATCAACTGGTTGTGGTGCTGCGCGAGAAGCCGTCGCGGTTCGGGTATGTACTCGGCATCCTGGTGCTGTCTGTCGTCGTGTTTGCGCTGGCAGACTTCCTGCCAGCGCCCTACGATTTCGGTCATTGATCCTTACTGCGCACCCGTCGCAACCGGCCGCGCGGCGTCCGCGCTCCACTCGCTCCACGATCCCGGATACAGCGCCGCGCCCGGCATGCCGGCCACTTCCAGCGCCAGCAGGTTGTGGCAGGCCGTGACGCCGGAGCCGCACTGCATGATGGCGTTCTTCGGATCGCCCACCGCCACGCCCAGTTCCGCCTTCAGCTGCTCCGGCGCCTTGAAGCGGCCGTCCGCCTGCAGGTTATCCTTGAAGAAGCGGTTCTTCGCGCCCGGAATATGGCCGCCGACCGGGTCGATGGTCTCGTTCTCGCCGCGGTAGCGGTCCGGCGCACGCGCATCGACGACCTGGCGGCCGCCGTGTTCCACATTGTGCAGCACCGCGCTCACGTCCACCGTCGTCACCAGCGCCTCGCGCGCGGTAATCGCGCCGCGCGCACGCGCGGCCGGCGCATCGGTGACCACCGCCTGCCCGGCCGCTTGCCAGGCCGGAAGGCCGCCGTCCAGCACGGCCACCGCTTCGTGGCCGATCCAGCGCAGCATCCACCACAGGCGCGCCGCGTACATGCCGCCGTGGGCGTCGTAGGCCACGACCTGGGTGCCGTCGTTCACGCCCCAGCTGCGCAGCAGCTCGATGAAGGCGTCTTTTTCCGGCAGCGGATGGCGGCCGCGGAAGGCGCCGTTCGCATCCCGCTTGGCGCCGGACAGTTCGTGCTCCATGTCGGCGAACAGCGCGTTCGGCAGGTGGCCGGCCGCATAGGCTTCGCGTCCGGCGGCCAGGTTCACCAGGTCATGGCGGCAGTCGACGATCACCCAGCCGGCGTCGTTGACGTGGGCGGCCAGGGCGGCGGGTTCGATCAGGGTCGTGTACACGGGCGGTCTCCTTAAAGTTCGCTGGCGATGGGATCGGTATCCTTGACGACGGCGCCACGCGCCGTGCGCTTCGTATTGTAGAACGTCGCGGCGATGCCGGAGACCAGGATCACGCCCATCCCCAGCCACACGTGCCAGTCGAACACGTCGCCCCACAGCAGCATCCCCCACAGGCTGGAGAAGATGATGCCGGTGTACTGCAGGTTGGCCACCACCAGCACCTTGCCGAGGCGGTAGGCGCGCGTCATCGCCATCTGCGCGAGCAGGGCCGGCACGCCGATCGCCAGCAGCAGCAGGCCGCTGTGCCAGGTATGCGGATGGAAGGGCGCGGCCGGGCCGTTCTCGAGCAGCGTGCCGAAGAAGCCGGCGAGGCTCGTGGTCAGCGAAAAATAGAACACCACGCGGTATTCCGGCTCGCCCATCTGGCCCAGGTTACGCACCTGCATATAGGCCATCGCCGAGACGATCGAGGACGCCAGGCCGATCGCGCCGCCGAGCCACTGGTTGGTCTCGGCCGCCGGGCGCAGCACCAGGGTCACGCCGACGAAGCTCATCACGATGGCCATCACCAGCGGCCATTCGGTCTCGCCCTTCGCATGCCACCAGCCGATGAAGAACATCCAGGTGGCGAGCCAGATCGGCGCCATGTAGTTGAGGGTGACGGCGGTGGCGAGAGGCAGCTTGCCGATCGCGAAGAACCACATCCACAGCGAGGTCACGCCGACCAGGCTGCGCGTCAAATGCTGACGGGGGAAGAGGGTGCGAAAGCTGCCGCCCTGCAGGTGGATCGTGAGGAACAGGATGACGGTGCCGACCAGGCCCCGGTACATCACGATTTCGGAGGTGGAGTAGAACGGGGAGGCCAGCTTCACGCCCGCGCCCATGGCGGCGAACGCGAAGCTGGCAAACAACATCCATAAAGCTGGCGGCATCAGATTCCTGGCGGGACGTTTTCCAATTTACTGCGGTACCACTCGTGGAAGTGCTGCATGCCGTCTTCCATCGGCGACTGGTAGGGGCCGACTTCGCTGACGCCGCGGTCCAGCAGGATCTTGCGGCCGGCATCCATGCGCAGGGCGATTTCGTCGTCCTCGACGCAGGTTTCCATATAGGCCGCGCGCTCGGCTTCGACAAAGCCGCGTTCGAACAGCACGAACTCTTCCGGATAATAGAACTCGACCACGTTGCGCGTCTTCTGCGGTCCCATCGGCCACAGGGTCGACACCACCAGCACGTTCGGATACCACTCGACCATGATGTTCGGATACAGGGTCAGCCAGATCGCGCCATGCTTCGGCGCCTGCCCGTTATTGAACTTCAGGACCTGTTCCTGCCATTTTTTATAGGCCGGCGAGCCGGACTTCTGCAGGCCGCGGTGCACGCCCACGGTCTGGACGCTGTAGTCGGTGCCGAATTCCCAGCGCAGGTCGTCGCAGCTGACGAAGTTGCCCAGGCCCGGGTGGAAGGGCTCGACGTGGTAGTCCTCCAGGTAGACCTCGATGAAGGTCTTCCAGTTGTAGTCGCACTCGTGCACCTCGACGTGGTCGAACATATAGCCCGAGAAATCGAGGTCCCTCGTCACCGACAGCTGCTTGAGCTTGTCCATCACGTTGTAGCCGTTCTGTTCGAACAGCAGGCCGTTCCAGTTCTGCAGCGGCGTCTTCGACAGGTTCAGGCAGGGCGTGTCGGCAAAGTGCGGCGCACCGATCAGCTCACCCTTCAGGTCATAGGTCCAGCGGTGCAGGGGGCAGACAATATTCTTGGCATTGCCGCGGCCATTGAACATCAGCGCCTGGCGATGACGGCAGACGTTGGAAAGCAGTTCGATGCCTTGCGCATTGCGCACCAGCATGCGGCCCTCGTTCTCCGACTTCAGGGTCGCGAAATCGCCCTGTTCGGGAACCATCAATTCATGCCCGATGTAACGGGGGCCCTTCTGGAACAGGTGATGCATTTCGCGCTGCAACAGCGCTTCGTCGAAGTAGACATTTACCGGAAGCTGAGCGCACGAGCGCGCAAGCTTGGCGTGGGTAGCCAGATCGGACATCCCAACCCCCCTTTACAGAATTCAGCCAAAGAAGAGAAAGAATCCGAGAACCAGTATTTGGAGCGTCGAAAAACCTACTGCGCGTCGCATTGGCGGTGGGGGCGCCGAGCCCGGAGATGCTCGCCGCATCCGGTACATCTGCGCTTCTCGGCCACCACTGCTTCCGCTCGCTACGGTTTTTCTCGCCCCATTAAAAAGATGAATACGGTATTTCGGAGACAGAACCGGAGATTATAGCCTGTAAAGGCTCATCCGGTCTCGGTCCCGCGCGAGCTTGTGGTGCGTGGATGCTTAAAAATTGCCGGAAAGGCATCGTTTTCATGAATCGGCAGGCGCTTTGCGATAAAATGTGTCTTTGCTTGCAAGAGCACGGCAACTGTCGCGCCGTCACGCAGGGGTAGGATTGTTTACAATAAGCGATTAGACTGTTGCGCCTCGCGCAGGTGCCATTGCACTGCCGCCGGGCAAGTCGAGCCCCGAACCGATTAAAGTCATTATGCCAAATAAAACAAGCGCGGAGAGCCCTGGAGCGCAGGCCGCCGTTCCTCCCGAGTCTTTCGAACAGGCGATGGCCGAACTGGCCCAGCTCGTCACGCAGATGGAAGGCGGACAATTGCCCCTCGAAGCCTCGGTCGCTGCCTATGCCCGCGGTTCCGAACTCGTGCGTTACTGCGCGGCCCAGCTGGAAAAGGTGGAATCGCAGGTCAAGGTGCTCGAAGGCGAGATGCTGAAACCCTTCAGCGCCGATGGCGAGGACGCCGAATGAGCCCGACCGTGAGCGCCCAGCCCGATTTCCGCGCATGGATGGAAGGCGTGCAAATCCGCACCGAAGCCGCGCTCGACCGTTTCCTGCCGGCGGCTGCCCAGGTGCCGGCCAAGCTGCACGAAGCGATGCGCTACACGGTGCTGGGCGGCGGCAAGCGCGTGCGCCCGCTGCTGGCGCATGCTGCAGGTGAACTGTTCGGTGCGGGCGAAGATGCCGTCGCGCGCGCCGCCTGCGCGGTCGAGATGATCCATGCCTACTCGCTGGTCCACGACGACATGCCCTGCATGGACGACGACGCGCTCCGCCGCGGCAAGCCGACCGTGCACGTGGCGTATGACGAAGCGACCGCGCTGCTGGTCGGCGACGCGCTGCAGGCCCAGGCCTTCGAGGTACTTGCCGGCAGCGAGGACGTCGCCCCGGCGCGCCTGGTCACGATGCTGCGCCTGCTGGCCGAGGCGGCCGGATCCGCCGGCATGTGCGGCGGCCAGGCGATCGACCTGGACAGCGTGGGCCTGGCCCTGACGCTGGAAGAGCTGGAGCGCATGCACCAGCTGAAGACCGGCGCCATGCTGCGCGTCTCGGTGCTGCTGGGCGCACTGGCCGGCCGCGAGCCCGATGCGCGGGAGCTGGACGCATTGAGGGCATACGCGCGCGCGATCGGCCTGGCCTTCCAGGTGGTGGACGACGTGCTGGACGCGACCGAAGATTCGGCCACCCTCGGCAAGACCGCGGGCAAGGACGCGGCGGCGAACAAACCGACTTACGTAACGATTCTGGGGCTGGAGCCGTCCAAGGCGCTGGCCGAACAACTGCGGCAGCAGGCGCACGAAGCGCTGGCGCCGTTCGGAGAACAAGCACTGCGGCTGCGCGAACTGGCAGACCTGATCGTGCAGCGGAAGGCCTAAATGAAACTGCTAGATACCATCAACGACCCGGCGGACCTGCGCAAGCTCCCGCGCACCCAGCTGACCCCGCTGGCCACCGAACTGCGCCAGTTCCTGCTGGATTCGGTGTCCAAGACCGGCGGCCATCTCTCGTCCAACCTCGGCACCGTCGAGCTGACGATCGCGCTGCACTACGTGTTCAACACGCCGGAAGACCGCATCGTCTGGGACGTCGGCCACCAGACCTATTCGCACAAGGTCCTGACCGGCCGCCGCGACCGCATGCCGACGCTGCGCCAGCACAACGGCCTGTCCGGCTTCCCGAAGCGCGACGAGAGCGAGTACGACACCTTCGGCACCGCCCACTCGTCGACTTCGATCTCGGCGGCGCTGGGCATGGCGCAGGCGGCCAGGATCAAGGGCGAGAAGCGCAAGGCGATCGCCGTGATCGGCGACGGCTCGATGACGGCCGGCATGGCCTTCGAGGCCCTGAACAATGCCGGCGTCGAGGACGACGTCGACCTGCTGGTGGTCCTGAACGACAACGACATGTCGATCTCGCCGCCGGTGGGCGCGCTGAACCGCTACCTGGCGCGCCTGATGTCGGGCCAGTTCTATGCCGCCGCCAAGAACGTCGGCAAAAGCGTGCTGCCGGCGCCGATGCTGGAGCTGGCCAAGAAGCTCGAAGAACACGCCAAGGGCATGGTGGTCCCGGCCACGATGTTCGAGGAATTCGGCTTCAACTACATCGGCCCGATCGACGGCCACGACCTCGACTCGCTGATCCCGACGCTGGAAAACATCCGCAGGCTGAAAGGCCCGCAATTCCTGCACGTGGTGACGAAGAAGGGCCAGGGCTACAAGCTGGCCGAGGCCGAGCCTATCCTCTACCACGGCACCGGCAAGTTCAATCCGAGCGAGGGCATCAAGCCGGCCGCCGCGCCGTCCAAGATCACCTACACCGAAGTGTTCGGCAACTGGCTGTGCGACATGGCAGCAAGCGATAAACGCCTGGTCGGCATCACGCCGGCGATGCGCGAAGGCTCGGGCATGGTGCGCTTCCACCAGCAGTATCCGGACCGCTACTTCGACGTCGGCATCGCCGAACAGCACTCGGTCACCTTCGCCGCCGGCATGGCGACCGAGGGCGTCAAGCCGGTGCTGGCGATCTACTCGACCTTCCTGCAGCGCGGCTACGACCAGCTGATCCACGACGTGGCGCTGCAGAACCTGGACGTCACCTTCGCCCTCGACCGCGCCGGCCTGGTCGGCGCCGACGGTGCGACCCACGCCGGCAACTACGACCTCGCCTATCTGCGCTGCATCCCGAACATGGTCGTCATGGCGCCGTCCGACGAGAACGAATGCCGCCAGATGCTGACCACGGCCTATCACTACCCGGGCCCGGCGGCGGTGCGCTATCCGCGTGGCGCCGGCGTCGGCGCCGCCATCCAGCAGGAACTGACCTCGATCGAGATCGGCAAGGGCCTGGTCAAACGCGAGGGCAAGGGCGTCGCCATCCTGGCCTTCGGCTCGATGGTGGCCCCCAGCCTGAAAGCGGCCGAGGGCCTGAACGCGACCGTCGCCGACATGCGCTTCGTGAAACCGCTCGACGTCGAGCTGGTCAAGCGCCTGGCCAAGGACCATGACTACCTGGTGACGGTGGAAGAGGGCTGCACCATGGGCGGCGCCGGCTCGGCTGTCGCCGAGGCATTGGCGCTTGAGGCCATCGTCAAGCCGCTGCTGATCCTGGGCCTGCCGGACAGGTTCATCGACCAGGGCGACCCGGGCGTGCTGCTGGCTTCCGTCGGCCTGGATGCGAACGGCATCGGCAAATCGATCCGCGAACGATTCGGGATCGGCGAGCCGCGCCTGGTCGTGAATAACAACTGAGCAGAGGCCGATCATGCTGATCGTCACCCACGGCGGCAAATTCCATGCGGATGACGCCTGGGCGGTGGCCGTCATCAACGTGCTGCATCCCGAGGCGGAACTGGTGCGCACGCGCGACCCGGCCATCATCGAGAGCGGCGACGTCGTGATCGACGTCGGCGGCATCTGGGACCCGGCCACGGGCCGCTTCGACCACCACCAGAAAGGTTTCAGCGGCGCCCGCCAGACCGGCGTGCCGTATGCGAGCGCCGGCCTGGTGTGGCGCGAATACGGCGCGCGCTGCGTGGCCGCGCTGGCGGCGCAGCACACCGGCCAGCAGCTCAGCGACGAAACGGCCCAGCACATCGCCTACGCCATCGACGCCGACATCGTGCAGTACCTGGACCTGTCGGACGTTGGCGCGGCCAGGAACGCGCCCGGCGGCTACGGCCTGTCGGCAGTGATCTCCGGCTACAACCTGAGCTGGCTGGACGAGGAAAGGCTGGGCTACGGCGAGCGCGCCGACGCCTACCGCCTGAGCCAGTTCCGCCGCGCGATGGATTTCCTCATCGACGTGATGGCGAACGCCGTCAAGTACCGCGTCGGCGCCATGCTGGCGCTGGAGCAGGTGCGCAAGGCCGAGGTGCTGGAAGACGGCCGGCTGCTCTACCTGAAGAACAGCGCGCTGCCCTGGAGCTCGGTGGTGCGCAAGGAAATGCCGAAGGTCCTGTTCGTCATCAGCCACAACATCGGCGAGCAGCGCTACATGCTGCACACGGTGCCGGCCACCGCCGACACCTTCGAAGCCCGCGCCGACCTGCCGGCGTCCTGGGCCGGCCTGCGCGACGCCGAACTGGCGGCCGTCACCGGCGTGCCGGATGCGGGCTTCTGCCACAACGGCCGCTTCATTGCCGCCGCCAAGTCTTATGACGGCATTTATGCGATGGCGCTGCAGGCGCTGAAGGAAGCCGGGATTTAATCCCCGTCCTTCCCGCGCCAATCCGTCCTTCCCGCGAAGGCGGGGATGACGGGCTATTTTTGCCCAAACAATTCCTCCGCCCGCCGATAAAGAATCCACGACGTCGCCACATACTTGTCGCCACTGTGCGGCACATGCCCCTTGTGCGTATGCGTGAAGCCTGCCGGCGCGATGATCAGGCGGCCCTGCCGCGCTTCCACCTTGCGGCCCTGGTACAGGAATTCGGTTTCGCCGCCCTCGGCCACATCGTTCAGGTAGAACTGGAACAGCAGCACCCGGTGCAGGGTCTCGCAACTGGCGTTCTGCGGATAGATTTCGGAATGCCAGTGGTGGTAGCCGCCGCTCGCGCGCAGGTACTTCTGCAGGTTGATCGGGCCGCAGCGGTACATTGCCTGCACCAGCGCGTCCAGGTGGGGGCGGCCGCAGGCGTCGAAGTTGTCGAGCGAGAGGGCGACCGGCTGCCCGGTCTCGGGATGCGCGACCATCGGCGACAGCGCGCCCAGCACCAGCGCGCGGTAGCTGTCCACGTACTGCGCCAGGTGGCGCCGCAGGCTCGATGCCATCAGGCCGGCGACGTCCTGCCACTCCGGGTACTGGGTGAGGGTGAGGTCCCAGCTGTCCTTCTTGGCCACGTCCACGCCGTTGCCGGTGCGGCCGCGCACGACCTTGTCGCTGGCCTCGAAGCGCTGCAGGATGTGGGCGCATTGCTCGCCGCTCAGGGCGCCGTCATAGATGCCGATGAAGTCGTCCGTCATGGTGCTCCTTGGGCGGCCGCATGGTGGGCCGGCACGTGCAGCGAGCGGGCCAGCAGGTGGCCGGCCAGCCAGCCGGCGACCAGGCCGCCGATGTGGGCCGCGTTGTCGGTGTGCGGATACAGGAAGCCGGCGCCGATATTAAACAGCAGGAAGGGCCCGACCGAGCCGCGAAGGTCCCGCACCACGGTCGGCGGCACGCCGCTGTGCTCGCGGCCGATGAAGGCGAACAGGCCGCCGATGATGCCGAAGATCGCGCCCGAGGCGCCCACGCTGTTGACGGGGTGCTGGGAGATCAGGCCCCACAACAGGCTGCCCAGGCCGCCGCCGATGCCGGCCAGCAGATACAGGCCGGCGAAGCGCAGGCTGCCGAAGATGCGCTCGACCAGCTGGCCGGCCTGCCACAGCACCAGCATGTTCATGCCCAGGTGCAGCAGGCCGCCATGCAGGAAGGCGGAGCTCAGCAGGCGCCACCACTGGCCTTCGCCCAGGGTCTTGCGCGGCAGGTTCGAGCCCCATTTGACGAGCTGCTCGGCGAGCAGGGCAGGGGGCGCATCCGGCCACCACTGGCGCGCCGCGATCAGCTTGTGGAGGCCCTGCTGCCACAGCTGCAGGTGGGCCTGCACCGCGGCCGGCGAGTCCCAGCCCGGCAGGGGCCTGAACCAGGGCATGCCGAAGCCCTTACGCTCCAGCCACATCAGGAAGAAGATGCCGATGTTGGCCGCCAGCAGGGTCCAGATCACCGGCGTCGACGGGCTCCAGTAGTCGATGCGGTCATGGAAGACCTCGCGCTCGGCGTGCGCCACCTCGAACTCGGGCGTGCAGCGCGAGGGGAGGGCCGCCGCGATGGCCCTGGCGGCATCGGGGCCGGCGGCGGAAAAGCCGACTTCCTGCATGCCCTGGACGCCGACCACGTCGAAGATCACGTCCTCGCCCGCGGTGCGCACGTTGACGATGTCGACCTTGCGCAGGCGCTCCTCCTCCTTCTTCGGAAAGCGGAACGAGCGGTGGCTGCTGCCGCGCACGTAGACGAAGTCGGGCTCGATCGCCAGCTGGCCGCGTCCCTGCAGCCGGAAGGGGTTCGAGGGCCAGTTCGCGCCGCCCCGGTAGAAGCGGACCTCGAAGATGGTGCCGGCCTTGCCGCTGTCCTGCATCTGCGGCGCCCCGTCAGCCGCGCTTGCGCTCGTGCTGCCACAGCACGTCGCTGCCGCCGGCGTGGCGGTTCAGCACGCGCGCCAGCACGAACATCAGGTCGGACAGGCGGTTCACGTATTGACGCGGCTGGGCGTTGATGGTGTCCGTTTTCGACAGCGCGACGATGCTGCGCTCGGCGCGCCGGCACACGGTGCGGCACACGTGGGCCGTCGATGCCGCGCGCGAGCCGGCCGGCAGGATGAATTCCTTCAGGACCGGCAGGTCGGCATTGTATTTCTCGAGCAGGCCGTCCAGGCGCGCCACGTGTTCAATCTTGATCATCTGGTAGCCCGGGATGCACAGCTCGCCGCCGAGGTCGAACAGGTCGTGCTGGATCGAAATGAGTTCTTCCCTGAGCTCGGCCGGCATGTCCTCGCACAGCAGCAGGCCGACGAAGGAATTCAGTTCGTCGACGTCGCCCAGCGCGGCGATGCGCGCGCTGTCCTTGCCGGTACGGCTGCCGTCGCCGAGTCCGGTGCTGCCGTCGTCGCCGGTACGGGTCGCGATTTTCGAAAGTCGATTGCCCATGCTTATGCCCTGCCTATAAAAAAAGATAGCGCGAGCATACGCCAAAATAGTGCAATAGTGCTTACAATCGGCTTATGATTCCCGCGATTCCAGTCGACCCCGAGCGCCGCCGCCAGGTGGCGAGCGCCCTGCGCGCCGTGCTCCCCGAGCGTTGCGTCCTGCACGACCCCGAAGATACCCGGCCGTACGAATGCGACGGCCTGGCGGCCTATCGCCAGCTGCCGATGATCGTGACGCTGCCCGACAACGAGGAGCAGGTGCTGGCCATCCTGAAGGTCTGCCGCGAGCTGAAGGTGCCGATCGTGCCGCGCGGCGCCGGCACCGGCCTCTCCGGCGGCGCCCAGCCCCTGGCCGACGGCGTGGTGATCTCGACCGCGCGCCTGAACCGCATCCTGCGCGTCGAACCCTATGCGCGCACCGCCGTGGTCCAGCCCGGCGTGCGCAATTTGGCGATCTCGGAAGCGGCGGCGCCCTTCGGGCTCTACTATGCGCCCGATCCATCCTCGCAGATCGCCTGCACCATCGGCGGCAACGTGGCCGAGAATTCCGGCGGCGTGCACTGCCTGAAATACGGCCTCACGGTGCACAACGTGTTGCGCGTGCGCGTCTGTACGATGGAGGGCGATGTCATCGAACTGGGCGGTGACGGCCTCGATTCGCCGGGCCTGGACCTGCTGGCAGTCTTCATCGGTTCGGAAGGCATGCTCGGCATCGTCACCGAAGTGACCGTCAAGCTGGTGCCGAAGCCGGCGCTGGCCCAGGTCATCATGGCCTCCTTCGACGACGTGGTCACGGGCGGCAACGCGGTGGCCAGCGTGATCGCGGCCGGCATCATCCCGGCCGGCCTGGAGATGATGGACCGCACCTCCTCGCGCATGGTCGAGCCCTTCGTGAAGGCCGGCTACGACCTCGATGCGGCCGCGATCCTGCTGTGCGAGGCGGACGGCACCGCGCTCGAAGTGGCCGAGGAAATCGAACGCATGACGGAAGTGCTGCAGCAGGCCGGCGCCAGCGCCATCGCGGTGTCGCAGAACGAGGCCGAGCGCCTGCGCTTCTGGTCCGGCCGCAAGAACGCCTTCCCGGCCGCCGGCCGCATCTCGGCCGACTACTACTGCATGGACGGCACCATCCCGCGCAAGCACCTGGCCCACGTGCTGAGCCGGATCGAGGAGATGCAGGACACCTACGGCCTGCGCTGCGCGAACGTGTTCCACGCCGGTGACGGCAATATGCACCCGCTGATCATGTTCGACGCCAACAAGCCGGGCGAGCTGCAGCGCGCGGAAGATTTCGGCGCCGCCATCCTGGCCCTGTGCGTGGAGGTCGGCGGCACCATCACCGGCGAGCACGGCGTCGGCGTCGAGAAGATCGATTCGATGTGCGTGCAGTTCGGCGCGAACGAGCTGGAAGCCTTCTTCACGGTCAAGCGCGCCTTCGACCCCGCCATGCTGCTGAATCCGAACAAGGCGGTGCCGACCCTCCAGCGCTGCGCCGAAATGGGCAAGATGCGGGTCAGCGGCGGCGTGCTGCCGTTCGCGGACCTGCCGCGTTTTTGAAAGAAAGTAAGGCTTTTGAAACTGACTATGCAGCAGATTCTTGAACAGTTCCAGGACCAGGTGCGGACCGCGGCCGCAGGCAAGGCTGCGCTGCGCATCCGCGGCGGCGGCAGCAAGGACTGGTACGGACAGCGCCTCGACGGCGAGGTCCTCGATACGCGCCCCTATGCCGGCATCGTCGACTACGAGCCGACCGAACTGGTGATCACGGCGCGCTGCGGCACGCCCCTGGCCGAGATCGAAGCCGTGCTGGCCGAACGCAGGCAGATGCTGGCCTTCGAGCCGCCGCACTTCGCGCATTTCGGTGGCGGCGGCGCGACCCTGGGCGGCACCATCGCCGCCGGTCTCTCGGGTCCGCGCCGCGCCAGCAGCGGCGCGCTGCGCGACTTCGTGCTCGGCGCGAAGCTGCTGGACGGGAAGGGGGATGTATTGACCTTCGGCGGCCAGGTGATGAAGAACGTGGCCGGCTACGACGTCTCGCGCCTGCTGGCCGGTTCGCTGGGCACCCTCGGCCTGCTGCTGGAAGTGTCGGTCAAGGTGCTGCCGCTGGCCTACCGCGAAGCCACGCTGCGCTTCGAGATGAACGAGGTCGACGCCATCCGCAAGCTGAACGAATGGGGCGGCCAGCCGCTGCCGATCTCGGCCAGCTGCTGGGTCGACGGCGTGCTGGCGCTGCGCCTGTCCGGCGCCCGGGCCGCGGTCGATGCCGCGATCCGCTCGCTGGGCACCGCGCACGGCGGCCACATCATGCCGGACTGCGCGGCCTTCTGGGCCAGCCTGCGCGAGCAGCGCCATGCCTTCTTCGATGGCGATGCGCCTCTCTGGCGGCTGTCGGTACCGTCCACCTGCGGCGCCATCGTGCTGGGAGGTCCGCAGCTGATCGAGTGGGGCGGGGCGCAGCGCTGGCTGCGCGCGGCGGGCGATGCGGCCACGGCCGAGCGCATCCGCGCCACGGTGAAGGCCTGCGGCGGCCACGCGACCCTGTTCCGCGGCGGCGATAAAAGCGTCGGCGTGTTCCAGCCGCTGGCGCCGGCCGTCGCCAAGATCCACGAACGCCTGAAAGCCGGATTCGATCCGTCGAACATCTTCAACCCCGGCCGGATGTATTAACGAACCATGCAAACGAACCTCGCCGATTTCATCAAGGGCACGCGCGAAGGAGAGGAGGCGGAAGCCATCCTGCGCGCCTGCGTGCACTGCGGCTTCTGCACCGCCACCTGCCCGACCTACCAGCTGCTGGGCGACGAGCTCGACGGCCCGCGCGGCCGCATCTACCTGATCAAGCAGGTGCTGGAAGGCGAAGAGCCGACCCGCAAGACCCAGCTGCACCTGGACCGCTGCCTCACCTGCCGCAACTGCGAGAGCACCTGTCCGTCCGGCGTGAAGTACGGGCGCCTGGTCGACATCGGCCGCAAGGTGGTCGAGGAGCGTGTGACTCGCCCGCTGGGCGACCGCGTGAAACGCAGCACCTTGAAGGAATTCCTGCCGCGCGGCGCACTGTTCAAGACGGCCTTCAAGGCGGGCCAGGCGGCGCGTCCGCTGCTGCCGCACAGCCTGCGCGACAAGCTGCAGCCGGCGCGCAGCGCGGGCGCCTGGCCGCGGCGCGAGCATGCGCGCAAGATGCTGGCGCTGGCGGGCTGCGTGCAGCCGGCGATGGCGCCCGACATCAACGCCGCCACCGCACGCGTGCTCGATGCGCTGGGCGTGCAGCTGATCGAAGCCCCCAGGGCCGGCTGCTGCGGCGCGGTGCGCTACCACATGAACGACCAGGACGGCGGCCTGCAGGACATGCGCCGCAATATCGACGCCTGGTGGCCCTATGTCGACGGCGGCAAGGTCGAGGCCATCGTGATGACGGCCTCCGGCTGCGGCGTCACCGTCAAGGAATACGGCCATCTGCTGGCCCAGGACCCGCAGTATGCCGAGAAGGCGGCGCGCATCAGCGCGATGACGAAGGACCTGTCCGAAGTCATGCAGGATTTCGAAGGCGAGATCGGCGCGCGCCTGGCCGGCAGCATCAAGGAACGCATCGCCTTCCACCCGCCCTGCACCCTGCAGCATGGCCAGCAGATCCGCGGCAAGGTCGAGGGTGTGCTGCGCGCCGCCGGCGTCGACGTGGTGCTGTGCGCGGACAGCCACCTGTGCTGCGGCTCGGCCGGCACCTATTCGGTGCTGCACCCCGAGATCGCGCATGCGCTGCGCGACCGCAAGGTCGCCAACCTCGAAGCCACCGGCGCAAAGGAGATCGTGTCCGCGAACATCGGCTGCATCACCCACCTGCAGTCGGGAACGGACATGCCGGTCACGCACTGGATCGAGCTGGTCGACCGCGCCCTGGCCGGGGCGCCGGTCCGATGAGGATCTTCGCAGCCTTGCTGCTGGTCTTGCCGATGGTGGCCCTGGCGGGAGAAGGGCAGGCGCACAAGCCTGCTGCCCATCACGCCGCCAAGCCGGCGCCCAAGCCCGCCAGGAAGAATGCCGCGGGCGCGGATGAAGGCGCCAACGGCTTCCTGAATCTCTACGTCGAGCTGTGCGTGCGCCACTTCGGCGACCTCGAAGAGTTCCGCGCCCGCCTGCTGCGCGACAAGGTGCCGAAGCTGCCGGCGGAAGACGCGAAGCTGTTCCTCGCCGGGATGGACGGCGACGCCTGGCCGGTGCCGTACAAGGGCAAGCTGGGGAATTACGTGCTGGCCCTGCCGGCCGGGAAGAACCTGTGCCTGCTGCACGCGCACCGCGCGAACGCCGCCGCGATCGAGAAGGGCTTCCTCGACATCGTCGCCGATGCGCCCAAGCCGATGGTGGCCAAGCGCGGCCCCAGCCGGGACGAGCTGAGCGCGGACAAGATCAAGATGCGCACCGTGTCCTCGACCTGGGCGCCGCCGGGCGCGCGCCGCAAGATGGAATTCATGCTCACCACCACGGCATCGCCCAAGGCCGAGCTGCAGGCCCTGGGTTCGGTGGCGATGATTGCCGACGGTCCGACGCGAAACGCGAGGCCGTGATAGCATCGGCGCCCCGATTTATGCAAGGCGGAGTTGCCATGAGTTTCGTGTTCCGGTTGATCTCGCAGGACGAGGATGCGGCGCCCTCGGTCGCGTTCCAGGATACCATCGGCCCCGGCTACGTCGTGTTGTGGGAAGAAATCGGCGTCTACGATGCGCTCTACAACAGCGACGGACGCGAGGCCCGCGAAGTCTCGCGCGCGATCGCCTACGGCATCGACCAGCTGAACGACGACGAATCGCTGGGCCGCATGCTGCCGGCCACGGCGCGGCTGGGCGAGGCGATCCGCTTCCTCGAGAACGTGCACCGCGGCTGCACCATCCACGCCTCGGCGCAGGTCGAGACGCGCTAGAGCGTTACTTCAAACGAGGCTGTATTTTCGGGCGTGGCCGGGTATGCTGTCGGCCATGTCGAAACAAACCATTACCATCAGCGGCGAAACCATCGGCCGCGACCGCATCGAAGAACTGCTCGCACGGGAAGCGCTGCTGGTGTTCGAAGAATGCGATTTCCAGCAGGCCGACCTGTCGCGCCTGAACCTGCAGGACTGCAGCTTTGCCAACTGCGCCGTGCCTGAAGCCTCGTTCTACGCGGCCAACCTGGCGCGCACCCGCTGGCGGCGCTGCCGCGGCGGCCATGCCGACTTCGAGGCCGCCGACCTGGTCGACGCGCGCTTCGAAGCCTGCGACCTGAACAACGCCAACTGGCGCCGCGCCAAGCTGGCCTCCTGCAGCTACCGCGGCTGCAAGCTGACCGGCGCCAGCTTCGAGGAAGTCGGCCAGCTCGGCCTGTCCTTCGAGGACTGCCTGCTGGTCGGCGCCGACCTGCGCCGCATGTCGTTCAGGAAGACCAGGCTGACGGGGCTCGATTTCGCCGACGCCGACCTGTCGGGCTGCGACTTCCGCGAAGCCGTGTTCGAAGGCGGCAGCCTGCGCGATGCCCACATCAAGGACACGCGCTTCGAGCATGCGGATTTGCGCGAGGCCGATCTTGGCGGCCTGAAACTCTCGAACGTCAAGCAGTTCGCCGGTGCGACCATCTCGCCGCGCCAGGCGGCCGAACTGGTGCGGGCGATGGGCCTGAACGTCGCCTGAGTTCGAACTCGGCTGTAGTAAAATTACACCTCTTCCATGGAGGTGTTTGCGATGCCCGTTCTTTCCAGCTTCAAACCGAATGTCCGTCTGTTCGCCGCAGCCCTGGCGTTTGCAGCCAGCCTGGCCGGCCAGGCTGCATCGGCGCAGGCCGTGGTGGCCAGCGCGGCTTCGCCGGGCGACGTGCTTGGCGTCGAGGTGCAGATCGACGGCATGGGCAAGCTGGGTTACGACATCAAGCGCCGCGGCAAGGAGATCATCGGCCTGTCGCGCCTGGGCTTCAACCTGGCCAATGCACCCAAGCTGGAGGGCGGCTTCAGCCTCAAGACGCAGACGATCAGCGAGCATGACGACACCTGGGAACAGCCCTGGGGCGAGCGCCGCTTCGTGCGCAATCATTACCGCGAGCTGCGCGTCGAGGTCGAGCAGAAGAGCCGTGCCAACCGCGCGCTCGCCATCGTGTTCCGCATCTACGACGACGGCGTCGGCTTCCGCTACGAATTCCCGGACCAGCCGCAGCTGCGCGACACCGAGATCCTCGACGAGCTGACCGAATTCGCGGTCGCCCAGCCGGCCACCGCCTGGTGGATCCCGGCCGGCGAGCTGCCGGGCCTCGAAGAGCAGGTCCAGAAGGCGCCGCTGGCCGAAATCGGCACCGCCAACACCCCGCTGACCATGCGCCTGGCGGACGGCACCCACCTCGCCCTGCACGAGGCGGCGCTGGTCGATTACGCCTCGATGTGGGTGCGCAAGGTCGAAGGGCAGAAGCTGCGCGCCCAGCTGGCGCCGTCGAGCATCGGCCCGGCGGTGGTCCGCCATGGCGCCTTCACGACCCCGTGGCGCACGCTGCGCATCGCCGACGACGCGGCCGGCCTCTACATGTCCGATCTCGAGCTGAACCTGAACGAACCGAACAAATTGGGCGACGTGTCCTGGGTACACCCATCGAAGTTCGTCGGCGTCTGGTGGAGCATGCACCTGCAGCACACGACCTGGAACGCGGGGCCGAAGCATGGCGCCAACACGGCCAATGTGAAGAAATACATCGACTTCGCTGCTGGAAACGGCTTCCGCGGCGTGCTGGTCGAAGGCTGGAACCGCGGCTGGGAAAGCGACTGGGGCCATGGCGGCGCCGACTTCAGCTTCACCGAGTCCTATCCCGACTTCGACCTGCCCGCGCTGGCCGCCTATGCGAAGCAGAAGGGCGTGCGCCTGATCGGCCACCACGAGACCGGCGGCAACCTGCCGGCCTACGAAAAGCAGATGGACGCGGCGTATCAACTGTATGCGAAGCTGGGCGTGGACAGCGTGAAGTCCGGCTATGTGCATGAAGCCGGCAGCATGCAATTCCAGGGCCCGGACGGCAAGATCCACTTCGGCCACTACGATTCGCAGGAAGGCGTGCGCCACTTCCTGAAAGCGGTGACGGAAGCCGCGCGCTACAGGATCGCCGTCGACACCCACGAACCGGTGAAGGACACCGGCCTGCGCCGCACCTGGCCGAACTGGATTTCGCGCGAAGGCGCACGCGGCGTCGAATACAACGCCTGGGGCAACCCGCCGAACGCGGTCGACCACGAAGCCAAGCTGGTGTTCACCCGCATGCTGAGCGGCCCGATGGACTACACGCCGGGCATCCTCAGCCTGCTGGGCGCGGACGGCAAGGTGTTCAACTCGACGCAAGCCAAGCAGCTCGCCAACTTCGTCGTCATCTATTCGCCGATCGTGATGGCGGCCGACCTGCCGGAGAATTACGCGAAGTACCCGGCCGCCTTCAAGTTCATCCGCGACGTGCCGACCGACTGGGCCGAGACGAGGGTGATCAACGGTGCGGTCGGCGAGTACGTCAGCATCGCGCGCAAGGACCGCAAATCGGACGACTGGTACGTCGGCGCCGTCACCGACGGCCAGGCGCGCACGCTGGCCTTCCCGCTGGCCTTCCTCGACCCGGGCAAGCAATACGTGGCCGAGATCTACCGCGACGGCGATGCGGCCGATTACCGCAACGCGCATCGTTTCGACCTGGTGACCGAAACGAAAACGGTGACGGCGAAGGATGTGCTGCAGCTGAAGCTGGCGCCGGGTGGCGGGCAGGCGATCCGTTTCACGCCGAAAAACCGGCCGTGATCGAAACCATTTGCGACATCGCGGGCGTATTGCCGATCGTGACGATTCGATCGTTTTGCACGCCGTCTTCCGTGGCAGCATCGATGCTTCCCATTGGTAGACGCCCATGCAACGCGCACTCTTCATCTGCACCCAGAACCGCCTGCGCAGCCCGGCGGCCGAGCAGATCGTGTGGGCGACTTCCAGGGCAACTGATCTACTGGGTCGCCAGCAGCTTCTCGATATCGTCCGCGATCTCTTCCGGCTTGGTGGTCGGCGCATAGCGCTTGGCCACTTTGCCGTCGCGCCCGATCAGGAACTTGGTGAAGTTCCATTTGATGCCTTCGGTACCCAGCACGCCCGGCGCCTCGCCCTTCAGGTATTTCCACAGCGGATGCGCATTGTCGCCATTGACGTCGACCTTGGCGAACATCGGGAAAGTCACGCCGTAATTCTTTTCGCAGAAGGCGCCGATCTCTTCTTCCGAACCCGGCTCCTGCGAACCGAACTGGTTGCAGGGAAAGCCCAGCACTTCCAGGCCGCGGCCGTGCAGTTCGCGGTACACGGTCTCGAGTCCCTGGTACTGCGGAGTGAAGCCGCATTTGCTGGCGGTGTTGACGATCAGGAGGACCTTGCCGCGGTATTGGGCGAGGTCGACCGGCTTGCCGTCGAGTGAGGTGGCCTGGAAGTCGTATACGTTCATGACAGTCTCCCGCATCGTGCGTTAATGTGTATGCAAGAGTGTACAGCCGGAAGGACGAGCATGCAGACAGATGTGAATATTCCATTCGCCATCGGCGCCGTGTTGAGCGCCATCGCGGCGCTGCTCCACCTGGGCATCATCGCCGGCGGTCCCGCCTGGTACCGCTTCTTCGGCGCGGGCGAGCGCTTTGCGCGCGCGGCAGCGCAACGCAAGTGGTATCCGGCCGTGGTCACCTTCGGCATCGCCGCCGTGCTGGGCATCTGGTCTGCCTATGCGCTGGCAGGGGCGGGCCTGATCGGGACGCTGCCGCTGCTGAAGATGGCGCTGGTGGCCATTACCGCCGTCTACATTGTCCGCGGCCTGGCGTATGCGCCGCTGGTGCTGGCGCGGGGCGGCAGGATCACGCCTTTCGTGGTCTGGAGTTCGCTCATCTGTCTCGCGTATGGCCTGGTGCACCTGCTGGGCCTCATGCAGCGCTGGCCGGCGCTCTGACTTACCTGACCAGCGCAGTGAACGGATAGACATAGGCCTGCAAGGTCACCAGCACGCCGACCAGGCAGGCCAGCGCGATCGAGTGGAAGAACACATAGCGCAGGATCTCGCCTTCGTGGCCGTACCACTTGGTTGCCGTGGAAGCCACCACGATGGACTGGGCATCGATCATCTTGCCCATCACGCCCCCCGAGGAGTTGGCCGCCGCCATCAGGACCGGATTCAGGCCGATCTGGGTGGCCGAGGTCTTCTGCAGGCCGCCGAACAGCACGTTGGAGGCGGTGTCCGAACCGGTCAGCGCGACGCCCAGCCAGCCGAGCAGGGTGCCGAAGAAGGGATACAGCACGCCGGTGTTGGCGAAGGCCAGGCCGAGGGTCGAGTCGAGGCCGGAATAGCGGGTGGTATAGCCGAGCGCCAGCATGGCCGCGATGGTCAGCAGCGAAAAGCGCATCAGCTTGAGCGTGGCCCAGTAGACGGCGAACAGTTCGCGCACCCTGTAGCCCATCACCAGGCCGGAGATCACGGCGGCGGCCAGGATGCCGGAGCCGGTGGCGGACAGCCAGTTGAGCGTGTACACGGCAGCCTCCGCGGTCGGCTTGCTGGCCACCGGCGGCATCCTCTGCACCACCTTGTGCAGCGCCGGCCAGTCGTACTTGAAGACCGAGATACCGTCGAGCATCTTCTTCCATTCGGGTATGCCCCACAGGAACACCAGCACCGACAGGATCAGCCAGGGCAGCCAGGCCCTCAGCACGGCCGAGCGTGGATGGTTGTGGACCAGCGGCGCGCGACCCGGCGCGCCGCCGCCGCCACTGCCGTTCGCATCGGAATAGGCACCGGCCCCGGCCCCGGCATAGGCACCGCCGCCTGCACCCGCCCCTGCACCTGCGCCGGCGTAGGCTCCCATGCCTGCACCGGCGCCGGCTCCAGCATCGGCACCGGCGCCTTCGTAGGAATTGCTGCCGGTTCCCGTACTGGTCTTGAGTTTGCCAGCGGCGTCATGCCAGAGCGTTGCCGGCTTCCACACTTTCAGGAACAGGGTCAGGCAGAGCATCGACATCAGCGAGCCGCCGACGTCGACCAGCCACGGGCCGTGAAAGTTCGAGATCAGGTATTGCGGGACGGCAAAGGTAACGCCCGCCACCAAGGCCGCCGGCCAGATTGCGAGCATGCCGGAAAAGCCGCAGAAAGCCCAGATCAGCCAGAACGGCACCAGCACCGAAAAGAAGGGCAGTTGCCGGCCGACCATGCCCGACAGTTGCAGGAGGTCGAGGCCGGTGACGCCGGCCAGCGCGATCAGCGGAGAGCCGAGCGCGCCGAACGCCACCGGCGCCGTGTTGGCGATCAGGGACAGGCCGGAGGCGGCCAGCGGCGCGAAGCCCAGGCCGATCAGCATGGCGCCGGTCACGGCCACCGGCGTGCCGAAGCCGCCGGCGCCCTCGAAGAAGGCGCCGAAGGAAAACGCCACCAGCAGCAGCTGCAGGCGGCGGTCGGTGGTGATGCCGGTAATCGATTCCTGCAGGATCTTGAAGTAGCCTTTACGCTCGGTCAGCTGGTACAGGAAGATCACGTTCAGGATGATCCAGCCGATCGGCAGCAGGCCGTTGGCGGCGCCATACAGGGCCGCCGATATCGCGGTCGGCGGCGGCATTGCATACGCGAAAATTGCCACCAGCAGGGCGCTGGCGAGGCCAAGCAGGGCGGCGATGTGCGCCTTGATGTGGAAGAAAGCGAGCGCCGCGAGCATCACGGCGACGGGGATGGCTGCCGCCAAGGTCGACAGGACGGCGTTGCCCAAGGGGTCATACACCTGATGCCACATGATCGTCTCCTCGGAGGATCGATTGGCCTACCTGTATGACATTATGGAACGCGCGGGCGCATTTTCATAGGTTCATCAACCGTGCGCGCCCCCTGCAGGCAAATCAGACGATGCCGAGATGCTCCGTCCCCGCCGAGAAATCGCGGTTCTTCGCGTGCTTGCTGTTGAGCTTGATGTTCAGGCGCAGGTCGTTGACGGAGTCCGCGTTGCGCAGCGCATCCTCGTAGCT
>Ga0308169_10001873_pt1 | contig 23177 bp, 16 predicted proteins | sample PhyBR1_2_FD_202139 | JGI IMG/M metagenome (GOLD analysis project Ga0308169, IMG submission 202139) | Phyllosphere microbial communities from UC Gill Tract Community Farm, Albany, California, United States - DLSLSB.R1 | ecosystem: Host-associated > Plants > Phyllosphere > Unclassified | place...
TCGGATATCCCATCAGGCCGTTTTCGAAGTTGAGCGCGGCCCATTCGCTGCGGATGGGGCCCTGGGAGACGAACAGGCTCTGCGTGGGCGTCGAGATTACAGCACCTGACTGGTAGTTGCGGTAGTAGCCACCGTCACGGATTCCCGTCACGTCGCCGGTGGCCGTCCCAAGATTCCATTGGGCGGCCTTGGCATCCATCGCCTGGGCCAGTGTCAGGACTGTGATGGTGGAAGTGGCGGATTGAGTTGTACCTGTCCCGTACGTGGCCGTCAAGGTGGCAGTGTAGGTTCCGGCAGCGGAATACGTGTGAGTCGGGTCTTGCAGCGTGGAGGTCGCCGTGCCGTCGCCAAAGTTCCAGGACCATGAGGTCGGTGTGCCCGTAGAGGTGTCCTGGAATGCGACCGACAGTGGTACTGTCCCGGAGCTTGGGGTGGCAGTAAACGAAGCTACCGGGGTGGGGGTGGCCGGCGTAAGGGGCTCGTCCGAGAACCAGTAGCTCTTGGCGACGTCGTCGCTTGCCAACATGACAATGCCAGTCGTCGCGTTGACGCCCTGTTTGGTGGTGGTGACGTCATTGATGTTCGAGGAGGACGCTGCCTGCATGACGGGGTTTCCACGGCCGGAGGCGAAGACCGGGTTGTCCATGGAGGCAGTCTTCTCGTAGATGCTGCCGGCAACCCCGGAGTACGTGCAGCCACTCACGGAGGTCGGGGGGGCGGTCTGGAAAGCGTGGACGAGGTTGTTTTGGGTGTCCAGCACGATCTGGGGCCGGGTAACGCAGTCACCCGTCGTGGAGATGGTCGATTGCGTGAAGGAACCGGTGCCCGGCTTGAAGACAAGCAGTAGAAGCTGGGGCAATGTGGGATCCGACGATATGTCGTTGAGGCTTGTCTTCACGGCGGCAAAAACCCGTCCGCTGGGATCAGACTGGAGAGATTTGATGTTGAGGTGGTCATCAGCCTGTCCATTGCCCCTGATGGCGGGCTGCAGAGCCCACGATGAGGACGCGGTGGGCGAGGTCCCGTCCGTTCGCGTGGCCCACCAGACACTGCCGGTAAGTTGGTCGCTCCACATCACCCCAACCTTGTTCTTTCCGTAGGAAACCACGGCGGAAATATCATCAGGAGAAGGGTGCGGGTTGGAAACCGGGATGACATAAGGGGTGCCCCAGCCGGTGCCGCCGGGTGCCGAGTTGTTGACGTAGACCGTGTTGGTGAATCCGCTGGTGCTGTTGCCCGCCACCTGCGTCCACGTTGCCCAGACGGCGCCCGTGCTGTCCTCGTCAACGGTCATCGACTCGCTGCTGTTGTTCGTGATGACCACGGGAAATCCAGCGTCCAGGGTGTAATTCCCACCGGAGTAGCTGTACCGGTAAAGGTAAGCGGGCTGCCCTGCCACCGAAGGTACAGGGTTGGCATTCGTCGAAACACCAACAACATGCGACGCGATGTAGAGATGGGCCCCGTCCCAGAGGGCGTCTGCCAGGGTGCTGCCGCGCGCATCATTCAACACTCCTGTGTCCACCCAGCTGTGCGTAGCCCTGTCGAGGCGGTAGATGTGCCAGCCACTTCCGGTGGTCCACATATCCGCCCACCAAGATCCGTCATTCCACCACAACTTGCTCTGGGGCTTATCCGATGTGGGCGGATTGGCGACGCCGGCGTATGAGACGCCCTGGGTGCCGTAGACCGGATCGGCTGAAGCCGGGGGGGAACCAACGATGCCCGCTGCCACGATGAGAGCCGCAAGCACTGTCGAGGCCAACGATGTCAGAAAACGCTTGATCTTCACGGCAGGGCTCCTAGACGCCGGTTTCTGGCTGCTTCTCCGGACTTCCAACCTGAGCTTTCATCCGCCGCCAGGAAAAGCGCAACCAAGTAGCCCCAGACGGTATGCCCCACCGACAAACCAGCGCAAGCACATCCAGGGCTTCCTTTGCAAACCTTGAGCTTCAATCAGACGCACGAAAATCTCCGGCTTCGGCTGGCGGCGTCGCTTGGTTTTTCGGGGCCATCATTCTGAGCGTCCGTCGCCCACACCGGTCGTGCCCCAAAAGAGCGGGGATTTTGTCTCTTCCCAACCAATCGGTCCACGGTATTGGGATAGATGGAACACCTATCCCTACACAGAATTGCCAGCCTGAATCCCTGTACTTACCTACGGGCAACAGGATCAAGCGGTTAAATGCGAGTACTCCCTACTGGTGCCCTACCCTCAAGCGCGACCGTAACCTCGTTCCAAGAGCCCGGGTGGCTTGCGAACGAGCCTGGTGGGGGCCAGACCTCGAAGAACACGGCATAAGTCAGGAGAGGCTTGGAGGTCGGTGGAAAGGTGAGGAACTTGCCCGCTGTCGGTCTCAAACCCGTCACACGGCTAACCTGTGCCCGGCGGCCCGTGAGGGCCGGCCGGGACTATCCCGCGCCATCCCGGAACAATATTCCACTGAACGGTCTGGGCCGGGGCAGAGAGTGATATGGACAATCTACTCAACCTGAACATTCTGCAGCAGCCATTGCTTTACGCCTTCGACGCCACCAGTATTCTGGCGATCCTTTATCTGGTGCTGCGCCCAGTGCTCTTACCCCAGGCCGTCCGGAGGGGGCGTACTGGCGCCGCCAATCTGGGCCCGGTCCTGCGCGGCAAACAACCCTCCCGCCGTACCTGGCTCCTTACTAGCCTGACTGCCCTGGTGGCTGGCGCAGGCGCGGGGATACTTACCCTGGTCATCTGTGAGGGCTGGCTGAACGTCTTTGGCCTTCCGTTGGATGGCGACACCCGGACGTGGGTCATTCTGGCCTTCACCGCCGTCGCGTTGGCCTTGGTAAATTTGTGGCGCTCACGCTGGTGGCGGAAGATCCTGGCCGTCCTTTCCATTGTGGTCTTTCTTGCCACGGCTATCCTGGGAGTGAACGCCGACTACAGGCTCAACCCCACCCTCGGTTCCCTCCTCGGGGTGAACACAGGCCGCTTTCTGGCGCTCCCCAAGCACAATCCAGCCCCTGCAGAGGCGGCCGCGGCGCCGTTATGGCAGACCTGGAAGCCACCAGCCGGGATGCCGGCCATCGGGCGGACAGGCCCGGTCGCCATCCCTGCCACAGTCTCCGGTTTCCAGGCCCGCCATGCTTATCTTTATCTTCCCCCGGCAGCATTGGTCGCCAACCCACCGCCGTTGCCTATCATCGTCATGATGATGGGCCAGCCCGGGGGGCCGGACCAGAACCAATATGCTGTCGCCCGTTTGAATGCCATGGCCGCCAAGAACCATGGTCTCGCCCCCCTCCTGCTCACTGTGGACCAGTTGGGCAGTCCTTACCAAAACCCCGTCTGCGTCGATTCCCCCAGCGGCAACGTTTACTCATACGTCACCACCGACGTCGTCAATTTCATCCGCACGAATCTGAATGTGGCAAGTGGACGGGACAGTTGGGCAGTAGCAGGCTACTCAAATGGCGGCGAGTGCGCCTTGTCCTTCGCTGCTAAGAGACCAGAGCTTTTCGGCTCACTTCTCGACATTTCCGGTGAGCTGGAACCGGTCAGCGGCAGCGTCCAGGACACCGTCAAGACCATCTTTCGCGGCAACCAGGCCAGCTTCGTTGCGGAAGAACCGGCCACCATCCTGAAATCCCACAGCTACACCGACCTGGAAGCCATCTTCACCAGTGGCTCGGCGGACACCACGTATTCGCCGCAGGTAACAGCAGCAGCAGCAGATGCCAAAGCGGCCGGCATGACCACCTACAGGTTCATCGGGGAGTCAGTTGGCCACCGTGGAGATGCCGTCGATTACGGGCTGAAGGCAGGGCTTCCACTGCTGTTCCAACGCTTCGGCCTCACCGCGCGATGAGCAGTCCGGCCAAGTCCAGCGGCCCGGACCGAACGGGGTTTCGTGCCTTACCCGGTCGTTTCGGACTAGGGGCGCGCGGGGGCCAGTTCTTCGTCACCGTCAAACTGTTGTTCCTCAAGCTCCGGGCAGCACCTGTCACGCTCGTCTACCTGGTACTGCTCTGGGCTGTTACTGCTGTGACGCACATCCTGCGCGTCCTGGGCATTCCTTTCCGGGCGGCCCCCGGGGCGCTAGCAGCAGCCCCGTCTTCACTTTTCATTCGGCCCTGGTCCCTGGCGACCTCAGCCTTCTGGCTACCCATGCCCCTCTATTACGTCGCGGCGACAGTTACGGTGCTGCTGGCGGGGCTTCCTTTGGAGCGGCGGTTGGGATCTGCACGTTTTGCCGGCGCGCTGGCTGCCAGCCAGCTCGTGGGCATCATGGGGGCAGCGGGATTGGCTTGGGCGATCCACTCCACGATGGGCTCCTGGTCGTTTGTCCTGATGTCGGACCCCTACTTCGGTCCCACAGCGGCCCTCTGCGGTGCAGCAATGGCTGCGTCCACGACCATGCCGGTACTGTGGCGGCGCCGCCTGCGCATGGCGTTGTCCACCTTGCTCTTGCTTCTGGTGCTCTATGAGGGATCCTATGCCGACCTGGTGAGGATGTTCGCCGCCGCCGCAGGAATGTTCCTGGGTCCATTCTTCTTTGGCCGCCGCCCGGCGTTGGAGTGGCCCCAAATTTCCCGTCGCGAAGTACGGGTTTTGGTCGCCTTAGGGGTTGCTGCCTTCGCGATTGGACCGGTCATTGCGGGGCTGTCGCGGCATGCTCCCGGCCCACTCGCGGTACTCCGTCTTCTGTTCACGGATATTCATCCGGTAGATCCCCAGGCTCTCAAAAATGCGTGTGCCTCGGGCCCAAGGTCCGTCGAGTGCCAAATGCTGCTCCTTCAGCTGCGGGCCGGTGCGGGGGGTATATTCATGGCCATTCTTCCTTGCTTTCTGTTGCTGCTCATCGCCGAAGGGCTCCGGCGTGGACGCCGCTTTGCGTGGGGTTCCGCCCTGGTCGTTCTCGGATGCACGGCGGTTCTGGCTGCCGTGCATGCAGCCGGAGTGATCTGGCCCCATGCCCTGGGGAGTGCGCAGAACGACAACATGGACTTCCAGAGCCTGAGCCACATACACAACAAATTCGGCCTTGTGGCCACCCTGATGCTGCCGGTTGTGATGTTCCTGCTCGTCCTCGGATTACGCAATCTCTTCCCTGGCCGCGCCCCGTTGGGCACATACGCCAGGGTCAGCCGCATGGTCCTTATGCTCGGCACAGGGCTCGCGGTGGTCTACGTTGGGGCCGGGATGGCATTGTCGCCCGGCTTCGCTCCAGTCCCATCCCTCTATCAATTCCTGGCGGACGTGCCCGACCGTTTCCTGCCGCTTGGTTACACCTTGGACGTCCCTCCTGCGTTCTTCCCCCAAAGCACCGCCGCCGTCGTGCTTTATGAAGGCACCGGGATTGTCTTTTGGGCGCTGACCGGCGCCCTGGTGCTCCAGTCCTTCCTGCAGACGGCGCCCGGTCCGCACAGCCCCGACCCTTCGAAAGTGCGGACCATACTTCGCTCCGGGACTGGAACCCCCCTCTCCTGGATGACCACCTGGCCTGGCAACCGCTACTGGTTCACGCCCGAAGGCAATGGATATGTCGCGTACAGGGTCAACGCGGGTGTTGCACTGGCGCTGGGATCACCCGTGGGCCCGGCGGCCGACTACCGGACGTGCGTGGAAGGTTTTTCGCGCTTTTGTGACGAGAACGGCTGGACGCCCTGCTTCTACTCCGCCGACCAGGCCTTCTGCGACGAAGCGGCAGCAGAAGGCTGGGGGGCAGTGGAAGTGGCTCTCCAGACAGTCCTCCCACTGGCCGCGCTCAGCTTCACTGGACGACAATTCCAGCACATCCGTACCAGCATCAACCGAGCCCGGAAAGAAGGAATCCATACCGAATGGGTCAACTACGCTGAAGCGCCTTCGGGGATCCGGCAGCAGATCGACGACATATCCAAGGAATGGGTGGCCGACAAGAAACTCCCCGAACTGGGATTCACCCTGGGCGGGATCAGTGAACTCCGGGATCCGGAGGTCCGATGCCTGGTGGCACGGGACGTGGACGGGACGCTGCATGGCGTCACCTCCTGGCTCCCGTCGTACAGTGACGGCAGGATCATCGGTTGGACACTGGATCTCATGCGCCGGCGCCCGAACGGATTCCCGAACAGTATGGAACTGCTCATCGCCACGGCCGCCCTGACACTCCGGGACGAGGGCTACAGCTACATCAGCTTGTCCGGCGCGCCCCTCGCTGGTTCCCTGCAAGACAGCAACTTCGCCCCCCACACCACGGCCGTGGCACGCGTCCTCGACTGGTTGGGAAGCCGACTGGAACCCGTCTATGGATTCCGCTCTTTGCTCGCCTTCAAAAGTAAATTCGCCCCACACTACGAACCGCTGTACTTGGTCTACAACGACGCTGCCGCACTTCCCAGCATCGCCAACGCAATCGCAACAGCCTACCTCGGCGAGATTTCCGGACTCCGACGGCTGGGCCTGGCTGGACAACTGCTGCTCCCACGCATCCCAGGAACGAATCGCTCTTCCGAATAACCTGCATCCAGGGGTACCTGCCCCAAAGGGCTGCTTCTCCGCGATACGTGCCAAGCATTGGTCGTGGTTTTGCCAAGTTTCCTGAGTCTTTACGCAGGGTTATCCGTGATCCGGCTAAATAGCTTTTTCCGGCTGTTAAAGTCATTCCGTTGGTCCTCTGCACTACCGGCCACCCGGTGTGTGTCGCGCGGCAAGGGCCTGCCGGGGATGTCCCGCTGCCAACCGGGAGAAGGATGCCATGCCCATAGCCGTGCTGACCGCCGTCGCTGCCATGGCCGTCGGTGGCGGCTCCACGTCCACGGCCAGCAAACAGCCGGCCGCCAAGTTCACGGCCGTCCCAGGGCAGTGGGCGGCCTTTCGGTGAGCGCCTGCGCTTGATCCGGACTTTTGCAGGAGACATCATCATCCTTCCCGGCGCAGACTCTAAGGCTGACTGGGGAGTCGGGAAGCCGAGAGGAGCGCACGTGCTCAAGGGAATATTCACATTTGAAACTTGCATGAACAGGGGGGCCGCGGGTCTCCTCCTGGCAGGAGTACTTCTTGGTTCTGCCATGCCGGCAGCCAACGCAGGGGATAAGCCCGTTGCGCCGCCTGGTCCTTCAGCTGTGCAAAAGTCGCCGGCCTCGGCGCAGGCCACTGACCAGTTCATCGTGAAGTTCAAGCCTCCCGCAGCCAGCAGTGCTGTAGAGCGGGGCAAGACCTATTCGAAGGCTGGCCGCGCTGCCTCCATTGATGTCAAGGAGGTAAAGACAGCGGCCGGTGACGCCAAGGTGGTGAAGGCCAGCCACAGGCTCAATGCCGACGAGTCCAAGAGTGTGCTGCAGAGCCTCGCTGCGGACGACAACGTCTTATCCGTCGAGCCCGACATTCTCATGCAGCCAACATCCACTCCCAATGACACCTACTACTCCCGGCAGTGGGGTTTGTCCGATCCCAACGTCGGAATCCGGGTCCCGGCTGTGTGGGACAGGACCACGGGAGCAGGCCAGGTGGTGGCCGTGATCGACACCGGCATTACGGCCCACAGCGACCTCAATGCCAACGTCATTGCCGGGTACGACATGATTGCCGACCCAGCGACTTCAAATGACGGCGACGGCAGGGACCCAGACGCATCTGACCCGGGAGATTACCGGATTTCGGGTGCCTGCGGCTCCGCCTCAACCTCCAATTCTTCCTGGCACGGAACGCATGTCGCCGGAATCATTGCCGCCGTGGCCAACAACGGAGAAGGTGTCAGTGGCGCCGCTCCCGGGGTGAAAATCGAACCCGTCCGCGCACTGGGTGACTGCGGCGGCTACCTCTCCGATATTTCTGATGCCATCACCTGGGCGTCCGGTGGGACCGTGACCGGCGTACCCGCCAATGGCAACCCGGCACAAACCATCAACCTGAGCCTTGGCGGGACGGCAGCCTGCAGCACCACATTACAGGCGGCCATCGACGGCGCCGTGAGCCGTGGTTCGGCTGTTTTTGTGGCTGCCGGCAACGAGAACCAGCTCGCCTCGAACAGCACGCCGGCGAACTGCAACAACGTCATCACCGTCGGCGCCACCAACCAGTCAGGCTCCAGGGCCTCATACTCAAATTTCGGCCCCGCAGTTGACATCATGGCTCCCGGAGGCGACACGGGGGCAGGTATCCTCTCCACGCTCAACGCCGGGACAACGGCTCCAGGGGCAGAGACGTACGGCTACATGATGGGTACGTCGATGGCGACGCCGATGGCCGCGTCGGTTGGCGCGCTCATGAAGGCCGCCGATCACTCCCTGACACCGGCCCAGATCAAGGCGAAGCTTGAAGAAACCGCCCGGCCCCTTCCCGGAACCTGCTCAGGGGGCTGCGGTGCCGGCCTCATCGATGCCTCGGCCGCCGTCGTCTATCCCCCCGCACCCGTGGCACCCCTGTCCCCGATCGCAGCCAAGGCAGCATCGCTGAACGGGGCCCTTGGAGCAGCGACGACGGGAGAGGTCTACGGACTCAAGGACAATGGGGCGTACCAGTGCTTCGAGCACGGATGCATCCTTTACTCGCCCGCATCGGGAGCGCACGTCTCAGCCGGCGCCATCCGTGACCTCTGGGCGGCGACAGGTTTTGAAGGGGGCGCCCTGGGATACCCGCTTACCGACGAAGTAGGCGGACTGCGTGACGGCGGTGTTTATCAGAACTATCAGGGTGGGGCCATCATTTGGTCGCCGGCTACTGGAGCGCACGTCTCCACAGGGGCGATCCGTGCGCTTTGGGGGGCGACAGGTTTTGAAGGCGGCGCCCTGGGATATCCGACCACTGACGTAGTAGGCGGATTGCGTGACGGCGGTGTTTATCAGAACTATCAGGGTGGGGCCATCATTTGGTCGCCAGCCACGGGAGCGCACGTCTCCACAGGGGCGATCCGTGCGCTTTGGGCGGCGACAGGTTTTGAAGGCGGCGCCCTGGGATACCCGCTTACCGACGTAGTAGGCGGACTGCGTGACGGCGGCGTCTACCAGAACTATCAGGGTGGGGCCATCGTCTGGTCACCGGCGACCGGAGCGCACATCTCTGTCGGGTCAATCCGGGGGGAGTGGGCGGCAACAGGATTCGAGGGCGGACGCCTGGGATACCCGACCACCGATGAAGTCTCTGGACTGCGTGACGGCGGCGTTTATCAGAACTATCAGGGTGGGGCCATTATCTGGTCGCCGGCTACCGGAGCGCACTTCTCTGTCGGGGCAATCCGATCCATCTGGGCCTCGACAGGATTTGAATCGGGCCGGCTCGGCTACCCGACAAGTGATGAGTACCCCACCGGAAACGACGGAAGCGTCGCCCAAAACTACCAGGGTGGCGTTATCCACGTTGGTCCCAACGGCGCCTACATCTCCTGATGTAACCCGCAACAGTGAACTCCCGGCGGATTGGGTCTTCGTTGCCCACGGCAGATCTTCCATGACCCGCTTGCCCTCGGCATTACGCGGGGGAGGTACAACCGGTACGGCAGCCTCGCCGGTCACTCTTGGTCTTATTGCCGGCAGCGACGGTTTTGGGGCTCACCGTTCACTAGCTCCGGCCCCGGCACCGGCGAGGACTGGAATGCCGCTGGGGTCCCATCTTGGACGTGTGAATAAGTGGCTAAAGGGCCTTCCACCTGCTGTGGGTGGGCTTGTACGGTTCCTGGAAACTGTGGGGCCGAGGGTCAGTAGCCACTGGGGAAGCTGTAGGAACTGGGAATTGTTGCAGGCGCGGGTCCGTGGACCAGCAGGATTTCGTCGTGGGATCGAAGCGGCGTGTCTTTAGGGTCACCTGGCTGCTGGGTCCCGTTGACGTAGACCTGCCAATCGCCGGTGCTGGAGTGGGCGCTTCCCGGGGTGCTGTCTTTCCCGTCCAGGACACCCCACTCGGTAAGAACCTGACCGAGAGTGTAGGTAACACCAGCGGTAGGTGCTTCGATGTGGATAATCCCGGAGGGGTCGTGGGTGTGCAATGCGGAGATCCCGTTGGGCTGTCCGTTGGAACCGAAGCTGAAGCCGATGTCAGCGGGCACGGGTACTGCGTGACCATCGGAGATCACATCCAGGTGGGCGTGGATGTGCTCCGCGCTGCCTTCTGCAGAAAGGACGTCAAGCCCCGCGGCTTTGATGCCGGCTGCCCCGTTGGCCGGCAGAAATGCCCATCCCGAGGTGGCCGTGGGGCTCTGTTGTCCCGGGGTGGATGAGCCCGTGCTGGAACTCTCCTTCGGAGCCTCAGCGGAGCAGGCCGCCAGGCAGAGGGTCAACCCCGTGAGAGCAATCGGCACGGCGGTCTTGATATTCAAGGTTCAGGGCTCCTTCGTCGGGGTTCCAGCTTCACTTTACCGGCCCCTTCATCAACACTTTGTCCTTGTCTGGCACCGGCAATCGGGCAATCATCAAAGGAATGGGCCGCCGATGCTTCGACGGCCCTCGACGAACTCGGAACGAGGACTAAAACTGTGGTTGTTCAATCCAAGCCCCAAAATGAGCGCACTGTCCTGATCACCGGAACTTCGAGCGGGATTGGCCGGGCCACGGCATTCGCCGCTGCAAGGTCTGGTTGGCGGACCATAGCAACGATGCGTGCGCCGGAAGGGGTTGACGCGCTTCGCGCGGAAGCGGCGGATGCTGGAGTTGAGCTGGACATTCGCCTGTTGGACGTCACTGACGCGGCCACCATTGAGCGGGAATCCAATTACTGCCGCAACACCTACGGCAGGCTGGATGCGCTGATCAACAACGCGGGTAGTGCAACCGTCGGATCCCTTGAGAGCCTGGAGATGAAGGACTTCCGTGACGCGATGGAAGTGAACTACTTCGGGGTCGTCGCCACGACACGGGCGTTTATGCCACTGCTCAGGGAGAGTGGCGGCCGGGTTATCACCATCAGTTCCGTGGGGGGAGTTGTTGGGCAGCCGTTCAACGAGGCGTACTGCGCCGCCAAGTTTGCAGTGGAGGGCTTCCTGGAAAGCCTCCAGCCGGTAGCCAAGAGCGCCGGAGTTGGTGTCTACATCATCGAACCCGGCGCGGTGTCCAGTGACTTCGTTGCCAATGCCGGGATGGATACTGGGCGCATGCTCGCTGCCGCAGGCCCCTACGAATCAGCCCTCAAGGCCTACCTTGAGCGCACACGACGTCAGTTCGCCAGTGCCAACGCACAGGTGCCGGAGGACGTCGCCAACGTCGTTCTGGAGACGTTGCAGGCAACGTCTCCAGCCTTCCGGATCCAAACATCCAAATGGGCCCGCGACTTTGTCGCCACAAAGCTCAACGACGTCGACGGCGGCCGGGTCACCTCAATGACAGCAGGATGGGTGGGGCTGCCTGCACCGGCCTCTGAGGAACATGGTGCCCGCGCTCAATGAGGCGGGACGGCTACGGGCAACCTCATGGCGTTGGCACCCACGCAGCCGGGTGCAGGTGGCTCCTGGCGGTAGGTCTGCGGAAAGGGAATCCTAGGAACGGCCCTGCAGCGCTGCCCAGGCCTGGAAGCCGCCGATGAGGTCGGTCGCGCGGGTAAGGCCCAGCCGTTGGAGGGTGTGGGCAGCAAGACTGGAGCTGTAGCCCTCATTGCACACCACCACGATCCGCCGGGCGTAGTCGTCGGCAATAGGGAGCCGGTGGGCGCTGGCGGGATCGAGCCGCCATTCGAGAACGTTGCGGTCAATGACCACCGCTCCCGGGAGGTCGCCGTCGCGGTCGCGCTGGTCGATGGGGCGGGTGTCGACGACAAGGGCGCCGGCTGCCATCTCCGCGCCAAGGTCCGAGGGGTGAACACGCTCGAGTCCCAGTCGGCTCTCAAACAGCAGGTCGTCGATCGTCGGAGTCCTGGGCGAATCGCCCGGATGTGCAGCGTTCTGGTTCACCGCGCCACCGTCGTCAAAGCTGTGATCCTGCTGCAACCTTCGCCTCGCTTTGCTGTTGATTAGTTAGCCGTAACGGCGTGCGGCGTGCGATGCAGAAGGACCTGCACCTGCTCACCGTCCGTCGCTGCCCACCGTGCGCAGTCGGTGGACCAACACCATAACGCCAAGCCCGAGTCCGGACGCAACTCCGAACAGGACCAGCGTGGCCGTGGCGCCCAGCGTTTCAGCGCCCAGGCCAAGAAGCGAGGCACCCACTGGGGTGCTGCCGATCAGCAGAAGGACGAAAAGACTCATAATGCGTCCGCGGAGCCGGTCCGGCACCAGGCTCTGCAGTCGCGCGTTGACTGTGGTGGTAAATGTTGTGCCGCTCAGTCCGGCGAGGAACATCAGGGCAAGACTGAGTGGATAGGACGGAGACATCCCCAGCCCGGTAAGGAAGACCGCCAGCAATGCCCCTGAAACGACGATCCTGTGTTCCGTCGCACCGCCAAAGACCACCAGGCCTAACCCTGCAACCAATGACCCAACACCCAGGGCCGACATGAGGGCCCCAAATCCATCCGGACCGATGCCAAGCAGCCGGTCTGCGATCAGCGGTCCAGCCACGGGCCAGTTGAAACCCAGAGTCCCTACGATGGCCAGGCTTCCGAGGATGAAGAACACAGCCGGCGTCCGGAACGCGAACCCCAGGCCCTCCCGCAGCGCACCCAGACCCTTGGCGTTCTCCCCATGGACCTTGCGGAGCTCTGACCGGCGCATGAGGACAAGGGCCAGCAGGGATGCCCCGAAGCTTGCGCCATTGATGAAGAAAACCGCGTAAGCGGGCAGTTGGGCGACAGCCACTCCACCCAATCCTGAACCGATCATCCGCGTGGCGTTGAACTGGACACTGTTCACGGCCACTGCATCTGCCGTCAGGGAACCACCCACCATTTCGGCAATGAACGCCTGCTGGGCTGGATTATTGAATGCATTGGAAAGACCCAGCGCGCCAGCAAGAACGGCCAATTGCCAAATCTCAGGTGTTCCTCCCAGGAGTAAGAAACCGAGCACAAACGCCTGCAGCGCCGCCAATGACTGGGCAGCCAGAAGGATCTTCCACTTCGATATCCGGTCTGCCACCACCCCCGCCGGAAGCACAAACAGCAACATCGGCAGGAACTGAAGCGTTGTAACCAAGCCCAGAACCGCGGCTGACTTGCTGATCGTCAGCACCAGCCAAGCCATCGCGACTGTCTGCATCCATGTCCCGGTTCCGGACACGAGCTGGCCAGTCCAGAACAACGCGAAGTTCCGCTCGTGCAGGGCACGGAACATGTCGCTGACCCTGCGTCGGCTGCCGACAGCTTCCTCCACGGGCGGGGAACCGGAGACGTCATCGGACACGCCTCCAACTCTCGCATTCCGCAGTCACCCCGGCCAGAGGCCAACGACCTCCCTCCAAAGACCGGGCCAGCACACACATCCCGGGCGGTGTGACCGCACGGGCGCCAATGCTGCTGCGGCACGCACGTGCACAGTTGGCTGGCCTGGTACCCGCCGGTCCGCTGGCGGGTCCGGGAAGGGAAGGACACGCCCACGGTTGACCTGTTGCTTTGGGCAAGCTTCGGGATATGCTCCAGAAATGGCACCGCGAAGTTTTCTTCAATGGCCGGTCGTCCGTCAGCTGAGTACGGGGGATCTGCTGGGCCGTGGGCCCGCAGTCACCTCGGCCAAGACCAAGGCCATCGTCCCGCGCACAGCTACTGCTGACCGCGTCGTCCAGAGCGTGTGTCCGTACTGCGCAGTCGGTTGCGGGCAGCGTGTCTACGTCAAGGACGAAAAAGTCGTCCAGATCGAGGGCGATCCGGATTCGCCCATTTCGCGCGGCCGGCTGTGCCCCAAGGGCTCTGCCAGCGAGCAGCTGGTCAATTCACCCGGCCGCCAGACCAAAGTACTTTACCGCGCGCCGCGCTCCAAGGAGTGGGAGCACCTGGACCTGGCCACCGCCGTTGAGATGGTGGCGGACCGGTTCATCGAGTCGCGCCGCAGGACCTGGCAGCAGGAAGACGACCAGGGCCGGCTTCTTCGCCGCACCATGGGCATCGCCTCGCTTGGCGGCGCCACCCTGGACAACGAAGAAAACTACCTGATCAAGAAGCTCTTTACAGCCGCAGGGGCGGTGCAGACCGAGAACCAGGCCCGCATATGACACTCCGCCACGGTTCCCAGTTTGGGAGCCTCGTTTGGACGCGGTGGTGCAACGCAATCACTGCAGGACATGGCCAACGCCGACTGCATCGTCATCCAGGGGTCCAACATGGCCGAGTGCCATCCCGTGGGATACCAGTGGGTGGCGGAGGCTAAAGCCCGCGGAGCGAAGGTCATCCACGTGGACCCACGGTTCACGCGGACCTCAGCCGTCTCGGATAAGCACATTCCCATCCGTGCAGGCTCTGACGTGGTGCTCCTTGGCGCGCTTATCAACTATGTCCTTACGAATGACCTGTGGTTCAAGGAGTACGTCACCGCGTACACCAACGCTGCCACGCTGGTCCACGAGGACTACCGCGACGCCGAGGACCTTGGCGGGCTGTTCTCCGGGTTCGACCCGGAAAAGGGTGCCTACGACAACTCGTCCTGGGCCTACGACGAAGCCGAGGACGGCGCCATCGGCGAACCGGCCGGCCCGGAACACGGTGCCGAGGCTGGAGCCCGGGCCGCCGGCGATGCTTTCGGCAGCGGCGGGCCGGCCCTGGAACACGCCGAGGTGCTGCGGGACGACTCACTCCAAAACCCCCGGACCGTCTTCCAGATCGTGAAGCGGCACTACGCCCGCTACACCCCGGAGATGGTGCGCGACATGTGCGGCATCAGCGAAGCGGACTTCGCCTACTTGGCGAAGGCCATCACGGAGAACTCCGGCCGCGACCGGACCACCTGCTTCGCCTACGCCGTGGGATGGACGCAGCACTCCCTCGGGGCCCAGTTCATCCGGGCTGCGGCCATCCTCCAGCTACTGCTGGGGAACGTGGGCCGCCCCGGCGGCGGGATCATGGCCCTGCGCGGCCATGCCAGCATCCAGGGCTCCACTGACATTCCGACGCTGTTCAACCTGCTGCCCGGGTACCTGCCCATGCCCAGCGCCGGCCGCCACGACACCCTGGAGGAGTACCTGGCGGCCAACGCCTCGAAGAGCCAAAAGGGGTTCTGGGCCAACGCCGACGCGTACACCATCAGCCTCCTCAAGGCGTGGTGGGGTGACGCGGCGACCGCGGACAACGACTGGGCGTACGACTACCTGCCCCGGCTGACCGGGGCGCACGGGACCTACGAAACCGTGATGAGTATGCTGCGGGACGAGGTGGAAGGCTACTTCCTGCTCGGCCAGAACCCGGCGGTGGGCTCGGCCCACGGGCGGATGCAGCGCCTCGGCATGTCCCACCTGAAGTGGCTGGTGGTCCGCGACCTGAACATGATCGAGTCGGCAACCTGGTGGAAGGACGGTCCGGAGATCGAATCCGGGGAGCTCCGCACCGAGGACATCGAGACCGAGGTCTTTTTCCTGCCGGCGGCGACCCACGTGGAGAAGGCCGGGTCCTTTACCCAGACCCAGCGGCTGCTGCAGTGGCGGCACCAGGCGGTGGCCCCGCCGGGTGAGTGCCAGAGCGAACTGCAGTTCTTCTACGAACTGGGTAAACGGATTCAGGAGAAGCTGGCAGGCTCGGACGACGAACGGGACCGGCCGCTGTTGGACCTGACGTGGGACTACCCCACGGACGAGCACGGCGATCCGGACCCGGAGGCGGTGCTTGCCGAGATCAACGGCCGTCACCTGGCCGGTCCGGATGCCGGCAAGCCACTTTCCGCCTACACCGAACTCCGTGCCGACGGTTCCACGACGGCGGGTTGCTGGATCTACACCGGCGTCTACGCCGAGGGGATCAACCACGCCGCCGACCGGAAGCCGGGCCAGGAACAGGGCCCCGCGGCAACCGAGTGGGGCTGGGCGTGGCCGGCGAACCGACGCATCCTGTACAACCGCGCGTCCGCTGACCCGGCCGGCAAGCCGTGGAGCGAACGCAAGAAATACGTCTGGTGGGACGAAGATCAGGGTAAGTGGGTCGGCGACGACGTCCCCGACTTCCCGCCGAACCTCGCCCCCGGCAGCAAACCCGACCCCTCGGTGGGTGGACCGGCCGCGCTCAGCGGGGATGATCCGTTCATCATGCAGGCCGACGGCAAGGGCTGGCTGTTTGCGCCTAAGGGCCTGGTGGATGGGCCCCTTCCCACCCATTACGAGGCCCAGGAATCACCCGTGGCGAACGCGCTGTATCCGCAGCAGCAGAGCCCGGCACGCCTGATGTTCCCCCGGAAGGACAACCTCAGTGCGCCAAGCGCCGGCACCAATGGCGTGGACGTCTATCCGTACGTCTTCACCACGTATCGGCTCACCGAGCACCACACCGCAGGGGGGATGAGCCGTTGGCTGCCTTACCTGTCGGAGCTGCAACCGGAGATGTTCTGCGAGGTCTCGCCGGAGCTGGCTGCCGAGCGGGGATTGGAGCCCTATGGGTGGGCAACGATCATTTCGCCGCGCTCCGCCATCGAGGCGAAGGTGCTGGTCACTGACCGGATGCGGCCCCTGGCTGTTGGTGGCCACACGGTGCATCAGATCGGGCTGCCCTACCACTGGGGCGTCGGCAGCAATGCCGTGGTCAGCGGCGACGCGGCCAACGATCTGCTGGGTGTGACGCTGGACCCCAACGTCCAGATCCAGGAGTCCAAGGTGGCCTCGTGCGACATCCGTCCGGGCCGAAGGCCGCGCGGGAAGGAACTTCTCGACCTGGTTGCTGAATACCAGGTCCGCGCAGGAGTCACTACCGAGACCGGCAACCAAACGGTCACTGATCCCGCGGCGGAAGGCATCCATCCCGCCCCGGGTGACGCCGGCCCGGCCGATGGCGGTCCGCGCTGATGACCGTCACCGCCACAGCCTCAACCGAAGCACAGACCGCCCCGCCCGGATTCCGGCTGCCCACAGGCAGCGTTCCGGGCGCCGACCAGACGTTGGAGAACTAGATGGGCCAGCTGTCCGGACCGACCGACCCCACCGCAGATGCCCACTGGGAGCACAACCATCCGCGCAAGGGGTTCTTTACTGACACTTCTATCTGCATAGGCTGCAAGGCCTGCGAAGTTGCCTGCAAGGAATGGAACCACAACCCGCAGGACGGAAACCTCGAACTGCTCGGTTCTTCCTACGACAACACTGGATCACTGGGCGCCAGCACGTGGCGGCATGTGGCGTTCGTTGAGCAAGGCCAGGAACGCATTGCCGAGGCCCGCGAGTCCGGAAGGGCCCTGGTCAGTCTTGGCATGCCCCGCATTGGCCCTCCCGCCCCGGCAGGCGCCGCCGCGACAGACCTGGCAGGGGCGGACACGACGCCCCCGGACACGGCGGACTTCCGGTGGCTGATGTCCTCCGACGTCTGCAAGCACTGCACCCACGCCGGCTGCCTGGACGTTTGCCCCACCGGGGCGCTCTTCCGCACCGAGTTCGGCACTGTGGTGGTCCAGGACGATGTCTGCAACGGCTGCGGAACCTGCGTGGCCGGGTGCCCTTTCGGCGTCATCGAGCGCCGGAGCAACGGCACCGTCAAGGTGGCCACCAGCAGGGAGGAACAGCACGCCAAGCACCCTTCCGTTCCCAACGAGGGCATCGCCCAGAAGTGCACCCTGTGCTACGACCGGCTGGTGGCGGACGAGACGCCCGCCTGCGCCAAGGCGTGCCCGACGACGTCCATCAAGTTCGGCGACCACGACGACATGGTGGACACGGCCCGGGAACGGGTGGCCACGCTGCACGCGCAGGGCATGACCGAGGCGAGGCTTTACGGCGCGAACGAGCACGATGGCGTCGGCGGTACCGGATCCGTCTTCCTGCTGCTGGATGAGCCCGAGGTGTACGGGCTTCCGCCGGACCCCCGGGTCCCAACTGCCGACCTGCCGCAAATGTACAAGCGGGCAGGCATGGCGGTGGCGGGCATGGCCGCGGCCGCAGCACTGGTTTTCCTGGGAGGACGGGCGTGACCCTTTCCGAATTCGACAACTTCCGACCGGCCGAGCCCGCCCGGCGCCGCCGGCAGGGCGGCAAGCCCGGGATGCGCCGCCGCCGTGACAACGGCGACGGTTCGCGTGAAATGCCCATGGTTCCGGAGCCGGAGTTCACCTCGTATTACGGCCGTCCGGTGGTCAAGCCGGCACCGTGGGGCGATGACGTTGCCATCTACCTGTTCCTGGGCGGCGTGGCGGCCGGTTCGGCGCTGCTGGGCCTCGGCGGCCAGCTGACCGGCCGGCCGGTACTCCGCCGGAATGCCCGCCTGGGCGCCTTGGCGGCAGTAAGCGCCGGGGCCGTTGCCCTGGTTAAGGACCTAGGCAGGCCGGAGCGTTTCCTGCACATGCTGCGAACCTTCAAGGTGACCTCGCCGATGAGTGTGGGCTCCTGGATCCTCAGCGCCTTCAGTGCCGGGGCGGGCGTCTCGGCGGTAGCGGAAATCGACCGGATGAGCGGAAACAGGCTGCCGCTGGGACCCTTGCGCAAGGTGCTGCAGGCTGTCGAAGGTCCCGCGGGCGTTGAAGCCGCCGTGTTCGCCGGCCCGCTGGCGGCCTACACGGCGGTGCTGCTCGGCGACACGGCCACACCCACATGGAACGCTGCCCATGAGGAACTGCCTTTTGTCTTCGTGAGTTCCGCGTGCCTTGCTTCGGCAGGTCTCGCCATGGTCACCACACCGGTGCGCGAGACTGGCCCGGCCCAGAAACTGGCCGTACTCGGCGTCATCGGCGACGTGGTGGCCATGAAGGTGATGGAGCGCCGGATGGACCCGATCGCAGCCGAGCCCCTGCACCAGGGCAAGGCAGGCGCCATGCTGAAGTGGAGCGAGCGGCTGGCACTCGCCGGCGGCCTGGGAACCTTGCTGGGCGGCCGCAACCGCGTCGCAGCTGCTGCTTCAGGCCTGGCTTTGCTGACTGCGTCCGCACTGACCCGCTTCGGCGTGTTTGAAGCAGGACTGGCTTCCGCCAAGGACCCGCGGTACACGATCGAGCCCCAGAAAAACCGGCTCGCGGCCCGCCGCGCCGCCGGTGTTACCGGCGACGCAATCACCACCGGCAGCTGAGCAGCCGGCGCTTTTCAGCGGATCTGAATGCCCTGCCCCGCCGTGGTGTGGCCGATGACGGGGTGTCCGGGCAGCTCGCCGACCACCAGCAGGCCGCCGGAGGTCTGGGCATCGGCCAGCAGCAGCAGGTCGTCCCCGGTGATGCCCGGCGCCGCCTCCAGGTGCGGACGCACCCAGTCGAGGTTGCGCCGGGTCCCGCCGGACACAAAGCCGTCACGAAGCGCCTCGCGGGCTCCCTCAATCACGGGCACGGCCTTCAGGTCTATCACTGCGCCCACTCCAGAGGCCCGGACCATCTTGTAAAGGTGGCCCAGCAGGCCGAAGCCCGTGACGTCCGTCGCTGCCCGGAGCCCCGCGGCCACCGCCGCCTCGGAGGCGTCGCGGTTGAGGGCCGCCATCGTCTCTATCGCCTCGGCGAAGACCTCACCGGTCGTCTTGTGCCGGTTGTTGAGAAGCCCGACGCCGATCGGCTTGGTGAGCGTTATGGGCAACCCCGGCTGGGCCGCGTCATTGCGCAGCAACCGGTCGGGATGGGCCACGCCGGTGACAGCCATGCCGTACTTTGGCTCCGGATCGTCGATGGAGTGGCCGCCAAGAACGGGGCAACCGGCCTCCAGCGCCACACTCAGCCCGCCCCGGAGGACCTCCGTCATCAGTTCCATCGGCAGGACATCACGGGGCCAGCCGACCAGGTTGATGGCCGTCACCGGCCTGCCGCCCATTGCGTAAATATCCGAGAGCGCATTGGCGGCAGCGATCCGGCCCCAGTCAAAGGCGTCGTCGACAACGGGGGTGAAGAAGTCAGCAGTGGTCAAAACCGCGAGGTCATCGCGCACCAGGACGGCGGCGGCGTCATCGCCACTGTCCAGGCCAACAAGCACCTCTGCACCGGGCTGGCCGATCAGCCCGCGGACTGCGTCTTCCAGCTCTCCGGGCGGAATTTTGCAGGCACAACCCCCGCCATGCGCGTAGCCGGTGAGCCGGAGCGTGCCGACGGCGGCCTCTTCGAGTTGCTGGACTGACGACTGTACCTCATTCACCCGCCTAGCGTACCCCTCAAGCCAACCCTGCTATATTGAGGCGCGGTGGCGTCCGGGTCCTGGTGGGCCCCCCGGTCTTCAAAACCGGTGAGGCTGAGCATCTCGGCCTGGCGGGTTCGATTCCCGTCCGCCACCGCCAACTTTCGGCTGCGAATGCCGCGATATGAGGAGGGCTGTGGACCACGTCGATCCCCGGCGCCTGATTCCCCGCACCAACGACCTGCTGGCACTCCCTGCCGTCCGCGATGCCCGTACCCGGCTGAACGAGCGCGTGGTCCGCGAACTTGTCCGGGACATCCAGGAGCAGGCCCGGCGCGGTGACCTGCTTCCGGGCCAGGTTGAGCCCGTCCTGCTGGCCGCCATCGGCCGCCGCACGGCGACCACCCTGCGTCCGGTCGTTAATGCAACCGGTGTCATCGTCCACACCAACCTGGGGCGGGCACCCCTTTCGGCGGCTGCGGTCGACGCTCTCATCGCAGCCAGCGGTTATGTTGACGTGGAACTCGACCTGGCTGACGGAAGCCGCTCCCGCCGGGGCGCCGGGGCCCGCGCGGCGCTGCTCGCCGCCTGTCCCGCCGCCGAGGAAGCGCTGGTGGTCAACAACGGTGCAGCTGCGCTGGTACTGGCCACCACTGCCCTGGCCGCCGGCCGGGAGGTGGTGGTGAGCCGGGGCGAACTCGTTGAGATCGGTGCCGGCTTCAGGCTCACAGACCTGATGGAATCGACCGGGGCAAGGCTTCGGGAGGTGGGCACCACCAACCGCACCCACCTGCACGACTATGCCGGAGCCCTCGGCCCCGACACAGGCTGCGTCCTCAAGGTCCATCCGAGCAACTTCCGGGTTGACGGTTTCACGTCCGCTGTTCCGCTGCACGACCTGGGCCCGCTGGCACAGGCAAACGGGATACCCCTCGTGGCCGACCTTGGCAGCGGACTGCTGGTTCACGACCCGCACCTCCCTGATGAACCCGATGTTGCCACCGCCCTGGCTGCCGGGGCCGACGTCGTCATCGCCAGCGGCGACAAACTGCTGGGCGGACCCCAGGCAGGCCTGCTGCTGGGCCGCAGGGAAGTCATCACCCAACTGGCCCGCCACCCCCTCGCCCGTGCCGTCCGCGCCGACAAACTCGCCCTCGCAGCCCTTGAGGCGACCGTCGCGGGCGGCACACCGCCTGTCGTTCAGGCGCTGCACGCCGACGCCGGTCACTTGCGGCGCCGCACGGAGCGGCTGGCCGGTGAACTGGGAGTACCGGTGGTGCCGCATGACGGCAGGGTAGGCGGCGGGGGAGCCCCCGGTTTTCCCCTGCCCGGTTGGGCGCTGCGGCTCCCCGAAGGGCTGGCGCCGCTCCTGCGCACTGGTGATCCTGCCGTGCTGCCGCGCGTCCACGACGGCTCCTGCCTGATCGATCTGCGCTGTGTTCCCGCCGCGGACGATGACCGGATACTCGAGGCGGTTCGGCGCGCACTGGAAACCCTCGACGTCGCGACTGCAGGCAGGGCGGGCTGAGCGTGCACGTCGTTGCCACCGCCGGGCATGTGGACTCCGGCAAGAGCACCCTTGTCCGCGCCCTCACCGGCATGGAGCCGGACCGTTGGGAAGAAGAACGGCGCCGCGGGCTGACCATCGACCTGGGATACGCCTGGACCACGCTGCCGTCCGGACAGGATGTTGCGTTTGTGGACGTCCCCGGCCACGAGCGGTTCCTGGGCAACATGCTGGCCGGAATCGGGCCCGCGCCCGTGGTCTGTTTCGTCGTTGCCGCCGATGAAGGCTGGCAGGCGCAGTCAAGCGACCACAGGGACGCCGTGGCGGCTCTTGGGATCGAACATGGCGTAGTGGTCCTCAGCCGGGCGGACCGGGCGTCCAGCCGGCGCGTGGCAGAGGTCCTGGCACGGACCCGCGTTGAGCTGGCAGGAACTGGCCTGCGGGATGCCCCCTCCGTTGCCGTGTCCGCCATCGACGGTACCGGGCTGCCTGACCTTCGTTCAGCGCTCGACGGCGTCCTGGCCAGCGTGCCTCATCCCACCACGGAAGGGCGGGTCCGGTTGTGGGTGGACCGCTCGTTCACAATCACCGGTTCCGGCACTGTGGTGACCGGAACGCTGGCAGCGGGAACGATCGTCCAAGGCGACCGGCTGAGCCTGCTGGGGCACTTTGGTTCGCGGCCCGTCGTCGTCCGCGGCCTGCAAAGCCGTGACACCTCATACCCTTCCGTGGCGCCGGTCAGCCGTGTTGCCCTGAACCTGCGGGACGTTTCCGCTGCTGACGTTCGCCGCGGGGACGCGCTTCTCACCCCCGACGCGTGGCCTGCCACCGGCGTCGTGGGAATCCAACGGAGCACCGGCGTGGCCTACACGGATGTGCCGGAGCAGCTCATGGTCCACGTTGGCACCGCGTCAGTGCCGGCCCGGCTGCGTCCGTTCGGCGCCGACCACGCCCGGCTCGTCCTTGACCGCCATCTGCCTCTGGTCCTGGGCGACCGGCTGGTGCTCCGGGACCCCGGCAGCCGCTCGGTGCTGGGCGGAGCACGTATCCTCGACGCCGATCCGCCGGAATTGCGGCGGCGCGGTGACGGCGCCCACTGGGCCCAACGGCTTGCGGGCATGGACCCGGCCGGAGACGTGCTGGGGGAGGTGGCAGCCCGCAAGGCCGTGCAGGTGGAACATCTGCGGCGGCTCGGACTGCTGTCCGGCAATGACTCCGGGGCGCCCCCCGGGGTCAAGGTCATCGATGACTGGTGGGTGCACGCTCCCGTCCTTGAGTCCTGGCAGCACCAGCTCCGCAACGCCGTGCAGGCCCTGCAGGAACGCGACCCCTTGGCTCCAGGCCTGTCCATGGGCGCGGCCCGGGACCTTCTTCGACTGCCCGATGAGAGGCTGCTTGCCCACGTCATCCGCGGGGCTGCCCTGGTACAACAGACAGGCCACATCAGGCTGCCTGGCAGCGAGGGCAACCTTGGCCCCATCGAAGCGGCAATCGCGGAATTGGAGCGTCGGCTCACCGCCCATGCGTTTCAGGCCCCGGAATCCGAGGAGCTGACCGCACTGGGCTTAGGCGTCCGGGAGCTGGCTGCCGCCGAACGGACGGGCCGCCTGCTGCGGCTGCGTGATGGCGTAGTGCTGCTGCCCACGGCTCCAGCCCT
>Ga0308169_10001874_pt1 | contig 23109 bp, 17 predicted proteins | sample PhyBR1_2_FD_202139 | JGI IMG/M metagenome (GOLD analysis project Ga0308169, IMG submission 202139) | Phyllosphere microbial communities from UC Gill Tract Community Farm, Albany, California, United States - DLSLSB.R1 | ecosystem: Host-associated > Plants > Phyllosphere > Unclassified | place...
TCTTCGTCCACCTTCCCCTCTCTTCCTCACGCCGTGACGTCCATGTTGTGCTCTCGTGCGTCGGTCCTGCATCGCTGCACGTTTCTATCATTCTCTGCGGCCGTCGAGCGCGAGCAAGGTCGAGAGCTGCGCGAGAGCAAGGCGGACCTCTCGAGCTGGCGCGACGACTAGGTCGAGAGCTGCGCGAGAGCAAGGCGGACCTCTCGAGCTGGCGCGAGGACTGCGCGAGTGTCAGACGAGCACGAGGGTCGTTACAGCACAGAGTACAGATGCGAGGTGTGGGAGGGAAGGGAAGCATGCACGCGAAAAGAGGAGGGAGAGAGAGCGAGGGTATCTAGAAAGGGAGGGGACGGACGAGGGCGACTGCGCTCACTCCTTGAGCTTCATGGCGGCGCCGTAGCCGACGGCGACGGCGAGGACGACGACTGCTGCGCCGAGCGAGACCGAGAGCGGTTTCGGGTGCTGTGCGAAGGCGGTCAACAAGATCAGCCCTGTCCAGTGCTCGAGCGAGAACTAGAGAGAGCGAGGAAGAGAGAAAGTAGCCGACGCACCGAGACCTTGTCACTCGCTCCCCGCACGCCCTCGACACCGGCAGCGCCCTCGCCCGGCGCGCCAAAGCGCCCGCCGCGCTCGCCGATCGTCGAGTCCGAGTCGCTCGCGGCGCCCTCGACGCCGCGCGCCGACGAGAGCGGGTGCGCCGCGAGCCGGGCCGAGCGCGCGAGCGGGCTCGACGCCGCCGACGACGAAGCCGAGGCGTTGCCGGCGCCGAGGCCGGCGGAGGAGGAGGAGGAGGACGAGGTGGGGGCCGGGGCGGGCGGGACGGGCGTGAGGGACGAGCGCTTGCGGCGGCGCGACGAGCGCTTCTTGCGCGAGGCGGCGGCGGCGGCGGCGTCCGAGGGCGACAGGCCGCGGTGCTGGTGCTGGTGCGGGCGCGCGCCGTGGCCGCCGTCGCTGCTGCCCGACGACGCCTGCGCGCCCTCGTCGTCCTCGTCCTCCTCGCCGCCGTCGTCCGACCCCGACGACGACGCCTCGCGCCTGCGCTCCTCCCACTGGGCGACGAGCTCACGCAGCTTGTCCCTCTCGCCGGCCCACGACGCGCGCTCGTCCTGCCACGACCGCTCGAACGTCTCTCGCCACGCGTCCCAGCGCTGCTCGACGCGGCCCTCGGCCTCGGCGACGCGCCGGTCGACGGCCGCCTCGAGCGACGCGACGCGCGCCTCGAGCGCGCGGATCGTCTCGCTCGCGAGCGCGTGCTGCGAGCGCAGCGCGGCGCCGAGCGAGGTGGCCTCGTCGAGCTCGGCCGAGAGCGCCTCGAGGCGCGAGGCGAGCTTGGCGTTCTGCTCCTGGAGGAGGCGCTCGCGCGCGGCGTCGGCGGCGGCCCCGAGGCCGAGGGCGGTGGCCGCCGGGGCTGTCGAGGAGGCGGCGGGCGGCGCGTCGGTCGTGTCGAGGTCGAAGGCCGAGGACGCGGACGACGACGAGGGCGCCGAGGGCTCGTCCTCGTCGGCCTCGGGCGCATCGGGCGCGTCCTGAGCCGACGCCGAGGCCAAAGCGCGCTTCGAGGCGTGCGTGCCGTTGACGCCGCGCGAGAGCGACGCCGGCGAGACAGTCTCAACCGACGCGACGCTTGCGCCGTCGTCGTCGTCGAGCTCGTCGTCGAGCTCGAGGTGCCCGTCGTCGTCGTCGTCGTCGTCGTCGTCGTCGCGGTCGAGGAGCGCGGCGAGGGGCGACTCGCGCCCGTTGGTCCTCCTCGCCCTCGCGCCCGCCGTCGCGCGGTCTCGGTGGCGGCTCCTCTCCTCGAGCTCCTCCTCGCGCTCGCGCATCATGCAGCTCATGCTCTCGCGGGCCTCCTCCATCTGGGCCCGGAGGCTGCCGACCTCGCGCTTGATCGTGTCGTGCTCGGCGAGGAGGCCCTCGAGGTCGCGCATCTTGCCGACGTGGCCCTCGAGCGACTGCTGCGTCTCGCCGAGCTGCTGCTGCAGCGCCGCGATCGACTGGGCGTGCGCGTCGGCGTTGGCGTTGGCGCCGCCCCGGGGAGGGAACGCCGAGGCCGAGGACGAGCGTGGGCCGCCGGCGTGGTGCGGCGGGAGAGGAGGGGGCGCGCCGCCGCCGAGCGTGTCGTGCACGACGTTGAGCGTCGAGTTGACGTCGCCGAGGTTGACGCCCGTGTCGCGCGACTTCTGGAGCTCGCCCTGCGGACGCGCCACTCGACCTGCGTCAGCGTCTGCGCGCACAGGAGGGAGGCACGGCGAGACCGAGTCCGAGGGGAGCACGAGACGCACCTGCAGCCTGCTCAGCACATGCTCAAAGCTGAGCCCGTTCTGCGCCGCGGGCGCCCTCGGCGCGCGCTGGCCGCGCGCGCCCATGTTCTGCTGCTGCTCGCCCGCCGAGCGGTACCAGTTGTTGATCTCGCGGCTCGAGGCGATGGCGTCCTCGGCGTTGAGGACGAGGTGCACTTTGGCGGCCACCTTGTGGTGCACGATCGTCTTGGTGTCGTCGGTGAGGATGTCGATGCCGAACTCCTGCGGGCGGGCGGGCGGGGCGGGGCGAGGCGAGGCGAGGGGCGGGTCAGCGAGGTGCTCCTAAGGGAGGTGGATGAGGACAGAGAGAGAGGGACGCACGACAATGTCGTCCGTGTGGAGCTCAAAGACGTCGCTCTCGGACGACTCGGGCGACAGGCGCTCGCCGTTGATGAACGTGCCGTTCGACGACTTGACGTCCTTGATGAAGACCTGCGGGCGGCGGCGGGCTCGGCATCAGTCCCCTGCTCCTCGTCGTACTCTCGCCCGGAGACAAGTCGAGAGAGAGAAAGAGAGAGAGAGGGGGGGGAAACGCACCCGCCCCTCCTCGCTCCACACCTCTGCATGCGCCCGACTGAGCACCTTCGAGTCAAAGTAGCCGTTGGTCCCGTTCGGGATGCTCTTGGCGTTGGTCTGGCGCCCGATCTTTACGCGCGCGCCGACCGGGTCGAGCGAGATCTGCTTGGGCACAAACGTGCCGTTGAGCGGCGTGAGGTGCAGCGCGGGGAAGACGGCGCCGCCTTGCTGCTGCTGGTGCTGCTGCTGGGAGTGCTGCTGAGAGTGCTGGTGCTGCTGCTGGTGCTGCTGCTGCTGATGGTGGTGTTGCTGCTGCTGCTGGGCGTGCTGCTGCTGCTGCTGCTGCTGCGACGGGTGCATCGGCTGCGACCCCGCCGCGCCCGCCGAACCCGCCGACGAAGACGACGAGCTCGACGCCGACGTGCCCGTCGACGTCGCCGGCGGCGCCGGCTGCGCAGGCGTGAGCGACGACGGCGGGCCGGGGCGGTGCGCCGCCGCCGAGTCCGGGTTGAGGCGGCGCGCCGGTTTCGCGGGGGGGAACGCGGCTGCGGGCGAGGGGGGGCAACGGGCTGGGGGTCAGCGCGGGGTCACTGGGAGGGATGCGCCAGCTGCGAGAGAGGAGAGGGGGAACGCACGGTCGTCGTTGGCGGCGGCGCCGGGCCCGGGAGGAGGAGGAGGCGCGGACGACCCGAACGCGAAGCGCGAGGGTGGCTTGTTCTTGCGCGCCGTGTCGGCCTCGGCGCCCTGATCGTGCGGCTGCGGCGGCGGTGGTGCTGCTCGCGCTGGCGGCGCGGCGTTGGCGTTGGCGTCGGCGGCGGACGACGACGACGACGACGAGGGAGGGCCGCCCGCTCCCGTGGGCGTCGCGGGAGGGGGCGAGGGCGCACTAGCACTGGGACTGGCGCTGGGCGCAGAGGGCTGCTCGGGCGGTTCGTCGGCGGTGGGCGGCGGAGGGGCGGCTGGCGGGGGAGCGGCCATCTCGGCTCGGGGACGGCGACGGCGAGGGGCGAGAGGCGAGAGGCGAGGGCGAGGCGGGGCGGGCTGGGGCGGGTGCAGGTGTGCCGAGTGCGTGGATGGGGCTGGGAGTGGGGGCGCGCGGCGGCGAGCGGTGGCTGAGCGAGCGCGAGCTGGTCGTCGTCGTCGTCGTCTTCTCGACCTCTCGCGGCCCGCAAGGCCCTCGCTCACCCCGCGCCAGAGCCAGTTTTGCGCTCGTGCAGTGTGGCAGCGTGTGCAGCGTGAGCAGAGCGCACCGCACAGAACGGCCAGCCCTGACACTTTCCCGCTCTCGCTCCTCCTTCTGAGGCTCGTCGCAAGGCTCAACGGCTTCCGACTCGGCTGCGAAGCTCCTTCCCTCTCGCTCAGCGTCCTCTCGAGCTTCTCTCGGCGAAGGAGAGCAAGTCGCAAGCTCGTGCGCCGCGCTCCAGAGACGACAAAGGGGCCCGCCCGTCGTTGCACCTCCCCTCCCCTCCCCTCCCCTCCTCTCGCTCGCCCGCCCCCTCTCAGGGGCACAGCCGCTCGACGGTCCACTCGGCGCCCTCACCGGCACCCTCGGCGCGCGTGTACCGGTACCGGTCGTGCAGCCTGCTCTCGCGCCCGGCCCAGAACTCGACCTCGAACGGCACGACGCGCACGCCGCCCCAGAACGGCGGGACGGGGATCCTCGGGTCCTTCTCGAGGTCCTTGCCCTCCTCGCCGCCGGGCCCCTGAGTCGGCCCGGCGTCGACCGCCGAGCCCGTCGCAGTCCCCTCGGGCACGCCAAACCTGCGCTCGACCTCCCTGACGCGCTGCTCGAGCTCGTCGCGCGTGCCCGAGCGGAGGACGCTGCTCTGCTCCGAGGCCCACGCGCCGATGCGCGAGCCGACCGGGCGCGAGTCAAAGTAGGCCTGGGTCGTCGCGCGGTCGAGCTTCTCGGCGCGGCCGACGACGCGCACCGAGAGGTGCAGCGCGCGCCAGTAGAAGGCGAGCGCGGCGTACGCGCCCTCGTCGGCCTCTGGGGCGGCGTCGGAGGAGGGAGAGAGGGACTGGGAGGGGAACAGCTCGCGGCCCTTGCGCGAGGCGTAGTTGGTGTAGAAGACAAAGCCGCGGTGGTCGACCTGCTTGAGGAGGACGACGCGGGTCGAGGGGACGTGGGTCCTGGGGTCGACGGTCGAGATGCTCATGGCCTCGGGCTCGGGGACGGTGTCGGGCTGGGCCTGGGCGAGCTTGAACCAGGCCGAGAACTGGGCGAGCGGGTCCCGGTCGAGCGAGGCGGCCGACGGGATGCCCTGCGAGAGGTACGTCTCGTGGTTGTGGACGGCAGCGAGGGGCTGGGTCGACATGGTGCGGGTGGTGGTGGTGGTGGGAGGGCGCAGGCGGGAGGTGAGGCGATGTGCGGCGCGCTGCTCGATGACGGAAGGACGGTGGGAGGGAGCGGGAAGGTGAGCTGGTGAGGGCTTGGTCGAGCGGGTCCAGAGGGGACGGACCAGCATGCACAGGCAGTCGGTGAAGAGGTCGCGGATCGAAGCTCGCGAGCAGAGAGCCGAGAGCGAGTGGGATGGCGGAGACCAAGGAGCGGGGGACGATGAGGAGGAGGGAAGGCTCGTCTCAGCATCTCGCGCCCGCCCAGCGCGTGCGCCGTCCAGCCCACCCTCTCGAGCACACCCACACCCATGCCCACGCGCCCGCGCCCGCGCCCGCACCGCACCCGCGCACCGCACCCCTCTTCCGCCCCGCTCTCGTCGACCCTCTCGACGCCCTCGCTCGCCCAGCCCGCCCTCTCGCTCGAGCCCGACCCGCCCCTCGAGCTCGACGCCCGACTCGCTCCCTCGACCGCCCTCAGCGCCGCACACCGCTCCCCGAGCGCACACAGCCTCAGGAGTGACCGCACCCTCGACTCGGCTCGAGGTGGGGGCCGCCGCCCCTCGTCAACCGCAACGCGAGCACCGTCGTCCCTTGGCAGGCCCGAGACGCCGAGCACCCGCGGCGTCGACGGCGGCGACGAGCCCCCGAGCGACGACGACGACGACAACGACGAGGCGGCGCTCAGCCGGGCGTCGAGCAGCTCGAGCCTCGACGGCCTCGCTGCCCGGCTCCAGGGCGCGCGCGCGGGCAAGGGCAAGGGCAAGGGCACGGCGCGCGAGGTTCCGGCACCGTCGAGCGCGTCCCCGTCGTCGGCGTCGAGCAGGGGCAAAGCGCGCGTCGTCGACCCGCGAGCTCCTCCTCCTCCTCCGCCGGCGCACGACGCCTCGCCCTCGCCCTCGCGCGCCGAGTCGCCCCTCCCCGCCGCCGCCGCCGCCTCGACCAGCTACGACCTCCCGCGCCTGTCCCCCTCCCCCTCACCCTCGACCTCGACCCCTCTCGCCCCAACCGCCCGCGGCTCGTCCCCCTCGCCCTCGCCCGCGCCCTCGTCCCCCTCCCGCGCCGACACCGCCTTTGCGCGCCCGCCCTCGCCGTCGACGTCTGCGCTCGACCCCGAAGAAGAAGACGACGAGCCCGACGAGCACGACGAGCCCGAGCCCGACCCCGCACCCGCCGCCCGCTCCGGCTCCCGCTCCGCCGCGCACCCCGACCCGCGCTCGCTCCTGCGCGCCCAGCTCGCGCGCGCGCCCTCGTCGACCCGGCGAGCCGGGGCAAGCGGCGCCAAGCTTGCGCTCTCGCGCGCGCCAAGCGCAGGCGCAGGCGCAGGCGCCGAGGTCAGGGTGCGGCCCGTCGCGCGGCGCGGCGCGCTCGTGAGGAGGCGGTACTTCATCCTGTCGACGGCGGGCAAGCTCGTGTGGACGTCGTGCGTCGCGCTCTCTCTCTCTTTGCCGCCCTCTCTCCTGCGGGGGCCGCCTCGGCAGGAGGAAGAGGGTGCTGGACGTAGAGCAGGGCTGACCCGAGCGAGCCGTGCGCGCGCAGGGACGACGACGACGAGGCGGCGACGGGCCTGGTCGGCGTCATGCAGGCCATCGTGTCCATCTTTGCCGACGAGGGCGACAAGCTGCGGTGCGTCCCGCTCGCTCTCCTCCCTCTCTCGGCCGCGCCGGCCGTCCTCGTGGCTGATTCGAGGACCCGCCGTGGCGCAGGTACATCGACGCGGGCGAGACGAGGGTCTCGTTCCTCCTCAAGGCGCCGCTGTACCTCGTCGTCGTCAGCTCGCTCGGCGAGCCCGAGAGCGTTGTGCGTCGCCCTTCCCTTCCTCCCTCTCCCTCCCTCCCCTCCCCCTCATCGCCCGCTCAACCCCCTCTTCTCTTCTCGAGCTCAAGTTCGATCTCGAGCGGGACGCTGACCCGCACCCCACACCTCGACACCGCGCGCAGCTCCGGGTCCACCTCGACTACCTGTACCTCCAGGTGCTGAGCGTCGTCACCCAGACGCAGCTCCAGGCCATTTTCGCCAAGCGGAGCAACTTTGACCTGCGGCGGCTCATGGAAGGTGCGTCGCTCTCGACCTTCTCCCTCTCCCTCGCGCGCTCGAGCAGCTCGCCCGACCCACGCGCTGACTCGCTCCTCCTCTCACCCTCTCACTCGCACCGCGCGCAGGCACCGAGCCCTTCTTCGCCTCGCTCACGTCCACCCTCCAGACCTCGCTCCCGATCCTCCTCTCGTCAATCGAGGTGTACCGCCTCGCGCCCACCCTCCGCGACGAGCTCGCGCGCGCGCTCGACCCGGGCAAGGACGCCGTGCGACAGCTCGACCTCCTGTACGTCGTCCTCCTGTGCCGCGGGAGGCTCGTCACGCTCCTGCGCCCGAAGAAGCATTCGATCCACCCGACCGACTTGCACCTCGTCCTGTCGACCATCTACGCGCCGCGCCCCGCTCCGGCACCTCCTCCCCCTCCTCCTCCTCCTCCTCCACCACCCGCCGACGCCGACGCCGACGCCGACAGCGACAAGGCCCCGCCCCGCCCGCCAGCGGCGCGCCCCATCTCGAGCGCCGCACCCCGCCCAAGCCCGCTCACGGCGCCCGACGCAGAGACGTGGCTCCCGATCTGCCTCCCGCGCTTCAACGCGCGCGGGTTCCTCCACGCCTACGTCTCGTTCTTCGGCGGCGCGGGCAGCGCGGCAGAGACGGGCCTCGTCGTCGTGTCGTCGCAGCGCGACGCGTTTGCGGGCGTGCGCGAGGTTGCGGGCGCGATCCGGGCGCGGCTGGGCGTTGGTTCGCCCGCGGCGGGTGCGGGTGCGGGCGCGGGTGCGGGTGTGGGTGCGGGTGCGGGTGCGGGTACGGGCGCAGGCGCGGCGGGCGAGGCGCTGCACGCGCTCGAGATGGCGGCGGCGCGCCAGGCGTACTCGCTCGGCGAGCTCGCCGTGCCCGGCCTGCGGCACTTTGTGTACAAGGACCGCGGGCTCGTGCAGGTGACGGCGCCGAGGTGGGAGGGCGAGTATGCGGATGGGGAGGGCGAGGGAGAGGGCGAGGGAGGGGAGGAGGAGGCGGAGCAGGCGAGGATGAGGTGCGTCTGCCTTCTCGCTTTCTCGCCGGCCGTTCTCGAAGAGTACGTCGAGCAGGACGAGCAGCACCGTCCGAGCTCCTCAGAGCTGACCCTACCTTGCACCCCGCTCGCAGGCTCACGACCCTGTACCAGCACGTGCACGACGCGCTGCACCCTCGCCCTGCCGCAGCGGGCACAGCCGCGCGCCCGCCCGCCCAGGTGCAGTACCTGCGCACCGAGCACGAGGCCGTCCTGGGCTGGGTGCGTCCCCATCTCCCGCACGAGCGCTCTCAAAGCCCCTTGCGGCTCGTCCGCGCCGGCCCTCGGTGCACCGACCTCTCTCCTGACCCCTCGTCCCGCTCCCTCCTTCCCTCCCTCCCTGCCTCCTCGCCCGCCCGCAGGTCACGCCCCAGTTCGAGCTGTACCTCGCGACGGCGCCGCGGCTGCCGCACTCGGCCGTCGTGAGCGCTGCGAGGGCCGTCGCCCGGTGGGTCAAGCGCGAGGAGAGGGGCTTGTTCCTCCACGGCGCGGGGACGTTCTGAGGCGTGCAATGACCTTGTGCGCGAGCGTGCTGGTCAGGCGAGAGAGAAAGAGAGAGCCACGAGAGCAAGAAAGCCACGAGGCGAGGAGGTCCGTGCGGGCTTCCGTCGACGTCGAGTTCTGCGAGCGGCAAGTCCGGTTCGGTCGATGACGGTTTGTCTTCATTAAAGCCATGCGAGGCGCTAACGAGCATCCGGAATGAAGTGCTCGAGGCCAGAATGGGCAGGTGAAACCTCGACGACTCGAACGAGGCCCGCAGTCGGTCGCTGGTGCCTCGCTCGCACGATGAATGCGGCCCTCGCTGCTGCTCCCCTCTCACCACCACAGCCTTGCTCGAGTGCCCTGCACAGCTGTCGCCGACCCAGCCAGCACCCGCACCGAGCCAGCCGCACCAACCACCGCCCGCCCTCCTCGACCCGCGACGTCCGCCGGCACCGCCTCGAGCGCAACCCCGCTCGTCGACCCACTCGCCCTTCCCGCTCATCTCGAGCGAGGCCACACGCACCGCCAGCGTCCGCACAGCCGAGCAGCAGCGATGGTCCCCGCCATCTTCACGCGCAGACCGCGCCCGACCTCGACGACGAGCACGGCGCCACCTCCCGCCGCCGCGCTCCCGCCGACTCCCGCGTCGTCCTCTTCGCCTCGCCTCCCTCCCCTCGCCTCTCTCCCTCCCCTCGTCACGCCCGGCTACCCGCCCGTCGGGCCCACCTCGATCACGCCCCACCACCACCACCACCCCGACCGCAGCAGCATCGACGCCGGCGCCGAGTCGCCTTCGTCCTCGTCGCACGACGACAGCACGGGCTCGTTCTCGCACGCCTCGGTGGCCACGACGGGGCGCGCCACGACCTCGACGCGCCCCTCGAGCGTCGACGACGAGCTCGACGGCGACCCTTCGCCCCGGTTCAAGGCGTCGACCGTGTTCCCGACGGTGCAGCGCCGGCGCCCGAGCCGCGTCCCCGTCCCGCCCGTCGACACGCCCGCCGCGCTCCTCGCCGCGCTCGACCTCGGCGAGTTCCCCTCGCTCGCACCGCCCGAGCCCGAGCACGAGCCCGAGGTGCGCGTCCTGCCGCCGTCGGCGCAGGAGCTCGTCGTGCAGGCGCAGGCCAAGGCGGCGCTCGAGCCCGCGGCGGCGGCGTGCCAGCTCGGCAGCGACGACCTCGGCGGCGAGGGCTGCGGGTGCGACATGCCTGATCCCGACGAGCTCGACGAGGACGAGGTCGAGGACGAGGACGAGCTGTCGGACGACGCCGAGCGCGACGACGACGAGTTCGACTCGGACGACGAGCTCGCCGCCGAGGCCGAGGATTTGATCCTCCAGGCGCAGCACCACTTCAACTCGCCGTTCCCGACCGCCCACTTCCTCGCCGAGCAGAGCCGCCGCCCGAGCCTCCCGCTCCCGGCCGTCCCCCTCGCCCGCCGCCCGAGCGCGTTCGCCGAGCAGGGGCTCGCGCCCCTCCCCGAGGACGCCGTGCTCGAGGCGCGCGACGGCGGCATCGTCGGCGGCTCGTCGTCGGCCGACGAGGGCCTCACGACGGCGACCGACGGCGAGGGCCTCACCTCGAGGCGGCCCCGGCACCGCTCGAACAAGCTCGTCAAGAAGCGGCGGCCCGGCTCGGGCCTGTCGACGCTCGACAAGAACAAGAACAAGAACAAGAAGAAGCGCAAGGAGCCCAAGCCCGAGTTTGAGCGGTTCACGGTCCCGACCGAGGCCGACATGGCGCGCGCGGCGGCGTGCGACGTTGTCGGCGAGGACGGCGAGACGCACAAGTTTGGCGACCTGATCAAGGCGAACGGGCCTCGGCGGACCGTCGTCGTGTGCGTCATCCTCTCTCTCTCTCCCGCCCCATTCGTCCTCCTCCTTGCTCTCGCTCTTCGACTGACTCTTGCCCTCCACCTCGTCCGCAGCTTCTTGCGCCACGCGTGGTGCGGTCTCTGCGCGCAGTACGTCGACGCGCTCAACAAGGTGACGGTCAACCTCGTCTCGCTCGAGACGAGCGCCTTCTGCCAGCCGGGCGACCGCACGCAGCCCATGTCGCACGTCCCCGAGCTCAACATCGTCTTCATCAACTCGGGCTCGCCCAAGCTCATTGCGACGTACCGCCAGCGCATGAAGACGCCGTTCCCGCTGTATACGAACCGCGCGAGGGACTTGTACAAGGCGCTCGGGGTGCGTCCCTCTTCCTTCCCGCCTGCCTCTCTCTCTCTCACTCTGTGACTCTGCGCAGCGACTGACACGTCTCGCTCGCGCTCGCAGATGAACAAGAAGACCTGGGACATGGGCAAGGACTCGGACAAGGGCAGCTACATCGTCAAGAGCCAGCTCGGCAACGTCACGTCGTCCATCTCTGTGCGTCCCCTCCTCCCGCCCTCTCGTCCTTGTCGACTTCGAGCCGTCGCTGACTCGCGTCTCGTGTGCAGGCCGGCGTCGCGATGCGCAGCTACCCGGGCAGCCAGACCCAGCTTGGCGGCGAGTTCGTCTTCGAGTACTCCCCCGGTGCGTCCTCCCTCTCCTGCGCTCGTCCCCTATCAGCACGAGCTCTCGTACTGACTCGCTCTCCGCTGTGCAGAGGACGACTACATCGAGTGCCTGTACGCCTCGCGCATGCACACGACGCGCGGCCACGCCGAGGTGCGCTCCCTCTTCCCCTCCGCCTTCTCGCACCCGCTCTCGTTCACCTCGCTGACGCCTCGCTTCGTTCCGCCCGCCGTGCAGATCTCGGACGTCTTCTCTGCTGCCGGCGTCGAGCTCAACGCCGAGGACGCCGCGTCCGTGTACGGCTTCTAGGTCGTCGCGCCGGCGCGCTCGCCCCTCCTGCTCGTCTCCTCCTTCGTCTTTCCCCCTCCGCCGCCGGTCGGCCTCGTTTCTCCCTACCCTACCCCTCCTGTATCTAGCTCCCTCCCCTGTCGTGCCTTGTACGCCTTCGTAGCTCCTGTGTTGTCTGTCGAGCGTCGCGCTCTCTCCTCTGCTCGCCCGCGTAATTATCCATCGCGCTTTGACCTCGTCTGGGCGAGTCTCGCTCTCTGGTACCGGCTTTCTACGCTACAGCGAGCGCGACAAGGAGAGCACAGTGCGCTGCAGGGCTAGCGAGAGCAGGCCGGTGTCTGTGTTTGGCGCCGACTTGGCCGAGCGCCGGACCCCTTCATCTCCTCCTCGCCTCGTCGTTCAACCCGCTCTCGCGCTCGAACCCGCCTCGAGCCCGCCTCGCCCTCCTCGCTCGGCCGCTCCAGCACCCATGGCCAAGCCCAGCACCCCTTCCCGCAAGCCCTCGCGCGGGCCCAGCCCGCCCCTGCGCCTGTACCTCACGGCCTACAACCTCGTCTCGGCGGGCCTGTGGGGCTACGTCCTCCTGCGCGCCGTCGAGCACATGCTCGGCGGGGACGGCTACACCGGCCTCAAGGAGTGGAGCGGGTGGCAGGGGACCGGCGAGACGCTCCTCAAGCGTGCGAGCGGCACCTACGATGCGTGCGTCCTGCTCTCTCTCTCTCTCGCGCGGTTTGGTGCAGAGGCGACGTGCGGCTGACGCTCGACGAGGGCTCTGCAGGGTCGGCCAAACGGTCAAGTGGGTCCAGACGGCGGCCCTCCTCGAGGCTGTCCACTCGGCGATCGGGCTCGTGTGCGTCCCTCTCTCTCGCTCTGCCCTGGCTGTGCTGCAGCGCTCGACGATCGCTGACTAGAATCTATGCACGTCCCGCAGCCGCTCACCGCTCGGTACCACGGTCGCCCAGATCACGTCGCGCCTCATGCTCACTTGGGGCGTCGGCGAGCTCTTCCCGGACGTGCGTCGCACTCTCCCTCTCTCGTCCCTGCCCTCGACGATCATGAAGGCTGGAGGAAGGCTGACGTCCAGAGGATCTCGCGCGCAGGTTGCCCGCTCGCCGGTCTACCTGTCGATGATCACGGCGTGGTCGTTCGCCGAGATCATCCGCTACTCGCACTACGTCGCCGGCCTCGCCGGCGTCAAGGTCCAGGCGCTCGAGTGGCTGCGGTGCGTCTCTTCTCTCTCTCTCTACGACGCCCTCGCTGAGAGGGTGCTGACGCTCCTCGTCGCAGCTACACGGCTTTCTACGTCCTGTACCCGGTCGGCGCCGGCTCCGAGGCGATCCTCCTCATCAAGTCGGCCGCTCCCGCCAAGGCGGCGTACGGTGCGCTCGCCGGCGCCTGGGCCTACTTTGTCGTCTGCGCTTGGCCCCCGAGTGCGTCCCTCGTCCTCCTCCCGCCCGTCCCCTACCGGCGCCGCGAGCCCGCTTCCTGACTCGCCCCCTCGCCCCTCGCAGGCCTCGCCTTCATGATGAAGTACATGCACTCGCAGCGCCGCAAGCACGTCGGCGGCGCGTCGCTGTCGTCGTCCTCGGCCGCCTCGTCGGCCCGCAGCGCCGCCAACGCCGTCACGACCCCGGTCAAGGCCGCCGTCAAGGACATCACGAGCGCCGTCAGCGAGGCCAACGTCCTCGACGCGACCGCGACCGAGACGCCCGCGAGGAGCACGCGCAGCCGCGCAAAGAAGCAGTGAGCGCGCGCGAAGGAGGGAGCGGCTCGAGCGGGGGCGGCGGGCGAGCGGCGGGCGCGCGAGCCGGTGGGCCGCCCGCTCGAGGAGGGCGAGGAGGGCGGACGGTATGGATACCCGCAGGCGGTACGAGGCGCAAGACGCAGGGCTTAATGCTGTAGGACCTTCCTCGCCCTCCTCAAATTTCGACTTTCTTCCAGGCGGCTCGCCTCCTCTTCCTCTCGCTCTCACGCCTCTCCCGCTCGCCTCGTCTCGATCGTATGCTCGATCGCTCCTCGCTCCTGTACGGACGCCGCAGCACGGTCTCGGGCTGCAGGGTGCGGCTTCTCCGTGGGCTCGTCCGCGTTCGCGCCTCGCGCTTCTTCCTCTCTCTCGTTCTTCTCGTCCTGTGGCTACGTTTGTCATGGCTGCCCCGCTCTCCGGCTCGTGGAACGCTTTCCAGTGCGCCAACCTCGGGTACGGCCAGATCCTGCGGCCGCTCCAGAGGGAGCAGCCCAACTCGGTCCTCGTCCTTGACGGTGCGTCCTCTCCCTTCTCGTCGCGCAACCCAGACACAGCTGATGAGTCATGACCCTCGCACGCAGGACTCGCCGCTCTCGGTCTCGCTGCCCAGCTCATCGAGCAGCACCGCACCCAGGAGGAGAAGGACCGCCACATCTACCGGCTCAGCATCTCGAAGGAGCTCAAGTTCCTCCAGGTGCCGACCAACCTGTTCGTGCGTCCTCATCCTCGATCCCCCTGGAAGTGTACGAGCCCTTACTGACGGCTCGTCTTCGCCCGCAGCCGATCGTCGTGCACATGCCGTCGGGCATGTCCGAGGCCGAGGCGCGTCTCGAGCAGACCCAGTTCAAGCAGTCTCTCGACATGGAGAGCACGAACGCGCTGCGGCAGCCATTCGAGGTGCGCTCGATTCTCCCCTCTGCGCCTCCTCCAGGTCCTTCGCCGGATCCTGACCCTGTCGAGCCCCCGCAGACGAGCGTCTTCCGCCTTCAGCAGGGCGCGCTCCCCTCGCTCAACGTCGGCCCCAACCTCACGGTCGCATGCCACCTGCGCTACATCCAGAACCCTTTCCACCACACGCTCGCCAAGTCGTACACGGACCCCTCGGGATCCGTCTTCCTCTTCGCGACCTGGCCGCTCGTCGCCGTCCAGGCCCTCCTCCTCGGCGCCGACACGACCGACGCCAAGGGCGTCTGCGCCGCCCTGACGCTCGTGCGGTGGGCCCTCTCGCTCGGGCGCGACGAGATCGACAGCGCGCCCGTCTTTGCCGCCGCCGGGCGCCCGCACGCCCGCCCGGCCTTCTCGAGCATCACTGACGCGGTCCGGCACGCCGTCGACGGCACGCTCCTCTCCGAGGAGGGCGACGCCGCGATGGACGTCTGGCTCCATCGATTCGAGGACGGCATGGCCGAGGAGGCGGCCATGTTCGAGTGGAGCGCGAACGGGCAGGCGCGCGCGCACTTCCAGCACGAGACGCTCCTCCACGAGCAGTACGCGCAGCTGTGCGACCGGCTCAAGCGCGTCCTGACTGTGCGTCCCTCTTTCGTTGCTCTCGTGCCCTCTCTCCTCGCTCGGCACTGACCCTCCTCCTCGAGCTTGCAGGACGCCGTGCGGCTCTCTCGCCCTCTCCCTCTACGCTTTCTCGTACTGATGGCGCCCTCCTCCTGCCCGCAGAAGCACCGCTACACCCACATGCGCGGCCAGCACTCGCTCGCCAAGCGCGAGTACCAGCCGACGGCGCGCCGAGCGAGCGAGAGACGCAGCGTCCTTGCCTCGAGCCCGTCTCTCTAACTCTCGCCTTCCCCTCTGCAATGCATCTTCCTGCTCTGTTTCGCCCCTGGCTCGTCTGCGCGAAAGCTTTGGTCGTCCCTTGCCCGACGAGGGCGCGAGAGGGCAGCAGTGGTCGACCTTCCCAAGTTGAGCGAGCCGAGCCGACCTCCTCGTTCTACTCTCCGAGAGCCTCGAGTGAGTAGCAGGCACTTTCTCTCCTTGCCGCACGTACACGAGAGCCTGTCGAAAGAGCATAGTTGCAGGGATGAGGGAAAAGAAGGGAAGGAGAGGGCAGAGGGGGACCGGCTTTTAGACGCTCGGGCGGCGCATGAGCGGGTCCGAGTGGCGGCTGCGCACAGCGTGCGGGTTCGAGACGATCTCGGAGAACTGCAGAGGAGGAAGAATGGGTCGGCGCGCTGTGGCAGGAGGGAGGAGAGGGAGGGCGGCGACGCACGGACCCCCAGGGCTCCTGCGGGCGCTCGCGCGAATCAGCGAGTGCGCAGCGAGCTAGATCCCTGAGTAAAGGACGAGACGACGCACCGCAAACAGCGCTGCGAGGAGCTTGATCGCAACGACCCACTCGGCCGCTACGACCACTTCCTGCGCCGGGTTGCGCTCCCTCTTCGCGAGCTCCTCGGCGAGCGCCTTGAACCCGTCCGTCCTCGCCGCCGAGTGCACACGCTCGGCGCATGCGACGTACTCGTCCTTGCTGACGTCGCGCGGCACTTGGTGCGCCCACTCGCGCGGCGAGAGCCCGAACAGGTCGTGCCGCGGGAGCGGGCCCTCACCGGCCGAGCGCGTCGCGTCCTGCGCGAGGAGGAGCGTGCGGATGCGGTCGAACCCTGCACCGTGAAGCTTCGAGGCGCCCGAGTGGTGCGGGAGGAGGAGGCTCGGGAGCGTGGCGCTGACCATGCTGGCGACCGACGCAACGCGCGCGGTCCTCGGTACGCCCTCGAACGGGATCGAGACGACCGTGCTCGGGACGCGCTTGAGGCTGGTGCCGACGAGGCGGAAGCGGTATCGACGGCTGCGAGCGGGCGAGTCGGGTCAGAGAGCCGCTTGCTGTGCTCGACGAGGCGAGGAGGGTGCACGGACCCCTCGAAGACGGGCGAGACGAAAGCCTGAGGGGCGTCTCCACAAGACTCAGTAAGATGCTCTCGAACAGAGCAGAGTCGGTAGGAGGGACGCACAAAATCCTGGCCTTCAGGGCGGCTCGGCAACAGCTCAAAGCCCTGCGACGGCTCTTGAAGCCAGCGCACGAGGTCCCAGACCGAGTTGCCGACCTCGCCCGCCACTAAGAAGCTCTACAGGACGAGAAGGGTGAAGTCAGAGGTGCATCGAGGTTGTAGTCGAGTCGAGGGAGAGGACGGCGAGCGCACAGGTTCCGTCTGGACGTCCGCCGACATGATGCTGTCGATGGTGCGGCAGAACGCGTTGCCGGCCATCTCGGGCTTGTTCCTCAGCTCGGTGAGGTGGAGCAAGACGGCCTCGCGACCTGCATTGGGTGCCGCTCGTCAGTGGAGAGGTCGCTCAAGCTCGAGCGGTCGAGCGAAAGGCGGACGCACGGACGAAGAGGTGCACCTGGCCGTGCCGCGAGAGGAGAAAGTTGAGGTGCATGACATCTTGCACGAGCTCGGCGGCGCGCATCGTCGTAAGGGAGGCGAGCAAGAGCGGAGGAGGCGAGTGGCCGAGCAGGAGAAGCGAGAAAGTGCGCGCGAGCCACCTCCTCGCCGAGTCGAGCGCGGACTTTCCGTTCTGCAGCTCGTACGGACTGATCGAGAGAGGAGAGGAGCAGTGGGGCACAAGCGAGGGCGACAGGGGCGAGCAAGGAGGACCGCCGTCGCCGTCGACGTACGCGGCTTGCCGTCGGAGGTCCGTGCGCGCGCGAGCGGCCTTCTCAAGTGGCGAGCGGGGCGAAGACCGGCTCTCGTAGCTCTCTGCGCGCGTGTTCAAGCAGCACGGACGTTCTCTCATCGAGTCTAACGTAGAGATGGGGCGAGAGAGGCTGATAGTGCAAGCGAGACGCTTCTGCGGCACGACAAAGGAAGCCATCGAGCTCTCTCACGCGCCCGGCCGGCGGATGAGCGGGTCCGAGTGACGGCTGCGGACGACGTGCGGGTTTGCGACGACCTCGGAGAACTGGGAGAGGAGGTCAGTCAGGGCTGCTGTGCTGGGCGAGGCGCGAGGGAGAAAGGGACGGACCTGACCCCAAGGTTCCTGCGCGCGAGGACGGGCCCGTGCGCGTCAGCGACAGCACAGCGCGCAAGCTCGACGAGGAGAGAAAGAGACGACGCACCGCAAAGAGCGCAGCGAGCAGCCTGAGCGTGATGCTCCACTGCACGACAAGGCCCGCCAAGTGCTCAGGCCTCCCCTCCCTCCGCGCGAGCTCCTCGGCAAGCGCATTCAGCCCCTCCCGCCTCGCCGCCGCATTCAGCCGCTCCGCGAGCGCCGCATACGTCTCCTTGGGCAGGTAGTGCGGCACCTCCTTGGCCCAGACGCGCGGGCTGAGCCCGAACAGGTCGTGCGGCGGGAGCGCGGCGTCTGCGCCCGGCGGTGGCGACGCGCTGCGGACGGCGTCCTGCGCGAGGAGGAGCATGCGCACGCGGACGAGGTCCCTGGACGAGAGGGGCGGCGGGGCGCTGGTTGTCGAGGCGGGAGGAGGGAGGAGGATGCGAGGAAGGACGGGGATGACGAGCCTGGCGACCGAGAGGGCGGGGACGGAACGCAGGACGCCCTCGAGCGGGACCAAGACCGAGGTCGTCGACATGCGCTTGAGGCTGCTGTTGGCCATGAACTGGACGAGGTACTGGCGCCTGCGCACGGACGGCAAGTCGAGGTCAGCCGCATCGCTCTTTGGCTGCGTGTCGACGAGCCGCTCGTACCCCTCGAACTCGCGCGAGCGCAGGACCTGTACGGTACAGCGAGTCAGTGATGCATTCGAGCGCATCGAGGTGAAAGAGGACGCACCACGATTTGCTCGAGCCGGCCCGTCGTCAAGCGCTCGAAGCCGTGCTGCGGGCGGTGCAGCCACGCCAAGAGCCCGTTGATCGACTCCTTGGCGTCGACGATGACCCGCACGCACTGCAAGGGAAGAGAGAAGCATCAGCAAGGGCGCGCGAGCGAGAGGGAGAGCAGGACGAAGCGCAGGCTCACCGGCTCAGGCGCGAGCTTGAGCGCGAGGAAGCTGTCGATCGAGGTGCGGAACGGGTGGTCGGCCATCTCAGGCTTGTTGCTGAGCGCCGTGAGATGCAAGAGGAGCGCTTCGTTGTCTGCAGGCGGGCGTGCTCGGGTCAGCTGGGCGAGCGCTCAGGAGACGAGCGAGGGCGAGGACGCACCGACGAAGACGTGCGCGTGCGCATGGCGTGCAAGCAGGAAGCTGAAGTGCGAGATCTCCTCGACGAGCTCGCTGCACCTCATTGCGGGAGACGAGGCGCGACGGGTCGAGCGGGAGGAGAGGGAGCTGCGAGGCGACGGCCGAGCAGGCGCAGGCCGGGCTGCACGCATCCGCGGAGACTCCGAGGGCGCGGACGAGCGAGCGTCTGCGGTCCCGAGCGCACAGCCGAGCCACAGCGAGACGAGCTGCGAGAAGCGAGCCACCTCGACCGAGCCCCGCCGGCGAGGTCCGTGCGCTCCCCCACCGCCGCCGCCGCCTCTGCGCGCACGCCCGACTCACCTCGAAGCATGAAAGTCGTTGCACGCACAGACAGACAGTACAAGCGCCCTCCTCTCGCGCCGCCCGCAGCGCATCCTCCCTCCTCGCCCTGCGCGCGCCCTCCTCTCGCGCTCGCCGCCCCTCCCCTCCCCCGCCCGCGCCCTCGAGGCCTCAGGTCACACGACGCCCGCCGTCCTCCTGAGCAGCCCAACCTCGGTCGCGAGCGTCTCGCTCGCAGGCCAGTGCCCGGCCTGCCTCCTCAGCTCGCGCTCGCACAGGTCCAAGTCGGCCCCGAGCGCGCCGAGCTCGCGCGCGTCGTCGTCGCTCAGCTGCGCAGCGGTACGCGCGAGGAGCACGTCCTCGGCGGCGAGGAGCGCGCCCCGCGCCGCGACGACGAGGCAGCACCCGAAGAAGGGCGAGTGGACGCGCTCGGCGGGCACGTGCACCTCTTGGCCGAGCTCGTCGCGCGCGACGTGGGCGGGGAACGGCGCGCCCGTGGTGCGCGCGTGGGCGCGCACGACTGCCGTGATGGCGCGCGCGGCGCTCGTGATGCGCGCGCGGACGTGGGTGCCCGGGGGCGGGGGCGGGCTCGTCGTGTCGAGGGAGCAGGGGAGGAGCGGGGCGATGAGCGGGCTGAGCGGGCTCAGGCTGCTCAGGACGAGGACCGTGGCCGTCTGCGAGATGAGGGCGGCCGAGAAGATGGGCGAGCGCTGCGCCGGCGCCGAGAGGGACGGGTTGGCGAGCGAGGTGAGGGCGTAGGCGTGGAGCGAGGTGGCGCGCGAGACGATCGAGGCGATGTGGGCGTCGCGCGAGGGGATGTCGAGGGACCACAGGTACGAGTAGTCGGTCGCCTCTTGCGCGACGGCGAGGACGTGCCGCTGGAGCGTGAACGGGTCGAGCTGCGAGAGAAGGAGGGTGCGAGGTCGGCATCAGGGTCGAGACGCTGAGTACGTGCAGGGGAAGGAGGAGGAGGAGGGAGGGAGAGAGAGAGAGAGCGAGACGCACCACAGCCGGCGGCGGCACGTCGCACAAGATGCTCGCCCGCACGCCGCAGATGAAGCCCATGTGGATCTCGATCCCCCACGCGTACCACCCGGCCCTGACGAGCAAGTCCCTCTCGTGCCCGCCCGCCGTGGGCGGCGTCGCGTCGCCGGCCCACCCTGCGAACCGCAGCTCGCGGCACGCCCACTGGAGGAGGTCGATCGACCTCGCGCGGTCCTTGAACGCAAAGCTGTGCAGCGACAGGACGAGGGCCGTCTGGATGCTGGCGAGGGGTGCCGGGCAGGGGAGCGCGGCCGGGTCGAAGGCGGGAGGGGGGAGGGACGGGTCGAGGAGGGCGGCGAGGGCGTGCGGGAGCGAGGCGGGCGACTTGGCGAGGTAGGCGTGGAGGACGGGCATCGAGTGCGGGAGGAAGGGCGTCCAGACGTGCGCCGTCTCGATGTAGCGCGCCGCGAGGTCGACGAGCGAGGGAAAGGCCGGCGGTGCTGGTGCTGGTGCGCCCGGGAGGGGGTGGTGCGCGCCGACGACGGCGGCCGGGAGGCCAAAGTCGCACGGCGGTGCGCCCGACGCCGACGACGACGACGGGTGCGGCTGGGCGTCTGGCGTCGGGAGCGACGTGTGCGTCGTCGACGGCGACCTCCCACCAGACGACGAGCCCGAGCCCGAGCCGGACGCGAAGGGCTGGTGGCGGGTGCGGCTTGGCGGCGACGAGTCGTCGTCGTGCATGGCGGCGGCGAGGGGCGAGTCGTCGTTGTCCTTGGGGAGGCGGCGCGGGCGGCCCTTGCGGCGCGAGGGCTGGAAGGCGCAGAGTGCGCCGGAGCGGGTGCAGCGGTCGCAGGTCGGGTGGGGCTGGGGCCAGTGGGCGAGCTGTGCCGGGTCGTCGACGGCGTGGAGGTAGTCCTCGCTGAGGCCGGTGCACTGCATAGGGCGGCAGAGGGGGGCGCGGGTCAGGCCTTGGTCGCGGGAGATGAAGGTGAAGGTGAGGAGGCGGGGGGACGGACCTTTGCTTTGGCGGCGCGGCAGGTGGTGCAGGACTTTGAGGGGCGTTTGCGTTCTGCCTGTACGGGAATGGGGCGGGTCATGGCTGCCCAGCTGGTGGTGGTGGTGGGAGTGAGGAGGAGGAGGAAAGAGGCGAGTCTGTTCCCGCCGTCCGGGTCTGACCCGCCTCGAGAGCGTCCATCCACGGACTTGCCTGCGGTCCAGCTCCAACACCGACGACCGTCTGCAGAACACGCTCCCCCTCGTCGCATCTCCTGTCCGCCGCGCCCGGGTCTCAGCCTCATCTCCTCTCTTTCGTCCGCCGCTCCCTCCTCCTGTCCCCCCACACCTCCTCTCCCTCGGCTCAGCCGCCGCACCACCGCAGACCACACACGGCCATGAACCGCCTCTTTGGCTCGTCGTCGGCCAAGCCAAAGCCGTCCCTCACCGACGCCATCGCCTCGACCGACCTCCGCATCGACTCGATCGAGGTCAAGGTCCGCAAGCTCGACGCAGAGCTCACAAAGTACCGCGACCAGATGCGCAAGATGCGCGACGGCCCGGGCAAGGTGCGTCCCTCGCGGGCTCTACCCCTCGCTCTCTCTCGTGTCGGCACCGCCTCCTTGCCCGGGCTGACTCTCTCCCACCCCCCGCCCGCCCGCCCGCAGAGCGCCGTGCAGCAGCGCGCGCTGCGCGTCCTCAAGCAGAAGAAGCTGTACGAGGCTCAGATCGGCCAGCTGCAGCAGCAGACGTTCAACATGGAGCAGGCCTCCCTCACAACCGAGAACCTGCGCAACACGATGGCGACCGTCGACGCCATGAAGACGGCCAACAAGGAGCTCAAGAAGCAGTACGGCAAGATCGACGTCGACAAGATCGAGGTGCGTCGTCTTTCTTGCCCCCCTCTCTCTCTCTCTCCTCGTCGTGTCGAGCCGCACCGTCGCTCGGAGCTGACCCTCGCGCCCGCCGAGACCGCCCGCAGCAAATGCAGTACGACATGGAGGACCTCCTCGACCAGGCCAACGAGGTGCAAGAGTCCATGTCGCGCTCGTACGGCGTCCCGGACGAGCTCGACGAGATTGACCTCGACGCCGGTGCGTCCCCCTCCCTCCCCTCCTCCCTCCCTCCTTCCTCTCTCTCCCGCTCCTCCTCCCTCCCCACCGCCTCCCGTACCCTCCACTGACGCCCCCTCCCCGCCCCCCCACGCAGAGCTCGAAGCCCTCGGCGATGATTTCGCCGAGGACGAGCAGGCCATCCCCTCGTACCTGCGCGACGACGCCGCCGCCGCATCGACGTCCGACCTGCCCGACTTTGTCGACGAGCTGCCTACGGCGCTCGGCGGCGAGGCGCCCAAGGAGCGGCTCGGCGAGGGCGTCGTGTGAGCGGTCGCGCTGGGCGGGTCCGGTGCGTCGTCGCTCTCTCTCTCTCTCTCGTGCGACCGAGCGCTCTTGGACGAGGACGCCGAGCGCTGACCCTCGCCTGCACGTCGTGCGCGCAGGTTCCTCTTCTCGAGCGCTCTCCTCTCTCTGTCTCTGTGCGCGCAGTCGTGTTGTAACCCGAGGTCGTGCTGCCCTTTCTCTCGACAGGCTTGGGAGCGCTGCGTGAGCGACGAGACGGTGCGAGAGCGCGAGAGCCGAGAGCGGGAGTTCGAGCTTGTCAGGGACTGTCCGTGTGCTCGAGGACGAGACGAGCGGCGCTGCGAGCCGTGCGCGAGTAGTCGAGAGCGAGAGCAGCTCGGCTCGTTGTAGCAAGCGCTCCCGCACAGCATCGTGCCGAAGCTCGAGCGCTCGACGACGAGCTGCAGGCGCGCATGCTTCCCCAGCGTGCGTCGCGCCCGAGGCGAGCGTCGTCGTCGACTTGAGAAGGCCAACGACGACGACCTTTCCAGACGCTGCAGAGCTCGAGACGAGCTGAAAGCGAGCGTGCAGCACGTAGAAGAGCTTTAGCGAAGAGACTGGCCTGCAGAATGAGCGGCGCGCCGAGCCGGCCGGCGCCGACCTGCCGCCCAGACTCGGGACCTTCTCTCGCTCGCGAGACGTCGAAGCGAGGACTGACTGCATTTCAGGATGGCTCGAGGCGGGCACGAGAGACGGTGGGCAAGCGGGGAGCGCGAGTGGTACAGAGGTGGGGCGAGGGGGAGAGGGTGGGGCGAGGTCGGCGGTCGACCTACTTCTTCTCGTCCTGCACGACCAAGGGACATGTCAATACCGGTTCTGCTGCTCTGAGAACAGCGGAACGTGCTCAGCTTGAAGTCGTACTCAGACGAGCACGGCCCAAGGACGAGCTTGACGAGGTAGAGCTCGCTGCGGGAGGAAGACAAGGTCAAAAGCGGCGACGACGAGGTTCGGGACGAAATGGGGGACGCACGGCGAGAGCTGCTGGCCCGACGTGCGGCGGAAGTTGTCCTCCTCGACCTCGTAGCTGCCTGCGCGCGAGGAGAGGGCGAGGGAGAAAGTCGGTCAGC
>Ga0308169_10001875_pt1 | contig 23102 bp, 37 predicted proteins | sample PhyBR1_2_FD_202139 | JGI IMG/M metagenome (GOLD analysis project Ga0308169, IMG submission 202139) | Phyllosphere microbial communities from UC Gill Tract Community Farm, Albany, California, United States - DLSLSB.R1 | ecosystem: Host-associated > Plants > Phyllosphere > Unclassified | place...
AGATCTTGCCTCTAGCTACATGCTCATCCCGAGAAGCCAGAAGGTAGCTGTGACCGCGGAGATCCATGGACGGGCCGTGTTTTGCAACTGAGAATAGACGCGTGGCGCAGCAATCGGAGGCCAGTTGACTGCATGCACAGCTAAGGGACTCTGACTCCCATCCGCCACCCACGGCGCAAGCGACTGCAGCCGGGCGCACGACCTAGAAAGAGTCCCCAGAGAGGTAAGACCTCGTGTGGTTCACGTGCGATGTGTGAGATTGACAGGTATTGCAAGGAGGCTCCCTGACAAAGACAGGTGCATTCTTCATGTATCTGATTGTTGCGCCGACGTCCAGCCCCGTCCTACACAGCACTATTACCTGCGAGCGTTCGCAGCGCCAGCGCCCGCACCAGCCGGGCCAGCCGGGCCAGCCCTTCCCGGGACCGGCTGCTGGGGCACGAGCCGTCCTCCGCCCCACTGGGCAATAAACCTCTTGGCCGTTCCCCACGCGTTTTCGACAGCTCCCTTGCCAGCGACGAGTCCGTCGATGCGCCTCGTGGCGTCGTCGACAGCCTGGCGGGTGAAGGTGGAGGCGTGGTACCGCAGTCGGATGAAGTGAGCGAGGAAGAGCGGTGCGATGAGGGACGAGCGGAACCTGTCGTCAATACCGTTCGGCGCGGAGGGAGAAAAAGAAAGGGGTTCCGGCCGTCGTTCAAGGAGAGGTAGACTGAGGGGCCACGGGCCACGGGAATGGAACTCACGTCAAGGCACCGAGGGAGACTCGGGCGAGGATGATCAGCTCAGTGTACGCTACGAAGCGCATGGCGGTGTCGTAGTTCCCCTTGACCCAGAGCTGGATCTTGTTGCTGACATTTTGGAGGGCTGCTGGAGGAGGTCGAGCTTGGCCGGGCGCAGCGGGTGCTTGGGCGCTGCCGCGTCAGCACGCCTCGATACAGCGTTTCCCACTGGGTTCTATATCCCGGACGCAAGACTTACGGGACAAACTTGGGGATGACGTTGGTTCGGAGGAAAGTGAGCGTGTGGAAGAGCGAGAAGGTTGCAAAGGGGATGATAGTCACTGCAATCAGCTCTGGTCTTTGAGCGTGTAGCGTGGAGGCGTCGACGCACAGTTGATAGGCTGCGAGATGAACCTGACGTCAGCCATGGCTCCACACAAGACCGGGCCACGCACCAGTAGAGCGCCAGAACCATGTACTGCACGTTCTCGTCAACGAACGCCCGTCGAGCCCATGCTGGGTCGAGGGAAGGGATGCCAAGGGACTTGTACACCACGATTGCGTAAGACAAGAGGGCACCGCCGTACGAAATGCGGTAGGTCTTTGGAGGTGTTCCTCGGAACAAAGCCGTCTGGAAGATGATGTATGCTGCGGGCGTCAGCGCTTTTGGGAGACGACTTGTAACAAGCGTGTTGGACCCACCAGCTCCAGTGAGCATGACGATGTGGCCTGCGGCCCATACGTAGTGGGGGTCGACGGGGGCCATGGTGGTTGGACGGGGTTGGTGGCTGGCGGTGTGTTTAGTAGAGGAGAGAAAGAAGTCGAGGGTTGACAATGTCTACCTGTCGTCGGCGGTGTGAGTGGATGCGTTGCGTCATGATGCCCATCGTCGTCACCGTCACCCACTGGGCCACGCGACACTTTTCGGCGTTACCCGGCTTTTGCCACAGGGCAGAGGGATTATGATACCTTGTGGCACCCTTCACTCTTCTCCGCAGTCATGTTTTCCGGGAGCTCCTTGCAGCCTTTGTCTTCGCTAACATACTCGGCGCCTCAGAGTAAAGCAATCGCCCTGCTGTCCGTAGGTTCGTTACAGCACCACCATTCATATGATGATTCAAAGTCCAACACCGCGCTGGACAACTATTCAGACCCAATTGAATCGCGTCATTCTAGGCTGCACCGCGCCACTTACCAGATAGATTGGCGGCATCAGGAATTGCGAACACTGCCCCGGCGAGGAACTTTGGACACCTGAAAATGGGTCAGCCGAGCGGTTTTACCCAGCGCGACCAGGCGTGGGGAGTAGTAACGACGGCTTAGCGTCATGTCCTGTCGTCGACCCCTCCTTTGGGCCTCGAAGATCCGTCTTGCCCAACGACGAGATCTTGACACGCGTTCTGAGCGCTTTTCACACAAACCGGCAGTCGTTGTGTTATCAAGCACCATGGCAACGCTGGAGTCAAGGCTGAACGCTCTCAAAGGGATATATGCAGAGGCGAGAACGCTCAAATATCTGACTCTCGACACTATCGTACTCGCGAACAGAGTATACCTCCCTCTTCACGATGGAAACTACCGAGACCGTTACGACTACACGTCGCCGCATTGTGCCCGGAGCACTTGGCCTCGCTGCGTTCTTGATGCTGGTGGGTACCTCTTGGCCCCGCCATGCCCACCGGGCATAGCTTCAAGTGCCTCCGAACCCAATGACCACGGACTGGCTGATGCACAGGTCGCGTCTCTATTCTTCTGGCTCGCAGCCTTCTCCGTCCCATACATCAAGTCAATCTACTACGTCCGTACTCGCGAGAACGACGTCAAGTACGGCAACTTTGGGTGGTGCGCCCTCAGCGACACGGTGTGTTATCGGAACGTTGGGTGAGTGAATCAGGCCTGTTCATGGTCTCGTGGTGTAGCACAAAATACAAGGCGAGAGCTGAGACCAGCTATGAATGGCGCCCTCAAATCATCGACAGCAATCATTTGACCGGGTCGCTCATCCTCGTGGCGTTCACAGCTGCATTCGGAACACTGGCGTTCTTGTCTTTACTCAGCAGCATCAAAGACTCCCGCACGGGTGCATGCTCATTCTCCCTCACCGTGAGTAGACTTCGCTCCTTTCCGCGTCGCTCCTCGCGCACACGATCATTTGGGCTCCCGAATCTGTAGCCCCACCGCTCAGCAACGCGCCCGCTTGTCATTTGCCCGACCCTGCTGAAGGCAGCTCTTTACCGTCCTCCTCTCCACCATTTGTTTCTTCCTCGTCATCGTCTGCTGGGCCGTAGCGTACGCTCGCTTCTCGGGCGACACCCTCCAGCCCAAGTACGGCGCGGCCTTTATCCTCGTCATCATCGGCTGGCTGCTCTACATGCCCACTATCCCGTTGGTAGTCTTTGGGTGGTTCCGACAGAGGCGACACTACGACCAAACTACCACCACCACCAAGAGAAGGTTCTTCTAGAGACAGATCCGTCCAACCCATGCCTGGGGGATCGACGCGGGCCCGGAAGCCGAATTTTTGGCGGTAGTGAGAAGCGCATTGCGTAGGAAGAGTACACAGCTGTTGGTTTGGTGGATACGGATAGACGACGGCTTGAAGAGTGCTTCGTTTGAACGGCCTAATGATGTTAGATCCTGTATACTGTAATGCAGATTCGGTGTCAGTTTGCCGCAGTCAGCTAGGTAAATGTGATTGGAGGCTTGTCCACGCCACAGCCGTACGAGCACCCAATTCATCTTGACTTCTTTTCTCCTTCATGGGGCCACTGCCCTCTCACCTAATCATCGTCGTCGTTCCTCGATCCCGCGCTCTCCCGCTTCGACCAGTCCAGCCAGCTGCCCACGTAGTTTCGCACGTTGTGGTATCCCCGCTCGCCAGCAAGCTCTCCAGCGGTGGCGGACCTCTTGCCTGATCGGCAGAAGAAGATGATGTTCTGCTTGGGCAGCGGTTTCTGGAATGCGTATTTCTGTGGGTCAGCGGGGCGCCTCACGCAGCACCTCGATATCGGTAGACCTAACACGGTACTCACCGACTGGAATTCTCCGGCGTTGAATCCCTCCGACAGAGCTTCCTTCAGCTCAGAGAGGGGAAGGTTCACGGCAGACGGGATTGAGCCGAGGGCGTTCTCGTCTCGCTCTCGGACGTCCACGAGCAGGATGTCCTGCTTGTCAGCTGGGCTACGATCGCCTGTAGGCAGGTGAGTGCGAAAGCTTAGCACAAGACGCCAACACATACATCGCTGGGCTGCTCGGTGATCGGCTTGAGCTCGTCGTAGGTGATAATGGGGTCACGGGCGAAAGCGGATCGAGAGAGGTTGTCAGTCTTGAAGCGGAGACCTTGCAGCTGCGTCGAGCGGGCGACGGGACGGGCCGCGACCTGCCGAGCGGTTGTGGTGTACGCCGGTCGGGCAATGTGCCTTAGGGCGCTGAAGGCCGGCCTCGTAGCTCGGAATGCAGACATGGTGGTGATAGTGGGAACACCAACGGCAGCGGCAACAAGACGTCGCATGACGTGCCCGAAGACGCGATTCGGAGTACGGCCAGTAACCGGAGGCGGCGAAGTCCGCTTATCATCCGCGAGCCGTGCGGAATCAATTCCAGGGCGGTGAAATCAGAGTGATGATGTGGCATTTTCCCATCCCATTGAGATTTCCCTCCGAGGTGCTCGTTCGCTCGCTCGACTTTCTTTTCGACGACAACGACGACGAGGTATTCATCGACGACCACTCCACAACACATCTCAGTCAAAAGCGGCTTCGTCCCACGAGGAGTCATCGCAATGCCGCCCCGCGCATCCCTCCTATCCCTTTCGCCGGCTTTCCAGCGCCGGCTGGCCAAAACACCCTTACGTCGTAAATCGATAATTTCCACACAATCCACCCCCTCGCACGTCCTCACGTCAATATCCACCTCGACGCGGTCACTGCACACGACATCCGTCCCATTGGTCAAGCAGCCGACGTCCTCCCTGCACGCCAAGTTCATCCAGGCTGGAGGATCCGATCTCCCCTCGCCCTCGGCACTCTCGGCGCTGCTCGCCCGATTATCCCTCCCGGCGGATCCGCGCCTACACGGGGACCTCCTCGCATGTCTCACACACTCCTCTTACAACCCTTACCGTCCAGACGATGTCGACTTCGCACCAGAAGACAACCCCGCAAACAACAACGAGATGCTCAATGCGTTGGGGAACTCTCTGATGGGGATGTTCGCCTCAGAACACCTCGCGCATAAATTCCCGCTGCTGCCTACGGAGACGCTGAAGATGGCATTGACGGCTTATGTGGGTCCAGTGGCATGCGTGAGCGTCGCGCGGGAGCTCGGTGTGGGCGTCCGTGGAGGAGCCGACGCGGGTCTGATCGGGAAGGGGAGGGGCAGCTTCGCCGCGGGTATACCGGTTCGGTGGAAGAGGAATAGCGTGAAGGTGCCGCGGATCCCGATCAGCTCGCGGTTCAGGCAGTTCAAGGAGGTCGAGCCGACCACGAGTCGGACAGCGTCGGCCAGCGGGGACGCGTCGGGAGATGCAGTGGTTGATCCCGAGTACGAGGCGGAGTCGTCGTCATCGGATAGGAATAGCCCGGCGGTGCAGGAGGAGAAGGTGACATTTGACAAGGTCGTCGCCGCGACGGTCAGGGCGTTCATCGGGTTGATATATCAAGAGCAGGTAAGTGCGGGGTTCCGCAACCGCCTTCGCGTGTTCGCTTTCTGCCCATCGGGAATGGCTAGAGCGAGCGCGAAGCCAAGATGTGAGGAAGCCCGAGCTGACGGTCAGGGTATTCACGCCGCACGGCGGTTCGTCGAGGCTCACTTCCTCACGCGCCACCTCGACCTCGCCTCTTTGTTCTCGTTCAAACACCCGAAGAAGGTTCTGTCGACTGTGATCCAGCGACATCTGACCGAGGCGGGCGTCCGAGCAGGTGACAGGACCGGATACATCGTTACTCGGTGAGTGCTGAGTCTACTCATGATGGACTTTGTCAGGCCGGTCATGGGTGCAGCGGACTACTGGCGCAAAACCCCGGCACTAGGGATTTTTCGCACACGCCCCGCTCGCCCAACATCCCTACCACCAGCGACAATATATCTTGTCCGCTTTTCGCCCCATGACACCTACAACCGCTCGCTACGTGACACAATTTACAGAACCGCGCTGACTCCAGCGTGCTCGCCGAATCCGGAATCAACACAATCAACCCCCTCATCAACATCGGCCTGTTCCTCCCATCCGGGATCAAGCTCGCCGAAGGCTTCGGCTCGTCGTACAAGATGGCCGAACACCGCGCAGCAACCAACGCTCTGCTGTCACTGTACCTGGTGCGAGGCGACCAACAACGCCAGATCGGCTCGATCGCGCCGCTCAACGGTCAATTACCGTCGACCGTGCACGTCGACTTCCCGGTCGACCTGTCCGGTCTGGCGCGCGCGCCGCGCGAGTCGTACACGGGAGACGGGTTCGGTGGTCTGGAGACGAACGAGGAGAGCTCCAAGCGAGCCGCGTACGAGGGGAGGGTGGCGGCTGCGAGGAAGAGCGTGGCGCCTACGGCTTAGGTTGTAGTGGGATATGACGATGCACGCACTTGCATGACACGCACAAGAGCGCACGCAAATATTGCAGACTGATTGCACGCCGCGGCGGTGCCGCGCCTATGTGCGCATGGCTGTTGGGACAGCAGACATCCTATACAAAGTTGCAACTGAGAGGACAGTAAGCGCAGTTTGCGGCCCCCAGACGGGCCACAGACATGCATATGACTCCGAGGAAGCAGATCCACGATGCATCCGCGCCTGACCGAACGACCGACCGTTGTCGAGCCGGCGGCTATTTCTGTCCTGGACCCATGTGATACCGGATTTCCCGGATGCACGCCATTGCACGCTTCTCGATCACACTGCACTCGCAGGACCGGCTTATACATCGTTATCTGAGCAGGACAGCGCGCACACAGCTGCTTGCCCGACCAGCTCTCGCAGTGGCCGGTCTTGACTCGGATCGCAACGTCCCACACACACACAGGCTAGCTTACCGGCGACGCACTTCTGACGGTTTCTGGTGGTCCCGCGACGACGATAACAACAACTATGACTACCACCACGCCGACATCGGAACCGGGGGTGCGGCAGGCCGTGCCAGACGACGCCCAGGCCCTCTCGACCTTCCTCTCACACATCTACCTCTCGACCTACGCCCCGCACTTCGGCGCCGAGAACATTGCGAGGCATTTCCAGCCGTTGCTCACGGTCGAGAACATGCTCAAGACGATAGAGTCCCTGGACCAGACCGTGCATCTGGCCATCGCCGCGCCGGACGCCGTCCCGCCATCGGGGCCTATCGTCGGCCTCATCCAGACCCGCGAGGAGGCGATCCCGACGCAGTATCTCTTCCCGGCGTCCCTCGAGGCCCTTGGTCCCGTTGCCGACGGTACGGGAGCGGGCGCCACGGCGCCCGACAAGGCCGGCGCGTACGCATATGTCGCGCGGCTGTACGTGCACGAGATAGCCCATGGCACGGGTCTCGCGCGGACACTGTTGGCCCTCGCAGAGGGCAAGGTGGTCGAACTGGGGTATCGCCGGATATGGCTGAAGGTCCTTGGGAGCAATCTGCGCGCGGTACGGTTCTATGAGAAGAGCGCGTACGCGCTTGTAGGGGAGCAGGTCGTCACGGAAAAGGATGAGGACGAGGGGGGACACTGGGCACCGAGGAGAGATCTGGTTATGGTCAAGCGGCTGGGCTCGGCATGAGCGCGTACACACAGCCGCTTGGCCTATCCGGTGTGCGGGTGCGGGGTTGCCTGCCTGCTGAGACGCGGCGTCAGCGGGATCCCGAGGATAAGCTCCCGCCCAATTGGAGTGAGGCAGACAGCGTGCAGCGGGGAAGTGGAGGATCCACGCAGCGGAGCGCCGGCGCTCCGCCACAATACGAGGGGGTGCACATATCCTTATTAGACAGACGTTGTAGACAATAGAGGACCACTGCGCTGATAACACGGCCCACAATGACATCGGTACGATCTTTCAACGACGCTGCGGCTTTCCGAGTCGTGCATCGAAGAGCTTGAGCTGAACCAAATGTGCAAGGTCGTCCATGCATAAAATCGCCTAGATACACATGACCCGCTATGACTTCTTCCAGGTTCTATGTTATCGATCTATCGGCGACGCTCACGCCGCTGTTGATTTCGTCTCCTCCGCGCTCTTGCCACTCTCATCCCTTGCTTTCTCCCCTCCCTCAGCTCCGGTCGCGGCAGCCGAGGGCGCAGACGCAAGCGCCGGAACACTCTGGGCGGGCGGCATCGCCTCCCTCACGAAGCCCGGCAAGACCCGCTCGATCCCGCCCACGCTCCTCTCCCACAGCTCCTTCTGCTCGTTCGAGCGCGTATCGGGTCCGCCGTTGATCGCGTCCATCGAAGGCGGCATGAGCAGCCCGCTCGAGTGCATGACCAGCACGACGTTTTTGAGGCTCTCGCCCGCCTCGTTCTGCCGTCAGCGTCCCGCTCAACTGTACGATGCCCTCGGCCCCTGGCCCAGGGCGCATACTCACCAGCATCTCCCGCTCGCCTCGCATGAACCGCTCCAGCTTCTCCAACACCCTGACGAAAACGCTTTCTACCTGAGAGTTCGTCCCTGACGTCGCCTCGGTGTCGTTCTGCGCCGCCGGTGCCGCATTGGGATCCACGAGCCGAACAACGTACTGCAAGAACACCTTACACAGCAGCGTAGCCGCGCGGAGGCGGGTCTCGCCGAATCCTCCAGGGTCGCGCTCGTACACTTGCGGCTTGAGCAGCTCTTCCAGCACCGGGAAGAGTACCCGGTCGAACACGATTGGCAATATAGACGGCAGCTGGCTGGATGCTGGTGTTGACTTGCTTCTCGTGGGCGACGAAGCGGCGAGAGGAGCTGACGAATCGTCGAGAAGCTGCGGGGAGAGAAGGAGTCGCTGAAGATGGATGATTGCTCTCTGGCGGATCTCGCGGTGCGTGTTGACGCATTGTTTCGAGATGACCAACAAAGGTGGGAGCCAAAAAGCGTTCCAGCCTGTTCGTCAGCCTCCCTCCTAGAGGAAAATCGATGAAGACTGCTCGACGCACCCGCTTGCGGATCCAGGTCTGAGGAGGCCAGCAAACCCGGAATAACATTCCGCAGCTCATAGAGCGAGTCGAGTGCAGTCAGCCCCCGCTCAACAGTCGGCCCACTATCGTCAGCTCGCCGCGCATGTCCCAATCCAATCAAACAACTCACAGAGTAGCACTCGCGCGCCTATCCCTCCCTCTTCCAGCTGCCGCAGCCCCCGCAGCAGTCGCAAATTCATCCAGAAGTGCAACGACTCCCTCGTAGTTATCTTTCGACACTTGCAAGCCCTTCGGCTTCCCCTCATCACCAGCCGCCGCCGGCCCGCGTGCCATCTTCTGCACTATCTTCAACGTCGTTTTGCCCGCTTCGGGGTGTGCGACCGTAGCCCTGAAGAGCGCGATGATGAGACCCCACTCCGTCTGCGAGCGGACGACTTCGACGCCGTCCGGGCCGGATTGTTGGTCCAGGATCTTGGCGACGCCCGCCATGAGCTGTTCGCTTACCGCGTTGAGAACTGTTGAGGGGAGTGAACGGAGAACATCGAGGGCGAGGTAAAGCTGATCTCGGAGATCGGGCTGGGATCAGCGATGTCCTTGCCCTACCGCAGCGCCGAGATCGCGATCGACATAGCACGAAGGTGACGCTTGCACTCACGCTCTCGGAAACGATAAGGCATAACCGAAGCAAGCCGACGACCGCCCGCTCGATGAACAAGACAGAATACGACTGCGCCGAGCCGAGGACCTGCTCGAGGTACTCGAACAGGATCGGCCACGTTTCGGCGATATGCTGCTTGCCCCGGCACCCCACCGAGACCATCATCTCCAGCAAAAAGACGCAGGCCGGGTCGTAACGCAACTGCCCTTCGCGAGGCGCGAGGATCGGCGAGCCCGTCTCGCTTCTGACTTCCGTCTTGACCGCAAGACGCGCCGTCGTGCGTTGCTCAGCGAGGTGTCGGATAGCCCGAAGGGCTGGCAGAAGCGCCTCGAGCTCGAGGTTTCTGGCCTTAGTCATAGGCCTTCTGCTTCGTACTTAGGTAGCAGCGTCGATGCACTTACAGGATCTCGCCATACAGCTCTTCAAGCTTACAGCTGCCCAAGCAGTCCACGGCCACCAGCGTCCTCTCCAGGTCCTCCTCGCCCACGTCATTCACCCCACCGGCGAGCGCATCGCTGCTACCGCCATATGGGCTCAGCAGATAACTACTCAGCGTGGACAACAATCCGCCTTCCGCCCGTGCAGGCGCGGCCACCACAGGCTGCGCGACCTTCATTGGGATAGTCATCACGCCCGCCAAGAAGTCCTCCATGACCAGCATCGGGGGCGGGAGGAGCGAGTGCGCGAACAGCGTCGTGAACATCTCGAAGATGCTCGTCCAACCCGCCCGGACCGCGCCGGCATTGCCATTGGTAATTGTGAAGAGCACGACCGTAGCCAGCTGCGATCGGTAGCTTTGGCCGAAGCGGATCGAAAGGGGCGAAACGACGAGCTTCTGCCCGTCCTTTTCGACGGTGGGAAAATTGCTCGTGTCGCTCCCGTCCTCCAACAACCCGGTCGCACCAGCCAGTGACTGTACAATCGTGTCGAACACCTCGGGCACCTCGAACTGGCTGGCGAGGTACGCGCATTGCCGGAAACCTGTGATCGCTTTCTGGATGACAAAGTCGTCGCCTGCGGACAGGGTGAACGCGTATGCGATGGCCGAAATGAGCGGTCGCCATGTCAGGCGGAACATGGCCGAGTCGAAGAGGGATGTATTGCATATGATCATAGGGCCTGCGCGTCAACTAAGGACCCTCATTGATTCGATCCGCTTACCCGACGTCCGCGAACGTTGAATGAGCGACTTCCATGCGTAGTCGAAGCCATGCTGGCCCGCATGCTCTTCAGGCAGGATGATCTCGCTCTTCTTGATCGATTCGTGGATGTTTGCCTGCCGTCAGTATTAGGGCGGGGCAAACATTGACAATCAGCATACCAGGTACTGCGGGTTGAAGTCTTTGCCGTCGTTGACACCACGCAGATTTTTGCTGTAGTCTTCAATCGTCATCCGTTTCTGTCATCAGCAAACGCTTTGCAACGCACGCATTACATACCCTGTTCTGGGGATTATGCAGATCCGTGTTGAGCATGATCACCGAATATGCCAAGACATAGACCGCATCTTGGCTGGCAATCTCGGCTGTCATCAGCCTGGGTCCGTACCCTGCCACCGCGGCACTCACGGGGACTGAACGAGAAGAAATGCTCCGCAAACGTCTCCGTGATCCTCGCAATCGGCTGTGCCTCTCCCGGTAACCTGAAAGTCTCGAGCAGTTCTCGCATTGCGTCGGCGATCGATTTCTGTCGTTAGCCTTTGGGTGCTCCGGAGTCTCAGGGTCCTGGACTAACGCCTGAAAAGTCGAACAGCCCGATGAACGCCTTCAACAGCTCCACCTGATCCGGCCGCGAGATGTACTCCCCAAGCTCCTTCTTGTCCAGCCGACCACTACCGCTCGACGCTGAGCCCTTCAAGAATTTGGCGATAGCCCTCGTCCGTCTCTTCTCGTCCGTATCGTCTTCTCCGATCGCCTTGTCCGGCGTGATAATGCCATGCTTCTCCCAAAATGCCACTCCATTCTTCGGCTTGATGTTGAACATCGCCGCGCCGGTTAGGAACAGCGACTTCGTGGACTTCCGTCTCGAGAGCTCCTCGGAGGTGGGATAGGACTGCCGTCAGCCGATCGCACCAGCCCAACGCTTGACCCACTTCGAGCCACGGCTCGTCGCCCTGTTCTGATCGCTCCGACATGCTCCCAATAAAGTCGAGCAGGATTTCCAGGCAGATGAGCTGGACATTCTCCAGACCCTCGAACGAGGTCGACCCATCCGCCTTCGCCGGGCCAGCGGGGTAGACGCCCTGACCATCAGCATTGATGCGTCAAACGACGCGACGAGAACGCACCCTGGTCAAGAACGCGACTAGGCGTTCGAAGATATCCTCGCTGTCCACATCACAGTCATAGTTGACCCAGCAGTTGACCATGAACCCACCGGCGCTCCTCCCGCCCTCCGTCGCGAGCTGCACTAGCGTGTCCAGCATCAACTCCTTCGTCTCCGCCGGAACAGGCGGCAACAGGCTCAAAGCCCTAGGCGTCGCCGCTTGAGGGGTCTCACTACCTAGCGCAGCAAGTGGGTCCTTCTCCCCCTCCGTCGCCAGCGGAGTTTCGATACGATGATGATTCGCGACGCTCGGTGAGGCAGGGCGTGAGCTCGGTTGCGCCGGGTTGAAGTTATGTATTGGCGGTGGGGCAGGGGTTTGAGGAGTGAGCCGGTCGATCAGATACGACAAGAACAGCTCGAGTTGGGGTTTGAGGTGTGGAAGGAGGGTCGAGAACAGGGTCGAAGTCGTTCGAAGGGAAGAGGCGAGCAGGGCCGGGGAGTCGGATCGTGTCAGCTGGACATGAGTCGAGATGTCAAACGGAGAGACGCAGCCGCGTAAAGCTCACCTGGAACAGGTACCTGCACCCCTCGTCCCGGACCCCCTCTCTCAACTCAGGCCACGCGCCCAGGCTCGCCCCTCCTACTTCAAGCGCCGTGTTCAGGATAGCCAGTGCCGACAACCGCATCGAGTCAGTGTGGGCCTGATCTGACGGGTTCAGTAGCGCGATGAGGACTCTGAGCAATTCCAAGACCGTCGGCAAGCCATACGGCGTGAAGATGGGGGTCGATTCTGGCCGTCAGCCTTCATAGCGCCCGACTTCCATTGCCGACTCACCATCCGTAAGATCACTCGTCTCGTCCAAGCTGGGTCGCAACTGAGGGTCGGCCTGTACGCCGGCCTGTCCGCTCGCAACGTGTATAGCGACCTCTCCGTCCTTGCTCTTGCCTCCCTTGTCCTCCTCCTCAGACGTCTTCGGCTGGTCCTCCGTGCGCGCCTGTTCGATAGACCGTTTCGCCCGCGCTTTTTCCCTATCTTCCAGCTGTTTCTGGACCTCCATGATCCGCTCCACGTCGCCCTGTTTCATCTGCCCTAGCCGGCGGAACACGGCCCGCACAATGCTCTGCACGCACACGCCAGCCGAGTTGCGCAAACCCTCCGTGAGCCGGGCGCGGGCAAGCATGCCCAATCCTACTTCCAACAGCTCGCAGACGCTCTCATCGCCCATATGGTCCAGCAGGCTCCAGTAGGCGGCGGAGCTGCTGCTTGTCGGCGCGGGGAGGGGGACCGCGAGCGTTTCAATCAATCGCAGTAGGCGGAGAAGGACCAGCTCGTCTTGCTGCGGCGACGAGCTGGGGAAGCGGCAGATTGACAACGTAGCGGTCAAATGGGCGAGAGCGACTTGCAGCGGAGTAGATAGGGCCGGAAGAGACGGAGGGGGCGTGAAGTACAACGGAAGGATGGAGAGGGTAATTGAGTGTAGCGCCGACAATGCGAGGGATGTTATCGGACCCGAAGTCAGCGGAGAGCGCACCAGCGCGAGGAAAGGAGACAATATGCTCGACGGTGGAAGGGTCGTGATGTCTGCAAGTGTCAGTCGCAGCAGGTAAGGGCAACGGTTGGCTCACCTTTGACGCCGAGCAGACTACGCTTGAGCTCGACAAAGCCCTCCATGAGGTCGCCTTCTTCGACCTCGCGAGCCCGTTTGTTCCGCAGGCCACTGCTACCGGCTTTGGCAGCAAGCGAGGGTGGCAGCGGCGCGGCCGAGGAAGCGAATGACGACGATGAAGTGGACGCCCATCGCTGGTTGCGGCGCATAGATGAGGTGAGCGACTGGATCTCCTGCAGGAGCAGCGTCGGGGGAGGGAGGTCCGTCCGCGCCATATTGTCGCGGTTGCGCCTGTGTACTGGGCGGGAAGCCAAGGGTTCAGGCAGGCGAAGAGTGTACGAGGTGGTGTGAACGTGGATGATATGGACAGGTTGGTCGTGTTATTGCTGGCCCACAGATCCACTCACCCACGCGTTGAGGGGAACGTGGCCCCGCGTGCCTAGTTTCTACGAACACCCCGCTGAATCGGCGCGCCTAAAATACATGACCTCGGGTTCTCGGCGGTCACCGCTTCGACGCGCGTGCGGGTCGTTGAACGCCGCATCATCACCTTGCACCGTACAGCAGTCATCCCTCTCATCAATCAGCTACTCCTTGCGCCCAGCTTCGCCTCTCATACACCAAAGTCGACCGATCTACGCGACCGAGGAATTTTTACTCGCTGATAGACCCGCTGATAGACTCGCTGCTTCCCACACACCAACATGGAGTGCGCATTCGGCATAGTCGGTATGTCAAACCCTCCACTTTCCCCTTTCCTCACTCCCTGTCCGATGCGTCCTAGCACATTCTGCGCCTCGGTTGTTCCCAGACGTGCGCTCATACCACAGGAAAGGACTATGTGATCCTCTGCTCGGACATGTCGGCCGGCCGGGGCATCATCAAGATGAAGTCGGACGAGAACAAGCTCAAGGCGCTGGGACCGCACTTGGCCATGGCATACAGCGGAGAGCCGGGGGACACCAACAACTTTGCCGATTACGTCGATAGGAATATGCGGCTGTACCAGATTCGGTGAGTCGAGGTTCCGGACCGGGTCTAAGGAACTACCGGCGGAACGGAGAGGGAGGCGGGGACGTGCTTCATCCAGCGTACAGCGCCCCCTCTTAGCCCTTGGACTGTAAAACACTCGGAGTACTTCCGCTCACCGCAGCAACCACAACGCCCTCCTCCCACCCTCAGCATCCGCCTGGATCCGCCGCACGCTCGCCGAGTCCATCCGGTCGCGCAAGCCCTACGCCGTCAACCTCCTGCTGGGCGGGTACGACACGACCACGGGCCTGCCGCACCTGTACTGGCTTGATTACCTGGGCACGAAAGCCACGCTGCAGTACGGTGCACACGGCGCGGGGATGTACGTTGCGCTCAGTTTGATGGATAAATGGTGGTACGAGGGTATGGACAAGAAGGCGGGCGTGGACTTGCTGAATAGGTGTATCGACGAGGTGCAGAATCGTGAGTCTGACGTGCAAAGGACCGCAACATCATGTCGCGACACGGCGAGGGCCTGAGGACTGGCATACGCAGGGTCATACCTCGATACCGAACCTCACCTTGATCCGGGTCCTGGCTCGGACACAACGGGCAATCTGACCTTTCGTTCACACTGCTGACATGCAGGAATGGTGATCAAGTTCGACTTCAACTGCATTCTAATCGACAAGAACGGGATCCACAACATCGACCTCGCCAGCGCTGACCCGCTCAGTGCGGTCAACCAGCCAGAATCCGCTGTGGACGCGCCGAATCCGCCAGTCGAGGTCGGCGCATAGGAGAGCTTGGGTATCGGCGGAACAAAGGGGCGGGAAAGTGAGGTGATAGGCATTTCGACCTGACTGAGAAGCGGGAAAGACGCATTAGACTCCCTGATGTATATGCAGCAATGACGATTCAATGTGGACTCAGGCCTGATATGTTCACATCTGTCGCGCTACTTTGCGGAACAGCAAACACGCGTGCGCAATGATTTCATTCCTGTAGCCTAGATAACCCAAAGCCTCGTCAAGTAGTCTATGTTCTTCCTCCTCCTGATCCACCTAACCCTGTCAGCGGAGTCGCCCGTAGCCGACCCCGTGCAGAATATCGCCCCAGTGCTAGCCCCCTGGCTTCGAACTCGCCCCTTCACGTCGTGCAAACCGCCCAAGTGCTATGGCGCCCTTTTCGGCGCTCGTAATTCGGCCCGTGCCTCTACGTGGCAAAGCTATCGTCAGCACCGAAGGTCTCTTCCTCCTTCTCTTCGCTCACACTCCGAGAATCTTGAAAGGCGGCGTGGTCTCTCCTTCTTTCCCAAGCAACGTGCATTCGACCTGCGAATCAGCTTCGGCTTCGTGCCTGCTCACGCAGCTCACGTAGTGCGATCCTGCCGCTACCCGATCGTTGATCAGCGTCAAGCTGCCGTCATTTCCATGCCCATTAGGATGCTTGATCGCCAAAGAACTCACGTGGGCGTGGCATAGCCGACGCCAGCCGTGCCCGTCAACTCGACCGCGTTGGCAAAATCGTCGTCGACCCAGCAGGCCGCGCGTCCCAGCGGGTCCTCTTCCGGGTTCCTGGGAGTTAGCGATGCGTTTCCCTTCTCATTTTTGCCTCCCTATCCCATGGCCGGGTCGGATCCCCCTCCTGGCCCCGTCTGAGTAGCCCGGTATGCACCAAGTCTTTCGCCCACGGGGACTCACTGGAGGTAGTAGATAGCGACGTCTCCGGCGCTCAGCTCGATCGGGACGCGTATGCGGCTTCCGGCCTTCTCGGAGTACCAGTAGTGCTTTTCCTCCTTGCCTGCGGTCTTGGCGGGATGATGAGCGGCCCATCCGGCCCCGAAGAAATGGTTTGGGGGAAGGGGGTTGGTCAGGTCGTGAGCGCTTGTGCAGAACGGCTTGACCTCCCTGAAGCGGAGGATATCGCTCGGCTTGTCAAGCAAGAACGCCTGCGGGACTTTGGTCGTCCGCTGCACCGCGGCCAGGCCCCCTCCTTGGGACTCGAGGTCTTCCGCTGATTCTTCCGCGTCCTCCGAGGCTACCGCGAGAGGTTGGTCGGGCGACGAGTTGATCATGTACGGCACGTCGAACGCGTGGCCCATCGTCGCAGCCCATCCGGCGCAGATCTGCGACTGGAAGTACGAGATGAGGACGTCGGCGATGAGCTCGTGGCCGGCCGCGTTGGCGAGGACGGGATCGGTGTAGAAGGTCGAGCGGGACTCTTCAGGGTTGGTGAGGTACTCGTTGTACAGCACGCCTTTGACGCTGGGATGAGCATATTGTTTGGCCAGACACAAGGCGACTGCGAGGTAACAGATGACAGGGGGCCAAAGCACATCCGACAAGACATATTGGAATGCACGCGGCCAAGATGATAGGCCAAACAGCCCCGAGAACGTTCTGAGGACTCAGGATGAGGCAAAACTCACCTGATGTGCGGAACGTCGTAGAACTGCGCAACGACCGTGTGCAACAGCTCGGGGCCAGCGAAGCCATTCTGGATCTGCACCTGCGGCGCAAAGTGACCCAGCACGACCACGGCAGGGTGATCCGGTCGGATGAGCAGCGACCGCACGAGCAGCTCAAAGTGGTTGAGCCATTGCGGGTCACTGAGATCAGCTCCACGAAATTGCAAATCTGGCCCTGTAGACTCACTTGGGATCCGAGGCGTCAAACTCCAAGATGATCAGGTCGGTTTGGTCCGGCAAGTGGTGCATTGAGCAGTAGGCAAAGTACGCCGAGTCGGTCTGCCTCTGCGCGCCGTTGGTCAATTCCGAGCTTGGGTGCGGGAAGATCGAGTTCCACCACTGGAAGAACCGCGCGGGGTAACATGTGCCCGAGATGGGGTCGTCGCCCGCGCCGTGGCATGCGGATACTGCGGTCAGTACTGGATCGACGCCCCGACTACCCCGCGGAGGGGACAACGACGATGGACGGAGGGGAGCGTTGCGACTCACCAGACCCGCCAAGCACGCTGATAGTGATCGGCTGCCCCGCCATCGCCTTCTGAATGACCTTCTGCACCCGTGCGCCTGAACCCATGTGTAGCCGACTCTTGAGCAGTCCCCATTGGCCTCGTCGCTCAGCGATCTCATCTCCCGGGCCAAAGACTGGACAGAACTCGAACGGCGCGGGGTCACTGGCCGAGGCGTTAAGGTAGTCCAGGGGCGAAAGGAGCTGTTTCCTCGAGTAGAGCGAGACGGGCTCGGATGTTGCTGCGGTCAACTCGGGCGCTCCAAGTCGATAATGGGTGCCGTGGAGATACAGATTGCAGGCTGGGATACAGGTGGATAGCTGAATGGGGATCACTCACTAACGAGCAGGCGCGAGAGGGTGAAGAGCGCCAGGCATGCTCCGACGGCATACCATATCCGGTTCGGGATGGCTGGGCGTGAGCGACGGCACGAACAGAGTCTAGCTGGTGCACCAGTATGTTTGCTCACCTGACAGCAGACCCTGCCTCCTCGCCTTCGGGTCATCCTCCTTGAGCTTCACTTCGCGGAGCATGGCGTTGTCGTTGATGCGCAAAATAGCCTACTGCCAATTCTCAATCTTCCCCAAGAAGCGTCGACGCGACACTGGCGGTATTTCCCGAGGGGTAAGAGCTCTCTGTCGGCAGGCCTCCGCGTTAGTCGATAGTGTCCTTGATAGTGCCGTGTATGGAGTATGCTTGAGGCCACCAGCTATCTATACACCCACGAGATCTGCGTGTGACTCGCGGTCCAGCCAGCCAGCCATGGCTGCCAGCGGGTTTGATTCCGTCGACGCGTCTGGCAGCTCCATTACGCGTTTCCACTCTTCTCGCTCATGAGCGACACTGATCCACATCACCCACACTATGGCACTCCCCAAAACGCTCGAACCGAGTCTGACGCCGGACGAGCTGACGTTCTTGGCCGAAGATGAGCACATCCAGGTCGTTCCTCTCTTCAGCATGGGCAAGATCCGGCTGCTATCGGTGAGCTCCTTCCGTCCAGCTCGTTACGTTACTTGTCATGATACCCTCTCGACAGACAGACGAGGTGGTTTACTCATGTCAGGGCATCTATGGTCCATTTCAGCCCCCATCAGCCTGCTCTGTTCCACTATGGCTCGGCTTGAGCTTGAAACGGAAACGCAAATGCAGGATAGTCACGCCGGAGTGGCTGACAGTGGGTAAGTCGAGCGTCCGAGCCGTGGTTCAGCCTGGCTGCTGCAAAGGGACTGACGATCTGCGTCGACTATGCTTACGTCAGAACGCCTGCAAGCACTGCTGAAGGACGAGAAGGAAACGCCTGAAGGGTTCATACGCCTGCCGAGGAGGTTCATCGAGATCTCCAAGGTCCTTCTCGACCTGTGAGCCACGCGTCGGTACTCCTCTAACGCCTTCTAACGCGGCAGCGCGTCAGATGACATCGCTTCACCCGCCATGCTCCGATCGTTGCTCAAGGATATACGGGAAGTTCGGCAAGCGAAGATCCGGATGGGACTGCAATCTGAGGGGGTCATGCAGGGGTCGTATTTGCAGGTGCGTCGTTCGACACCAGGCGTGGGTGGAGTCTGGCGCTGACGACAGGTGACGAATCTGACGCCAATAGAGCTCGTTGAGATCAAGCCGTTCTTGGTCAAAGCGATGGGAATCATGCAGGGCTTGGAACCGCGTAAAGCCGAGGATGACGAGGACGGGATGGACGACAGTCAGTGATGGGGACACGAGGGAAGTACCAAAGAATCGTTGTACATGGGCTCTGATTGTATCTCTAGGTGAGTGCTGCTTCGCTATTCGAGTTTCTCCCGCGGAGCTTATGCGCAGTCGGCTGTTGCCCGAAACCCGATATCCTGCACATGTATACCCGTCGCGCCTGCTGTCAAAAAGCCTTTAAAGCCGCAGATCATGATTCCCATTCCTTTGTGACCATCCTTGCCTGGATGCCATACGGTCCTTCGAGGATCACATAATCGAATCACAGCGCATCGCAACCACAAAGGAGTGGGAGGTCTGCCTAGCTCGTTACGAGAGAGGGTGTCAGTCAAGCATCTGACGCAATCTCAGACCAAGTTCTCTTGCCAAGAGCCTACTCAAACCCTGGCATCAAGCATGATCTTCCTCACCGCATTGCTCCGCGTCCTCGGCACTGCGTCCGCTTGGCTCCGCCCTGATACTTTCTCTCAACAGGCTATTACCTACCTCACCTTCCAATCCCCGCCCCGTGCGAATTCATGGGGCGATCTGCCGCCTGGCTTGGACCTGCTGGACACATCTATCGGCGAGATCACAGCTTTGCTTGATGCAGGAAACCTGACTAGTGAGACGTTAGTCGCAGCATACTTGCGTGAGTCGACTGGCCACACTCCGGACTCGGCGCGGCGAACGCAGCAAAGCAGCGACAAGTCACTGACCCTAGAAAACATCGAGGCCGACAATCACCAAGGACTGCATCTCCGTGCGGCCATCGACGTTGCACACCGTGAGCAAGGTGACCTCATCACTGGCTGTCAAGTCATGCGGTGCATGTTTACCAACTCTCAGTGCTGGAGATTGCGAGGAGGCTCGACGACGAGCGGAAAGATGGTCGGGTCCGCTCAAGACTACACGGCGTGCCTGTGCTGGTCAAGTGAGTCATCTATCTTCCCACAGATTCAATGCGATTGTGCTGAACGGCCAGGGACGCATTCAGCACGCATAAAGAGCTCGGCATGCGCACTACTGCGGGCTCCTTTGCCTTTCGTGCGTTATCTGCCACGTCCCGCAACCAGGAGCGCCGTTGGTGATTGGCATTCCATTGACTGACAACGTAGGGGATGTATACGCCAATGAGGACGCTTTCGCCGTGGCACGCTTACGTGAAGCGGGAGCCATAGGTATGTTTTGTTTCCGGCTTCGAGCCTGCGGTGCACTTGCGGCGTCGATTGCACTGATGTCAGTCATCGCCAAGACCAACATGAACGAGCTCTCAGGCTTCAAGTCCCCGTTCCAGAATTTTCCGCAACGGGCTCACCCTGCACTTCATTCTGAGTACTTGTTCGACTCGCTTCCGTCCTCCATTGACAACGCCTCGCTACTCGATCACTCGGGCAGGGGTGTCACCAACGGCTGGTCGGCTGTTGGCGGCCAAACGTCGTCGGCATATGTTTTTGGTGGTTTCGAGAAAGGGGGTGACCCGCTGGGCAGTAGCAGTGGGAGTGCGGTCGGGTTGAGTGCTGGATGGGGCGTGTTCGCCCTTGGAACCGATACCACTGGCAGTACCGTGAGTGGACGTGCTTGGGGCACCTGTAGCGAGTCGCAAGCAGCCTGCAGCTCGGTCTCAAGTGCCAACTGATGGGGTTCGCATACTGATCCGTTAAGGTCGGTCCCGCGGGGAGAGCCGCCCTTTTTGGCATCCGGACTACCCCCGGTCTGCTCTCACGTTCGGGCGTCGTCCCTGTCTCGTAAGCGCAGAGTGTTCGAGCCAATCTCAGGGCAGGTCCGACTTTGACACCCCTGGCGTCATTAGCTTCACCGCGGTCGACCTCGCCATCGTCCTCGAAGTGGCGGCACACCATGATGAGCACGATCCCAAGTGTGCGTTTCGCTTTGCGCGCCAAGTCAAACCTTGTCCCGGCGTTGTTTCGCGCTGTGAGGCATTGACTATGTGTGATTCCCTCGAGTCAGTGCTGACATTCAGCTCCTCATGGTCGCACACCGAGATATACCGCACACAGCATTGATCCCCCACCGCTTCACACCTATACTTTCGGGATACCAACAGATTTCCTCCCCGACCCTGAGTCGTTCTTGCCGCAGTTCAACTCGGCGCACCTCCCTCGTCATCCTCTGCCTGGCTCCTGCCCCGGCACGGTCCTCAAGAAAACCCACGCATTCATCGACAAGCTAGTGGAGGACGGGGTGCCTATCATGAGGGGCACTAACATGAATCTTACGGATGCGGACTACTCGCGAGCGAGACGTTTGCTCGACAACAAACTGGCCTGCGACTTCAGGGGATCCTTCGACACATTTGCGCCTGGATTCGGGAAACAGGTGCGGAGCGTTGAGGATCTCGTCAACTACAACGACCTTCATGCGGTATGTGGTGATCAGACTTCTCCCGAATTCACGTCGAGCTCCGGATGAGAGCTTACAGGCCGGACGTCGAGATGCCTCCCGGGGAATGCTGTCAAGAGGACGTAGTGCGAGCCCTGGCCTCCGACCCGCTTTCGGCAAGTTGTAACGAAACCGCCGCCCAGCTGGACCGTATCGCCCGGCAGGACGGACTAGACTTTGTCTTTGAGACGCACGGCATCGATGCTCTCCTGGTAAGCATGGAGGTGGGATACATGGGGATGTACGTTGGTGCAGCGGGTTATCCAGCGGTACGTCGATCCCAAACCAAGCGTCTGCACCACCCCGTCCCACTGGATTCGAAGGCTCCAAGATTTCATTGGGCAGTTAACGCCTTAGGGGATCGTGCCATTTGAAACATGCGACAACGGCCTTCCGTTCGGGATCATGGTGGTTGTGCCTCCCTGGCAGGAGCGTCGCCTGCTATCTATCATGTAGGTCCCGTTCCCTTTACACACACTGCGTCCTCTTTCCCAATACGATGCTGGACTACGATCGCTGGGGGACAAGTGGATGACAGTACAGGGCTTCCCTCGAGGCGTACATGCCAAAGCGAAAGCTTCCTCAACCGGTCATTGACGCCCGCAAGGCAAGAAGCACCAGGGCCGCTTGAAGACCCGTCCGGCGCAAACATAGTCTCTTTCGGGAGGCGACTGAGGGACATCCTCGCCATATGCCAATTGAGTGGACATTGAGACAGCTTGATTGTACATTTCCTTGCTCAGATAGGTCATTTGTACTCTATGATGCTCGGGCCTTCATGCTTCCAGCAAAGGACACCGTACTCGCGCACGCTTACTTCATGGACGCCCTCGCTTTCTTTGCCGTATATGCCGCTATCCAACCTCGTTTTCCTCTTGACCGAGATTATCTTTGCCATTACGTGCCATTGTTCAGAAGTGCTGGCTTAAAGCTCACAACACGCGTTCAAGGGTCCATCATCGAGCAATCTCTCTACTGTGGATTCTAAGCCGGAGAATGTGCCAGACCTCACTCGGACCTCCTTCACAGCGCTGCAGAAAGGCCTAGTGGACCGGTCGCTCTCTTCTGATTTCACCTCTCCTCCCGGTCACCGACCAACCTCTCCCGGATCCGGAACCGTCAGCGAGGAGCTTCTTCCCGCCACGGAGGAAGCGTTCCGCAAACTGAAGGCGGCGGCGGCGGGAGAACGTTTACAAGACGTGTACATGAATCTCTCCATGTCCGATATCGAGTCCGTCCTAAGGCTCTCAGCCAGGAAGTCGCATCCAACTTCAAAGAGGATTCGCCCCCGGTCGTGCGTGAGTTGAACGGATCCGTGCGGTCTCCCGAGGAGCTCATTCGGTTTAACGAGGAGAACGAGGCTGAATCGGGGCCGCCAGGGAAACACGGCCAAGATCACTTGATCCGCGCATCCAACGCGCCTGGCCGCTCTTCGGCCAAGTACAAGCGCACGGCGGAGATTCTTGACGAGCTTACCCAACGCCGGGGCCTGGGGGATCTGTTCTCGACTCACAAGATAGACGCGCTGGATCTCAGGCTCCAGGTTGAGTATCCGGCTCTGTGGACAGCCTCGGCTGGGTTCCCCTCGGTGGGTAGCGCTCCGGGTATGGTTCTGTGAGCAAGTCTTAGCGGCACATGTCGTGGCACGTACATCGCTTCTGCACTCCCGACTCTCACTCACCTCAGGCCACGGTGCCCCTCGGAAATTACAGGAACGACCTGCCTTTCGGACTGATGTTCATTGCTC
>Ga0308169_10001877_pt1 | contig 23085 bp, 20 predicted proteins | sample PhyBR1_2_FD_202139 | JGI IMG/M metagenome (GOLD analysis project Ga0308169, IMG submission 202139) | Phyllosphere microbial communities from UC Gill Tract Community Farm, Albany, California, United States - DLSLSB.R1 | ecosystem: Host-associated > Plants > Phyllosphere > Unclassified | place...
GCGGATTCGAAGGCGGCTCAAACGCCATGCCCCAAACCAACGGGTCAGTACTGGCCGCCAAGGGCCCCATGGTCATCGTCTCACTGAACTACAGGGTCGGCGCCCTCGGCTTCAGCTACCTGGCCGACAAAGGCGGCTCCCTCAAGTACGCGACCAACCTGGGAATACAGGACGTGATCGCGGGCCTCCAGTGGATCAAGGAGAACATCCATACCTTCGGCGGCGACCCGTCCAAAGTCACTGTCATCGGAGAAAGCGCTGGAGGTTTCATCGCGGCAGCCCTCGCGGCCGCACCTTCAGCCAAGGGGCTCTTCCAGCGTCTAGCCCTGTTCAGCGGGGCAGCCTCGAGGCTGGTACCCGTGGACCAAGCAAAGAGGCAGACGGAAATTCTGCTCGGAGCCCTCGATATGAGTGGAAAGCCTAATGATCTCCTGGAGCGCCCCGCGCAAGAGATCCTCTCCGCCCAGCGGTCATTCATCGCCAAGGACATCGGCGCCAGGAATGGCGCCGTGCCGCAGGCCCTAGGCGTCGTACTCGATGCAGGGGAACCTCATGCTGTCCTTCACAAGCACCCACTGGAAGCTTTCCGCTCGGGAGAACTGGCAGACATACCAATTCTTGTCTCATCGACCCTGGACGAAATCTCATCCTTCCGCAACTTCGACAAGGCAGCGTTCGACCCTGAATCCGGGGAGGCACTGCAAAGGGAAATGATGGAATGGGGCATCCCCGTCGACAGAATTCCGTCCCTCTACAGCCACTACGCAGGGCAAAGAAGTGGTGATCTCGGTGCCGCAAAAGAGCGGATGCTGTCTGACTGGATATACCGGCTCCCCGCGGCGCGACTTGCACAGGCACAGGCAATGGCTGGCGGCTCCGCCCATCTCGCGCTGGTCTCACGTGTCGATTCGAAGCCGGCCGGGCACGGGTGCGACGTGAACGCCATCTTTGGGATACCAGCTTCGGGAGAGACGAGGGCGGAAGAAGAACGCCGTTCATCCATCACCGACGCCATCGTGGCATTTGTGACTACTGGCGAACCAGGCTGGCCCCGCACAACAACTAACTGCCTCCACGCCTTTTCATTCGGGGATCGCGACTTCGACGCAACCGCCGACTACACACTACTGCTCGAACTTTGGGACGGGATATCACGACCGTGACAACAGAAAACACCTACAGGATCGGCGCCGGAAGCGGCTTCGCCGGCGACCGATACGAACCGGCAGAGATACTCGCCAAACACGCCGCCCTCGACGCATTGGTCTTCGAATGCCTCGCAGAGCGGACAATCGCGCTGGCCCACCACGACGCACAGTCCGGCAAATCAGAAGGATACGACCGGCGAATTCTGCGTCGGTTGCGCGGCACTCTTCCCCATACTCTGCCAAGAAACGCCGTCACCCTCACCAACGCAGGCGCGGCAAATCCTTCCGCCGGCGCTCGGGCAGTGAAGGCGTTGGCAACCGAACTCGGTCACGCCGACACCACTATCGCCGCAGTCTCCAACGATGACGTACTCCAACGACTTGACCTAAAGAACTCCCGGATTCTGGGCACCGACGAATCTTTGGCTGATCTAGGAGACCGGTTGATCTCCGCAAACGCCTACCTTGGAATCGCAGGGATACTTGACGCGCTCGACGCCGGGGCCGGCGTCGTTGTGACCGGCCGCGTCGGTGACGCCTCACTCTTCCTTGCGCCGATAGCCCATCACTTCGGCTGGGACCGCACAAACCTTGACCTCATGGCAGAAGGGACCCTCGTCGGCCACCTGCTCGAATGTTCAGGCCAACTGACAGGCGGATACTTCGCAGACGGCAATGCAAAGAAAGTCCCAGGACTCAGCACACTCGGCTTCCCCTATGCCGATGTCGAAACAAGCGGCGCAGCAACCCTGGGCAAAGTCGCCGGAACAGGAGGACTGCTCGACCGCAGGACCACGTTGGAACAGCTGCTGTATGAGATCGACGACCCTGCCTGCTACCTCACACCTGATGTTGCCCTTGACCTCTCCAACGTGAGCATCACAGAAACTGGCCCAGACACAGTGCGGGTCAGCGGAGCACGTCCAACAGGCGTCCCCGAAACTCTCAAAGTCAGTATTGGGGTCAGAGACGGATATCTGGCAGTGGCCGAAATCAGCTACGCAGGACCCGGAAGCCTTCAACGAGCGCAGATGGCCTTCGACATTGTCGCCGAACGTTGGCGCGACCTTTACGGTCACCCGGCTGACGAACTGCAGTGCGATTTCATAGGGCACAACTCAGCCCGCCCCTGGTGGAACCCCTCACAAGATCCTGCCGAAGTTCGCACAAGAATTTCGCTCCGCACCTTTGACCACAGAAAAGCCCTAACACTCGGCGAGGAAGTTGAGTCTCTCTATACCAACGGGCCGGCCGGCGGTGGCGGAGCCGCCGTAAACATCAAAGAAACCATTGGCATAGTTTCCACCCTGATCCCCCGCGAAGCCGTCACACCGAAAGTGGAAATATTCTGATGAGCCCACAAACCATTCCGCTGGCGTCCCTCGCTCACGCCAGGGCTGGGGACAAGGGCGATACATCTATCATCATGATCGCCCCCTATCAGGCAGAAGACTTTACTCAGCTCAGAGAAGTCTTATCGCCGGAGGCGCTGGCTGTACACTTCGGAACGGACGTCTCTACCGTCAGCGTCAACTGGGCGCCCAACCTTATAGCGGGATCCATCGTCCTCCGCGGCGTGCTTACCGGAGGCGTCACCCGCTCACACACGGTCGATCCGCACGGCAAAACTCTGTCCGCCCATCTCCTGGCAATGCAGTTAGCTTGGCAGTAACTTCCACCGCAGGTCAGAAGAGACGCTTCTGACCTGTTGAGATCAACTTGCAACTCTCAGCGTTCAGCCGCTGCAACGTTAGCCCCGTCTCTGACTGGCTACTGGTGGCGGGCCCAGCAGTCGGAGATATCACACTGCTAACAAAAGAGGGCGCGGGAGCCCACGTATATCCGTGTCCTCCCGCGCCCTCTTCATACTCAGCCAAGGGCGGGAGCACGAGCAAACCCCAAGCACGGCAACTGCCGCAGTCATTGCCCCAACGAACTTTGGCCCGACCATCACTCTTTGGATGAACGCCTTCCTCAGGGTTGAATTTTTTACGGAGCAGCGGGGAGCCATCTTAGTCGCTTTCCGGGGTGATCATGGCGGCACGCCGTGGAGTCAATTGCATGTGGTGGCGTTCCGGTAGGTGCCTCACGTCCTGGCCAGAGTCCGGGAGAAGAAGTCGACGGCATTTGCGAGGATGGAATCCAACTGGTCTTCCGGCCCGAAGAAGCAGTGATCCCCTCCATTTACGGTGACGACGTCGTGAATAACTCCAGCTTGGGCCAGTGCGGCCGAAAGAAGCTCGGTCTGCTCATATGGCACCGCGCCGTCTCTGTCCCCATGGACAAGCAGGAACGCCGGAGCATCTGGGGTTACGTAGTTGACCGGGCTCGTTGCGGCCAGCAGCGCGGGATCGTCCACGCCCCCAACCAGCATGACTGAGAGCTGCATGGACATTCCCGCAGGAACAGCGGCGATTGCTGCGGGTGGGTAGGTGTCCGCGGGGAGTTCGACGCGCGGCACGTCGACCATCGAAGACACCCCTCCCTCAAACGAAGGCTACGCCTCGCACCCAGATCTGGACGTGGCCGCAAGCATGGAGGAGGTCAACCGTCTGCAGCGCAAATAAAATCACGGGTGGAGCTGGACAGGCGTCCCCGCTGGGATAGTCCGGAGGGGACACACTCGGTGAGGTACTTTGAGAGAAGCTTTACTCGCGGCGTTGAATCAGTCCGAGGGAAACGTCCTGGCTGTGGCCCAATTTCCAGCTGCCGATTTCTGTCGGCACATGCGGACGGCTCGCGGGGCTGCGTCGATACTGTCGCCATTCTCGGAGCAGATTACGTGACGGCGGCCTCCAGCGATGCCTCAGTGAACTGGCGGAGTAATGCTCCCTGGGTCCGGGCGAGGAACGCGAGCTGAACTTGAATCTGCGGGGCATTATCAATGAAGATGAATTTGAGCGTCGGGTGGCTGATGCGGCGCGCCGCTACTTCCGGAACGATGCCTATCCCGCGGTTTGCTGCGATGGATTCAATCCATTCGTCAAAAGTTGATGTTTCCACGCTGCGGTTAGGGCCGCGGTTCAAGGGCCAAGACCATGGTCCGGTGGTGCCACTCATGGTGTTCACCACGAGGGGCCAGTCAGCGAGCTCTTCCCAACGAACGCGGGCTCTGTCCGCCAGGCTGCTTGACGTCGAACACACGGCAATCCGCTCTTCGCTGAAGAGCGGGACCAATTGGACTCCCTCTGCCGGTACCGCTCGGTTGCCGCGTATGAGTGCGACGTCTACGAGTGCGGTGCGCAATGCCTCCAGCGGTTCAGGGCAGCTGACGAACTCGACGGAGGCTGCAACACGTTGCTCAAACAAACGAACAGTGTTCTGGACCCAGGGGTCGGGCAGCAGCCAGCTGAAGCCGAGCCTGATGCGGGAGTGGCCGCGGACGTTGTTGATTGCGTGGTCGACCGATGTGAGCGCGCGGCGCACATCGACTAGAAAGTCCTGTCCGCTCTGCGTCAGCGAAACGTGCCGGGTGGAGCGTTCCAGCAGCCGGGTTCCGACCAAAGCCTCAAGACTGCTGATCGCACGGCTAAGCGCGGGCTGGGTCGTGAACAGTTTAGCGGCCGCACGGGTAAAATTCCCGCACTCTGCGACCATTACAAAGGCACGGAGATGCCGTAATTCAACTTCCACGTTGCCTGATCCAGTGATGCCGTAGATGCATAAGGGGAGTGTACCTGCCCGTCATCCTCCTGCAACGCAGAGGAATCAGCCTGAATCAGCGCTTTCGGTGAGTTTGTTACGACTTCACGATGTGATTGAGTGCGTGGACGAGTTCTGCCATGGCCGAGCGTGCGGTGGGTGACACACCCAACATGTCGAAACCACCATGAACGAGCCCGGATATGTTCAAATACTGCACCGGAACACCGGCATCCTGAAGTTTCCGGACGTAGAGCGCGGCTTCGTCCCGAAGAAGGTCAAGGTCAGCGGTGGCCAGCAAGGTGGGCGGCAGGCCGCTGAAGGTCGTGGAGCGAATGGGCGAGATTGCTGGATCAGATACGTCGGCGCCCTCGGGCAGGTATGTCGTGACGCAACGAACGAAATCTTCCAGTTCCAGGTGGTATCCCTTTGCCAGAAGAGAACGGGAAGCGTACTCCGCACTCGTGTGGTCAAGATCCAACACAGGGTAGATCAGAACCTGCGCTGCAAGCCCCGGCTCGTTCCCTCGACTTTCATGGCTCAGAATGGCCGCAAGATTGCCGCCGGCACTGTCGCCACCAACAATTATCTGGCTCCGGTCTCCACCAAGGGAGTCTATGTTTCGGAAGATCCACCTGAGAGTGGCCCTGGCGTCATCCAACCCGGAAGGCCAGGGGTGCTCCGGGGCGAGTCTGTAAGCGGGGGTTACCACCACAACGTCAGCGGCTGAGGCGAGGGCCCGGGCGATGATGTCACCCGTTTGGAGGCTTCCGGTCATCCACCCGCCACCATGGAACCAGAGCAAGGTTGGGCGGGGCGAATCATCCACAGTTGGCCAGTAGATGCGTGCCCGGACATCTTCTACCTGCCGTTCCTCAACCAGGGTGACACCGGAGCGCATATCGGCAGGCGTCAACCATTCGGCCGTTCGCTCATGGGAACGACGGGCTTCATCGATTGTCCAGGGCTCCGCCGCCTCAATTTCCAGCGCTTTCACGACGTAGCGAATGTCAGAAGCCACCATGGAATATATCCTCACTTAAACGAATCAGTAACTCTCCTAAAATATCCGCTAGAGTTTCTCTAATGGCAAACATGGCAGGCGCTAAGCGGCGCAGGGTTACTGCATCCATGGTGGCGGAGCAGGCCGGGGTCTCGGTCGCGACAGTCAGCTACGTCCTGAATAATGCACCTAACCAGACCATCACGCCGGCCACCCGCGAGCGGGTAATGGAGGCCGTGCGCGCACTCGACTACGCGCCCTCGTCTGCCGCCCGGGCACTGCGCCTGGGCCGGAACGACGTCGTCCTCCTGATCCTTCCAGACTGGCCCCCCAGTCTTGCCGTCGCCCAGCTGAGTGACGCCCTCGCCACGCACCTTTCCGGTCAAGGTTTGCGGCTTGTCACCGAGCGGGAAGGCCCAGGACCGTCCCGAACCTGGCGCACCCTCTCCCCCGTGGCAGTCCTGAAGTTTGGTGACCTCGACGAAGCGGACAAGGAAGCGATGGCTTCAGCGGGAATTGTGGCCATCGATCATCTTGTGGTCACCCGGCATCCGGAATACGCCCCCTATTTCTCACAGCAAGCCATCGGGGCCGCGCAGGTCAACCATCTATACGAGCGCGGGCACCGGAACATCGCCTACGCGGCAGCCACGGGGATGGCCTTCCAACCGTTCAGCGAACTACGGAGGACTGGCGCCGCAAAAGCCTGCATCGAGCTTGGCATCGACGGACTCATTGAGTGGCACATGGAAGATTCTGACAACGACCCCGGCAACTGGTTCGCCGGGGAACTCAGGGATCGGGGTTCCATCACGGCGGTGGCTGCGTTCAACGACGAGATCGCCGCCGCCCTCCTTGCCACCGCACGGACAAGCGGGGTCGACGTCCCATCCTCGCTGGCTGTCATCGGTGTGGATGACCAGCCGATGTCCCGGTTCACCGACCCACCCCTGTCCTCCGTTTGGCAGAACCCAGAACGAATGGCAGCCCACCTTTCTGAGGCCGTCCGGGCACTAATGGCGCGCCAGCCGCTTCCGCAGCCCCCGGGGGCAGACGTTCTTGATCTCGTAGTCCGCAGTTCCACCTGAAGACCTTGCGCCCAAGGTGATGCCCGGGTATCGTGAGGCGCACCACTTAAACGACTAAGTGACTTCCCTCCTTTCCGTGCATAGCCGAAGCTGCCCGAGCGCTTATACGCTTAAGTGCGGATCGATGAAGATCGGATAGTTTACATGAATAGCCACACAACTTCTCCCTCTGCAGCGGAGACTTTGGCCGCCGGTGCTGCGGTGCCGGCGTTGCTTGCCCCGCCCGCGGATCCGCCTGCCGCGAGGGTTGGGATGCGATTTATCTTCGCCTACGCATTTGCGTATGCGGGATTTTGGATTGCATGCCTAATGCCCGGGGTAGTGACACTGGCCCTGAAGGTTCAGACGCTCGTTGGCCCGGATGCTGCTGCCGGCGCATTAAGTCTGATCGCCGGAGTGGGTGTACTCCTGCCGCTGCTGGTCATGCCGGTTGTTGGGCGGCTCAGTGACCGAACGACGGCGCGGATGGGAATGCGCCGGCCCTATCTTCTCGCCGGCGCATTGGGTGTGGTTGTATTCGGTGTTGTGATGGCTGTGGCCTCCAACATTCCGGCCCTGCTGGCCGCCTACGCGCTCTACAGCGTCGCCGCTAACCTTATCGGCACGCCGCTGCTGGCAGTGATCTCCGACCGGGTTCCTGTTGAGCAGCGCGGCGTCGTATCCGGCCTGGTGGGCCTGACCCTGCCGCTGGGCATGATCGGTGGAACCTTTATCGTCCAGCTGGTGTCAGCCAATACACTGCTGACGTTCCTCTTGCCCCCGATGATCGCCGCCGTATCAGTGCTGGTGTTCATTGCTCTGATCAACGACCGTCGGCTGTCCAAAGAGGCTCCTAAGCCAATGTTGTCCATCAGCGAAATAGCCGCCTCGTTCTGGGTGAACCCGCGCCGCCACCCGGATTTCGCCTGGGCCTGGTTCAGCAGGCTGCTCTTTGTAACCGCTTACGGCTTCCTGACTACCTACCAGGCGTTCTACCTGCTCAACCACATCGGTTCACGTCCTGACGAGATTCCGCAGCAGATCTTCCTGTCCACGGTTGCCCTGTCGGTCACGACGATCCTGACGAGTATGGTCGGCGGCCGGCTTTCTGACTTTCTCCGCCGGCGCAAGGCCTTTGTCCTTACGTCCGCGGCAGTCTATGGTATCGCGCTGATCATCGCCTCCCTGGTTACCGGCTTCAATGGATTCCTGGTGGCGATGGGCATCGCCGGCGTGGGCTACGGCGCCTTCCTCGCGGTGGATTTGGCTCTGGTCACGGACGTTCTACCGGACAAGAAAAATGCAGGAAAGGACATGGCAGTCTTCAACATGTCCAGCACGCTCGCCAACGCCGTAGCCCCCGCCATCGCCCCGGTTGTCCTGTCCATTGGCGGCGGTTCCTACTCAGCACTGTTCCTGGTGGCCGGCGCTGTTGCAATTGCCGGCGGCATTGCCATTCTGCCCGTCCGCAGCGTCCGCTAACAGCACCGCCCCTGCCTGCACCCTGCCTAAGGAATACACCCTTGCCTCTCGACCCGGCACTCATTACACTTCAACCCTCCTGGACCCACCTCCCGCCCAGCATCGACGATCCCCTCCAGTTCAGGCAGCTGTCCCAGAAAGCGCAGGACGAAGGATTCGACGACTTCACTCTGCCCGGACCTGATGTCGCCATGAGGCACGTTGCGCAGATCGGTTCCGGGGGAGAAACATTCAACGCGGTCATCTATTGGCCCCAGAGCAAAGGCCCGCACCCCGTGCATGTTTTTCTTCACGGAGGTGGCTGGACCATCGGCAGCGCCTTCTCCCGGGATTCAGAGGCTGCCAGCAGAGACCGGTGCGTCCGGGGTGACTGCATCGTTGTGTCGCTGGACTACCGCAAGGCCCCCGAACACCCCTACCCCGCGCCGGTTCAGGATCTGCTCCATGCCATTGAGTGGATTACAGATCTTTACGAGGACCTGGGAGCGCTGCCGGGAGCTATCACCGCAGGTGGCCAGTCCTCCGGCGCAAACATCGTCGCCGCCGCAACCCTTGCATTGCGTGACGAGGGGCGCGACCTCATTCGCCACCAAATCCTGGAAGTCCCAGTCCTCGATCTATCCCATTCCATACCCCGTGATCAGGGCGACGAACTGCCGCTCTCCCTATCGGATGTGCATACCTTCAGCGCAATATACCTGAATGGTCAGGACCCAAACGATCCGCTCGCTTCCCCCCTTTTGGCCCGGGATCTGAGAGGCCTGCCTGCGGCATACATCGCAGTGGCAGAACACGATGTTCTACGGATCGATGGCGAGCAATACGCTGATCGGCTCACTGCTGCCGGTGTCGAAACCCGCCTCTACCTTGGCCGGGGGCACGTTCATATGTCTCCGTCGATGACCCGGGTACTGTCATCGGCGCGGGACTGGCAGAAGGAAACTACGAAGGAACTTGTTAGAGCCAACGCCCAACTGCGTGCAGCCGCCGGGCAGCTCTTGTCGCACAACCCGCAGCTGGAGCCCATGGCTTCATGGGGGCAGGCCCTTCGGAGCAGTGGAGGGTGACACTGCCACAGCTGAAGCAACTGCAAAATTAACATCGTATTGCCGCATGGTCAGGATCACCGGAACTTATGGAAGCATTAGATGGACTCGGTCAGCCAGAAGCCCCGCTACTCGCGGCAGCGAGGGCGGACATGGAGTTTGAAACCTCCCTTCCAGCCCTGCGACACTATCTCGAGAACCGCCTTGCGGCGTTCGCTCATGCTGTCGCATCTCAAGACTGCCAGTCTTTAGCGGAGGTAGTAAGAGGGGTAGCGGTCCGCATGGAAGGCTGTCCCGTATGCACCGGCAGCATCGTGGGTGCGAGGCAAATTGTCTCGTGGTTCGGCGTTGGCCCGTCGTCATGGCAAACTGTCCACAACCTAAGTGTCCATTTTGAACCTGACTCCGTCGTATACAGCGCCATCTATCAGGACTGGGACGTCAGTTCCCAGCCACGATGTACCGCCATAGGCACCTACCGGGGCCGGCTAAAAGCTGAAATCCAAGTCTGGAAGTGGGTCGAACATACAGTTCATCGACCCTGGGCGCACTCACACGATTGCCTGCCATTGCTTTCTCTGCAGCCAACGCCGAGACGCCGCCTGCCACTGAACTGATACGCCCGTAAGCTTCCTCCCCCTGACCTGCCGCACGAGTAAATGCCGGGGAGCAAGCCTTCCTGGAATGCAGCTCCAGGACCCAAATCAGCGGTCCAGGCTCCGATCCACGTCCGTCCGGCAGCGCAATTCACCGCGGGCCCGGCTGCGGCAGCACGCGAACCGGGGTGAAACGGGGACCAGGGAGATAAAGGTATGGGAATGGACGTCGAAATCCGGCATTTGAGGGCTTTTGTTGCGGTTGCCCATGAACGGTCGTACACGGCCGCAAGCAAGCGGCTCCTCATTACACAGCCAGCCCTGACCAGAGCGGTCCAACAGCTGGAGGTTGCAACTGGCACCCAGCTGCTCCAGCGCACTTCACGTTCAGTACAGCTGACAATTGCCGGCAGCGATTTTTACGAGAAGGCCCTCTCCATTCTCGGGGATCTTGATCGCGCAGTGCAGTCCATGCGTGGCAGCCAAGAGCTCCGGGTCGGCTTCCAATGGGTACTGCCCGTCCCATGGGCCACCCAGGCGGTCAGTGAGTTTGAAAGGGCAACCGGAGTCGCCACAAGGCTATTGCGCCGGGACGACGTCGGTCCTCATCTTGGACGCGGCGAGCTTGATGTTGCTGTTACCAGGACAAGGATCAGGGACGATGACGTGGAACACGCGCTGCTCTTCACCGAAGAACGCGTAGCCGTTTTTTCCGCCGGTGCCGAAGTGGGCCTGAGGCAGGGCATAACTTGGCAGGAGCTCGCCCAGCACCCATTGGTCATTAATACTGTCAATGGAACAACACAACCCGAGTTGTGGCCGCTGGAGCAGCGACCAAAACGGCTGGTACTATGCGGGAACTTCGATGAATGGCTCCACTTGGTCGCCACAGGCAGGGGAGTGGGAGCGCTGCCCAGGTCGGCTGCCCGATCTACCCAGCACCCGGATCTGAGGTTTGCCCGTCTAAATGGGGCTCCCCAGGTGCCGGTGTGGCTGGCCTTTCGGCCCCGCAGGTGCAGTACCTTGGTGCGGGAGTTTGTCTCAATAGGCGTCGCCGTCGGTGCACAGGAGGGTCACTAGCTGCTCCGGGGATCTGCTGCGGCCTTGCTGGAGTCTTCCGACCGTACATTTCAAAAGCATAATTACCGGTGTTGTAGTGGCCACTTTGCCTTGTCCGTGCAATTTCCCCTCCATCCGTTTCCAGCAGTCATGCTGGCTGTCTCTCGAGAGCAGTTCGCTCGGGATGTAGAACTGTGGAGTTCGAAGATTCGGCTGAACCCTCTGGTGACACTCAACACCCAGGCCTTGGGAGCGGTAGCTGCCGGATCCGCAGGGAGTGCGAGTCCTGAATACCGGGACGCAAGCGACCCGGGCGGCGACGCAAGGAACGCCGGACTGCGGCCGGCGGGACCAGGTATAGAACGGGGCGCATCAGGCAGGTTGGCTGCTGATGCGCCCCGTTTTCATGCCGGTCGCCGGTGTGGCTGTCGGTTCCCTGCAGTTAAAGGTCAGGCTTGTTGATCGACCTCGAGTTGCTGCATGCTGGCGCCGCCCGCCATGAGGTCAATGACTTCTGCAGCGTCCTTCTCGCCTCGGGCAAAGGAGGCTACTTGCCTGCCGTGCGCTATGACTGCGAAATGGTCGCCCACCCTCAACGCATGGTGGGCCTGGTGCGTGATCAGGACGACTCCCACACCGCGGTCTCGTGCCGATTCGATCGCTTTGAGGACGGTCTCCGACTCCCTAACCCCTAGGGCTGAGGTTGGTTCGTCAAGGATCAGGACGTTTGCGCCGAAGTGCATGGCCCTGGCGATGACCAGCGCCTGGCGTTCGCCTCCTGACATTGTGCCGACGAGTTGGTCGGCGTCGGCTACGCGGCGGATTCCGAGAGCTGCGATTTCCTGCAGGGCAATTTGTGCGGCTTTGCCGGAGTCCATCCGCCGGAAGGGTCCCCATCCTTTAGTCGGTTCTGCCCCGAGGAAGAAATTACGGGCAACACTCATCAAGGGGATGGTCCCTGCTCCCTGATGAACCGTTGCTATGCCGCGACGGAGGGCATCGCGGGGGCTTTCAAGGGTCACGGCCGTTCCATCAATCAGCATCTCTCCCTCTGTAGGGGTGTAAACCCCGGACAGGATTTTGATCAGGGTGGACTTCCCCGCCCCGTTATGCCCCAGCAGGCACAACACTTTTCCGGGCCGGACGGACATCGAAACGTCGGCCACTGCCGTGACACCAGTGAACCGTTTCGTCACTGTGCGCAGTTCAATAAGCGGGGAGTCTGTGGCTGTTACGCCCCGGGCGGGGTTGATTGTCATCGGGTCACCTGCTTGTCAGCGCTAGTTTACGGAAATAGTTGTTGGCAATGACGGCGACGAGAAGCAGTGCTCCGAGGAACAACTGCGCGTAGTCCGTGTTCCACCCCGTATAGAAGATGCCGATGTTGACGATGCCGTAGGTCGCGACCCCCAACAGCACGCCGAGCATCGATCCGTAGCCCCCTTGCAGCAGCACCCCGCCGATCACAGCGGCGATAACAGCGTCGAAAACAAAAGCCCTTCCCCTGGTGACATCACCGCCGTTAAAGGCAATTGTCTGCATGATGCCGACCAAGGCGGCGCCGAACGAGGTCCCCATAAAGAGGATGATCTTGATCCGTGCCACCGGCACACCGGCTTCACTGGCTACTTCCAGAGATCCTCCGGTGGCGTATACCCAGTTTCCAAAGCGCGTTTTTGTCAGGACCCACGCGGCCACGGCTGTTATGCCAATCCACCACAACAGGGATGACTGGAACGGGCCAATTTTCGAGGCGAACAAGGCCTGCATTACAGGGTCGGGCCCCAATGACACGGCAGTCGTGCCGGACAAAGCCCTGGAGAATCCAAGGGCCGCTCCCCCGACCACCAGCTGCGTGCCCAGCGTCACGATAAACGACGGGAGTTTGGTTCTGGTTGTCACAATCCCGTTCACAAGACCGACCAGAAGACTGAAAACCAAGGCAAGCATGATGGAGATCCACTGGGAAAGCCTGTAGGTGTCGCTGCCGATGGCAACGATCATTGACGCCGCCCCGATGGTGGACCCGATCGACAGGTCGAACTCACCAGCTATGAGGAGCAAAGCGACTGGCGCGGCGATAATTCCCAGTTCGGCAGCTGTATCAAGCCAACTGGCGGTGCCCTCCAACGACACAAAGCCTGACGCGGAGGCGGTAACCATGAAAAAGGCGTAAACGGCAACGGCACCGACCAAGGCGCCAAACTCTGGCCTGCGCAGTGCTCTGGCGGCGAGCGTCCGGGGACGAGGGGCGGCAATATCTTCGGACGGCCCTGGGGCGGCCGGTGGTGTGGTCTTTAGCGGGATGGACATCCTGATGCCTCTCGTTCGGATCGGGCAGTACTCGCCTGATGGCGTGATGCGTCCTGGTGGCTACGACGCTCCACGGATGCCCTTTGTCTCTTCGTTGACCTTGATGACATCAGCGACGTTGTTTTGGGTAATGGCCCGGGGCCCTGTGACGATGGGGCCCACCGGTGCGATCCCGTAACGGACGTACTGTGCTGCCATTTGGACCGGGTAGTAAGCCTGCAGGTACGGCTGGGAATCCAGGGCGAAGGCCATGGAGCCGGACTGAATGTCTTTGAGGACCTGGGTCGAGACGTCACCGGTCCCGATCGTGATTTTGCGTCCTACATTATCAGCGGCAGTTTTAGCGTTCTGAGCCACGGCACTGCCGAAGACAAAGACTCCGCTGATGCTCGGGTCCGCTTTCAGGGCTCCTTCAATGGATTGGGTGACCTTGGTGGGATTGGTGGAGTCTGCGTACGGGATGGTGATATTGGCTGTTGACTTGCCCTGCTCTTTCATCCCGGCGTCCAATCCGTCGCAGGCCTGAGCCAGGAAGGGGTTTCCGGGTACCGGATTCACGCACAGGACCTTACCGACATTGAGCGCTCCCATTTCCTTTGCCGCTTCTTTACCGACAGGTCCGGCTTCAAGGCCAACGTAGGAGAGAGCGCCTAGCGCCTGCCAGTTGTCGGCTCCGGTGTTATGAATGATGACCGGAATTCCGGCATCTGTTGCTTCTTTGATGACGGGGTTTTCAGCGTCGGGGAAGAAGTTCGCTATAACGATGGCATCGGGTTTCTTGTTAATGGCGTCGCGGATGAGCCGGGCCAGGGTCGGCCCGGATCCTTCTTTCGATGAAGATGGGCTCAGATATTGAGTTGTCACGCCAAGCTGCTTGGCCGCGTCGTCGGTTCCGCGCTTCATCGCGCTGAAAAACGGATCGTCCAAGGGTCCGGAGACGACGATGATGTTGACAGGCTTCTCACTGGCGGCAGAACTGCCGCCACTGCTGCCGCCGGTTGAACATGCTGCCGTGGTGAGAACTGCGGCTGCGGCCATGAGTATGGCGGCTGATTTTGCGGATCTTAAAAAGCGAAACACGTCTGCTCCTTGTGATGCGAAATAAGGGGGTAAGAATGCCCGGTTCTGGAAGCCCGAGGTTCCCGAAGGGGGATGCACTTTCGACGTTATCCGGATCACATTTCTCAGGGAAATGCCTGTTTTGATGCGGCTATGCGTGCCAGACATTGGTTCGTTTGGGATGTGCCGAGGACTATTTGCGAGGTGACCTTGGCGCTATTCCGGCTTTGCTGCTGTTATCCCAGGCAGGGTGAGTCCCGGGATTGACTGCTTCTCAGAGATCGAAAGCCGCAAGGCCCATCCATGCGCTCAAGCCTGGGGCAGGCCAACATGGGTCAGTGGTCGGTTTCGTGGTTCACCTGTGCCATTGTTCAGACTCGATGGTGAGTCCGAAAGGAATGGTGCTGTCTAAATCGACCGTGAAGGTGGAGTGGTCATGCCGGGTGACGAGGATGCCCTCGCGGCGTCCCGATGCCAGGGCCAGGTTCCGGGCTGCCGATTCTGCCGCTTCGAGACGTTCTTCCAGTTCTGGACGGTTGGCTGCCGTGACGGTGATCGGGGTATCGGTTGGTTGCTTCATGTGTGTTTGGTCCGTTTGATGGTTGCGGGAATTGTCCATGCAGCGCCACTCATCGCAGCGGCGGCAAGCCCCTATGCGGTTGGTGCCGCGGCGTAGGTCCGCTGCCGGTTCATGAGCCGGGATGTTTCGCGGGTACAAATGCTGCAGTAGGTCTCACCGATGGGGATTCCCCGTTGCTCCGACAAGAACTGACGGAGCGGAGGTATGCAGCCACCCAGGGTTGAGTGCGGACCCGCTCAGCGGCGAGTGGTCTCCATGTCAGAGGACTTGGATGTTTTTTCCAGCTGGCTCAAAAATCGTGCCATGGCCGGGGAAGGAACGGCGTCAACCTTGCGAATAAAGACGGTCTGGGACTGGGAGAGATCGTGATCAAGGCAATGCACGGCAATCTGTTCACGGGAGGCCCAGCTCTCGACGACATGTCGGGGCAGCAGCGTGATGCCCATCCCGGCCGCAACGCAGCCGAGGATTCCTTCGAGAGTTCCGTATTCCAAAACGGCTGGGGCGTTGATTCCCCGTGATCCCATAAGTGTCAGCAGGCGGCCCCGGTAGGAGCAGCCGGATCGGAAGACCAAGAGTTTCTGCCCGCTCACGAGTGCCGTGTCGAGGCTGACCTCGCGCCGGGACGTCACCAAGACGAGTTCTTCGGTGAACACGGCGCATTCCTGGAGGTCTGGGTGATCAACCAGGCCAGCGACAAAGGCCCCGTCCAGACGATGATCGAGGACGCCCTGGACGAGATCATCGGTCGGTCCGGTTTCAAGAAACAGGTCAACCTGAGGGCAATCGAAGGTGTATGCAGCCAGTAGACCCGGCAGGCGCCACCCCGCAGTTGTTTCCATAGCCCCGACGGCAAGCCGTCCCCTGGGGTCTTCCAGGTCGCCGATGAGGTCGATTCCCTCCCTCATCAGCCGTACGACCCGTTCCGCATAGGGAAGGAACTTTTCCCCCGCGCTGGTCAAGGTTACACCCCGAGCATGGCGCAAAAACAAGGGAACGCCGACTTCGCTCTCCAAGGCACGGATGCGTGAGCTGATGTTGGACTGTACAGTGCGCAGTTCTTCTGAGGCCCGGGTCATCCCCTTGGCCCGCGCGACCGCGAGAAAGTACTGCAGATCCGTTGTTTCCATAACATCTCCTGCCTCGATCGTTTCATCATGCACCATCTGATCCCGTGATGGCGAATCATTGGGCGGCCTGGGGATACGGGTCCCCGGGCCGGTTAGGAGCTGTCTGGTACGGCGAGTTCACCACTCATATACTGGGCACGTCCGAAGCCGAAGGACCAGTCTGTAGCCCCGTTCTCGGTGATGCCAATGAAGACATCTTCCGGGGATACTCCCACTTGGCCCAGTTTGTGGGCCAAGAGTCCAAACAGTTGCTGTTTTACATCTGACGTACGTCCGGCCTGGGTGAAGATGTGGATAATCACCAGCTCCCGGGTTCGCTCGAATCCCAGTCCTGCGTCCAGGGCGATGATCTCGTGTGGTTTGTGGGCCGTGATGATCTGGAACCTGTCTCCTTCAGGTATGCCCAGAATGTCCACGATACCTTCGTGGACAGCGTCAGCCACTTCAGTAACCTGCTCCGGGGACCGGTGTTCGATCAGATCGATTCGTACGAGGGGCATAACTACCTGCCTTTCCTGCAGCTGGCGCTAGCGGTTTGCGTCAGGTGCAGCCGTTGCGGCACCGTCCCTGGACGGCGGGACCTCGAACTGCGCTCCCGCGGACGTTGCTGCCCTGCTCTCGGCGCCCTTGCGAAGGACCGCGAGGAACACGATAAAGGTCAGGGTTGTAATCACCACCGGGTACACAAGTCCCGCCAACTGGCTGCTTTGGGAGGAGGCGCTGAGGGCAATCAACGGCGTGAAGCCGCCAAACACACCGGTACCCAGATGGTAGGACAGTGACACCCCGGTATAACGGATCTGAGGAGGGAAGATTTCGACCAGAAAGGCTGCGGTAGGTCCATAAATCATCGCCACGAAGATGATCTGGATGGTAATCGCTGAAACGATCTGAACATGGTTCCCGGACTGCACAGCAGTTTGGATCCAATTGAACAGAGGCACATAGCCCAGAGCCGACAATGCAAGCCCCCCAACGATGAAACGGGTACGCCCGAAGCTGTCCGAAAGCCGTCCAAAGATGATGAAGAACGGGGTTCCGAGCACCAAGGCCACGCCGACGCAGATATTCGCGGTCAGGAAATCGACCTTCAGGACAGTCTGGAGGAAGTAGAGGGTGTAGAACTGGCTTGTGTACCAGGCAACCCCCAGCCCGGCAGTTACACCGAACAGGGCAGCCAGAAGAAGGCGCAGGCTAGGGCGGTTGCCCACCGTGTCCCGGATTGGCGACTGGGACAACCTCCCGGATTCGCGCATCTCGGTGAAGACCGGAGATTCGTGCATTTTCAACCGAACCTTCAGGGAGAAAATGACCAGTACAGCCGAGAGCAGGAAAGGGACTCTCCATCCCCAGGCGCTAAAGGATACTTCTCCCAAAATCATCCTGCACAGGACGATCACCGTGATGGACAGGAGCAGACCCACGGTCGCGGTGGTTTGCAGGACGCTGGTGTACGTGCCGCGCCTGCTCGCCGGTGAGTGTTCGGCGATGTAAATGGCGGCGCCACCATACTCCCCTCCAATAGCGAGGCCCTGGACCAAGCGAAGCAAGACGAGAAGGACGGGTGCGAACAGGCCGATAGAGGCGAAGTTGGGGAGCAGCCCGATGGCGCTTGTCGCGCCGCCCATCAGGATGAGCGTGGTGAGGAATGTCTTCTTGCGGCCGATCCGGTCCCCCATCCGGCCAAAAATAAGAGCACCTATCGGGCGGACGACGAAACCGGTGCCAAACGCGGCGATGCTGATCAGCAGAGCGACCAAGGGGTTACCCTCAGGAAAGAACATTCCTGAGAAGACCACTGCCAAGCTGCCGTAGATATAGAAGTCGTACCACTCGATCAAGGTGCCGACACTGGATGCGATGATAATTTTACGCAGGGTGCCGGGCGGAGCAACCGTTTCACCGGGCGCTTGGGGAGTCTGTTTCACGGTGGTCCTTTGTTGTTGGGGGATGCCGACGGGTCAAAGTGCGTTTCATGCCATAAGCCGGCTTGCCGCCTCCTTCACCATGTGTTCGACGACCTCGGCGGCAGGCAGGATCTCAGTGATTTGGCCGACCACTTCGCCGACGATGAGGTTGGCGATCGTGTAGTCCTGGTGGTCGACCGCAGCCTTGAAGGCCTCCTGTACAGGGCCCAAAGTCTGGCCCAGAGCTGGCTCCTGGCCGTGCCACCGGCTGACGAAGTCGTTGTGCAGTACTCGGCCGCTGTATTCCTTGGGCCACGCCTTTTCGCGGACTATGTCGTAGACGGATGAGCGGATAGTGTCGTCTCCGCTGGCTTTGAGAGCGGTGGCGTGCGCGTCGCGGGGAATCGCGGCTTCATGGGTGGCGTAAAAGCGGGTGCCCACCAGAACGCCGTCTGCCCCAAGCGCCAGAGCCGCCGCCAGGCCGCGCCCATCGCCGACACCACCGGCAGCCAGCAGGACCGTTCCTGGTGCCCTTGCACTGATCAAATCAGCGACCTCCGGAACCAAGGTGAACGTGGAGCGGGTCCCCAGGCCGTGACCGCCAGCCTCCGCGCCCTGCGCTGAGAGCGCATCGACCCCCAACGTCAGGGCCTTTCTAGCCTGTTCAACGTTGTGAACCTGGCAGATAAGAGGAACCCCTGCATCACGCACCTTGTCAACGTAGGGGGTGGGATCGCCGAAGGAGAGGAAAATAGCTTTCGGCTTCCGCTCTAAGGCAATATCCAGAAGCTCCGGCTCCTGCCCAAGGGCCCAGGTAATGAAACCGCATCCCACCGTGCCTGGTTCGACCCGATCGAACTGGTCCATCAGCCATCGACGGTCCCCGTAGCCGCCCCCGATCAGGCCAAGACCTCCAGCGCCTGAGACCGCCGCCGCAAGGCGTGCATCGGAAACATAATCCATTGGCGCCAAGACGACAGGATGCTGGATGTGCAACGCTTCTGTCAGGCGAGTCTGAAACAGCAAGTAAATACCTCCCCGGTAACGGCAGGCGATCCGCCTGATCCTTTAAGCGACGCTAGTGGCAGCAATCACATCAATCCAACAGTTTGTTGCGATGCGAGCCATCTCCCCAAATGAACGCTAATGAATCTCGGCTTGGACCAACCAGCGGAATTTCGATGCGCCCTACCGTTCGGCACATCTGATGGCTGACATCAGAACAAACTGTTGGCGCGATGCCGATGGCTGGAGCTAGCGTGAAGTCACATCTATCGCTGCGTCTACGGCATCTCCATGCAGAAGCCCCGAAGGAGCATTTTGAAGACCATTGAACACTGGATCGACGGTATGTACGTCCCCGCCGCAGGCCTGAGTGCTCCTGTGACCAACCCCGCCACCGGAAAGGTCACAGGGCGGGTGGCCCTCGCGACGCTGGACGAAGCCCATGCTGCGATCGCTTCCGCTAAAGCTGCCTTTCCCTCATGGCGGGACACCTCCCTTACGAAGCGGACCCAGATCCTGTTTAACTTCCGGGAACTGCTGAATTCCCGTAAAAAGGAACTGGCTGCGATCATCACCGCAGAACACGGCAAGGTTTTTGCTGATGCCTTGGGCGAGGTAACCCGCGGCCAGGAAGTCGTGGAATTCGCTTGCGGAATCCCGCACCTGATCAAGGGCAGCTACACGGAGAACGCGTCGACCAAGGTAGACATCCACTCAATCCGCCAACCTCTGGGGCCGGTGGCCGTCATCAGCCCGTTCAATTTCCCCGCGATGGTGCCCATGTGGTTCTTCCCCATAGCCATTGCCGCGGGAAACACCGTCGTAATCAAACCCAGTGAAAAGGATCCCACAGCCCTGAACTGGGTCGCCGAGCTGTGGCAGGAAGCCGGACTGCCGGACGGGGTTTTCAACGTCCTCCATGGGGACAAGGTCGCAGTCGACGCTCTGCTTCGTCACCCCGACATCAAGGCCGTATCTTTCGTCGGATCGACTCCAATAGCGAAGTACGTCTATGAAACGGCAACCGCCAGCGGCAAGCGGGTACAGGCCTTGGGCGGGGCGAAGAACCACATGATCGTGCTGCCGGACGCCGACCTGGACCTTGCCGCGGATGCGGCCGTCAATGCGGGCTTTGGTTCCGCCGGCGAACGTTGTATGGCCATCTCTGCCCTGCTGGCCGTCGGGGACATCGCCGATCCGCTCGTGCAGAAGATTGCGGAGCGTGCCCGCGGGCTGCGCACCGGCGACGGAACCCGCGGATGCGATATGGGCCCCCTGGTCACCTCCCAGCACCGCGACAGGGTCGCCGGCTATATAGATGCCGGCGAGGAAGCAGGCGCAACACTTGTCGTTGACGGCCGCAACATCAGCCCGGACTCCGAAGGGGAGGGCTTCTTCATCGGGCCCACCCTGTTCGATCGCGTCACCACCGATATGTCCATTTATACCGACGAGATCTTCGGGCCAGTGCTCTCCGTGGTCCGAGTGGATACCTATGACGAAGCCCTTGCCACCATCAATGCCAACCCCTATGGCAACGGCACCGCCATTTTCACCAACGATGGCGGTGCTGCCCGCCGCTTCGAAAATGAAGTGGAGGTGGGAATGGTGGGAATCAACGTGCCGGTGCCAGTGCCTATGGCCTACTACTCATTCGGCGGCTGGAAGAACTCCTTGTTCGGCGACACCCATGCCCACGGTTCCGAGGGCGTGGGCTTCTTCACTCGCGGCAAGGCAGTCACCACCCGGTGGCTCGATCCGAGCCACGGCGGCCTCAACCTCGGATTCCCGCAGAACGATTAACCGGGCGGGCAAACCTCTCAGCGGGACGGTCCCTCATGCCACGAGGGGCCATCCCGGTATTTCGGTTCAAACGGCATTCCGCGCCGAGTCCCTCTACCACTGTCCCGAAGGTGCAGGAGATTCACGATGACCAACAAAGATCCAAAGGCCCCCTTCAGGTACGGAACCCCAGTGGGCGACAAGTCGGGCATAGAGCTGAGGGCCACCGGAGTACTGGCCGGATTGGGGGCCAAAGTCCCCCTGGTCGCGGCCCCGATGGCCGGAGGACCCAGCACCCCCTCTCTCGTTACAGCGGCCGCCTCGATCGGGGCCTTCGGGTTCCTGGCGGCTGGGTATAAAAGCGTTGACACCCTTTCGCAGCAGCTGGCAGAAACAAGGGCGGCCACTGAATTATTTGGCGTAAATCTGTTTGCGCCAAACCCTGTTCCCGTTCACAGCCAGGCGTTCATTGACTATGCAAAAGCCCTCGCGGACACGGCCTCGCGCTACGGGGTGGACCTGAGTGCTGCGAGGCCATTAGAAGACGATGATGACTTTGAGGCCAAAATAGATCTCCTTGAAGCTGATCCGGTCCCCGTGGTCAGCTTCACTTTCGGGTTGCCACGCGCCGAGACAGTGCAGCGCCTGCAGAGGTCAGGCAGCACCGTGTTCCAGACGGTGACCACTCCCGATGAAGCCGCAAGAGCCCAGGCGCTCGGCGTTGACGGACTCATCGTCCAGTCGTACCGGGCCGGCGGTCACTCAGGAACATTGGCCCCCCAAACACCAGTACAGGAAATCCCGCTCACAGAATTGGTGGCAGGAATTGGCTACATGGTCCACCTCCCCTTGTGGGCTGCTGGCGGGCTCTCCACCCACAACGGAATCCGGGAGGTACTGACGTCAGGTGCAGAAGCAGTTGCCGTCGGCACAGTCCTGCTGCGCTCCCCCGAAAGCGGCGCTTCCGAAACCTATAAAGACGCCCTGGCCGATCCGAGCAGAACTGAGACAGTACTGACAAGGGCTTTCTCAGGACGCCCGGCCCGGGCGTTGCGCAATGAATTCGTCACCAGGTTCCACCCACTGGCGCCGGCCGGCTACCCCGCCCTGCACCACCTCACCAGCCCCCTGCGGAAGGCAGCAGCAGCCGCCGGCGACGCCGAGGGCATCAACATCTGGGCGGGCACCGGCTATCGTGACGCCACAACTGAACCGGCCGCGACCATACTGCGACGCCTGGCCGCAAATAACACCACACCATGAGCTTTTAAAGCATTCATCCTGGACGGTTCGATGAATGACCCAGGACATCCAGCCACACTTCAAGGACAGATAATCCTGCCGACTCCCCCAGCACAGGGCAGCGATGAGCAAAGAGTAAGCCTACGCGTCAGGCTGCGAGCCCAGGTCGTGTGGAAAGCGAAGGCACATGAGAGCTGCGGCCACGGCGGCGCCGATGACCAGGACGCTTCCCAACATCATTGCCCCGCCGTAACCGCTGCCCAATAAAGGGGCAGCGACCAGTGGGCCAAGAATCTGGCCGACACTGTAACCGGTCGTCAGCAGCCCAACAGCCCGCGGAGTCTGCAAATGGTCTCCGATGGCAAGAGTCAACGAACTCACCCCCATGAACGTGGCACCGAACAGTCCCGCCGACACAAGCGCCACTGCTGTTCCTGCGAACAGTGCGGGCAACGCAATGCCAACAGCTTGAACGGCCAGAGAGACGAACAGCAACGTTGGACGGGTCCATTTGCGCCCCAGCCGCGTCCATAAGACCGAGGATGGTATTGCGGCCGCCCCAACAACAATCCACACCAATGATCCGATACCCTCCGAACCATTTACCTGGACGGCTGCAACAAGGAAGGTACCGGCGATTATGTAGCCAATCCCCTCCAGGGTATAACTGGTCCAGAGCGCCAGAAACCATTTCCCTGTCCGCTGCCTTGGGAGCGGAGCCGGGGTTACGGTGTCGGGTTTCGCGGAAGGGATGTTCCAAGCCGCAGCGGCCAAGAGAAGTGTGACCACGGCGCTGATCCACCAGGCCATTTGCCACGACGCCGCGGTACGGATAGCAGCAATCATGATGCCGGACAACAAGATTCCGGCACCGACTCCGCCAAATCCCCAACCAGCCAGGTGCCGGGCATGGGTTGCCAGCCCAGACAACATTGACGACACCGCGACAACAAACACGACCGAGCTGGAGGCCCCCGCCACTAACCGGAGTACGAACCAGACGACGCTGGAGTCGAACGCTGGC